>TARA_R100000789_G_scaffold100385_1_pt1 | contig 13141 bp, 11 predicted proteins | sample TARA_R100000789 | Tara Oceans TARA_R100000789 (sample SAMEA2623403) | marine metagenome | biome: marine biome (ENVO:00000447); feature: mesopelagic zone (ENVO:00000213); material: "saline water (ENVO:00002010), including plankton (ENVO:xxxxxxxx)" | depth 450 m
CACCGCTGCGAAATAAATCGATTCGAATCGCGGCAGGCTGGATTCTGGAACGATTGCAGAACAGCGACGGACTCGGAGCGATTTTTCCGCCGATTGTCTGGTCGCTGGTTGCGCTGAAATCGCTGGGATTTGAAGACGATTCGTATGAAGTTGTCACGACTCGTCAGCAGCTTGATGCTCTGATTTTACATGGTAAAAATTCTCAGGGAGAAAAGACGGTTCGTTTACAGCCCTGCAAATCTCCTGTGTGGGATACCTCGATTGCGACTCTGGCCTTGGCCGAAACTGGTCAGGCGGATTGCAAAGAAGCAGTCGCGGCTGCTTCGAAATGGATGCGATCTCAGGAAATTCGTTCATATGGCGACTGGAGTATCACGCATCGCGATGTTGAGCCGGGCGGCTGGTGTTTTGAGTTCAATAACGAATTCTATCCCGATGTCGATGATACCGCGATGGTGCTGATGGCTCTCTCGAAAAGTTTGCCTGACGATTTGCATGCAGACTGGCTGGCGGAACTGATTCCTCAGTCAGAACGTGTACTGGAAAAGCGGCTTTCCACAATCGTCTCTGGTAAGTCTGAACATCTGCAGTCTGCAATGAACGATGTGTCTCGTTTGCAACCAAGCCTGGATGCATTTCGCCGGGGCGTACAATGGTTACTGGCGATGCAGTCCAAAAATGGAGGTTGGGGAGCATTCGATTCCAATAACGATTTCGAACTGCTGACCCGTGTGCCGTTTGCCGATCATAACGCGATGATTGATCCGCCCACGCCCGATATCACCGCTCGTGTTCTTGAAGCACTGGCGATGTTGGGTGTGAATTCCCAGCACGAAGCGATTCAAAAAGCCTTAGCGTTTTTGTGGAAACATCAGGAAGAAGACGGCAGCTGGCCGGGGCGTTGGGGAGTGAATTACATATACGGCACCTGGCAGGTTGTTGTTGGTTTGATTGCCGTTGGTATTTCCTCAGAAGATGCTCGAATACAAAAGGCGATCAACTGGTTAAAAGCCTCTCAGCAGTCCAACGGTGGTTGGGGAGAAACGCCTGATTCATACGATCATCCTGAACTGAGGGGGACGGGGAATGTCACTCCTTCGCAAACGGCATGGGCAATTCTGGCTTTGGTGGCGGCAGGGGAATCCCATTCGACCGCTGTTTTTGATGGTGTCCGCTATCTGATCGAGACTCAACGAACAGATGGATCGTGGGAGGAAACGGAATTTACCGGAACAGGATTTCCCAAGGTGTTCTATCTGCGTTACCATTATTACAGGATCTATTTTCCACTATTGGCATTAGCGAGATATCGTCGAGCGGCACGCATAACGACACCATCTTGAGTTGAAGTGATCGAGGGAGAAACAATGAACAGGATGCCAGGACGACTGGGGACATTAGTCGCCCGCGACGTCATGTCAACTGAAGTATTCGTTCTGCCGGAAGAGACGACTCTGGTGGATGCGGTTGAACTGCTCAAACAACATAAGCATTCTGGCGCGCCTGTCGTCAACAGCAGAGGACATCTCGTTGGAACGTTTTCTTTGCGGAATCTGACGGGTGTCAAACGGAATAAATCAGACGAAGGAAATCAGAAAGAAATCTCGGGTGTCGAATCGGGCATCATTTCTGCAGCGGCTCTCGAAAAGCTGATGAAAACCTCAGCTGCTCAGGAACGAGTTGTCGATCGTATGACGGAAAATGCCCCCTCCGTCACCGAGAATGCGACTTTGATCGACGTGGCCCGCTTGATGTGCGACTTTCATACACACCGCATTCCAGTCACTAATTCCCGGAGTGTGCTGACTGGGATTATCACCACGATGGATGTCCTGGCCGCCCTTGTGCATACCGCGGATGAATTGATGGAATAAGGTGGAGATTGGCTATTGTTGAGTGCCCAGTGGCTAGAGATACCTTCTCACCACTGGTCACTAATCACCCCGTAGTGACTGTTTGTGATTCTTGAGCGAGGGTGTCCTGCATAATTTCGGAACCGAATACTTTTGACATGGCACTGCGAGCGATCTCTGATTTCTCTGCATCGGGTTCGATGCTGCTCGACCATAATGAAGGATCCACGAATAGTAATTCGGCTGCTGGGAGTTGATCCTGCAAAGCCAATTGCTCAATGAATGCAAGTTCCCCCACAGTCAGTCCCAGATCATGGGCGAGTGAATGCAGTAGCGAGGCATTTGTCTGCGAATCCTCTGATGGAGCAGAAGAACGGATTTTCTCCAGCAACGTAATGATGAGACCAACAATCACTACGATGGCAATGAAACCCGCCAAAATTAGCACGAAATTGGTTGAGCCGTATCCTCTGCTGTGACGCGAGATATCCGATAAATCAGCCAGAAGTGTCAGGGACATCATGCGAGTTCCTTTGCAGTTGCATCGACTTCTGAAGCTTGTTCTTCCGAAAGCGTTTGACCAATTTTTTTGATGGCAGCCTCAGCTGCTTCCCGAACACGCGGGTTGGGATCATCGTGCAGAGTCTGGAGTGTTGCAAGAATTTGACGGGTCGGAACATCAGCCAGAATTTCTACGACGACTCTGCGGATAATGGAATCACTATCGAGCAATAATTCCAGAAGTGCAGGGGATAATTCCTTTTGAAGTTGCATGAAGTGAATCGCCTGAGCCGTGCGCAGACGCCGGGATCGGACTGGATTAGCCAGTTCCCGACTCAGTTCCTGAATGGCATGTGGATTAATCTTGAGCAATAACTCAGCCAGTTTTGGGCCGATAGAAGGTTTTGCTGATTCACAAAATTCGATTGCCCGTTGCACATCGAATCGTCCCAGGGTGTCCCGCACCTGATTCACAACCTCTTCATGAGGGCTGTCCAATCGATTAACAAGAAGCCGATATTTGTTGGTCAGATTCGAATCCCGAATCTGGGAGACTCCCCAGGCTTCGGTTTCGTGGTCTTCTGAATCAAGAGCGGTGAGAATGCTGGAATCGAACTCTTCCTGCTTGATTAATCCTTTCATTTCCTCAGCCGCTTTTCTTGCAGGAACGGCAGCATAGAGGAAAATGCTATGTGCAAATGACTTTTTGATTGGTGCATTGAATGACATCAATTGAATCAACCGAACGAGTTGAGGATGGAGTTCTGGAGGAATCGTTCCCCAGAATTCCTCTGTTGGCTGTAACCAAATTAGCCCTTCGAGCTGACGATAATTTCGCTCCTGGTGCACAGAAGGTCTCGTCGGTGTCGCCCGAATCATCTGCAACTGGAATTCTATGTCCTGTCGCGTAGAAATGATCTCCAGCATTTTCGGGGAGACATATTTGACATTCAAAGCGGAGGTTAAAAACAACAGTACACCTGGATGTCGGGACTCCATTAGAACATCCCAGGCGATTGATTGGATTTCCGCAGTAGAATCTTTGAGTAGCATACGAGCAATGGCATTGTCGCCATGAGCAAGAATCAGAATCGATTCCACGACCACATAGGGTCGATGAGAAAGTTCCTGAGAGGATAAGTCTGCCCAAAACTGCTGGATGGCGAGTTCACAGGATTGTTGATAAACAATCTGTTTCTCATTTTTTGACTGGGTCACCTTCTCGCTGAGCGCATCGACCAGCCGCGATATGACCTGTTCACAACGATCTGCTATTTCCCCGGTTGCATTACGGAGTCGTTGCAACAGTGTAGGGATCTCTTCAAACAATAGAGCCGATTCGACCGTGTCTAAAGCACGCAGGACAACTTCACTGTCGCCATGCAAGAGACAATGTTTGAGTGGGACGGAGATTTCTTTATTGTGTGAACTGAGTAATTCGATGACATCCGGAGATAATTTCTGGATATTTTTAATGACCTCAACTTTACCGAGAGAACTTCCGCTTCTCATAATCGTGCGAGCGGCCGCATCTCGAATTGCAGGGATATTGACCTGCAGAGCATGCACCAGAGCAGCCATCGCATTGGCAGAATGCGAACGCTCCAGCGTTTTCATCGTTCGTTCAATTTGTTCGTTATGATTCATATCATCTTCCGCATCGAACAATTCTTTTCAGAAAGTTCAGCGATTCCACGACTGATTAAACCTAAGGAGTCATCCTGTTCTCCGCACATGCAAACAGACTCGCATGCGTGATGCGAGCCTGTTCTCAACGAGGCTTCCGTGCCGTATGCCATCGTGTCTGAAGTATTACAGCCGTATTCATGAATGTGTAGCGGGTAATTGGCTGGAAATAGAGGGTTCAAACCATCAATAAGCCGCTACAGTAATCTGCAAAACTGCAGTAGAGATTAATTAATTGAGCATGCCGACAGTCTGACGAATGCTGGGCATGATAAAACTGGTTGAGTCTTCATCGGGAACATAATTCCCTTTTTTCATTTTTTCGCGTTCTACAGAGGGAGGAGCGGGTTTGTTATCTTCTTTTTTCTCTTCCATTTTTTCAGGCATGGGAGGAGTGGCGACTTCTGGAATGTTCTCTCCATCCTCAGTTTCTGCGGTTTCGTGATATTTGTTGTCACGGGGCATTGGACAGGACTGGAGACAACTCTCATCGAGACAGCCATCAATGCAGCCGTTGTCACAGCAGCCATCAGTGCAACCGTCGAAACATCCCTCAACACAATATTTGCCGAAGCGATAAGGAATCGAATATCCACAAAGTCTTAATGCCTGGGCGGCTTCCCGTCGAACTCGCCAGTTTTCATCATTCAGTGCACACTTGAGAACACAGATGAGCTTTGATGATCGGCAACAGTGACTTTTACGAAGTTGATCGCCAATTTCGTCAGCTGCTTCAATGCGAACATAGGCTTCGCAGTCATGCATTGCATAAATCAAAGCACACATGACTTCCGGGTAATTTTCACAGCAGAAATCTGTTCCGATTCGGTGGACAGCTCGACTACGATCGAAAGGTGAGCAGGCGGTTTGAGAACGGTAAATCCACTCGGCTAGCGTTTTACAGCGCTCTTTACGATAAATATCGATGCAGGAATCGATACAGCTTTGAGTCCCGCAGCAACTGTCTTCAATACAGCAGTCGTCTTCTGGACAACACAGGTCGACTTCGCAGCATTCATTACCGCAGATACTGGATAGCCAGTGGCGAGGGCGGTCAAACAGTCGACCGGTAAACAACATCGGCTTTAGTTCATCACAGCACCCAACATCTTCACAACATTCCGTGTCGCAACAATCGTCGATGCAGACATCGACACAGGGTGTGGATGTCTTTTGCCAGAATTTCCAGTTCGGCCAACCGGCCTGCGCTGTCGTACACAGTACGAACAGCAGGCAAACTGCTGAGAGAGTGTGGATGGTTTTCATGATAGACTCCGACTCACCGTAATGTTGAGTGCCGAATCGGCTATCCCTAAATCCTCGCCTGACTCGATCCCTGACGAAGCTTGACCCAAGTGAATGCCGTATGGAATTTCTTTGTGGAATTGAGGTAGTTCAACAGAATTGCAATGCATCATGCAGTTGTTAGTGCAATCGCTACCGGTCCACAATTCGTATCGACAGGTCAGAACGCTAGCTTCAATACAGGCATAATGAGAAGTTATAATCGTTATAGTCGTCAGTATGAGAACTGCTACAACCGCAATTTATCGCAGACGTGCAGGGATTTTCCTGACATTCCATGAACATGTCACTGGACATTTTCCGTGCTTGAGTTTAACGATTATGACAGTGATATTATTTGTTCTAATTACGTCAGCTCTTGTAGAGACCACTTGTGTCCAATGAGGTGATCGATGAATCCGACTTATTTTCACACATATCGGATTGCACATGAGAAATTTCTTGAAGCGACAGAGCAGGCGCATGGAAAGATGGATTCATTAATTCATCCCCTGAAAGGGCCGGAGCAGGAAGAATTGTCGCTCGATGTTGCTCAGATAGGAGATCCTCAGGCAAAACGAGTTCTCATCATTTCGAGTGGCTTGCACGGTGCGGAAGCACCCTTCGGCTCGGCTGTCCAACTGGCGACTCTTGATTATCTGAAATCGAATGAGTTACCGCCTGATGTGCGAATCATCCTGCTGCACGCATTGAATCCGTGGGGATTTGCATATGGTAGGCGTGTGGATGAGCATAATATCGATGGCAATCGTAATTTTCTATCCCAGGGGGAGCCATATCTGACTGAAGAAAATCAACTTTATGGACAACTCGATTCATTCCTGAATCCCAAAAATCAAACTCAATTGCAACGCTCGTTCCTGTTGCAAGCCGCTAATTTGTTGGTGAAACATCCCTATCGAAAAGTGCTCGCTGCAATCGCTTCAGGGCAGCATCACTTTTCACAGGGATTATTCTATGGTGGCGATGCTCCTAATTGGACGACCAGGCAATTCTCAGAAAACTTCTCAGGCTGGATAGGAGAGGTAACACACTGCTGTCATCTCGATTTTCATACCGGATTGGGAAAGTTTGGCCAGGGAGAATTTCTGATTGATACGGCTCTGAACGAACAGACTCAACTCTGGTTGAAGAACACATTTCCGGATGAGGTCTTACGTTCCCATCTGAAGTACCAGGAACCACCCTATCAGTCACGCGGAAGTATCAATCGCTGGGTGATGAAAAATTCACCTGCACAGCAAACACTTTCAGTCTGTGCTGAGTTCGGCACGTATTCTTCACTGAAAATGCTCAAAGTGATGCGTGCGGAAAATTACTACACGCATTTTGATGAAGCCAATTCGAAGTCATATCTGGTCGCCAAAGAAAAATTTAAAGAAGCTTTTTGTCCGAGTTCTATTCGCTGGAGACAGAACGTGCTGGAGCAGAGTTTCAAGCTTGTGAAGTTAGTAATTCAGAAAATCCATGACTGGTAGACATTTTGCAGACCGATACAAGCTCTCGTTTAAGAAACTGGCTTCAAAAGCGGTCTCAAAATTTCGATGCTGTTATTTCGTTGAGTTTGAGGTGTCAACTCAGGTTGAGACTTCAGACTCCAGCGAAGAATCAGGTATGCAAACGGCCCCATCAATAAAATGAATCCATATTCCCACCAGTGAGAATTCACATTTTTATGTTTCGCAAAACTTCGGTAATGGAAAAGCAGTCCAATCGAAATCACGAGGAGCAATGCGACAACCGGCAGGCTCATTTGAAATAACTTCATCACTGCTTCTGTTGTCGACAGTTCATAGGCCTGTTTAAATTCTTGTACGGGGGCTATCAACATGAAGGAAAGAAAGGTCAGAGGAGCGGGTTGAATACTAGCCAGCATCCATTTGATCGAATCAAAATCCTGTGGGTAATAACGTACGATCTGATCATCATTAAACTGCGAAATTGTTCCACTGTAATTGGACCAGTAAAGATCGGTTGTATATTTTCCAACCTTTGGGTCCCGCTCTCCTACTTCGTACAGAAGCTCTTCTTCCTGGAAATAGTGCAGCGTAAAATCTTTCGTTCGAAGTTCTTCTGGAATCGTTACCTGAAATGACTTTTCTGTCTGCAGACCGTAGGTGAGTACGGCGTTGGGCGTGCGAAAAGAAACAACAAGTTCTTCATCGCGATCTGAGGTCGTCCAGTTTTCAGGAAACTGATCTTTTCGGAGTCTCGACAATGTCATATCGAGAATGTCATTGCGTTCAAGAAATGGAGTGACTTTGCCCGTGAGAAAATTAATTTTCAGTACCGTCCCTTCGCGGGTTAATAGAAGACCGGAGTCGCGAAAAAGATCATCTCGTTGAAAATTCTGATTGCTCGTAACTTGTGGAATTGTCGCATAGGTGCTCCAGCCGTAGTAGTTTTCATCCACAATCAGAATTTTAGACTTCAGATCGATCGCTGAGCCATAAATCGGAAACTGCTCTTCCCGAACGGGCACTGAGTTCTGAAATCCTTTTTGTCCCAGGTAGTGAATGATCTGGTTTGAACTACGATGGTAAGCCACAAAATAGCCAGTTGAGTGGAACTTGCTGTTGTAGATGAAATACCAGTTATGAGGTTTCTGTTCTTTTCCTAAAAAACTGGAGATCGAAATCGAGCGAGTGGAGGATTGGTTGTTCTCGTAAAAATACTGAGGCTCTCCAATTAATGAAATTCCATTACTGAAAAATTCGTATTGTTTGATCTGATATTTTTCATTTTCGAGTGTCGTGTAATAGGAGTCCGAATAATTCGGATGCCAGATACTGTGATTGATCAGCACCGTCCCATCGACCAGGGCAGTCACGCTTTGAGAATGGTTTTCTTTCTGAGGCAGCAGATAAGTTGTCACCAATGAATAAGCCCATATGGCAATCACAACATACAGAATCGATAACCCTGCAGTCAGAATGATGTTCGTCGGAAAACTGGTTGTTTTTGATGCAGTAGACATATCGTGAATTCCGAATCTGGATACGAAGCGATTAAGAGAAATCTTCGAGATGACATTGCGTGAAAATTGCTGCGATCAATATGACATCGATTGCGAGAATGAGCAGCAGCGAAAGTCCCGCGTAGTATTCCGTTGTCGTCGTTAGCAAGAATGCAGAAATCGCCATTAAAACAGGGAGAAGTCGAGTTCCGTACCAGCGGGCTCGTCGTAATCCTGAGAGATAGCAACTCAAATAAATCATCGAGAGCCCGAAGCAACTCTTCCAGTACATGAGTGTGTTTTCCCACAAAAATGGGGCAGCAATGCTCCCTTGGCTTCCTGCCCATAAGGCATAAAACAGCATGGGGAAAACGGTAACGCACCAGATCAGCCCCAGACCGCTACTTAACTTCACCAGGGTCATTCGCGATCGAGCAATCGGACGATGCCACAGGAACAACCAAGTCCCGCGCATCGATTCAGATAATGTTTGCCAGTAACCGGTAATCCCGGCCAGCATAGCTCCTATCGCCGGCAAAAACTGAGCTGTCGTATCGTTATAAAATGGGATTTCTGTCGTCGAACTGTTGCCTGAAATCGTCAGGATATTAATACCACACATGCCGAATATTGTGAGTAAGACCAGAATCAAACCAACGATTTGTATCGGCAGCAGTTGTCGAAATTCTTTGTAAGCGAGCGTGATTGGCCACATGGGAGAGACTTTCACGAATGAGATTTGAGTTGATCGACAAAGACAGGAACGCTTTTCCGATTCGTGCGGGTATATTCCAGAAAGGAATCTTCCAGATTCATCGATTCGGTTTCAATTTGCTTCGGCTCCAATCGCTCAGCCAAGAGCCGATGTTCGTCATTCAGATTCACGACAATCACTTCCAGCTGATTCAATATCGATCGGCTGCCGACAACACCTTTGCACTCTGGAAACACAATCGATCCATTCACCGGGCGATCAAATTCGAGCACCAGTTTGCTGACAGATTGCTTGAACTCTTCGGTTGTGCAATCGACCTGCAGGCGGCCATCGACCATAATTCCAATCCGATCCGCAACTCGTTCCACATCACCAAGAATGTGAGACGAAAACATAATCGTGCGGCCTTCCCGCTGGATGATTTGAATCATCGACTCCAGGAATTCTCTACGGACGACCGTATCGAGTCCTAATGTCGGGTCATCCAGAATCAGTAACTCCGGTTGAGGAGCAATCGCCAGAGCGAGTGAAACCTGAGCCTGCTGACCTTTGGAAAGCCTGCGGATTTTGCGGGTGAGTGGCAGTCCGAAATGCTCCAGCACTTGTTCCAGCAACTCCTGATTCCATCTTTTGTAAAACGGTTTTGTAAAGCGGATCGCCTCACGAATACTCATCCAGGAGTAGAGCGGATGTCCTTCAGCAATGTAAGCGATTCGTTCGCGAACTTGAGGATCGAGTGTAGAGACTTCGTGTCCGAGCAGTTTTGCAGAGCCGGCATCGGGAACGACCATGCCCATCAGCATTTTCGTCGTGGTCGATTTCCCGGCTCCGTTGCAGCCGAGGAATCCGAAGACGCAGCCGGTGGGAATCTGAAAGCTGACATCATTGACAACCGCTTTACCATCATAATATTTCGTCAGACCCTGCACTTCGATGGCAGGAGAAGGGACCGGTTGAGCGAGGTCTGTCATTTCTTCCCCTTCACGAGATTCCACTGATATTTGCCGAGGCGGGCTTCCACAATCTGGCGAACTTCATCGGCATCGAAACCGAGATACACAGCCGATGTCAGACAGGCATCCAGCGATTCCTGCAGCTTTTGCACACGGATCGCTTTTGTCAATTCAATACGGGGCTGCGTCACAAACACTCCCAGACCCGGGCGGGTTGTTAAAACGCCTTCCCGTTCAAGTTCTGTGTAAACCTTTGCAATCGTATTAGGATTCACGACCAGCATTTTGGAGAGTTCACGAACCGAAGGAAGTTGATCCTCTGGCGCGAGTCGTCCCTGAGCAATCCCTTCGCGGATCTGTTGAGACAACTGACGATAAATCGGTTGCGAACTGGATGGATTCACCTGAAAATTCATTGCGTGTTCCTTCTGTACTAATAGTGATAGTACGGAAGGAACACGTCAAGTGGAATTTATGAGAATCTGGAAAATTATTTGAAAGATTGATTTGCGATTCCCTGCGAATGGGAATCTGTCCATAATCAATCCAATAAACCTGTTTGATTCTTATCAGCGTTACCTGAAAGATGTTGTCAGAAGCAGGAGCCACTTCATATGGTTTCTAACGGATAATAATTCAGAAAGGAAATGAAGATGTCTAAACTGATCAAACTTTTCACTCGGAAGCTCAGTTCCTCACAAGTTGACGTACAGATCGGGCAGATCGTGTGCTGGGTGTTTGCAATTATTGTGATGCTGATCGGGATTAATAAGATCTCGCGTATGGATTTGAGCGAGGCTCAATTGATCTTTGGCATCCTGCTTGTCATGATTCTGACGTTGCAAATGATTATAGCAGGAATGATTCTGCCCATCGTCGATTATGTGAGTCAGAAGCAGAAAGAGAATCCGTAATCCATCTTACGATTAATCGGATTATAGGCCCAATATTTTCCGGGGATTGTGACGGACAAGGCAATCAATTTCCAATGCGGTTAATCCAATTGATTTCAGGTTGACGACCATGTTTTTCAATGGGCAGGCCGAGCCGACAAAGTGCGAGCGATCTTCTGCCCAAGGGACTAAATCGTCTTCAATGACGACTGTCTGATCGGCGAGATGATACGTCCCAGGCCCCAGGCCGGCAGCACTGATGGTGTCTGAAACAACGATACTGTGTTCAATACCCACACATCGAAGATAATTCTTCAGGACAAACAGTGGGACATGGGCGCCATCGGCGATGAAACAAATAATGAGTTTGTCTGAAAAAGAGAGTGCCCTTTGAATGATGTTGTCGTGACGATGCATCTGCATCGGACAACCGTTTCCGAGATGTGTAAACAGCTTCAGGCCCGCATCAATCGATGCTTTCAGTTGATCCAGACTTGGATTGCAATGCCCGGCTGCGACCAGGATTTTCTGATCGTTCAACCAGCTTGTGATTTCACCATTGATATCCTGTTCGGGGGCTAGAGTGAAAAGTCTCGTCAAGCCATTCCCGGCTTCCAGGAATTTCTTTGTTAAATCCAGATTAGCCGGGCAGGCATGTTCTGCCGGATGAGCCCCGATGTATCCGGGAACAGGTGATAGAAACGGCCCTTCAATGTGCAAGCCAATAATCATCTGAGTGGCCAATGCTGACTGCTCTCGAATTTTCACAATATTCGCCAGACGCTGGCACATCGCGTCGTGGTCAGCGGTAATGATGGTGGCCAGAATTCCTTTGACACCATCCTGACGCAAAATCTCACAGGCGTGTTCAACTTGTTCGAGAGTCAGGTCATCAGAATTAAAATCGACGCCGGCATAACCATTAACTTGCAGATCAATCATGACAACTTTCGGAGGGATTCTGTAAAATTGGAGATTGTGAACATTGAGCAGCGTGGAATTCACAATCCCGAAAGGAAATTAACGAGTTGTTTAATTTCATCCTCTGTCAATTCTGCTCCTGAGGTCTCTTCAGGGCGATGATAAAGGGTGAGGACCTGTTTGAGGGAATGTGCCCGACCGTGATGCAGATATCGTCTTCGAGAGGAAACTCCACGCAGAGCAGGGGGATTAAAGACCTGATAAATCGAATGACTTTCCACTCGACCAACAGCATATCGTAATCCCGAGGAAAAGTCTGGCTCCTGATGACAGGAAATGCAACCAGCTTTCCCATAAAAAAGCTTGCGACCAGCTTCCCGGTCAACCAAGGAGGACAACTTTGTTGCAGTAATCGGTTTGAGAGTTTCCAGATAACTCGCCAGTGCACGTGAATCGTCTAAAGAAGCAGGGTGAGGGTCGTGCATGGTTTCCCGCAGTGATTTCGACATCGATTCGGTCAAGTCGGGCTGCCAGCCATGCCATGTCCAGGGCTCGGTTTTGGCCACATCGTGCAGGGAGAGTGTTAACTTTTTCGTATCGTAAGTGACGTCATTGAGCGTATCGAACATCTGTCCAGAAGTATGTCCATCGTAATGACACGTGTGACAACTCATCCAGCCATCTTTGGATCTCAATCCGTCATAAAAGATTCGTTCGCCACGAGCAATTTCGGATTCGTGATCCGAGTGAGAAAGTTTTAATTCTTTAATGACCGACCCAGTCTTCAAATCAACCTGGCAGAGTGAATCCTGCATTTCATTGGCGACCAGCACTGTTTCATCGTCAAGGAATTCCAAATCGATTGGGCGACCGGGAATTTTGATGCGGGTCAGTAAATCTGAAGTTTCTGTCAGATAATGCGGAGCAAAATCATCGACACCCGAGGCTGGCCAGATCAGAGAGTTTGTTTTCAGGAGAATGATTTCCTGAGCTCCGCTGGCCAGTACTGCTAATCTTGAGCCGGAAGGATTGGAACGAACAAGCGTTAAATCGGCAACTCCATGTCCCCGCACATCAAGGCCGAATTGACTTTGCTCAAGTTCGTTACCAGAGGGGACTTTAAACTTAGCCAGTCGATTATTGACTGCCCAGCCCCGGGTGATATTTCCTTCTGTAATGGGAAAGTCCCGGTTGATTGTCAGGGGGACAACAACTTCATGTGGTGAAATCAACTCCGGTTGACCGAGATTGAAGGCCGTCTGGTGAACTTCCTGACGACTGAGCAGCTGACTTGTGTTTCTGTCAAAACAATACAGACTGCCTGGCAATTCACAGGTGAGACAAAACCAGGCTTCATC
>TARA_R100000789_G_scaffold99266_1_pt1 | contig 13093 bp, 8 predicted proteins | sample TARA_R100000789 | Tara Oceans TARA_R100000789 (sample SAMEA2623403) | marine metagenome | biome: marine biome (ENVO:00000447); feature: mesopelagic zone (ENVO:00000213); material: "saline water (ENVO:00002010), including plankton (ENVO:xxxxxxxx)" | depth 450 m
TCGGGTCCGTGCCATCGGTCGGGTCCGTGCCATCGGTCGGGTCAGTAAAGTCGGTCGGATCACCGTCGCTATCGCCGTCGCCACCACCGCTGAGAGCCAAACCCAGACCGCTAACACCCGCTGCGGCGAGTGCCATTTGGTCTTCCATGTTCAAGCCAAGGCCCGCGTCACCCTCTTCAACCTCAACGTCTGTCTCTACAGTGTCACCAAAGACGAGACTGTGCAGGGAACCGCTTTCGTGAGGGACATGATATCCCTGCACGATAATCCGGTCGCCATTGCGCAATTCGACGACCAAATCGTCTCCCTGCCGCAGAAAGCGCGAGATATCCGCCCGATCTGCATCAATTCGGATTGCAATTTCAGACCCGGTCTGGATCACGCTGTCAGCCATTGTTCTTTCCTCTGTCCCGTTTGCGCGCTACGGCGCACATGTTCGAAAGCGCAAGAGTCGCCTTTAGTCGGTAATGAACACTCTAAAGTATGTATCGTCAACCTCCACGAGAGCTGTCCGGTGAAATTATCTGTTTCTGAACTTGTACGCATCACGTCGGTTTGCCGGTTTCACCCGTCACATCGGCGTCGAACTGGCTACCGCTACGCGTCGCCCTCGGCCCAGAGCTGTGTCTTGCCCGACCCCGTATCCAGCTGAACAATCCAAACCAGTCACGTTGCAATGCGTCCTTTGGGCCCTAACAATGAAACTGAGGGCGCGATCGTTGTCGGACACTGACTCAAACAGGCTGTCAGCCCCAATACCCAAATTAAGTAGTTACACTTATTTTACAGCTACTTATATAGACCCACCTCGACTCGTCAGGTGCGTACAGGGAGACGTGCAATCGACATTCTTCAAGTCGGCCGATGTGTCGGCGGCCATACCGAGGCTGTCAGCGTATGGACTTCCGGCTCGCGATTCGACGCGCCCGAGGCCGTTCCGAACACCACCTCCTTGCCGCCCGGCATTTGGCGAGCCACGTCGTCGGAACGATGGGAAGTACGCCCCCGCGCCCGACCGCGATGCAAATAGTGTGGCCAACCCGTTTACCTGAGCGCCAGCCAGGGTGCCGAGCACACATCAAAAGACAAACTTAAGTATGTAAATGTCACACAAATGGCTATATTCTCACCGGGCGCATGTCCAAGGCGTAATTTTCCTGTACATGAAGTCGTTACGGCGCTACCCGCTCTGGCTGTACCTGCAGGCAACGCGGCTTGTTTGACCTGCCGCCACCACGCCGTGCGCCACCGGGACACCCCGGTGCCGTCACCGGGTGGCCACGCGCAGAGCGGAGGAACCGGCTTGAGCACACCAGGAAATGAAAACGGCGAAACACCCGAAACGGGCATCGATCAAGGACCGAAACCCGCGAAGGCTGTCGATGGAGTTCACGCATCCTATCGCCCGGTCCTGCAGACGGTGGCCCGTTTGATCGCATCAGACCGGCGGGCCGTCCTCTTGGCCAACGAGGCCGGCGAAGTCCTGCTGGCAAACGCCCCGGCCAAGCGGCTTGGCCTTGATCGGGACTTGCGGAAACACCTCGATTGGCCCGATCTTTGCACTGTGGTGAAACGCGCCGGAAGCGCATCTGTTTCCGTCTCTATTGAAGGGGTCGCCCTTGAAGGCGAGTTGGTGCTTTTACCGCTGGGGCCCGCCTCGGGCTATTATTTGCGTCTCTCCGAAACCGATGACGAGGCGCTGTGGCTACGGAACCGGGCGCGCGCGGCGACGCTTTTGCGCGTTACGCATGACCTGCGCACGCCTATTCAATCCCTTCTTGCCAGCGCCGAGATATTGCTCCAGCAACAGGACCGCGGGGACGACGCCCTAGATCGGCTGCGCAGAGTGGCGGACCTTTCGCTGGATCACATCAGCAATGTCCTCGCAGTGATCCGCGGCGAACAAAGCGCAGCAGCGGCCCGCCGGGACGAGGTTTTTTCGCTGAAGGATGAGCTTGGCCAACTGATCGACATCATCCATCCCATCGCCGACCGTCGCAATGTATCCATGACGCTTTCATTGCCCGAGGACTCAGATACGCGCGTTATTGGTCCCGTGCGGTTCGTCCGCGCACTGTTTCAGAACATGATCGATAATGCCGTCAAACACGGCGGCGCGGCGGTCGAGGTCGCCTTGACCGTGGCACCGCTGCGCGCCGGGATAGATGACCTGCGGGCCAAGGAATCGCGTCTGGAAATCACGCTTGAGGTTCGTGATCAGGGCGGCGGCCTTCCTCAGAATCAGAAGGACCGGCTGCGCCAAGCGCTTGGTCAGGGCGGCAGTGTCACGTCACCCGCGCCACAAGAGGCGCAGAAACGCCCCTCTGGCGGCATGAATGTCCTAGCCCACGCGTTGACCCAACTTGGCGGGCATCTGAGCCTGTTGGACCGCGGCGCAGACGGCGAGCGAGCCGTTTCTGAGGGCGAAGAGGTCGTGGGCACCATCCTACGGGCGGTGTTCAGCCTGCCAGCCGCCGAAACGTCCGAGACAACCGCAATCGAAACAATGCCGCAGGACACCGACGGACTGCTACGCGGCAAGACCCTTTTGGTGGTCGAGGACAGCCCTGCAAGCCAAGCGTGGCTGAGCCACGTCTTGCAAGCCGCCGGGGCCGAGGTTCAGGTCGCTGGCAGCGGTAAAGCTGCGCTAAGCGTCTTAGAGAATCCGACGGGGCGCGGCATCGACCTTGTCCTGTCCGACGTCACCCTACCGCAGATGAGCGGTGTCGAACTGGCGCGACGCATTGCATCGGGTATTGCGTCAGGCAGCATCAACCCCGCCCCCCGCGTTTTGGGCCTCACGGCGCATATCGACGAACGTATCCGGGATGCGTGTCTTCAGGCAGGAATGCAGCGCGTGTTGGAAAAACCGATTCGACCCGGGCCACTGTGCCACGCAGCCCGAGAGGCTTTGGATGCGCCGACGTTACCCGTCCCTATGCCTCCCACGTCGCCCCCACCCGCCAAGGTGTCGAAGAAGACAAAGGCCGCGAAGCCGCCGCGACAAGAAGGTACGGTACTCAACGACAGCGTGGTAACGGAACTTGTCTCTGGCCTAGGGCCAGAAGGGGCTCGGAAATTCATGTCACGCGCCTTGGGGGAAGCCAGCACCGCGTTGGTCAGCCTGAAAACTAATGGGGTGACCGACCGGATCGACTGCACGATGCATGCCGCAACCGGCGCTTGCGGCCTGACTGGACTAGCCCTTTTGGACACGCGCATGCGTGTTCTGGAGGATGCGGTGAAGTCGGGCAAGACCGACCTATCTGAAGAAATCGCAACCGTGACCGATGCGCTGACCCGCACAGCCAAGGCCATCAAGGCGCTGGGAACCGAGCCACAAACCAGTTGACGTGAGGTCCGCAGTGTACACTTCCTGTATAGGCGTGACTCGGGCAGTATTGCCCTACCTACCTGACGAACGTAAACGCGACCGTCGTGCCGCCCACCGTATGATTGGGAGGCACGCAGAACGCCGCCAGAGTACGAAAGTAGAGAAATGGTCTCAGAGGAAACCGCACCGATCAGAATCCTGATCGCGGACGATCACGCGATGGTGCTGGAGATGTTCGAGCAATTCATCTCCGGCGTTCCTGACGTGACCGCGATGACGGCCCCGGACCTTAATACCGCGCTGGAAATTATCGACAGCCAAGGCGCCTTCGATCTCGTGCTCGTCGATCTCAACATGCCCGGCATGAACGGTCTCGATGGCATGCGCGAGGCAATCGCGCGGAACGGCGGAAAGCCGGTTGCACTGCTGACCAGCAATCCACCCGCCCATCTCGTGCCCGAAGTGCTAGACATGGGCGGTGCCGGGTTCGTGTTGAAAACAACGTCTCTGCGCAGCTTTTATAATGAAGTGCGCTTTATGGCTGCGGGAGAACGTTATATCCCGGTCGAGCTGATCGAGCGTAAACGCGTTGTCCCTAAGGATCACGTGAACGTCCCCCTGTCAGAAAGAGAGATGGACGTGCTTGCTGAACTGTCTGAGGGCAAATCAAACCGTGACATAGGTACAGCGCTTGGCCTCAAGGAAGCGACGGTCAAGATGCATGTCAAAGCGGTCTGTACAAAGCTGGAGGCCAGCAACCGGACCCAAGCCGTGATCGTCGCCCGGGACATGAATATGATTTGATCCACCGGTGCACCGGATGTGATCGACACGAGAAACCACCACCTAAAGTATGTATCTCGGTTCCATTCTCCCTTAGACAGGCAAGACCGGGCGCCGCGCGCGCCCGGCTGTCGTGGCTCGGAAATGGGAAATGTGCAAATGGCAAAACCAGTGATCGTCTTCGCAGGAGCGGTCTACCCCGGCCAGTTCGGGGCCTTGTGCGACTACTTGCGCACGGCAGGTCTAGCAGAGACCTATTTTCTGACGACGCCGGGCCATCAGGCAAAGAATGCGCATCGCGGCAAGCATATCCTAGGTTTCAAGCCCGACGGCCCGGTGACCGGGGCGCAACGCTACTATTATACGGCAAAGCTGGAACGCTCTGCGCATATTGGTCGAGGGCTGCTCAGTGCGCTGCAGCAGTTTGAAAGGCACAAAAAGATCGACGTGGTCGTGACACACTCACTGTGGGGTGCCCCACATTTTCTATACGATGAGATCGATGCCGCCATTGTCAGCTACATCGAATTTCCCAGCTTTCGGGCACATGGATGGGACCCGGCCTACCCCCCGGATCAAGCGCAGCGAATGGTCGACCGCAACACGGAAATGCTCAACTTTCACCAAGCCCTTTGCAGCGATCTGGTGATCTGCCCAAGTCAGCACGCCAAATCCATGTTCCCTGAGGCCCTCCAATCCAACATCGAGGTGCAGCTAGAAGGCTTTGCTTTTGAGGACACCAAGAAACCAGAGCCGAAGGAACGCTCCGCCCCCCTGACTATCGGCTTCTCCGCCCGCGACCTGTCGAATGCCAAGGGGTTTGACACCTATGTTCGGCTTGTCGACAGCTTGGTCGAACGGGGTTTGAAGGCGAATTTTGTCGCCCTCGGTGGAAGCACGGGCAGCACCTATGGCTATGAACAGCAATGGGTCGAACGAAAGTATGGCGGTGCCGTCGACAGCTTTCGGGACCACCTGATGAAGATCTATCCGCGCGCCGCTGAGGTGATCGAATTCCCGGGCAAGTTACCCTATGACGACTTTGTCCAAAAGCTCGCCGACATCGATATCTTTCTCTATCCGTTGCGGTTCGGCGTCGCGAACTGGGGCCTAGTTGAGATCCTTGGGCGAGGTGGCTGCGTTCTGGCGCCAGACCGAGGCTATCCCGCCGAACTAATTCAGGACGATGTCAACGGACGCCTTTTGCCGGACGACGATGGCGCGTGGATCCAAGAGATCATCGCCCTGTCAGAAGATCCTGAGCGGCGGTATCGATATGGGCAGGCAGCCCGCGCCCGGGCGCGTCTTTTATATAGCGTCCAAGCTGTCGCGCCGCGCTACCTTGGGCTGTTCCGGCTGGCCGCCGAAAAGCGGCAAGCCCGGATCAGAAACGGGTCGTAAAGCTCAGGCCAAAGGTCTGTGTTGTGTCGCCGGCAAACTTGCGTAGCGGAGTGGCGACGTAAAGGGACACAGGTGTATTGGCGACTTCAAAGGTCAGGGACAGGCCCGTGCTGACACGGCTGTGCCAACTGTCGTCGATGCGACCAGACAAAGTATCGTCAAGGCCCCAAGAACTGCCGGCCTCAACAAAGAGACCGGCTTGCATTGGCATGGACAACACCTCGCCAATGTCGCGCTGTACTTCAATCGACCCCACAAGGTAGTGGTTGCCGCCCAAACTGCCGCCGCCGTCGCGTGGGCCGATGCCGCGTGGCGCGAAACCGCGGAAGGTGTCCGCACCCGGGAAAAACCGATCGATGGCGCGCGTATCGTTTCCCGATAGGCCGATGACGCTGCCTGCACGCAGCGTGCCCAGAAAACGATAGCCCTCTCCAAAAGGCTGTATCAGGTTTGCTTCCAGCCGGCTGTCGGAAAGCACGTCTTCACTACCGATATTCCACAAGTACTGATCAAGACGCAGCCCGTATTCCAGGCTTTCAACGCCATCAGGCACATCCTGCTGTTCTCCCCCACCGGAATATACTGCCGAAATTCGCAGGTAGGGAGCAGAAATCTCGTCAGTTTCCTCTTTAAACAACAGGGCGCTAGCAGAGGTATCCACATCGTACATCCGGTAGCTGCGCCATCCTAAGCCCATTTCCAACCGTGCATGGTCGTACGGCGTCCACGCCAAGTAGGGCTCTGCCCGGACGCCCTGTTCGGAATAGCCGGTGTCATCCAGATCCGACTCGAGCGCGAACAGGTCAACGCCAAAATCCAGCGTCTCATTGAATGCGTCGGCGCGGTATAAGTGCGCTTCGAGTGACTTTACCTCTGAATTGAACGACAGGTTGAGTGCACCGTATGTGCCGGGAAAAAGGTTGTACTGCTCAAAGGACAACTCGCCCACGACCCCGTGGTCCGACACATAGGACAACGCCGCTTCGATCCGGCCGGGTCGGTCGTCAATCTCGGCCACGTCGATGATCAGCGCGTCGCCCTCTGGATACAGGCTCACGGCTTCGAAAACACCAGTGAGCATGAGGCAATCCTCTATCGCACGCAATTCGTAGGATGCGTAGTCGATGTTTGGCATAGCGCCGCAGGTCATGCGGATATCTTCGGCAGGAATGAATTGGGCTCCGCGAACCTCGACCGTTTCGAACACACGCGCAGAAACTGGGGCAGACACGGACATCAGAGTGAGGGCAAGCAAAAGCTCCCGGCGAAGAGGGGTTTGGCAGACGCGCGGCACAGAGGCATTCCTTTGACTTCACGGCAGTTCGTGGGAGGGACCTACTTTAGCGGAGGCGGGCGTTCAACAACGGACGCGTGAGATAGCTCAGAACCGACCGCTTGCCGCTTTCGATATCGACCTGTGCCACCATGCCGGGCCGGATCGCAAATTTCTCACTTGCGCGTTCAAGGTAGTTGTGCTCGGTCACAATCATGACGCGGTAGAAGTTTTGCGGCCCTTGCCGCGTATCTTCCTCTACCGTGTCTTCAGAGATCCGCATAACCGTGCCGCGCAGGTCGCCGTAAGTGGCAAAATCATATGCGGTGATCTTGACGCTTGCGGGCATGCCGGGAGCAAGAAAGGCCACATCTCGCGGCAGGACCTTTGTCTCGATCACCAACTGGTCATCGATAGGCGTGATTTCCATGATCGGCTCACCCGGCTGAATGACACCGCCCAGGGTGGTGATCGCGATATCATTCACGCGCCCGGCCACAGGAGAGCGGATCGACGTACGCTGTAATTCGTCCTGTTTCTGCACGGCCTCTTCGGACAAGGCGCTGAGACGTGAGCGGCGCTGCGCGAGATCCTTATAAGCGTCCTGCACGTAGGCGTTTCGAGTGTCCCCGATTTTGCCGTCAAGCTCTGCCTTTTTTTGCTGTAGTTGCAACAGATTGATTCGGCTGACAGAACCGCTTTCGGCAAGCGGTGCAGTGATAGCAATCTGCTCTTCGATTGCCGCGCGCTCACTGTTGAGTGCCTCAAGCGAGGCTTCCAACTTGGTCCGGCGCGCCGTGAAAAGCCGTAGTTCGGTCTGTTCGGCAGCGTTGGGGGTCGGGCCAAAATCCAACTTGGGCTGTTCCAGCACTTCAGCCTCCAATCGGGCAACCTCGGCCGTCAGGGCAGTGATCTGACTTTCGGCAGCCATGAAGGCAGAGCGCGACCGCGTGGCATCCAGTCGCGCCAATACTTGTCCCGCGACGACGATGTCCCCTTCGGCCACCAGTAATTCCCCAAGGATTCCGCCTTCGAGGCTTTGAATCGTCTGCATGCGCCGAGCTGGAATAACGATGCCGTCGCCCCGCGTAACCTCGTTGACCTGTGCAATCGTGGCCCAGGCGATGGCCGCAATGAGAGAGAAAACAACAATATGGATCGTCAGACGCGACTTGCGGAGTGTCTGCTGCCGATAACTGCCGTCCACATGGCTAGGATCAAAGAGCTCTGAACTGCTCATTTCACCGCTTTGACCTGCGTTTTCTGGACCGTATTGGAGCGAGCCTTGTTCAGGATCTGCAAGAGATCACCGTCGCGCGCGATCTTGCCTTCTTTCAGAACCAGTGTCCGTTGGGTCAGGGCAAGCAACTCGCGCTTGTGGGTCGAGATGATCGCCGTACGGCCTTCGAGCCATGTGTTCAGATGCGTAATGACCTGCTTTTCGGTGATGTGGTCAAAGGCGGCAGTGGGTTCATCCAGCAACACGATCTTGGGATCTTGAAGCAGGATCCGCGCAAGGCCGATGGCCTGGCGCTGACCGCCCGAAACGTTGCCGTTGCCGTGGATCACAAGATCCAGCCCCCGGACGTGGCGGCGGACGAAGGCACCCAGCCCGACGGCGTCCAGCGCCTCTAGCAGTTGGTCGTCGGAATGCAGGCCGTGATCCAGCAAAAGGTTGTCGCGCAGCGTACCCTGAAACAACGCCACCGATTGCGGCAGATAGCCGATTTGGCGACGCCGGTCGATCGGGTCGATCTGGCTGAGCGCAAGACTGTCGAGAAGGACAGAGCCCTCCTGCGGATCGACCAACCCGGCAATGAGCCGCATGAAGCTGGACTTCCCTGCACCGTTTCCGCCCAAAAGCGCGATCCGCTCTCCGGGTTTGATGTGCAATTCTCGGATATTGACCACTGGAGGGGCCGCCGGATCGTGGCGAAAGACCACGTCTTCCAACTTGAACTCTCCGTGAAGGTCGGAGGCGCGCACGAAATGTCGGTCGGCGGGACGTTCTTGGGGCAATCCCATGATCCGGTCCAGTCCCTCCAACGCCGCACGGACCTGCTGCCAACGGGCCAGCAGGCCAGCCACCTGCCCCATAGGCGTCAGGGTGCGGCTGGATAGGATCGTACAGGCAATCAGGCTACCGACCGTCAAGGCACCAGAGCTAATCAAGTATACGCCTGCGATGATGACACCTGCGTAGGTAACTTTCTGTACGCCGCTGACCAACTGGGTCATCGTGGTGGTCAGACCACGGGTCCGAACCGCCGTGTTCGCCATGGTCGCTGAAAGTTGCGCGTAGGACCGCTGTAGCCGGCCCTCGGCGCGCGAAGCCTTAACCGTCTCAAGGTTAGAGATCGTTTCCAGAAGGAGGCCGTTCAAAGCCGCTGCTTCCCTTGCGTTCTCGCGCGAGGCGCGGGCGAGACGCCCCTGCATTAGCATGCCCGGAACGATCGTCATGATGACCCCAAGGAGAGTCACGATGGCGACTGGCCCGCCGATGAACCAGATCACCAAAAGGAAAATTGCCACAAACGGGATATCGCAAAGCGCTGTCACGGTGCCGGAGGTAAAGAACTCCCTGACCGTCGCGAATTCGCGAACTTGGTTGGCGAAGACCCCGGTCGACGCCGGTTTATGGGCCAGCCGCATATTGGCAACCTTGTCGAATAGTTGCGACGACAGCTGTAAATCCAGATCGCGCCCCGAAACGTCGACCAGTGCGGCGCGTGTCGTCCTCAGAATCAGTTCCAACACGATGGCGAGCCCGACGCCACTTGCAAGGATCCAAAGGGTATCGAATGCATTGCTGGGCACGACCCGGTCATAGACTTGCATCGAAAACAGTGCCGTGGCGATTGCCAGCAGGTTCGCCGCAAATGAGGCGAAAACGACGTCGCGATAGATCCACCAATTCTTGAGCAGCGGCCCAGTCATCCAGTGGGAACGACTGGGGTTCGGCTCATCCAGCCGGTCCGACACGATGTCGATCGGCTTGGACACGAGGATGCGCCCGTCGTGCTGAGCGGCTAGCTCTTGCCTGCTCCAGAAAACGCGACCACCCGAGGTTTCGGGCAGAATCATCTGCGCGTCCTCTTCAGCCCATTTCTCCAGCACGGCGGTCCGGCCATCCTTGAGGAACAGCAGCACAGGCAGGCTGTGGTTTGGAAATGACTGCAGCGGTGCCGAGGTGACGCGGCAGCTCATGTTGATGCGGCGCAGCGCCTGCGGGGCCATGTCGGTGGACATCGGCGTATCCGGAGACCAACCAAGCCCGTCGGTCAAACGCGCCGCCGACGTGGCGACGCCCTGCGCGCGGCAGAGTTCGATCAAACCGTCGACAAGGGGATCAAAGTGCTGGTGGACGTTCATGTTTGGTCTTTCCCGCGCAACATTTTGCCCCCCTAGGAACCGCTGGAGGCGAGGATCAGTGTGCCCAATACACCTAGATCGCGTGCGGCCTGATATTCTGTCCGCTTTCGCTCTTCATAGGTGTCAACTTGGTCGATCCTTGCATCATACAAATCGCGTCCGGTGGTCAGGACATCGATCAACTCTCGCTGCCCGGCCACGAACTGATCCTCGTAGTTCGCCAGTACGCGCGCGGCCTGTTCCAACTGTGCGGCCCGGGAACGTTCAGCCGTCCGCAAGGTCGCGATGTGCTTCAGCGCGGTTTGCGCCGTGTTGGTCATCTGGCGCTCGATTCCGCGCAGGGAGGATGCCGCTGCAGCAGCGTCAGCGCGCGCCACCTGAATGGCACGCCCTCCCAAACCGCCGGCGTTCAGATCGACACCCGCCGACAACCCCAACGCCGTGCTGGTGCGCCCGCCGTTCAGGTCGGTCCGGCCCTGCGCCTGCAGCTGAATGGTCGGCAGCCGTGCGGCCTTGGCACGATCGACGTTCGCCTCTGCCTCGGCCGCGCGGGCACGTCCTGCGATGTAATCCGGTGCAATTCGGACAGCAGACTGGATCTTCGCCGCGCTGTTGTATCGCTGGGCGTAATTGATCGCAGGGGGCGGAAGTACGGCCACCGTCTTGCGTCCCGTCAGAAATGAAATCTGGGCGAGGCTCATGTCCCGGTCAGCCACCAGGCTGTTCATCCGGTCCTGCGCCCGCGCCACTTCTAGCCGGGCTCGCGCCACTTCACCGTTGTCGCCCAACCCGGCACGGGCGCGGACCTCGGCCTGAGTTGACAAACGATTGGCGAACGCCATGTACTCTCGCGTTAGCTGTATCTTATTTTGGGCGATTTCTACGTCAAGAAAAGTCTCGGAGACCAAAAGAGTAAGGTCTTCAACCGAAGTCTTCAAATCAGAGATTGCCTGCACGCGTGCCTGCGTCGCGGCCTTGATCTCACTTCGGATCAAGCCCCAATCGTACAGAACCTGCGAGATCGTCAAAGAAATCCCCGGACCGTTCGCATCCGTAGTGCTGGTGTCGCTGGACAGGCTAACAGAAGGGTAATAGCCGTCGCGCGCTTGTTTGATACCAAGCGTGCGGCTGCTAACCTGTTGCCGCAACGCGGTTACGTTCGGATCTAACTCTGGCGCCAGTTGAGCCGCCTCTTTCAGCGACATCTGCGCCAAGGCCGGGACGGACAAAAGGCCTGCGGCCAACACCGACGCCGCTACCAGCCGGGTACAGCGCGCGGTCAAGCTAAAGGCGTTTGTTTTGTGGCTGCTGAGTATCATGTGTCACCTTCGGCAGTCAGAGGCAGGAGCAGATCATATTCGGCGCCCATCTCGATCGGCATCGGAGAGGTTTCTGCGAACAACGGCCCGACCAAACCGCCATCTTGCGGGGGAGCGGCCAGATCACCGAGCGCACCCAGGGCATCGTCGACAAAAGTCGCGCTCGCGAATTCGGCTGCCAAGGCCCTCATCAGGTCATCCTCGGCCGCCGGCGCACCCAGAAGTACCTCTAGGTCTTGCTCTAGCAAACCGGCGTCGTCATCGCTTTTATTTGCGGCCGCACTCGACGCGCTGTGGCTTTTGCTATCCCCATCATCTCCTTCAGAAGACAACAGGCTCATCGAACCGTACCCCGCGGCCAGCCCTGCTCCGGCGCTGAGGATCGTCGAGCTTTCGCCGAAAAAGCCCCCACCGGCATCGTCGCCCGCGCCGGGCACAAATGCGTGTTGCGGCGTGGCGTCAACCCTTTCGCCCCCGCCAGCAGGATCCGCTTCGATCCCATCGCCCATGTCGTCCATTGAGGGTTCGGGGGCGATCAGACCTGTGACTTTCGTGTCCCCACCCTCATCAAGGACCCGACTAAACTCGCCCTCGGGATCCATAACGAAGAAATTCTCGATGCGCAGGGTTTGTCCATCTTCGAACTGAACAGCAAGATCGCGACCAAACTTCTCGTGCCGGACAATGGCGGGGGTACCCGTAGGGAGCGTGATTTCTGTCGCGCGTGACAACGCAATTCCAGTATCAACAACCAGAGATTGTGATTGATCTTGCCCTACTCCGCGCACGGACAGCTCGATAGACATACAGCCACTCCCTACGAAACAAGACCTATCACGTCAGGGTCAGTCGGAAACTCGTCGAAAAAGAACAAAGTTTACACACCTCTAGATCGTTCTGGTTAGAGTTTCGCCCCGTGCAAACGGATGGTTCGCGAAAGAACTATTTGCTGCAAGCCGCCTTGTAAACATCTACGCCTAAAAGTTGCATAATATTTACATGTTGCCTAACAAACTGACTGCTGGGCACCGGTTTTAAACATTCTCGTCATCCGGCGACGACAATCCGCCTAGCAAACCACCACCAAGCAAACTTTCGCCAGTGTCGAACAACGACGACATCGCATCGTCGATCGCAGTATCACCCAGCAGACTGGAATCGCCGGGGTCGACCATAGCATCCCCGGGCAAGTCCGTTTCTTCAACCAACAAGTCGAAAGTCCCCGGCCCGCTGCTCAAAACATCGCCATCTACCGCGCTGCCAAGGATCTCATTCAGCAGACCGTCGATTTCATCGTCCGTTGCGACAGTGTCGGACAGAAGACCCTGATCGACCAGCGATCCGCCCATCGCATCCGCCCCGCCAAGGCCTGCCGAAAGGTCGTCTACGTTGTCCACGGGGTCCGGCGCTACATCTATTCCATAAACGTCATCGTCCCCGACCAACCCGGTAAGGATATCCTCTTCACCGTCAGAGGCGATCAGCGTATCGACAAAACCTTCGTCATCGACACTTTCGATGTCGTCCACAACTGAGGTCTCGACCGTGTCGCTGCCAACAACGGCGCCAAGCGGCGCGTCCTCGCCCAGAGCCACGTCCACCGGACCGCCG
>TARA_R100000789_G_scaffold97340_1_pt1 | contig 13064 bp, 10 predicted proteins | sample TARA_R100000789 | Tara Oceans TARA_R100000789 (sample SAMEA2623403) | marine metagenome | biome: marine biome (ENVO:00000447); feature: mesopelagic zone (ENVO:00000213); material: "saline water (ENVO:00002010), including plankton (ENVO:xxxxxxxx)" | depth 450 m
GATGTTGCTGATTGCGGCGCCTGCCTGCAACACCGTTTCGTCCGGCGTCGCGGCGTCGGCAAGAGGAAGCGAAAAGAGGGTGAGGCAAAGGCTCGCAACGATGACCAGACATTGACTGCGCATGGTATTACATCCTGTCGTCGTAGTAGTAAGGAATGTGCAGAGGTAACAGTTGAAGCAAATACGTTCCCGCATATCGGCTGCGCCGACCCCGGCATACCCTGATGTTCCCCGCGTTGTTGATTATGCTAATTCAACGCTGGATGAAGATCAAAGCAGGCGATGAGTGCAAATCGATGGATAGCAGTCATATGGGCTTCCCCAATCATAGCGGTCGCGGGGGTTTCGGAGAGCTCTGCACAGCGTTGTATGAGTTGGTCGAAGAATTGTAAAATCTTGGCAGGCCGTGTGGAGACCTGTCGAGCGAGCAGGACGTCGCCCTGCTGGTCTCTAAAGGAGACGGTCAGCTGTCGTGCATGTTGATCGATGCCGAGAAAGAGCTTGGTCGTCCTCCGGTGAGAAAGAGTGAATGTGATTCCCCAGTGATTGGGAAATCACATTTCCCAATCAAGGCAACTCTTTCATCGATATCAAAGGGAGAATCACAGTTTCAACCAGTCAGTCCCCTTAAGGCTTTTTTTAACTGGCGAATCATTCTGGATTTAACAAGATAGACAGTATTAGTAGAAATATGCAATTGGCTGGCAATCTCTTTAGGCGAGAGTTCTTCAGCTAAATAGAGAATTAGTATTTGGAAATCACGATCAGAAAACTGGCTATTCAGGTGATCACAGACTTGTTCATATCGTTTTTTGATCGGCTCACTTAACTCTTGATTTTCATTCGATTCTTCCCTCGGACTTGAGGCTAGAATGCCAGGATCGACTACATGTTCTTGAATTCGGGAAAAAAGACGAATAAAGTCGACAATGCGTGATCGAACAATCAGATGAAGCCAGCGACGAAAACCTCCCTGACGACCATGTTCAAAACTTTGAATTCTCTTGAATAAATCGATAAAAACCTCTTGAGAAATATTTTCGGCATCGTGAGTTGAAAGTCCTGAACGTTTGCAATTGCGTGTAATCCACGGTCGGTAGTTTTCTACAAATTTTTCCCAGGCATCAGGAGAACCTATCTTGACTTCGTTGATTAGAGTCGAAGAAGTCAAAAACTCATCTTTGCCAGGCCTAGATTTTCCTGAATTGTGTATTGTCATAATATCAGACAGATATATTCGTTCTTAGGTAGGAATTATGTAACGCGACAAGTTTTTGAAAGATGCTTATTTTCACATTCCTTTACGAATAAGCATTTATATTTGCTGTTCAGGACAATAGATGGCTAACTCGGAAGATAACACAATACTGGAAAATGACGGATCAGCCCCTGAGCAAATCTGTGATTTGTTTGAGTCCGAACTCCGTTCAGGAAATCGACCAGAAATTGAACAGTTTCTGTTGAGTACCAAAATTCCTGAAAGAACAACATTACTAACTCGATTGGTGATGATTGAGCTGCGTCATCGTTTGCTGAATGGAGAAACACCCGATCTTGATGAATATTATCGAAGATTTCCCCATGATGCCAAAATTATTGAAAAATTGTCTCCCTACTATCGTCGGATTGTAGAAGAAATTCAACAAGCGACTTCTCAAACGATTATCCCTCCGATTCCTCAGGGGATCCTTGGTCGCTACCAATTATTTGGCGTATTAGGAAGTGGCTCTTTCGGTCAGGTTTGGCATGCCTGGGATCCAATACTGAAACGTTCTGTTGCGATCAAATATTTTGATCCGGCCAAGATTCGTGATCAGAAGATCGATTATGCACGCCATGAAGCCGAAATTGCGGCTCAGCTGAGTCATCCCAATATCGTTAAGACATACGACGTCGTTCAGGATGAGACCGGGTTATATCTCATACTTGAATATATCGATGGTTTTGACCTGAAAACATCATTGAAAAATGGCCAATTGGGGATTAGTCAGGTTATTGAGATCTGTAAAACATTAGCGGAAGCACTCCATTATGCACATGAACAAGATGTCATTCATCGAGATATCAAACCTTCCAATATTTTGATCGATTTGCGGGGTACTCCTCATATTACTGACTTTGGAATTGCCACTTGGGTCAACGCAGAAGCCACGTTGACTGCGGATAAGCAAGTCATCGGAACAGCTACACATATGGCTCCAGAGCAGGCACAAGGCAAAAAAGTCACACCCGAGAGTGATGTCTACTCGTTGGGACTTATTCTGTATGAAATGCTCACGGGAGAATTACCATTTAAGGGTTCTGTCAGAGAACTCCTGTTTGCCCATCAGTTTCGTGATCCGAAATCACCGCGATCTTTTGACTCTAAGATCAGTCGAGATTTAGAAACAGTCTGTTTAAAAGCACTACAGAAAAAACGACGGGACCGATATCTGTCCGCACTGGAATTTGCTGAAGATTTGCAAAGATGCCTCAAAGGTGTGCCTGTCAAAGCAAGACGGGTAACCCGATATGAAAAATTCTGGAGATGGATAAAGCAGAATCCAAACTTAGGTGCTACTTATGGAGTTACCGGAGTCGCATTGGCGATCGCTTGTGCTATGCCTGTCTATTTTAATCAGACTGTTGAGGATGGCACATTTCAGGTTCAGATCAGCACGAATCCGGAGTTGGGAAATTGCAATCTGATCGCTCATCGAATTGATCCGTTAACGGGTTATCCAGACAAGAACGAGACAACCTCCTATCTTCCTCAGGGAAGAAATCCTTATCGATTTCAGCTCAAGCCTGGACCTTACATTATTTATGCAAAATCAGATCAGATTTTTACTGAGGCTCAACGATTCCTGCCAGAGCAGATAAATACTATGCCATACTCAGGTAGTTTCCTGAGTTTCAAGCAAATTGAGGTTGATACAATTAAATGGAAACCAATATTCGTCAGTGAGAATCTCTGCGCAGACGAAATGATTCTCATTCCAGGGACCAAGCAATTTGAATTTGGGATAGAAGGGAATCAGGAGACCCCTCTACACACCCATTCTGTTAATTCCTTTTATATTCAGGCTGAGGAATATTCGATTGGAGATTTTCGGAAAATTACAACTTCGACTCCAGACTATCAAAAATCAGAAACTAACCAGGATACGCCATTAGTTGCGACATTTAGTCAGGCGATTGGTTTCGCTCAAGAATCTGGCGGACGCTTACCCACAGAATATGAATTTGAATATGTAGCTCGATTGTTTCAAATGGTTCAGCAGAATGAACTTGAGATGATCGAACGGATTGCTGCAGAGAATGATCTCAAACCCGCAGAATTAATTAATCGATTAAATCGCATTCAAAATATAGATGACGGGCCCGCTGAATGGGTTACAGGAAGCGTGAATGCTTATCGAATTAACGCAGGGACATTTGAAACGGAACGGAGTAGGAATGCGTCCTCTTCGAGTTCATTTCCGATTCCAAATGATAACGGACGAAGAATCCTGAAAGGAGGGATCGTCTCAGGCACTGATGAGGAAGTCGATATCATAAATACTGTTAAAGTAAAGCCTGAGAATCGAACGACACTTGGATATAGCGAACATCAAAGCGGCACGTCGTTTAGATTGGCTCAAAGCTATTCAGTTGATCAATGATCGCAAAAAAAGAGAGAAGAGATTTTCCCCTTCCCCCCTTTTATTCTCGAATTCAGTTAACGATCACACCCATTCAACCACTCGCTTTTATCAACCACGTACAAAGGCCCTCTCGTAGTTCCCAACAACATTTCGAGCACGTTCTCGCCGCCCCCCATGTCGGTCACCCCACCTAGCATTGGTGAGGAATTGTTGGGCATTTCTGCTTCAAAGGCTAACGCGATCACCCCAGTGGGTAAAGGTGTACCTTGCTCCTTATTTGTAGTCATAGTAAAGAAAAAGACGGCGATGTATTTGGTTTCGTCACCACAACGGACACTGAAATCAAGTCTCTGTCCCATTTTCTTAAAACGGGTATCTTCCGTTCCCCCCATTCGAGCATCCAGAAATTTTCTCTTAACCATGTTATGATTGCAATTTCTGGGAACTGGAAGTGTTAGTTCGTATGTGGTATTGGCTGGGGCTTTAGGAGGCTGTGCATTGCTCGTTTTAGTATCAGTCTGTTGTGAAGTCTTTGCCTGTTTTGTCAGAGATAGATTAATACAGGGATCACAGTTTCCCCCACCAGTGCAGGAGGCTTCTGCGTCGTCTCTAGAGTCATAATGAAAGTTCATTGATGGATTGCCGCAGCTCGATTCATTCTCATAGATGAAGGCGTAGTATTTCCACTGATTCAGTTGTGAATCAAAATTAAGCCTGTAAAAAGGACATACACAACCGACGAATGCTTCAGTCTCAGGGACTGGCTTCAGCTTTTTTTCGACTTTCGGCTCATCACAGAAGGCTACCGAAGAAACCATGCCTCCAATGAAAAACAAGGCTGTCAACGTACAAACACTTCGAGTCATTGTTTAATCTCCAAAAGAACTTATCTCGAACGGGGTCAATTACAGGAATGTTCTGGCAATAAATCGTAAAACTCAATACCGATTCATCCAAGTGTATTCACAATTGAGATGTATCGATACGAAGAACTCTGACAGATATTGCTCTCGAAGGAATCTAGAATTCACCAATCACATTGCTGTCATCGCGTGTCGCCAGGTGCTTGAGCGTCGCTAATTCCATGTTTTCACTAATAAAGCGAACGCTACTGTCAGAAAGCATGATTTGGGCTCCTCCTTTATGTGCAGATATCAAGGAGTTGTTTGGCCCTGCACCTGATCCCGTGCCATTCAGGCCATTGGACATGTCGTTAACACCAGGTGAGTATCGAATTGTGGTGAGGTTGTAGCTCGCGATAGGGGGAGCATAGGCACCTCCTGGAATTCCCGTTGCAGGTGTTCCCGCAAACCATCCGGAATTGAAACCTGCATCCATTCTGATTTTATTGCCACCTTCATCTCCATAATCTGAGATTTCGCCAACAATCATGGTATTGGATGCTCCATCAGTAATATCTCTAAATTGATGGTGTTTATTTGGAACAAGAATCCCCCCGGCACTGATTAGTCCGCTAGGAGGAAATGGTAGCAATCCTGTTGTTCCAAAGCAGCAGGCTGTAACGCGAGTTTCCGTAAAACCACCATCTTGATATCGGCTGTCATTTGATGGAGCCGCGCCGGATATGCCCGCATAATGCGGCATAATAACCAAGGCATTTCCTGCTGCAGGAACCGCTTCTTTTTCAGGGAGAGGGCTCGATGGACAAAGTATCACATTGAGATTGGCCGAAGAAACAGCATTGGCGAAAATGGCATTCATTCCACTGCCGGAAATATTGTGGTCGAACTGGTCGTAGATAGCCCCCAGCTCAAGGTATGGTAAAAGCCCAACATACCAGCTGGGGCCGAAATCACCTCCCTGGCTTCTTGCTCCAATCGGGAATGTATTGAAGACATCATGATAATTATGCAGAGCCAGTCCGATTTGCTTCAAATTATTTTTACAACTGCTCCTTCTGGCAGCCTCCCTTGCTTGTTGAACGGCCGGAAGAAGTAAGGCAACCAGTATAGCAATGATTGCGATGACAACGAGCAGTTCTATAAGGGTAAACCCTCGTTTCAAGCGAAATGTCATAAGAATAGGCCCAAAATGATTTCTTTTAAACTTTATTAACAAAAGTATATTTCACACGTTAATCGCATGTGATTTTCATGGCAAATCATTTCTACGGATCATTCAGAAAATTAAAAAAATATAAAATTCTTGACAGAACAATTCGTTTTAAAAATGAAATCTTAAATTAGGAAGGGTCCCCAATGATCTTACTTATCGCGGTTAAATCGTTGAAATTGATTGACAGTAATTCACAATGGTATTTTGCAATGTCCAGCTATAATCCTCAATATAAAAAAATATCCATTCGCATTGATGACGATTCCTGTCTATGTGCACACAAGATTTCGTATCCATTGAATTCGGTCTGTGATGCAGATTTTGAGGTAATTTTATCATCAGTTGTAAAGATTATTGAAAATGACCCACCCCCGTATCGAATTATCATTAAATTAACCGGTACAAATAAACCTTCATCTCTTGCACTTGAAGATCTTTATGCCATCGCAAGCGCATTCTCGGAAACTGGCGGTCAAATATTTATCTGTAATGATACAGAAGCTTTAAACGGTTATCTGGAAGAAAATCTGTTACATGGAAATATCCGGATCGTACAAAATGAAGAGCAAGCAATACTTCACATGACAACGTGAGCCTAAAAAAACGGTAAACTGAATGTAATATTCCTTCATGCTACCGATAAGGCAGGGCCAGCGCACACTTACATGTCAAATACGCAATTTGAGTAGCCTTTCTGCATTGTTATTGAGTTGTCATCCTGTGCGAAAATGTTGAATTGCATTCATCTGACAGGAGTAAAGGTATGGCTTTCGATAAGTTTGAATTTAATATGAAGGATCTGTTGAAATCGTTTGAAGAACAGGATTATCCTCGCTCGGGGAGGAATCACAAACTCCCTCCGACACAACGAATGTGATCTGTGATCCAAAATAATACAGCAGGATAATAGAAAAGTGGATGAGTATTTCAATCTCTAGCCTCAATGCTTTGTCACAACTTATGTGAAGCGAGTGGAGAGTGTTGATGCGGAACAAAGTTCAGCACATCGAGCAGGCTAATTGAAAAATCTGACCGAATAACCTACTTCAGTCTCTCGAACTACTCAAGCCAACTTCCGCTCAAACGACTTGATCAATCCTCCAACGTTTTTTTTGACCTCTATCTGATCGATTGAAATTGTCTCCACTTCACCAGGCTCCTCCCGAATCGGCGGCAGATGATCCCGTTCCATGTGCGATCTCTTCGTATTGTACCAGATCTGAAACTCCCGACCGATCACATTCAGTTGACGTGGACTGATCACGATAAACTGATCCAGGCATTTGTGTTCATAGGTTTGCACCGCTCGTTCGACAAAGGCATTTAAGTTCGGAGACGCTGGAGTATTCTTCTTGACGTAGCACTTCCCCGCTTCGAGCACTTCGTCGAAGCCTTTCTGAAACTTCCCATCATTATCCCGCATGATGATGGTGTGCTTGAGTTCGACATCATCGCAGTGCTCCATAAAGCTCTTCGCCTGCTCGCTCATCCAATTGGCATCGGGATTGTTCGTCGCCGGTGAGATCCAAATTCTGCGAGTCCCAATATGAATAAACAGCAACTGGAACAGGTCTTTCATACCCTCGACAGGAACAAGACGCGAGTAACGGCGTCAGAGACCGATGGAGTATGCAAACCAGGCGGCGAAATTGTATACTGCTGGGATGGAGTCTAGCGATGAATCCAACGTGCATCGGAACAACGCTGGCCAGTTCGCAACGACACATTGGAGCCTGGTACTCGCGGCAGGGAATCGTGAAGACGAAGAGTCGAACCGAGCACTTGAGAAACTGTGTCGAGCCTACTGGCCACCACTCTATGCGTACGTCCGCCGCCGGGTCAGCGACATTCATCAAGCGCAGGACCTGACGCAAGCCTTCTTTGAGCGGCTGTTGGAAAAGGGATACCTGGCCGATGCCGACCCCGAACGCGGCCGTTTCCGCTCCTTCCTGATCACCGCGTTCAAACGCTTCCTGTCAAAAGAACGCGACAAGGCCGCCACGCAGAAACGCGGAGGCGGTCAGATGACATTCACAGTCAATTTCGAGTCACAAGACCGAAACTGGGTTGAGCAAAAGGATTCGCTAACCGCCGAACAGATCTACGAGCGACAGTGGGCCGTCACGCTGCTCACTCGTGTCATGGGTCGGCTGCAGCGAGAAATGGAACGCGGCGGCAAGTCGCAGCATTTTCAGCTACTGAAAGACTTTCTCAGCGGCACTGGGGTTTCATCGTATGCTGAAATTGCTCCGAGGCTGGCCCTCAATGAATCCGCGGCCCGAATGGCGGTCAGTCGAATGCGCCACCGTTACCGTGAGCTTCTTCTGGAAGAAATCGCCCAAACCGTTGAGACACAGGAAGATATCGACAGCGAAGTACAGCACCTGTTTGCCACGTTCTCAGGATAATATTTTTTTTCTTGTTGCGCATTTCGGAGATTCCGTAAGAACTGGATATAGCCAATAGGAATAACGATGATTCGATCCAAACAATGCGTAACATGTGGTATGACTCTGCCTCCTGACGCTCCAGCGGGTGTCTGCCCCAAATGCTTGCTTAGAACGGGAATTGATGAAGCAGAGGATGACTCTTGTCTTACTCCGACGCTGATTTCCGATTCCGAATTCGATCACGGTAAGCCTGAGGGATCGCAAGAGATTGTAAAAAACTCGGCGACATCTGAGTCGCAGTCCGCACCCGGAGCAGGCACTACTATACGCTATTTTGGCGAGTATGAGTTATTGGAGGAAATAGCTCGCGGCGGAATGGGCGTTGTTTACCAGGCTCGGCAGACACGTTTGAATCGCGTCGTAGCTCTGAAAATGATTCTGGCCGGGCAACACGCCAGTGATGCCGACGTGCAGAGATTCCAGACAGAGGCGGAAGCGGCCGCGAAGCTAGATCATCCTGGCATTGTGCCAATCATTGAAGTTGGAGAACACGATGGTCATTACTTTTATTCGATGGTATTAGTGGAGGGGGAGTCTCTGGCACAACGACTTGAACGCGATCCCATGAGCCCCAGAGAAGCAGCAGGATTTGTCCGATCGATGGCTTTGGCTGTCCAGCATGCCCACGAGATGAAAGTAATTCACCGAGACCTGAAGCCAGCCAATATACTCATTGACCAGACTGAACAACCGCGGGTTACAGACTTCGGATTGGCTCGACAAATAGCGACCGAAAGCAATTTGACTGCCACTGGGCAGATTCTGGGTACTCCGAGTTACATGTCACCGGAGCAGGCAAGCGGGCAGCCTGGCAACGCAAGCGAAGCCTCAGATATTTATTCTCTTGGAGCGATTCTTTACGAAATTTTGACAGGTCAACCGCCATTTTCAGCTGATCGTCCTCTTGAGGTTATCCGGGCAGTAATCAACGACGAACCACCTTCTCCACGAGTGATTAACTGTGAATTGCAGCGCGACATAGAAATGATTTGCCTGAAATGCCTGCAGAAACGACCCGGCGATCGGTACGCGTCGGCGCAAGAGTTAGCCGAAGACCTGGGGCGTTTCCTCAAGGGAGAGCCTGTCCGGGCGCGTCCCTTGCCAGTGTTGACGCAGTGGTATCGCTGGAGTGAACGCAATATTGGCAAATACACAGTCGGTGCAATCATTGCAACCTTGTTACTCCCAATTCCGGTCATTGCGTGGTTGGCTTATCTATTCGGAAGATGGTCTTGGAAGCTTGTTGGTGTTTCTTATGGGTTCATGTTGCTGGTCAGCGCTCCGTATGTGCTTATGATGCTTGTTACGATGGCACGAGCCAAGTACCGCTTACGTGCGGGTAAAATCTACGAACGTGCACCTCATTCCAAACCCATGCTCGCGCTGGGAGGAGTAGTCATTACCGTTGCTATTGCTGGCTATGCATATCTCCTCAGCCAGTATGGATGGGGCGTACCCAAGAATGCTCAATTCCTAGCTATTTTAATGATCGCTGGAATTGGTATAGTGATTCGAGGATTAGGGGTACGGCGTTAGCGGAAAACTTTTGATGAAGAAATCAATACTTGTTGCACTTGTGTTGGCTACAGAGTGCTGCTGGCAGGTCGTCAACAGAAACCAGAAGACGAGTCGCTTCTGAGTTGGAATACGTTCATGAAAGACGCCAAATCTGAAAAGGCTGCCTAATTTCAAGAGCTTTCAGCAGCCCTAATCCAGTGGTGCAGGTATATCCAATTTACGATCAACGCCATATAAAATCTCAATAAACTTTGGAGTAAAATTATGCGTCCATGTAAGACATGTGGGGTGGCACTGGAGAATCGAGTTAAGGTGTGTCCACACTGCGAGTCGGCAGAGATCCCTCCGACGATAGCTACAGCGAACCTTAGGTCATCAACGATGACGGAAACGGAGGACGAGAATCGTGTATTATTGATGGACATACTGTTCCTGCCAGTGCTTGCTGGAATTCTTTTCGGGGGAGCTGTATTTATGGCTGCCGGACTTTGGGGCTTTGCTGCCGGTGCCGGTGTTTTTATGATATTTCTACTGCTTCGGATTGGCGGCGAGCTCCTCTGAGCTGGGGGTGTAAGTGGGTCAGAGCCGGGAGTTGAGCTAGCACAAATTAGATACCGTGCATGCATTCAAGCAGCCCGACGCGAATAACTCTTCAACAATCCGCCCAGTCGAGTTGTGCAGACGACGTCTCTGGTGGAATCGAAGTTTTGTAATAACTGCATCGTCTGATCTCCCGGCGGCAGATGATTTACCGACGAGTGCGGTCGCTCGTAGTTATACCACGTCTGAAACTCTCGACCGATGACATTGATCGATACCGAGAAAGAGCATGGTCGTCCTCCTGTGACAAAGAGTGAGTGTGATTCCCCAGTCATAGGAAAATCACAATTGCCACTCAACGCAACTCTTTCATCGATATTAATGGCTGTTAAAAAATGATTTTAATTACTTATTTTCAGTATCTACTTCACTTCCCTCCCAATGATGATCTGTTAACCCCAAGTTCATTTTCAATTCTTTGAATCCTGAATAGACAACGGGAACGACGAACAAAGTCAGTAGTTCAACGGTCATGCCTCCGATGACTGGCCAGGCCATGGATTTGGCAACGTCTGATCCGCGGCCAGTCGAATTGATGATCGGTAAGAGTGCGATGATTGTGGTGAACGTGGTCATCAGACAGGGACGGATTCTTTTCATTCCGGCCTCCAAAGTAGCAGCGCGGATATCATCGATTGTAGCCAGTCGCTTGCGTGTAAAAACCTGGTCGAGATAGGTGGCCATCACAACTCCATCATCGATTGCAATTCCGAATAAAGCGATGAAGCCGACCCAGACTGCAGTGTTGAGTTCAATCGCATTGATCGCCAGGCAGATCATGCCACCTGCAAAGGCAACCGGGATTCCTGCAAATACAGCAAGAGAAATCGGTATGTGGCGAAACTGAAGATAGATAATGAATAGATTAACGAAGATCACCAGAGGGATTACCCAGAGTAATCGTTGATTGGCTTCGATTTGATTTTGAAACGAACCGACCGGCTTCAAAGCATAACCGGTCGGGAGTTCGAGCGTTCCTTCTTCCTGTGCCTGAAGCAACGCCTGCTCGACAGACTGTACCGTTTCCAGATCGCCCTGTGATCCTGAGGGAGAAAAGGAAACGTGTGCGACAAGCCGGGCGTCTTCACTGTTGATCACTCCCGGCCCCCAAGTGGTGGTCATTGTTGACAGGATCGATAAAGGTACGACTTCTCCGGAATGCGTGACCACGGGTAATCGATCCAGTTCGTCAAGTCTCTCTCGAAGGTTACGTTCGTAACGAACCCGGATGGGGTATCGCTCCCGTCCTTCAATAGTCGTGGTAATATTAGATCCGCCCAAAGCTGTTTCGATAACTTGATTGACCATTGCTGTGGACATATTATATCGAGCCGCGGCCTCCCGATTGACTTCAAATTCGACATACGGCTTTCCAAGAACAATATCAGGATTGACTGTTCCCCCATTCACCTGAGAGAAGGTTTTGAGAAACTCAGAAACCTGCAGAGACGCCTTGGCAAGTCCATCCAGATCGGAACCATAAATGCGAATCGCCATCGAGGCTTTGATGCCGCTTTGCAGCATTACAACTCGCCCTTCAATTGGCTGCAAGGGAGACGCAGGAGTTACACCCGGCAGTGTCGCGACGGCATTGATTTGATCCCAGATGTCCATTGTCGTGACACCCTCTCGCCACTCAGATTGGGGTTTGAGCATGACGTACGTTTCAATCATTGCAGCAGGTGCAGGATCGAGTGCGGATTCGACGCGGCCAATTTTCCCCAGCACATTTTCGACTTCAGGAATTTCACGAATGAGAGCATCCTGAGTTTGCAACACTTCCATCGCCTGAGAAAAACTGGCAGCAGGGTAAAGAGTTGGCATGTAGAACCAGCTCCCCTCATCCAGTGCGATCCAGTCATCGGACTTTAGTCCCGTCATGGTGTGTTTGGCATCGACATAGCCGGGGACTTGATTGAGATCGGCCCCGAGAGTCTTCGATGCTGATTCGAGCGGTTGAAGAATGGTTGGCAATCCAATCCAGGCACCAATTCCCAATGCCATAATGAGCAGAGGGACACTCAGGAAGCTGAATTTATGTTTCAGAAATAAGCGTAATGTCGGTTTGTAAATCCAGAGGATGAATCGACTGACGGGATTCTCGTCCACCGGCCTTAATCGTTCTCCCAAGATCCAGTACCCTACCAGACAGGCCAAAATTGATGATCCGACCACGAAAGCAATGAACGGAATATGGAAAGAGGGAGCCAGATTTCGTCCCATCATTCCAGCAAGGAACGCACCAGTTAATCCGAAACTAAGGCTGAATATAATGCGGTATTTGAATTTCAATTGAGTCGAAGTCAAAAACACACGACTGAGCAGCGGCACTATTGTAATCGCCACAATCAATGCGGCAATTATCGAAAAGGTTTTCGTCCACGCCAGTGGAGCAAACAACTTGTAGTCGCGCCCTGTCAACATAAAGACGGGCAGGAAACTGATGACTGTTGTCATGACGGCAGTCAGAACCGCCGGTGCCACTTCACCTGCAGCCTCGCTGATGAGTTGAATTCGCTGTTCTCGACCGCCGGGACGCCCTTCTTTTTCCCAATCGGCCAGGCGATCGTAAATCGTTTCGGAAACGATAATACCCATGTCGACCATTGTGCCAATCGCTATCGCAATTCCAGCCAGCGACATGATATTCGCATCGATCCCTGCCAGATACATCGCAGCAAAAGCAAGTAGAACTGCGATTGGTAACGTGATCGCCACAACAAGACTGGCTCGAAGGTGCAATAGGAAAAATAGTATAACCAGAGCAGTGATGATCACTTCCTGGGTGAGGGCT
>TARA_R100000789_G_scaffold75630_2_pt1 | contig 13046 bp, 11 predicted proteins | sample TARA_R100000789 | Tara Oceans TARA_R100000789 (sample SAMEA2623403) | marine metagenome | biome: marine biome (ENVO:00000447); feature: mesopelagic zone (ENVO:00000213); material: "saline water (ENVO:00002010), including plankton (ENVO:xxxxxxxx)" | depth 450 m
CACCTCTGGTGCCGCGCCGTCGATCGCCATCATGCGGACCTGAAACTCTGGCCGGTTCTCGACCGTGTCACGCACTTCGCTCAGCATCAGGTGAAACGCCTCGCGGTTCTCATCCACCGCGAACCACGCCGCCCCGATCCCGAAGCACAGACCAAACGGCAGCAACACCCGCAAGGTAAACCGAAAGAACGGCGTCAGCATGAGCCGTTCAAGCCGGTACTTCAGCTTGGACGCGCGCGGGTCCAGTCGCGCCATTTGCGGATCGTCATTGGCGGCCTGCGCCTCTACCTGTCGCATGAGGCCTCCTCGACCATCCAGCCGCAGAACTGGCCAAAGCTCATCCCAACCAGCGCGCCGTGCTCTGGTGACAAGGACGTCGGCGTCATGCCCGGCTGCGTGTTTGTCTCCAGCAGGATCAACCCGGCCAGCCCGCGCGCCTCATCCCAGCGGAAATCGGTGCGCGACACGCCCCGGCACCCCAGCGCCTTATGGGCGCGCAGGGCGTAATCCAGACAAGCGTCGGTGATCTCTTGCGGCACCTCGGCGGGGCAGACATGCCGCGACCCACCTGTCTTGTATTTCGCGTCGTAGTCGTACCAGCCCTCGGTGACGATATCCGTCACCCCCAGCGCCCGGTCCCCCATCACGGTTGTGGTCAACTCACGCCCCGGCACAAAGGCCTCGACCATCACAACCTCGGGCATCGCCGCATCCAGCGCTGGCGGCCCGTTCGCCGCCTCATCCACCAGATAAACCCCGACCGACGATCCCTCGTTGTAGGGTTTCACCACATAGGGCGGCGCCATCACATGGCGCGCGCGCACCTCATCGGCCCGCGCCAGCAGGCTCTCGGCCACCGGCAGCCCGGCGGCGCGGTACACGTCCTTGGTCTTTTCCTTGTCCATCGCAAGGGCCGAGGCCAGAACCCCGGAATGCGTATAGGGAATGCGCAGCCATTCCAGGATCCCCTGAATACAGCCGTCTTCCCCCCAGCGCCCATGCAATGCGTTGAAAACCACGTCCGGGGTGAGCTCTGCCAGCCGCTCGGCCACATCGGGGCCCGCGTCCAGTTCGATCACCTCGTATCCTTCGCCCCTCAAAGCGGCGGCGCATTCCCGACCGGAAACAAGCGAGACCTCGCGCTCTGACGAGGGACCACCTTTTAACACCACCACTTTCGGGATTGTCCTGCTCGACATTCCCAAATCTGCCTCAACTGCCCGGGGGCCTTGCCCCCATTCTTATTCAGGGGGGTACACCCCCATTTTTATACAGAGGGCCAAGCCCCCGTTCTGTCTCAGGGGGAAACACCCCCATGGATCGCGCAGCGGTTCAACACCCTGTCGCTGGTTCTTTCGCGGTCACTGCCGCAATATGTTGTACAACCTGCCTGTGGTTGCCGGACCCTGCTTTTGTTGTTGTGCCAGTGGCCCTAGCTGCGGTCCGGCTCACCGACCCGCATGATTTCCCAGTGTAGCTCTATTCCGCTGTGTTGGAAAACCTTTTTTCGCACCGATTCGCCCAGCCCTTCAAGGTCCGCTGCCGTGGCGCCCCCGGTATTCACCAGAAAATTCGAATGCTTGGGCGACATCTGCGCGCCGCCCTGCGTGGCCCCGCGCATTCCCGCCTCATCGATCACCTTCCACGCCTTCAGGTCATGCACATCGTCCGCCTGCCCGGTCGAGGAAAACCCCGCCGGATTGCGGAACGTGCTGCCTGCAGTGCGGTCCTTGGTCGGCTGCGTCTCATCGCGCTTCTTCAACTGCGCATCCATCCGCGCGGCCAAGGCATCGGGATCGCCCGGCAGACCCTCAAACACCGCCTCGACCAGCACCCAGCCCTCGGGCAAAACGCTTTGACGGTACTGCAAAGCCAGCTCCGCCGCCGGGATCACCACCAGTTCGCCGTCCCGCGTGACCGCGCGCACCTCGACCAGATGATCGGCCACATAGGTACCATAACACCCCGCATTCATCCGCACCGCACCGCCAATACTGCCCGGAATGGTGCGTAGAAATGTCAGGTCAACGCCCGCCTCTGCGCTGCGCTTGGCCACATGCGCATCCAGCGCCGCCGCCCCCGCCGTCACCCGAGACCCTTCAACCGTGATACCGTTAAAGCCGCGCCCCAACCGGATCACGCAGGCCCGAATGCCGCCATCGCGCACAATCAGGTTAGAGCCGACGCCCATCGGGAACACCGGCACATCGCGCGGCAACTCCGCCAGAAACGCACGCAGATCGTCCAGATCAGCAGGTTGAAACAGCCAATCCGCAGGCCCGCCCACGCGCAGCCATGTCAGATCGTTCAGCGGGCGGTCCGGGGTCAGCCGCCCGCGCGGGGTAGGAAGATCGCTCATGTCCGGTTGCTAGGCCGCACGACGCGCCACCGCAAGGGGATCATTCAACCTGTGGAACCATCTCGGCCTTGATCCGCCGCCACCGGCCAATCAACGCGCCCAGCCCAAGACCCAGCAACGCCGGGGCCGCGCCCAACAGCCAGATCACAACATAGACCAGCGCGTCCCAGCCCTGCGCCACCTGGCTCTTGTACAGTCCCCAGGCCATCAACACCGCCAAAAGGAAGGTCGCGGTCCAAGTGGCTCCGGACTGCCCATAGCGCAAAAGGCCCCAACCGGCAGTCAAGCCGATCAGCGCCGCAACAGCGGGAATAACGAAAATCATCGGCGGGGTCCTCCTTGCGGCAACAGTGTTGCCGCGCAGACTCAAGCCGCACCAGTCAGGATGCCCTTACCTTGCAGCGGTCTGCCGCATCCAGCGAAACATGTAGCGCACTGGCCAGCGCAACACACTCATGCCCGCGAACAGGACAAACAGCCCGACCCAAGGACCGTTCTGATAGGTGACAAACCCGACAAGGGGGATGCCCAGCGCGATCAGCACATAGGCACGCGTCCAATGATTGTCCCGCGACGGGAGCATCGCCAGCACATTGGCCAGCAAGGCCCAAGCACAGGCGAGTATTAGCGATACCGACATTGTCTGCCCTCCGTATCCCCCCAGAGGTGGCGATAGCTTGCGCCAGTCGCGCCAATCACGCAACCCCCGCGATCTGTGCAAATGCAGAAAAGGCGAAGGGTTTAAGCCTTTTACACCGATTTGTCGGCACGAAATGCCACTTCGGCCCGCCAGCGCGCCATATCCGTGTTCAGCGCCGGCATATTCTCGAGCAGACAAAATTGCCGCTCAATCGCTGTCCCCGGCCCCTCTATCCGGGCCCGTCCACACCTCGAACACCCAAGGGTCTTCGATGTTCCGACCGCGCGCGACAAAACACCCGCCGCCAAGCCAAACCGCAACGGCTTATCCCTCACCCCAGTTTCTTCTGTCCAAAAATATCCCGGGGGAGGCCGAAGGCCGGGGGCAGCGCCCCCCAAACAAAAACAGCCCCCGAAGGGGCCATTTCTTAAAGAAACGTAAAATCGTCTCTGTAACCTATTGATATCTCACACCCCACACGCTGTCCACGCGTGGACAGGGGTAGGCCGGGCTTCAGCCCGGCACCGCCTCCAGCCGCGCCGGCAACCCATTTGCCCAGGCCGAAATCGTGCCCGCCCCCAGACAGACCACCATATCGCCCGGCTGCGCCTGCTCACGGACCAGCCGCTCCAGATCGTCCTCGTCGCGGATCGCCCGCGCATGCCGGTGGCCGTGCCGGACCAGTCCCGCCACCAGATCGTCCCGCGTCGCCCCCGGAATGGGCTCTTCCCCGGCGGCAAACACCTCGGCGATCGCCACCACATCCGCCTCGTTGAAGCAGGAACAGAATTCCTCAAAGTGATGCGACAGACGGCTGTACCGATGCGGCTGATGGACCGCGATCACCCGCCCCTCACTGGCCTGCCGCGCGGCTTTCAATACGGCGGCAATCTCAACCGGGTGGTGGCCATAATCGTCGATGATCGTCACCCCGTTCACCTCACCCACCTTGGTAAAGCGCCGGTTCACGCCGCCGAAGGCTGCCAAGGCCTTGCGGATCTCATCGCCAGACATACCCAGATGCCGCGCCACAGCGATGGCCGACAGAGCATTGCTCACGTTGTGATCGCCCGGCATCGGCAAGGTCATGTCCTCGATCACCTCACCCGTCTGCTGGAACACCACGTCGAAATGCGCCACGCCACCCTTGTAGGTCAGCCCCACGGCGCGCACATCCGCCTGCGCATTGAACCCATAGGTCACCACACGCCGATCAGACACACGCCCCACCAAGGCCTGCACCTCGGGGTGATCGGTGCAGCAAACGGCCAGCCCATAAAAAGGGATGTTCGACACGAAATCATAGAACCCGTTGCGCAGGTTCTCGATCGTGCCCCAATGCTCCATATGCTCGGGGTCGATGTTGGTCACGATGGCGATGGTTGCGGGCAGCCGGTTGAAGGTGCCGTCGCTCTCATCCGCCTCGACGACCATCCATTCGCCCTGCCCCATCCGTGCGTTGGAGCCGTAGGCGTGGATGATGCCGCCGTTCACCACGGTCGGATCGAACTCACCGGCGTCCAGCAGCGTGGCAACCATCGTGGTGGTGGTGGTTTTGCCATGAGTCCCCGCCACGGCGACGTTTGATTTCAACCGCATCAGCTCGGCCAGCATCTCGGCCCGGCGCACGACGGGTAGACCGCGACGGCGTGCCTCGTCCAGTTCGGGATTGCCCGGCTTGATCGCCGAAGAGATCACCACAACCTCGGCCCCCTCAAGGTTCGAGGCCACCTGCCCCTCGAACACCCGCGCGCCCAGGTCCACCAACCGCTGGGTGATCTTGGTCGATTTCAGATCAGAGCCCTGCACCGAATAGCCGTGGTTCAGCAGCACTTCGGCGATGCCGGACATGCCGATGCCGCCGATGCCGACGAAATGGATCGCGCCCACATCGCCGGGCAGCTTTGTCGCGCCGGTCATGCAGGCGCCCCGCTCAATCCCCAAGTCCTTCATCTACCGTGCCCTCATCGTTTGTTGTTATGCCTGCCAGTTCTTCGACCAGCGCGGCCAAGTGGTCCGCCGCCTCGGGTTTTCCCACCCGCAGCGCCGCCTGGACCATCCGGATCGCGCCCTGTTCATTGCTTAGAACCGCCTGGATCGCCTCTGTCAGCGTCTCGATTGTCAGTTTGGTTTCCGGGATGCGGATGGCCGCGCCAGCATCAACCAGCGCCTGCGCGTTGGCCATCTGGTGATCGCCTGTCGCATGCGGATAGGGGATCAGGATGCTGGGCCGCCCGATCACCGCAATATCTGCCACCGACGACGCGCCAGAGCGCGAGATCACCAATTGCGCCTCACTCATCCGGGCGGGCACATCATGAAAGAATGGCTGCACATCCGCGTCCAGCCCGTGTTCGGCGTAGTAAGTCGCCACGCGCAACTCATCCTCGTCCCGCGCCTGATGGCTGACCCGCAGGTTGCCGACCATCTCCAGCGGCAGCGCGGCAATCGCGGGTGGCACGATGTCCGACAGCGCCCGCGCCCCCTGAGAGCCGCCGATCACAAGGATCGACATCGGATAAGGTCCGGGAGCAATATAGCCCGCGCCCGCCCGTTCCCGCACCGTCAGGCGCACCGGGTTGCCGGTGTGGATGCCTTCGACCCCTTCTGGCAGGTCAGTCGGCCAAGTGCCGCAGGCCATGACGTCGACCTTGCTGGCAAACCAAGTATTCACTTTGCCCAGGACGCCGTTTTGTTCGTGGATCATGCGCGGCAGTTTCATCAGCCAAGCGGCGGTCAGCGCCGGGACACTGGGATAGCCGCCAAAGCCGACCACCACGTCGGGGCGATCCCGCCGCATCCCGATCATCGCCGACACAACGCCCGAGGCCAGCCGGAACGGCACCAGCGCCTTTGTCAGCACCCCGCCACGATCAAACGTTGCAGAGGCCACGGTTTCGATTTCGACCGCTTCAGGAAAGGCGCCGGTATAGCGTGCGCCGCGCTGGTCGGTTGACAGCTTTACCCGCCAACCGCGCGCCAGCATGATTTCCGCAAGGGCCTGCGCAGGGAACATATGTCCCCCTGTGCCGCCCGCCGCCATCACCAGCAAAGGCTTGCGCTCGCCCATTTACCCAACTCCGTAACCGATCCACGCGCGGATATATCATCCCCACGTCCTCGTCCATGACAAGGGGAAGACCGGCAGGTTCCTGCCCATAAGGCCGGTGTCACCGCGCCCGTCCGCGCAGAATATCGCGGATCTCGCCTTGGGGGCGCGACCGTGTAAAGGCCAGCAGCATGCCCACCGCGATGCCGCCCGCGATCAGAGACGATCCACCGTAGCTGACAAAAGGCAGCGTCATGCCTTTGGCCGGCAACAACCGCACCGCAACGCCCATGTTGATCATCGCCTGCACGCCGAACATCGCGGCAAGACCGGTGCCCGCCAACCGGATGAACGGATCGCGCTCCCGCATCAGTCGGATCAGGCTGCGCATCACGATGGCGGCGTACAAGGTGAGGATCACCAGAACCATCAGCAGGCCGTATTCCTCAGCCGCGACGGCGATGATGAAATCCGTATGCGCGTCCGGCAGGCTCCACTTCACCTGCCCCTCACCCACACCAACGCCGAAAAAGCCCCCCTCGCGGATCGCGTTTTCAGCATAGCCCAGTTGTGAGGTCGGATCGACCTCGGGGTTCAGGAACCCGTCAAAACGGCGCTGAAAGTGCTCGGACGAGTTATAGGCCACCATGCCGCCAAGCACGACCAGCCCCGCCAGACCCACAAGCAGCAACATCGGCGCGCCGCCGACAAACCACATCACGCCCCAGCCGAACAAGACCAGCGCCGCCTGACCAAAGTCCGGTTGAAACGCCAGCATCATCACAATCGCAAACATGAGAATAAAGGAGTACATCCGCCCCGGCGGGCCGCTCAACTCTTGCCCAGCGGCCATCAGCCAGGCGGTCAGGATCACGAACAGAGGCTTGAGAAACTCGGACGGCTGCACGCTGGCAAAGCCCAGCGAATACCACCGCACTGCGCCCTTGCCGAAATCAGTCCCCAACACCGGCAAAAGCGCCAGTGCGATAAAGGCCACAAAGAACCCCATCACCGCCAATCGGCGCACCATCACCGGCCCCATCATCGAGGTCAGGACCATGGCCACCATTGCCAGCCCGCCAAAGAACGTCTGCTTCTGGACATAGTAGAACGGTGGCTGGCCGAGGCGATCCGCCAGCGGCGGCGAGGCCGCCAGCCCCAGCAACAACCCCACACCGAACAGCATGAAAATAAAGGACAAGGTCCACTTGTCCACCGTCCGCCACCATTTCGGCAACACAGGCTCGCCACCCTTAACGGGCACCGTGCCGTAAACCATTTCTGTCATCTGAACACCGCTACTGCCTCGGACCGCCCGGTTTTCCGGGTCTGACGGTCAGTGTAGCGCAGAAATCTCAGTCACGCCAAATGAATCCGGCGACTGCCGAGGCGGTGTGCCCACGCGGCCACGTTCATCCCTGCCTTTCGCGGGATGACTCCGCGCCGCCCTCTGGCCTTTTCCTAGGTTTGCCCCTACCTCCCGCCCCATGCATGTCAACACCTTGATCCTTGGCGCAGGTGCCGCCGGACTGATGGCCGCCGCTCAGGCGGGGCCGGATGTTCTGGTCATCGACCACGCCAAAGCCCCCGGCGAAAAGATCCGTATTTCCGGCGGCGGCCGCTGCAATTTCACCAACATGTATTGCGATCCCGATAGCTTCCTGTCTGAAAACCCGCATTTCGCCAAATCCGCACTTGCCCGCTATACGCAATGGGATTTCATCGAAATGATCGACCGCCACGCCATCGCGTGGCACGAAAAGACGCTGGGACAACTATTCTGCGACGGGAAGTCCACCCAGATCGTCGACATGCTGTTGAAAGAGATGGAAAAGGCCGGTGCACGCCTCTGGCTTCGCACTGCAATCAAGGACATCCGCCACACCGACGGGCGCTTTGTTACGCTGCTGGAAAAAGACGGTCGGGAGGTTGAAGTCACCTCTCAAAACCTGATCCTCGCCACAGGCGGCAAATCCATCCCCAAGATGGGGGCCACCGGCATCGCCTACGACATCGCGCAACAGTTTGGCCATGACCTCACGGAAATCCGCCCCGCGCTGGTCCCCCTTACCTTTGGCGACCGTTTCGCGCCGCTGGCCGGGGTCGCGACAAACACACGGGTTTCAACCGAGGCAACCAGCTTTTCCGAGGCCATGCTATTCACCCATCGCGGCCTGTCCGGCCCCGCCATCCTGCAAATCTCCAGTTATTGGCGTGAAGGTCAGGAGATCGTGGTCAACCTGTTGCCGGATCTCGATCTTTCCAATCTTCTGCGGGACAAACGCCAATCCGATGGCAAGCGTGCACTCAGCGCCGAACTGGCCACACATCTACCCGCACGTCTGGTGAGCTTTCTTGGTCAGGAGATTGATCTGAAAGGCAATATCGCAGATCTATCGGACATCCGTGTCGATCAGCTGACAGAGGCCCTCACCGAATGGCGGCTCAAGCCCACCGGATCTGAGGGCTATCGCACCGCCGAAGTCACCCTGGGCGGCATCTCGACCACCGGTCTCGACTCCAAGTCCCTGATGTCAAAGCACCTTCCCGGTCTGTATGTCATCGGAGAGGCCGTCGATGTCACCGGCTGGCTGGGTGGCTACAACTTTCAATGGGCTTGGGCCTCTGGCATGGCCGCGGCGCGCGACATTCAGAGCCGCGCAACCGCTTGAAACCGGACGCTATTCCTGACCTGTCGCGGACATAACGCAGGCGATGAAGTCATCCCCACGTTGTTCAAAATTGTCATACTGATCAAAACTGGCGGCCGCCGGGGCCAGCAGAACCACCTCTCCCGGCCGCGCATCCGCAGCGGCACGGGCCACCGCCGTTGCCATGTCACCGCAGATTTTCGTTGCCACACCCGGCAGTTGCAACGCAAAGCTTTCTGGTTCGCGTCCGATCACATAGGCCTTGGCCACATGATCCAACGCAGGCTGCAACGCCCCCAATCCACCGTCCTTCATCAACCCGCCACAGACCCAGCGAATTTTCGGGAATGCCAGCAGCGCCTTTAGCGCGGAGTCGACGTTTGTTGCCTTTGAATCATTGACATAGGTGACGCCGTTCACCTCGGCCACCCGCTGGCTACGGTGCGGTAAACCGGCAAAACTGCGCATTGCGGCCTCGATCTCACGCGGGGCAAGGGTCAGGCTGCGGCAGGCGGCGTAGGCAGCGCAGGCATTCTGGTGGTTATGCGCCCCCGGCAGTCCGGCGATGTCACGCAGATCCAATGAGGCCACCTGTCGCCCCTTGCGCCACTCTGACAAAAAACCTTTGCGCGCAAAGACATACCATCCCGGCCCGCCCAGCTTTTGCCCACTGGAGAACCGGATCACACGGTCATCCGCGCGCCCCTCAGACAGTTGGCCGGCCAGGTACAGCCCCTCGACCTCATCGACGCCAATGACAGCGCGGTCCGGTCCACCCTCGGCAAACAGCCGTCGCTTGGCCGCGAAATAACCGCCAAGGCCCGCGTGCCGGTCCAGATGATCAGCGGAAAAATTGGTGAAAACAGCCACATCCGGCGTCAAGCTGCGTGCCAGATCGGTCTGATAGCTGGACAGTTCCAGAACCACGACCCCGCCATCCTCCGGCGGGTCGATGTCCAGCACGCCGCGCCCGATATTGCCGGCAAGCTGGCTCTCCCGGCCCGCCGTCGTCAGGATATGATGGATCAGCGCCGAAGTGGTGGACTTGCCGTTGGACCCTGTCACCGCAATCACCTTGGGCGGTTGGTCAAACATGTCCCAATCGCCACCAAGGCTCTGAAAGAAAAGCCCGATATCGTTGTCCACCGGTACACCCGCACGCAGGGCTGCCGCGATGGCTGCATTGGGTTGCGGATATAGATGGGGGATACCGGGCGATGTAATCAGGCAGGCCACATCGTCAAACGCCTCTGCCCGGTCCAGCCTGCGGACCTCAAACCCGTCGTCTTCGGCCCGGGCCCGGGCCGCGTCAGTGTCGTCCCAGACCACCACCCGCGCACCACCTTCGCGCAGCGCGCGCGCCGCCGACAGCCCGGATCGGCCCAACCCCAGCACCGCGACAACGGCGCCCTCGTACCCGCGAACAGGGATCATGACAGTTCTCCCACAAGGTCACAAAGGCACGCCAAGCGCCTGTTGGACATGAAGCTTCCGGTTCAGCGTACTTTCAGTGTGGCCAGTCCGATGATCGCAAGGATCAACGAGATGATCCAGAACCGGATCACGATAGTCGGCTCCGCCCAGCCCTTTTTCTCATAGTGGTGGTGGATCGGGGCCATTAGAAAGACGCGCTTGCCGGTCCGTTTGAAATACAGCACCTGAATGATGACCGACAGCGCCTCGACCACAAACAGCCCGCCGACGATGGCCAGCACAACCTCATGTTTGGTGGCCACCGCAATCGCCCCCAATGCACCGCCCAGCGCCAAGGACCCGGTGTCGCCCATGAAAACCGCCGCAGGGGGCGCGTTGTACCACAGGAAACCCAGACCGCCGCCAACAACCCCAGCGGCAAAGATCAGGATCTCACCAGTGCCGGGCACATAATGCACATCAAGGTATTCGGTGAAATCGACGCGGCCGACCGCATAGGCGATCACCCCCAGCGTCGAGGTGGCGATCATCACCGGCATGATGGCGAGCCCGTCCAGACCATCGGTCAGGTTGACCGCGTTGGCCGCGCCCACAATCACGATCATGGCGAAAGGCACAAAGAAATAGCCCAGATAAACCAGCGTATCCTTGAAGATCGGAAAGGCCACGCGGTACGATAAGTCGTCAGGATGATAGGCCGCAGCCCAGAATCCGGCGATCCCGGCAATGACAAATCCCAGCAATAGCCGCACCTTGCCTGACACGCCTGCGGTGTTCTGCTTGCTCACCTTTGCGTAGTCGTCGGCAAACCCGATAGCCGCATAGGCAATCGTCACAAACAACACCATCCAGACAAACGGATTGTCCAGCCGCGCCCAAAGCAAGGTCGACGTAACCAGCGCCCCGATGATCAGCAACCCGCCCATGGTGGGGGTGCCCGCCTTGGCGAAATGCCCCTCGGGACCGTCAGCGCGGATCGGCTGGCCCTTCCCCTGCCGCTTGCGCAGCACGTTGATCAGCGGCGGACCAAAGAGAAAGCCAAAGATCAACGCCGTCAGGAACGCCCCGCCTGCGCGAAACGTGATATAGCGAAACAGGTTGAAGGCGTCGCCGCCGTCACTGAATTCTGTCAGCCAGAATAGCATGGCCCTCGTCCTTCCTAGCCTTCCAGATCCGGTGTCGATTGGCGCAATTTGCGGATGGCGTCAACCACGCGCCCCACCCCCATCGAAAGAGAGCCCTTGGCCAGCACAACGTCACCCGCGTCTAAATCGCGCCCCACACGCTCGGCCATTTTGTCAGCGGTTTCGGTCCAATGACCGCGCTTTTCCGTCGGCAGGTCGCGCCACAGGTGCTGCATCAGCGGCCCGATACAATGAACGACATCAATCCGGGCCAATGCCGGGTTCTGTGCAATTACGCGGTGCAGAGCCACTTCGCTGCGGCCCAGTTCTTTCATGTCACCAAGGTACGCGATCCGACGCCCCCGTGAGACGCGCCCAATGCCGTTGCGCGGTTCTGCCGCCGCCAGCACTTCCAGCGCAGCCGCCAGCGACGCCGGGTTGGCATTGTAGGCATCGTCGATCAGATCGACGCTGATGCGCCCATCCACCGGGTCCAGCGCAATCTTTTCGCGTTGGCCGCGCCCCGCGCCCGGCTGCCATTGGCCCAGCGCCATAACTGCCAATGCCGGATCAAGACCCAGCGCATCGGCCACAGCCAGTGCGCCCATGGCGTTGACGGCAAAATGCCTCCCAGGAGCCAGAACCTTGAACAGCCGCGTCTCAACCCCCGCCCGGCCCACGGCCACCGTGCAGGCGTCTCGCACTGTGACGCGGTACAAACGGTACTGGTTGCAGGCCTTTTCGCCAAAGCTGACGGCAAAGCGTCGCCCCGCATCGGCCTTTTCCCGCAAAATCGGGCTGATCGGCAGATCGCCGTTGAAAATGGCGGTGCCGTAGGGTTCCAGCCCATCAAAGATGGCGGCCTTTTCGCGCGCGATGCCCTCAACGCTGTCAAAGGCGGCAAGGTGTGCGGGCGCGACAATCGTGACCAGCGCCACATGCGGGCGGGTCAGGCGCGCCAAAGGTGCAATTTCGCCGGGGTGGTTCATGCCGATCTCGATCACGGCAAAATCTACATCGCGCGGCATCCGCGCCAGCGTCAGCGGCACACCCCAGTGGTTGTTATAGCTTTTCTCGGCGGCATGGATGCGGCCCTGCGCGCCCAGAACCGTGCGCAGCATTTCCTTGGTCGATGTCTTCCCGACCGAACCTGTCACCGCAACGATCCGCGCGCGGGTGCGGGCGCGCGCAGCCTCACCCAATGCTTCAAGTCCGGCCTGCACATCCTTGACGATCAACAGAGGCGCAGAGTCATCCACACCCTCCGGCACATGGCTGACCAGTGCCGCCGCCGCGCCACTGTCCAGCGCCTGTTTGACGAAATCATGACCGTCGCGCGCCGCCTTAAGCGCCACGAATAGATCGCCGGGATTCAGGGTCCGGGTATCGATCGACACGCCCGTTGCCGTCCAATCGCAGGGCGTGGTGCCGCCGGTGGCGGCGACCGCCTCGGCCGAGGTCCACAGAGGCGTGCTCATATGCCTTTCCCGTCCAACGCCGCCACCGCGATGCTGGCCTGCTCTACGTCGTCGAAGGGGTAAACCGTATCGCCGACGGTCTGCCCGGTCTCATGGCCCTTGCCGCAGATCAGCAGCGCGTCACCGGGGCCTAGCCCGTCGACACCGCGCAGGATCGCCTCTGCCCGGTCAGCGACCTCAAGTGCCTCAGGCGCGCCCTGCATCACCGCTGCGCGGATCAAGGCGGGATCCTCAGAGCGCGGGTTGTCGTCGGTCACGATCACGCTGTCGGCGTTTTCGGTTGCTGCCATGCCCATCAGCGGGCGTTTGCC
>TARA_R100000789_G_scaffold18739_6_pt1 | contig 13011 bp, 14 predicted proteins | sample TARA_R100000789 | Tara Oceans TARA_R100000789 (sample SAMEA2623403) | marine metagenome | biome: marine biome (ENVO:00000447); feature: mesopelagic zone (ENVO:00000213); material: "saline water (ENVO:00002010), including plankton (ENVO:xxxxxxxx)" | depth 450 m
ATCCTTCATCGGTCCACGCCGAAGGGCGGGCTGCCAAAGGCGTGGTCGAGACGGCGCGCGCGCAGGTTGCGGCGCTTGTTGGTTGCCTGACCTCTCAGGTGATCTTTACCGGATCGGCAACAGAGGCGGCGGCGTTGGCGGTGGCGCAAAAGGATCGGCATGGCGGGGTATTTGCCGCGCTGCCCACGGAGCACGATTGTCTGAACGTCTGGTCAGAGCTGGATTTGCCCGCGCTGCACCGCGCCGATGGCACGGTCGGCAGTCTGGATATGTTGAACGGGCAGGCGGCACTGGTGGCTGTGTCTGCCGCCAACAGCGAGACCGGGATCATGATGTCGGACGGCTGTGTTGTGGCCAGTGATGGCGACAGGACCGTGGTCTGCGACATCACCCAAATGGCGGGCAAGATGCCAGTCTTGTACCCCGAGGGACGCAAGCCGGCCTATATGATCCTGTCGGCGCATAAGATCGGCGGCCCCAAGGGCGTTGGCGCGTTCATCAACTTCACCCGCGATGACCCGCAGGCGATCCTGAAGGGCGGCGGGCAAGAGATGGGGCGGCGCTCGGGCACCGAAAACGTCATCGGCATCGCCGGGTTCGGCGCGGCGGCAGAGGCGGCGCACAGTGACGTTGCGGCAGGAAAATGGCACCGGGTCGAAAAACTTAGAAACATTCTAGAAGAATCTCTTGAGGCTGCCTCTGAGGTGACTATTTCAGTCGGGAAAGACTCGGTCCGTTTGCCGAATACCGCGTGCCTTGCGACTCCGGGCTGGAAGGGCGAAACGCAGGTCATGCAGATGGACCTTGCTGGCTTCTCTGTCAGTGCCGGGTCTGCGTGTTCCAGCGGCAAGGTCCGCCGGAGCCGCGTTCTGGAGGCGATGGGATACGACGACCAGACGGCAGGCGGCGCCATACGGGTGAGCCTGGGTCTGGACACAACAGAAGACGACGTGGCGCGCTTTTGCGACGCCTGGATCAGCAAATACCAGCGGCACCGCGCGCGGGCTGCATGAAAGAGAGGAACCCCGATGGCGGCTTTCGATGAAGTGACAGTCAAGGACGGCGTCGACCAAGAGACGGTGGATGCTGTCAAGTCGGTCAGCACATACAAGCATGGCTGGGACACCGACATCGAGATGGAATATGCCCCCAAGGGGCTGACGCCGGACATCGTGCGTCTGATCTCGGAAAAGAACGAAGAACCCCAGTGGATGACCGATTGGCGTCTGGCGGCCTATGAACGCTGGCTGCAAAAGAAAGAGCCCGACTGGGCGATGGTCGAATACCCTGAAATCGACTTTCAGAATCAGTATTACTATGCCCGGCCCAAGTCGATGACCGAAAAGCCCAAGTCGTTGGATGAGGTCGACCCCAAGCTGCTGGAAACCTACGCAAAACTTGGCATCCCGCTGAAGGAACAGATGATCCTAGCGGGCGTCGAGGGCGCGGAAGCGACCCCGGCCGAGGCCAAGGAAGGTGAGCGCCGTGTGGCGGTGGATGCGGTGTTCGATTCCGTATCCGTGGGCACGACCTTTCAGGCCGAGCTGAAAAAGGCCGGCGTGATCTTTTGTTCGATCTCCGAGGCGATCCGCGAACACCCCGAACTGGTCAAGAAATACCTTGGGTCCGTCGTGCCGGTGTCGGACAACTTCTACGCGACGCTGAACTCGGCCGTGTTCTCTGACGGGTCGTTTGTCTATGTGCCGCCGGGCGTGCGCTGCCCGATGGAACTGTCGACCTATTTCCGCATCAATGCGGAGAACACCGGACAGTTCGAACGCACCCTGATCATCGCCGACAAAGGCAGCTATGTCAGCTACCTTGAGGGCTGTACCGCGCCGCAGCGCGACGTCGCGCAACTGCACGCCGCCGTGGTCGAGATCATCATCGAAGAAGACGCCGAGGTGAAATATTCCACGGTGCAAAACTGGTATCCGGGCAACGAAGAGGGCAAGGGCGGCATCTACAACTTTGTCACCAAGCGCGCCGATTGCCGGGGCGACCGGGCCAAGGTGATGTGGACGCAGGTCGAGACCGGCTCTGCTGTGACGTGGAAATACCCGTCCTGCATCCTGCGCGGTAACGAATCTCAGGGTGAGTTCTATTCCATCGCCATCACGAATAACCACCAGCAGGCAGACACCGGCACCAAGATGATCCATCTGGGTCGCGATACGCGGTCGCGCATCGTGTCCAAAGGCATCAGCGCGGGCGTGGCGCAGAACACCTATCGTGGTCTGGTGTCGATGCACCCCAAGGCGAAGAATTCGCGCAACTATACCCAGTGCGACAGCCTGTTGATCGGCGACAAATGCGGGGCGCACACGGTTCCGTATATCGAGGTCAAAAACAACAGCAGCCGCGTCGAGCATGAGGCGACCACCTCCAAGGTGGACGACGACCAGCTGTTCTATTGCCGCCAGCGTGGCATGGACGAGGAAGAGGCCGTGGCCCTCGTGGTCAACGGGTTCTGCCGCGACGTGTTGCAGGCGCTGCCAATGGAATTCGCCATGGAAGCGCAGCAACTGGTGGCCATTTCGCTTGAAGGGTCGGTTGGGTGAACTCGGGCTGGGTCAAAGGCGCGGTTCTGGGGCTGGCGGCAGTGTCGCTGGTCGTGACGGGCGTCGGTTGGCAAGAACCGGCGCTGGCCGCCGGTCCGTTGTATGACCCGACCTTCCTTTACGGGATTGATGTGGATGCCTCCATGCGGGCCCGCGACTGTGAGCCCAGCCTTTTCGCCAAGCAACACTGCAGCCTTTGGGGCCATTGGGGGCCGATGTAACGACAGCGCCGACGGGGCTTTCGATAGCTGTGCCTTACCTGAGAGAAGTCTCACAAGAACTTGGAGTTAAACGATGATCGTCACCACGACCCCGGCCATCGAAGGCCGCCGCATCACCGCCTACAAGGGCATCGTCGTGGGTGAGGCGATCCTTGGCGCCAACGTGTTCCGGGACATCTTTGCGGGGATCACCGATATCATCGGTGGCCGGTCCGGCGCCTATGAGGCCAGCCTGCAGGAAGCCCGCGAAACCGCGCTGCGGGAACTTGAAGAACGTGCGGCTGCCATTGGCGGCACCGCTGTGGTCGGCGTCGACCTCGACTACGAAGTGATCAACAACATGCTGATGGTTTCGGCCAGCGGCACAGCGGTGGTGATCGACTGAACCACCGCCCCGACATTGGAACACCGTCGCGCCCGCCATTGGGCAAAGGCGCGCGACAGACCAGACTTGAGAAGGACTAAAAATGCTGGAAATCAAGAACCTGCACGTCAAACTTGAAGAAGAGGACAAGCAGATCCTCAAAGGCGTCAACCTGACCGTCGAAGCGGGCAAGGTGCACGCGATCATGGGGCCGAATGGCTCTGGCAAGTCGACCCTGTCCTATGTCCTGTCGGGCAAGGATGGCTATGAGGTCACTGATGGCGCGGCCACGCTGGAAGGTGAAGACCTGCTGGATATGGACGTCGAAGAGCGCGCCGCTGCTGGTCTGTTTCTGGCGTTCCAGTACCCGGTTGAGATCCCCGGCGTCGGCAACATGACCTTTCTGCGCACGGCTGTGAACGCACAGCGCAAGGCGCGCGGCGAGGAAGAAATGTCCTCTGCCGAGTTCCTCAAGGTGATCCGCGAAAAAGCCAAGTCGCTGAAGATCGACGCCGAGATGCTCAAGCGTCCGGTTAATGTTGGCTTCTCCGGCGGTGAGAAAAAGCGCAACGAGATCCTGCAAATGGCGATGCTGGAACCCCGGATGTGCATTCTGGATGAGACCGACTCGGGTCTTGACGTGGACGCGATGAAACTGGTGGCGGACGGGGTGAACGCGCTGCGCGACGCCGGGCGCGGGTTCCTTGTCATCACGCACTATCAGCGCCTGCTGGACCACATCAAACCGGACGTGGTGCACATCATGGCCGACGGTCGCATCATCAAGACCGGCGGGCCGGAGCTGGCGCTTGAGGTCGAAAAGAACGGCTATGCCGACATCCTTGCGGAGGTGGCGTAATGGCATTGCCACAGGCAAAACTGGACGCAACCGAGGCGCGGCTGTCCGCGCTGGCGCTGCCAGAAGGCGGATGGAGCGATCCGGCGCGCGCGGACGCGCTGTCGCGTCTGCGGGCCATGGGCCTGCCCACCGCCCGCGACGAATACTGGAAATACACCCGGCCCGAAACGTTGGTCACGGCGGACGCGCCCACGGCCGCTGTTCTGGATCAGGATGATGAGACGCCGCTGTTTGCTGCGCGCGACCGGCTGAAGATCGTCTTTGTGGATGGCGTGTTTTCCGCCGCCGACTCTGACGATCTGAGCCTTGAGGGCGTGTCTGTCGACCGGCTGGCCGAGGCGAAAGATATTCATTGGGCCAAAGACTTGTACGGCGTTCTTGAGGCGCAAGGGCAGACCCCTGTGGCGCGTCCGCTGGCGGCGTTGAACACCGCCTTCGCCAGCGATGGCGTGCTGATCCACGTCACCGGCAAGGTGTCCAAACCGATCAACCTGATCTATCGCCATGAGGATGAAACCTCGGATGCGATCCTGCATCATGTGATCAAGCTGGACGCCGGGGCCGAGGCGACGATCCTTGAAAACGGACCCGCCGCCGCGCGGTTCAACCAATGCATCGAGGTCGATGTGGCCGACAATGCCACGCTGCACCACATCCGAGCGCAAGGCCGTGATCATGAACGCCGCGCTGCCACGCATATCTTTGCCCGGCTGGGGCAGGAGAGCACATTCAAAAGCTTTACCCTGACCGTGAACGGGATGCTGACCCGCAACGAGGTCGTGATCGACATCACCGGCGACAATGCGGTGGCGCATGTGGCCGGGGCCTGTATGGGGGACGGCGCATTCCACCATGACGACACCATTTTTGTCACCCATGACGCGGTGAACTGCGAAAGCCGTCAGGTGTTCAAGAAGGTGCTGCGCAACGGCGCGACGGGTGTGTTTCAGGGCAAGATCCTTGTCAAAGCGGGCGCTCAGAAGACCGACGGCTATCAGATCAGCCAGTCGCTGCTGCTGGACGGAGACAGCCAGTTCCTTGCCAAGCCGGAACTGGAAATCTACGCCGATGACGTCGCCTGTTCGCACGGCTCTACCTCTGGGGCGATCGACGAAGAGGGGCTGTTCTACCTGCGCGCCCGTGGCGTGCCGCGCGGCACTGCCGAGGATCTGCTGACCATCGCCTTTATCGCCGAAGCGGTGCAGGAGATCGAGGACGAGAGCCTGCAAGAGGAACTGGTCGAGCGTGTGGCGGCCTGGCTGGCGCGCCGGCGCAGCTGACCGGTGCCTGTCACCCGCGATATCGCCGCCACCTACCGCAGGCCGCGGCAGACCCTGCGCGCGCTGTTGTTGCGCGGGGTCAGTGAGCCGCGCGCGCTGGCCTGCCTGATGGGGGCCTGTGCGGTGATGTTTGTGGCGCAATGGCCCCGGCTGGCGCGGGAGGCCCATCTGCAAGGCACCGATCTGGAACCCGCGCTTGGCGGGGCGCTGCTGGCGACGTTGATCTTTCTGCCGCTGGTCTTTTACGTCGTGGCCGGGCTCAGCCAGTTGGTGTCTACGGCCGTCATGCGGCCGATTGGCGGATACGATACCCGTTTTGCACTGTTCTGGGCGCTGCTTGCGGCCTCGCCGCTGGCATTGCTCTACGGGCTGGTTGGCGGGTTCATCGGGGCAGGCGGCGCATTGACGCTGGTCGGTGCCGCGTGGCTTGGCGTGCTGCTCTGGTTCTGGACCACGGGCCTGCGTGAGGCACGCAAACTGTCAGAGCCGGACGGCAAAGAGGGCGCGGCGTGACCCCGGAGGCGTTCCTGAAGCTGGCGTTGCAAAGCGTGACAAACCCGCGTGAGGTGGCCGCCTTGTTGCTGTCGATCCGTCCGGGGCGTGAGGCGCTTTGGACCGCATTCGCGCTGGTCGTGGTGCTGAACGCGCTGATCTTTTCCGCCTCATTGCTGATGGATCCGACGGGCGTTCCGACCCTGTTGTCCAGCCCGGTGATGCTGCTGGTGTTGCAAGGTGCTGCATTGGCGGGCAGCATTCTGGCGCTGACGTGGGCCGGGCGGCTGTTCGGAGGCAAGGCGCGGATCGAGGAAATCGCCCTGCTGATGATCTGGATGCAGGCGCTGCGCATTCTGGTGCAGGGCGCGCTGCTGCTGATCATCCCGGTGTCTCTGGTGTTGGCGGGACTGGGAACAATGGCGGCCACGGCGCTTGGCGTCTGGATCGCCGTGAACTTTCTGGACGAGGCGCATGAACTGGGCGGCCCCTTGCGTGCCTTGGCCGTCTTGGTATTGGGCATGTTTGCAATGGCTTTTGCCGTCTCACTGCTATTGACCCTCGCAGGGGTCACACCCGAAGGAATCACAGGCTATGTATGACGTCGACACAGTTCGCGCCGATTTTCCGATCCTCTCGCGTGAGGTGAATGGCAAGCCGCTGGTCTATCTGGACAACGGGGCCTCGGCGCAGAAACCGCAGGTTGTGATCGACGCGGTGACGCGCGGCTATGCCGAGGAATACGCCAACGTCCACCGGGGCCTGCACTATCTGTCGAACCTTGCGACCGAGAAATATGAGGGCGTCCGAGAGATCATCGCCCGTTTTCTTGGGGCCAAGGACGCCGAAGAGATCGTTTATACCACCGGCACCACCATGGGCATCAACCTAGTGGCTTATGGCTGGGCGATGCCCAATCTTGAGCCGGGCGATGAGATTGTCCTGTCGGTGATGGAGCATCACGCCAATATCGTGCCTTGGCATTTCCTGCGCGAACGGCAGGGCGTGGTCATCAAATGGGTCGATGTGGATTCGACCGGCTATCTTGATCCGCAAAAGGTGGTCGACGCCATCGGTCCCCGGACCAAACTGGTCGCGGTCACCCAACTGTCCAACGTGCTGGGCACGGTGGTGGATGTGAAAACCATCTGCGACGGGGCCCGCGCCAAGGGCGTGCCGGTGCTGGTGGATGGGTCGCAGGCGACGGTCCACATGCCGGTGAATGTCGAGGATATCGGCTGTGATTTCTACGCGATCACCGGGCATAAACTCTACGGTCCGTCGGCGTCCGGCGCGATCTGGATGCGCCGCGCCCGCATGGATGAGATGCGCCCGTTCATGGGCGGCGGAGACATGATCCGTGAGGTCCACAAGGACGCAATCACTTGGAACGATCCACCGATGAAGTTCGAGGCCGGAACCCCCGGCATCGTTCAACAGATCGGTCTGGGCGTCGCGCTGGAGTACATGATGGGTCTGGGGATGGGCAACATCGCCGCCCATGAGAAAGCCTTGCGTGACTATGCGCGGACCCGTCTGGACGGTCTGAACTGGCTGTCGGTGCAGGGCACGACGCCAAACAAGGCCGCGATTTTTTCCTTTACGATGCAGGGGGCGGGCCATGCGCATGACATCTCGACCATCCTTGACAAAAAGGGCGTTGCGGTGCGGGCAGGGCATCACTGTGCCGGGCCGCTGATGGATTTCCTTGGCGTCACGGCGACCTGCCGGGCCAGCTTTGGCCTCTACAACACCACGGCAGAGGTGGACGCGCTGGTTGATGCGCTGGAACTGGCGCACGATCTTTTCGGCTAATCTGCCGGTTTTCTAGACAGAGCAAGCCCCTGTTCAGGTCATTTTATGAACGGGGGTTCAATTCCGGGTGGGGTCTTGGCAGGCTGTCGGCAACGCAACCGCCACGGAGAACCGCATGTCGCTTTTGACCGACGCTGACGAAATTTCGCAAATCGCATTTGGATTCATGGGATCGAAGGCGCTGTTCGCCGCGCTCGAACTGGGAATCTTTACCCATCTGGCACAGGGGGCGATGACGGCGACAGAGTTGGCGCAGGCGTCAAAGATACATGAGGACCGGGTGACAACCCTGCTGACGGCGCTGGCCGGTATGGGGCTAGTTGCGGTTAATGAGGACGGATTTTCCAACGCCCCCGCAGCACAGGCTTTTCTGGTGCAGGGGGCCAAGTACGATTTTTCCGACTATCTGCGCCTGCAGGTCGGGCGACAGATGTATCCGCTGATGGATCAACTGGACGACGCGCTAAGCGGCAATATGGCCGAGGATGCGACCGCGTCTTATGCCGATTGGTTTTCCGACCCAGAGGAGGCGCGGCTTTATTCCGAAAGCCAGCATTCCGGGTCGTTGGGTCCGGCGCGGCAATTGGTCAAGGCGCTGGATCTGTCCGGCAAACACAAGATGCTGGATCTGGGCGGCGGCACGGCGGCCTTTGACATCACGTTGTGCAAGGCGAACCCGGATCTGACCGCGACGATTCTGGAGTTTCCCAATGTCGCGGCGCTGGGTCGAAAGTATGTGGACAAGGCGGGCCTGACTGATCGGATCACCTATCTCGAGGGTAACGCGCTGGAGACATCATGGCCGCAGGGGCAGGATGTGGTGATGATGTCCTATCTGCTGTCGGGTGTGCCGGGCGACACCCATGCGCGGCTGATTCGGCAGGCGTTTGAGGTGCTCAATCCCGGCGGGATCGTGCTGATCCATGACTTTGTGGTGCACGAGGACCGGAGCGGACCGTCCTTGGCCGCCCTCTGGCAGTTGCAGCACACTGCCTTTACGCCAGAGGCCCGCTCACTGGATGCCGGGTGGTTGGACGGGGCATTGGCGGGGGCCGGATTTGCCGGAATAGCCGTTGCGCCACTGATCCCGGAAATGACCATGCTGGCGCAGGCGCACAAGCCCTGACAGGCCGCACCCGTTGCGCTGGCGCGGGCGCGGGAAAAAGGTATGCCGGGAAACCGCGCGGTGCGGCACCGCGCGGATGTGGACCGCCACGCAGAAATGTCAGCTTCTGTTTTTGAGGCTGTCAGTAAGGCGTTGCAGAGGTCGGCCCCTTGGGTCTATACAGCCGCCAGAACGCACCCATAGCTCAGCTGGATAGAGCGCTGCCCTCCGAAGGCAGAGGTCAGAGGTTCGAATCCTCTTGGGTGCGCCAAATTTCAGGCTAAGATCCTGTTCTTCCTCACATGAACGTAATTTCACCACCGCAGTTCGCGCTCCGGTTTCCAGAAGCCATTGCCCGTTTGTTCGCGGATGGGATGTCGTGGGCGACCTCGTGAAGTGACTCGTGCCCCGTCCAGACGCCGATCCGGTGTGGGGGCCAGCCGCCCACTGCCAGGATCACAGCGCATGCCTTGCGTAGCCCGTGCGCTGTCTTTCCGGTCAGCCCGGCATCCCGTGCCGCGTAGCTGATAAGCATCGACAGCGCCTTGACTGATCGCGCTTTGCCCGACTTCTTGTGAACAGGAACTCCAATCCCGCGGCGTCGAGGAGTGCCTCGGGTCCGCCCGCAGGAACGGGTGGACAGGCTCTGCCACCGGAACGCTGGCGTCGCCGCCTGTCTTCTCCTGTTCAAAGGTCAGGATGCCGTCGTGCGCACATTGCCAAATGATCCACGCGGCATCGATACAACGCGCCGCCGTCCAGAAAATCACCTCGAACGCTTGCCGCTCTGCCGGCCCGAGCGGCCAGCGGGCGCGGAAGGCGACCACGTCTACCTCCGTCCATGGCTCATGTAGTTTCGAGTTGCTGCGACGGATCTCGACGTCTCGGGCGGTGTTGTCGGTGCGCCAGTGTTCCGCCTTCGCGTAGGACATGAGCGCTCGCCAGACCGTGCGTTCGGACCGGGCGGCGGTGACCCCGTCCGCGCAACTGGCGTGATGGATGCAGTTCGTTCTGGTCATCCGGTCATCTCCTGTTGCAGGGCGTGGCCGCCCCATTTGGTCTACAACGGCGGCCATCACGCCGGGGTAGGACAGGCGCGCGCGTTCGGGGCCGGGCGGTATCCTGTGAACCGCGTTTCAGCGTTTCCAGGTCTTGCTGTCCCGGGTCACGATCGCGCCGATAAGAGTACGGCCTTAGTGACGGCTACACCGCGCTTGGCATACCTGTCACAGAACCCAAGGGATAAATGTGTCTGGGAAAAGGGACGTCCGGGCTTCACGCGATTTACGCAATTAAGCCCCGCGCGGTCAGTGATCCAGCACGTTTTTGATGTCACCGGTATCCAACACCGGCGAGGCGTCCAGATCATCGGCATCCAGCATCGCGGCGACGCGTTCCAGACTGGACACCAGCATCGCCTGTTCCCAATCCTCCATCGCCCCGAACTTGCGGACAAAGCGCTGTTGCAGTGGGTCGGGGGCCTCTGCCAGTGTTTGTCGCCCAGCGGCGGTGATATGGATATTGATCTGGCGGCGGTCGGTCTCTGATTTTTCGCGCACCGCCAGATTCTGCCGCACCAGTTTGTCCACCAAGGACGTCACCGTCGCCTGCGACACACGCATCTGGACAGAGATCTCTTTCGCCGTGGCATGGCCGCGTTCACCGATGATCTGCAGCACGCGGAACTGCACGGCGGTGACGCCGGCAACCAGCTTCAACTCACGGCTGTACAATTCGGTCGCGCGCAGAATGCGGCGGATGGCGATCAGGCAGGTGTCAACGCGGTCCATCGGCTGTCCAGTGCAAGGGATTACCTATCTTACAAGGCGTTTGAACGCCCTACAAAGAGAATAATGATTTGTAAATCGAAGTGTAAACATGGCTCATATGGGTGTCTGAGGGCCGGAAATGGCTAGATTTGCACAAAAAATGCTTTGCACGTTGAAATACATGCTGCGTTACGCTAAGTACCACCCAAAGCAATCAAGGAGACTTAGTCCGATGCAACACCCGCGTGATATCACCCGTTCGTCCCTGCCCACTCTTCGCTGCCCCACAGCAGAGGATGGCGCGGCGATCTGGGAGCTGGTGCGCGCGTGCAAGCCGCTCGACGAGAATTCGATGTATTGCAACCTGCTGCAGTGCGATCATTTCGCCGACACCTGTGTCGTGGCCGAACGTGACGGTGAGGTTGTCGGCTGGGTGTCTGCGTACATCCCGCCCAACGACACGGACACGCTGTTCGTGTGGCAGGTTGCCGTGTCTGAAAAGGCGCGCGGTCTGGGTCTGGGTGGCCTGATGCTGCAATCCATCCTCGACCGTGATGTCTGTGAGGACGTGACACGGCTGCAGACCACCATCACCGGCGACAACGAGGCGTCCTGGGCGCTGTTCCGCAAGTTTGGCCGCAGGCAGGGCCGGGGGCTGGATGTCCAGCCGTACTACACCCAGTCGCTGCACTTTCAGAAACGGCACAAGACCGAGAATCTCGTCACCATCAAACTGGACGAAGAGCTGGCGCAGGCGGCCTGAGCCCCGCGCCCCACGTCCCTAACTGAACAGAATGAGAGAGACACACATGTCATCGCAAATCTTTAAACCGACCATTTTCAAACGACGCGAATCTGAGGCCCGGAGCTATTGCCGTGGGTTCGACACCGTGTTCACCACCGCGCTGGGGTCGGAAATGACCGATGCGGCGGGGCGCACCTATATCGACTTTCTGGCGGGCTGTTCCTCGCTCAACTACGGGCACAATGACCCGGACATGAAGGCCGCCCTGATGGCGCATCTGTCCGAAAACGGCATTGCGCACGGGCTGGACATGCACACTGGCGTCAAGGCGCGGTTCCTTGAGACGTTTGAGGACGTGATCCTCAAACCGCGCGGCATGAACCACAAGGTCATGTTCACCGGCCCGACCGGCACCAACGCGGTCGAGGCGGCGATCAAGCTGGCGCGCAAGGTCACCGGGCGTCACAACATCATCGCCTTCACCAACGGCTTTCACGGCATGACCATGGGCGCGCTGGCCTGCACGGGCAACGCGGGCAAACGCGCCGGCGCCGGCGCTCCGCTTGGCGGCACAACCCACATGCCGTTTGAGGGGGCCTTTGGCGAGAACGTCGACAGCCTTGAGATCATCGAACAGATGCTGGGCAACCCGTCTTCGGGTGTCGACGCTCCGGCGGCCTTCATCATCGAACCGGTTCAGGGCGAGGGCGGTCTGAACGCTGCGACGCCCGAGTTCATGCAGGGCATCGCACGCCTTGCCAAGGAACATGGCGCACTGCTGATCGTCGACGACATTCAGGCAGGCTGTGGCCGCACCGGCCCGTTCTTTTCCTTTGAGGAGATGGGGATTGAGGCGGACCTGATCCCGATGGCGAAATCCTTTAGCGGGATGGGCCTGCCGTTTGCGGCGCTGCTGATCAAGCCGGAACTGGACATCTGGACGCCGGCTGAACACAACGGCACCTTCCGTGGCAACAACCACGCCTTTGTCACCGCCCGCGTGGCGATCGAAAAATTCTGGAGCGATGACGCCCTTCAAAAGGATGTCGCGCGCCGGGCCACGATGATCGAACACACGCTGGAAACCATCGCAACGATGGTGCCGGGGGCCAAGCTGAAAGGCCGTGGCATGATGCGCGGCGTCGATGTCGGCTCTGGCGATCTGGCGGGCGCGATCTGCGCCGAGGCGTTCGAGAACGGTCTGATCATCGAAACCTCGGGTGCCGGGGATGAGGTGGTCAAGGTTCTGGCACCGCTGACGACACCGGATGAAGTTCTGAAAGACGGGCTGAACATCCTGACAGAGGCGGCGCGTTCCGTTCTGACAACCCAGAAAATGGCAGCGGAGTAACCGATATGATTGTCAGAGACTTCGAACAGATCAGCAAGAACCAGCCCGATCGCGTTGTATCAGACGCGCAATGGACAAGTGTGCGGATGCTGCTGGCCGATGACGGCATGGGCTTTTCGTTTCACATCACGTTCCTTGAGGCGGGCTCGGAGCATGTTTTCGAGTACAAGAACCACTTTGAAAGCGTGTACTGCATGCAGGGCAAGGGCTCGATCACCGATCTGGCCACCGGCGAGGTGCACCACATCAAGCCGGGCGTCATGTACGCACTGGACAAACATGACCGCCACCGCCTGAAGGCGGACGAAGAGTTGGTCATGGCTTGCTGTTTCAACCCGCCCGTGATGGGCAAAGAGGTCCACCGCGAAGACGGCTCTTATGCAGCGCCCGAGGCGGTGGAGGCCTGATTTCATGACTCATACAGTTGAGAAAATCGGCGGGACAAGCAT
>TARA_R100000789_G_scaffold100616_1_pt1 | contig 12982 bp, 16 predicted proteins | sample TARA_R100000789 | Tara Oceans TARA_R100000789 (sample SAMEA2623403) | marine metagenome | biome: marine biome (ENVO:00000447); feature: mesopelagic zone (ENVO:00000213); material: "saline water (ENVO:00002010), including plankton (ENVO:xxxxxxxx)" | depth 450 m
GGCTCAGCAATGTGAAGATGGCGGCTTTCGTGGGCGGGAAGGAGATAGTGATCTCTATTACACAGGCTTTGCAGTGCGTGCACTCTCGCTGATTGGTGAACTCGATGACACCCTGCTTGCGAAACTTGGCACCTATCTTCGACAGGAACAACAGCGAACATACAGCCCGGTTGATGTTCTAAACTGGATTTCCTGTGCGGTCGCGGTGCAACTGGCTGGCGGAGACGATGTCCTAACAGAGAGCTCGGCTGTCGAGTGGCTGGATCGAGTGTTTGCGGACTTAAATTCTCTGCGTCGAGAAGATGGTGGTTTTGCCAAAGGTCCCGAAGGAAAACTGGGGAGCACTTATCAGACATTTCTGGTGGTGATGACGCATAATCTGCTGGGACGCACAATTGAATCTTCCGAGCGGATTGTCGATTTCATGTTCGATCGTCAACGGGATGATGGCGGGTTTGTCGAGATTGCTCCAATGAAACGCAGCGGCACCAATCCGACTGCGGCTGCAGTGGCCACATTAAAACTTTTTGGTGCAGTCGATGCCGCTTTGATTGCTGATGTTCGGGATTATCTGAAGGATGTCGAGCAGGATGACGGTGGAGTCGCCGCTAATACCCGGATTCCCTTTGGCGATGTCCTGTCCACATTCACAGCCCTCGTTACCAAAAGAGATTTGGGAATTGAGCTTGGCGGCCTGCAATTTACTGCTCAGGATTTCGTGAAGCAGGGACTTGAATTCCCAACGGGTGGCTTTCGAGCAGCCTTGTGGGATGATCAGGCCGATGTTGAATACACGTATTACGCTCTCGGGGTACTTGGACTGACAGCTTCAAATGCACAGGATGATTGATGAGATTAGATTGGCAATGCCCACTCGCAATTGATAATGTAGAAATTCACAACTGTCTCCAAAAGGAAGTTATGGAGTACTGTTCGCAGTCAGAAGATCAATCTATTTGATTTTATCTCTGACAACAGTCATCAATGCATTCAGGGAAATTGATTCATGAAAATAGAATTTGCCAAAATGACTTCCCTCTGGTCCTCAGTTCTATTCGCGATCTTCGCGATTAGCCATTCAATTCCATTACAAGCCGATGAGAAAATTGGCCCGTGGAACTTGACGAAATTAAAACAGACGCCGGCAATGCAATGGGTGGATCAAAGTGGTCCTGTACATTCTCTCCTGTATTCAGGTGAAGAGTATCAGGGACATGCGACGGAAGCGTTTGCGTTCTATGCTTCTCCGATTACTCTGGGGAAAGCTAAGTCAGGTCAAACCTTTCCCGGCGTCGTTTTGATTCATGGTGGTGGCGGAACTGCCTTTGCAGAATGGGCTTATTTGTGGGCGGAGCGAGGCTATGCGGCGATTGCGATGGATCTGTCTGGGCATCGACCTCCCGATGCTGTGTACGATGCCACGACCGGTTTGCCGGTGAAGAATCAGGCAGCCAGACGGGAAGGCCGCACGCGGCTGCCCAATGGTGGACCAGATCAGAGTCATACTGAGAAATTTGAAAGCATCGGTGGAGGGACAGATGATGACTGGCCCTATCATGCCGCTGCGAATGTAATCCGGGCACACTCTCTGTTGAGATCTTTCCCGGAAGTGAATGAGAATCAAACAGGCGTTACCGGCATCAGTTGGGGAGGATATACAACGTGCCTGGTCGCTTCACTGGATGACCGTTTCAAAGCAGCCGTACCCGTTTATGGTTGTGGGTTTCTTCACGAAGGGGAGTCCGTTCAAAAACCATCTATCGACCGACTGGGCGAGCGACGCCAAAAATGGATTGAGGAATACGATCCTTCCAGCCTGCTGATTCACTGCCACGTTCCCATTCTATTCGTGAACGGCACGAACGATATTCATTATGTGTTGGACAGTTATCAAAAAAGTTATGACGTCGTACCTGGTTTCAAGCAGATGCGGATTGAAGTCAAAATGAGCCACAGTCACCCGGCTGGCTGGGCCCCGCAGGAGATTGGAATTTTTATCGATTCTTTTTGTCTGGACAAACCCGCCTTGCCTGTTCCGGATCAATTGAAGGATGAGGATGGTAAAATCAATGTCACTTATAAGAGTGATCTCCCACTCAAGGCGGCTGCCCTGCATTACACGACTGACGAAGGCCTTCGTTCAAAACGTGACTGGGTGAGCGTTCCTGGAGAATTTAATGATCATCTAATCAAAGTCGCCTCGCCTCCTGAAAATGCAAATACTTGGTTTGTCTCGATGACTGATGAACGAGACGCGATGGTGACAACTCCTGTTCAGTTCCAGCCTCCGCTAACAAAAAACGAATAGAACTTAAGGGGCTTTCAGGAAGTATTGATATGATCATCGGACCTATTTTCTTTTCCTTAACGATGAAAGCCTCGAATTGGATGAGCCATTAACTGAAAGTCGTACACCATCTCGGTGGCCCTATTTCAAAAATCCAGTTGTCAGAGGATTGATTGGATTTTTAATCCTCTATTTTGTCATCGCGTATCTCGTTGCCCCCGAACTCTGGGTGCACTATGCCCGCAAACATCCCTCATTTGATGACAACCCGCGTATCACCAAAACTCATGACGGACACCCTGGTGACCCGCTGAATGTCGGCATAATTGGAACAGAGCAACAACTGAAGTCGATTCTGAAGGCAGCGGAGTGGTTTCCCGCAGATCCCCTTGGCTTGGAAAGCGATTTGCGGATTGGGATTGATACGGTTCTCGAACGTGAATACGACAAAGCTCCCGTCAGCAATTTGTATTTGTTCGGACGCAAGGAAGACCTGGCCTACGAGCAACCCGTTGGAGATAACCCGCGCCACCGACATCATGTTCGTTTCTGGAAAACGGAAGATGTCAGCCAACATGGCCGACCGCTCTGGATTGGATCGGCGACGTACGACGAACGGGTCGGGTTGAGTCATACCACAGGTCAGATCACCCATCACATCGCTCCAGATGTGGATCAGGAACGAGATCATTTGATCAAGTCACTCCAGCAGACAAATGATCTGAGAGAAGTTTACATGGAACAAGCCTTTCATAAAGTTCTCGAGGGCAAGAATGGCGGCGGAGACCCCTGGCATACCGATGGTGACCTGGGAGTGGGCATCATTAAAAACGAGGAGTAACTGGCCGAACTCATATGGGGAATTCTTCATATATTCTGAGAAGAAACAGCCTTGAACATTTCAGCACAACCCTCAAAAATAACTGGTAATGTGACAAAATTGGCGCTCATTTCAATGCGTCATCTTCCTAAATGCCAATGAGATCATTGACTTGACTCCTGGATTTCCGAAAAGGCTTGTTTTCTCTGGGGTTTAGAGCTAGCCTTTGATTAGAAATGCATTATTACCGAGGAGTGGCATCACACGTCGCGTTCTCACTGAGTTATTCCCCGTTACGAGGTCAAAAACTGCGGTGGTCCCATCGCTCATACTAATTACATTAGGCGTTTGCCTGTTTGTCTTTTCTCTGACGTTTAACAGTCTGCGTGAGTTCAGCAGAAGTCGTCTGGAAGCAATCTGTAAACAATACGAAAAAGAAAAACGACTGGGGCAAATCCTCAAGCTTGATGAACATGCTACGCTCACAGCAGAGCTATTGTTTCTGACGAGCCTATTCGCTTACGTCGTAACCAGCTTTCAGCAATCCCCCGATATTCTCGGCGTCACCGTTTGCGCCCTCGTTGTGTTGATTTTCGGCTTCGCAATCCCCCGCTCTCTGGCTCGAGTCTCCAGTGAACTTTTTCTGTTCTTCACTTGGCACTTCATTGCAGCAGCGACATGGGTCATGACACCGATCATCTATCTGGTCGATGCTGCTGATACCCTCTTCCACCGGATGGCTGGTCGGGTCGATCCCAACGATAACGAACCGACTCTCATTTCCGAAGAAATTCGTACCGTCATCGATGAAGGCGAAAGAGAAGGAGTCATCGAATCCTCTGCCGGTCGAATTATTCAACGGCTGATGGAAATTCAGAAAGAAGACGTGACGGCTGTTATGACGCCGCGAACGGAAATGATCTGTATTCAAATCGATACACCGATCGATCTCGTTCGACAGCAATTGATTGAGGTCGGCCATTCCCGGATTCCTGTCTATCGTGAATCTCCCGATGATCTTGTCGGAATTCTTTACGCTAAGGATCTGCTGCAGCAATTCGGGAGGACACCAGTCGAAGAAATATCACTTGTCGAAATCCTGCGGGAACCTCTTTATGTGCCTGAGTCCACCGGAATTGAGTCACTCCTGGAGCGGATGCGGGGTGAGCATGTGCATCTGGCGATTGTGCTCGATGAATACGGCGGGGTCGTCGGACTCGTGACGATGGAAGATATTCTTGAAGAAATCGTCGGCGATATTGAAGACGAATACGACAAGGCCCAGGAAGAGGAAATCAAGCAAATCAATCCCGGCACGGTCGATGTCGATGCCCGCGTGCATATCGACGATTTGAACGAGCAGTTCTCATTTGCTCTGCCAGAAGATGACGACTACGAAACCGTCGGCGGCTTTGTCTTCACGCAACTCGGGAAAATCCCGCTGCAGGGGGAAACGCTCACCTGGCAGAATATCCGCTTCACGATTCTCGAAGCCGACAAACGAAGGCTCATCAAATTGAGAATCGAAAAAGACGAAACAATTCCCGTTTCTGCATGAGCAATGTTTCTGCCTGCTTTTTAATTCAGGAGAATACTCTTGCGTATCATGTCATTCGATATCATTCAGTTTGCGATTCTGTACTCTGTAATCGTGACCATCGGATCTTCTCTGAACTGGTTGTTACGATTTTTTCATACCTGGATATTCAACTGGAGCTACGGAACGCGAGGTTTTATTTCATTGACAGAGATCGTGCAGAATCGTGCCGACATGCAAATTGTCCATGATATATTGTGGGTGGTCACGACCTTCGTCATCTCATTTCTAACTGGTCTTTTAATTGCTACCCTCTTCAACATGGTAGCCCCCCTCTATGGAGGATTTAAGATTGGAATCGCGGAACCCAAAATGGTTGGCGATGAAGATCTTATCGCGGGGAAGGATTTCTGATTGAGATTTCATTTCGCCTGAAATGATCGGAAAACATAGTACGTGACCGTACTGTTCTGTTTGAAGTTGAAAGTCGCATTGAATTCGCGTTGAATGACTTATCTGCAGTCACCCACATTCAATGATTTTCAGCGAACGCAAACAGAAAGCAAAACGATGCGAATTGTCTCTGTAAGTATCCTTCAGGTATCACTCTTATTTGCGACCCTCTCAAGTTTCGGATCAGCACTGGGCTATCTGGCTTGGCCATTGATGGCACAGCTTGTCATGTTGCTGGAAAATTTACACGTGATTTCAAGTGGATCATTTAGCTTCAGCTTCTCAGATATCCAATGGACGATGTCAATTCTTTTCTCAATCTCTACTTTTTTCACTACTTTTTTTGCATCAGCATTTATCGCCACTCTCTTTAATTTTCTGGCCCCCACTTTTGGAGGATTGAAAATTGGAATCGCTGATCCACAAGGCATGAATTTCCAGAATTTGGAAGTTGAATAAGTATTGTGGGATTGTATCAAGCTGATACTTGTTCGAGGTTCTTAACTCAGCGCCAGTGATGAAACTACTTCATCCCGGCATCTTCCATTTTCTGATTATTGTCTGTCCAGATACCGCCGCTGGTCGAGCCAATTTGCTGGACTGTGCCAATAACAACCAGCAGAATTGCTGCCAGCATCACGGCATATTCAACAGCTGTGGGGCCATCTTCATCGCGAAGAAATGAGCGAATTGTTGATAGTAATTTGAGCACAGATGATCCCCAATTATGGAAGCTTCTTTGAAGCCTAGGTCAGGAATTCCTATTGTCAAATTTTTTTATAAATTTTTAAAATAAAAAAGCCACGGAAGCCGATTGTTTCCGTGGCCGTAATATCGTGACCATCAATGTTCAACGATTACGCATCGAGTTCGCCGAGTTTTTCTGCAACCTCTTCGACATGACCATCCACTTTCACTTTTGGCCAGATCGCTGCCAGCTTCCCTTTTTTGTCGATCAGGAACGTGGCTCGCTGTATGCCCATACTTTTTTTGCCATAGTTATTTTTTTCGACCCACACACCATATTTTTCGGCGATTGTATGATCTTCATCAGCCAATAGAGTGAACGGGAGATCAAACTTCTTGCCGAACTTCTCATGCGATTCGACCGAGTCGCCACTAATGCCCAGGATGACGGCATCGAGCTTTTCGAACTTCGGGAGATTGTCTCGAAAGCCGCAGGCTTCTGTTGTGCAACCCGGCGTGTCATCTCGCGGGTAGAAATACAGAACGACATTCTTTTCGCCTTTGAACTGACTGAGGCGAACTTTGCCAGCTGGATAAGCAGGCAGATTAAAAGCAGGGGCAGCTTTGCCCACACTGAGTGTACTTGTTTCGCTCATTGGAGGATCTTTCTTCTTGAGGGATTTCTCAATGGTCTGAGAGCCGTTTCTTACGGCTGGAATCTCCATTATGATAGTCATCCTCAGCAGAACAACAATCCTCAGTCGCCTTCCTTGAGCTATTCGCCAACCTGATCCCGCAGCCAGTTCAAATAACTGAGAGAACCGGCTGCGATATCGAGAACGATTACAGCCGGGCAATCGTAACTGTGCAGAGTTTCGATTCGCTCGATGACCTCACGGGAGCGATCCGTCGTCGTTTTCACCAGCAGGACCGCTTCCTGAGAGGTTTCCAGCTGATCCTGCCATTTATATATCGACTGCATCCCCGGCAGAATATTTACGCAAGCAGCGAGCCGTTCCTGAACCAGAGTTATTCCAATCGAATTCGCTTCCTCGACTGAGGAGGTTGTGCTGTAGATTAACTGGCAATCCGTTTTAGACATCGCTGTTAATTGCTGCTGGTGTAGGTCAGGCTATGCCTGACGAGTATCGACGTCAATTTTAAATTTGTCAGGCACAGCCTGACCTACAACCTTAAACAAAGAACCACGAATGGACACAGATTTGCACGGATATTTCTATCGGTGTCGATCCGCGCTCATCCGTGGTCCATTTGTTCTTTTCTGAAACCTTAAATTGTCGTCGTAGTATTAGGACAATCCTTAGTCATTGCGGAGATGAGTCGCTCAGGATCAAGCGGTTTGGGGAACCAGGCTTCGATTCCAGAGTCAACACCCAGATCTCGAGGAGAGGTTCCGCTGACTGCGAAGACTTTCACATTATTAAAGCGGGCGTCTCCTCGAATCTGACGAATCGTGCTTGGGCCATCCGCATTGGGCATTTTCATGTCCAGCAAGATGAACTCAGGCAATTCGCCATTGGAAAGCTGATCCAGAGCTTCCACACCGTCTGCTGCGGTGACGACATCAAAGCCGTGCATTTTGAGCAAGCCGGAGAGCAGAGTTCGTTCGTTTTCATCGTCATCAACAACCAGCAAGCGTGGAGCTTTTGAAGTGTTCGTTGGTTTAACCTTTGATTTCGCCTGGCCGATCGAGGCATCGAGTTTCTGTAATTCATCAATGACACGCTGCATCGTCTTCTCGGCATCACCTTCCATACCGACTTCTGTCTGCTTCTGGAAGAGTTTCAAGCCAAGATTGATGGCGTTCAAATGATTGCGGAGCTGATGGCGATCGACTCCAGGTTCGATATTTTTCTGGAGTGCAGTGAAGTCGAAATCATCGCAGGACTCGGGACGCAAAATAGGAACATCCCGGGGAGCTTCAATCCCGAGTTTGACGACTTTCCCCTTGATTTGCAGCACATTGACTTTGATGTCAAGGTTTGGGAAAACGATTTGTTGATCTGCACGGCGTGATAATACGAGCATGCGAGCTTCCTTTCTCGAATGGAATTAGATCGCTGTTTCAAAATCAGGCGGCCCACCCAGGCAGTCGCTGTTCCTGTACGCGACCAGAGGAAGTTTATGGATTCCATAATGATTGGATGATTTACGCCACAAAACTCCACATCACATGGTTTAACAACAGAAAATCACTTTGGCAAGCACAAATTCAACAAAATGTCAAGTTGTTCTCTGAATTCATATTTGACATGTATTTATTGCATTTTTCTTGATCAGCCTGAGCTATCAAGAAATACACACAGGACAATCGCAGTTCGTTTCGAGGAATTAATAATACGATGAGGAAGGTTGCTGTCGAAATAGAGACAGTCACCTGCACGAAGTGTCAAAAGCTGATCATCGATTTCGAAATCAATCATGCCCTGCTGTACCATTAGAAACTCTTCCCCATCATGCCCAAGCGATTCCTCGCGTGCGACGCCTGCAGGAACGGTCAGAAGAAACGGATCCATCATGCGACTTGGGCGTTTATGAGCTAACGATTCATAGACCGTCGTGTTCTTTTCACTGTTATTACGCTCCACAACCTGACGCTCATCTTTGCGTACCAGTGCAATAGGGGGTTTCTCATCCAGCCCTTTTACGAGGTCCGACATTGGGACATTCAGAGCAGAGCAAATCTGACTCAGTGCCGGCAAAGAAGGAGTCACTCGAAAGTTCTCAACTTTCGACAACCAACTGCGCGTAAGCCCGGTCCGCGAGGCCACTTCTTCAAGTGTCAATCGGCGTTCGAGACGTAAAGTTCGGATTCTCTGAGCGAGTTCAACAATGTTCATTTGCGAATAATAAACAAACAACTCGTCCCTCTGCGACTATTCAGCAAGTGTTTCGTAGCAGTTCATCTAAAAATTCACAATTGATTTTCTACGTCCTCAATACCTCACCAGAGATGTCATGTGTGGTCATGAGATCTGCCTGGCGATGCCAATCACGTCTCTGATTCGGTCTTCAATGACTCATTTAAACTGTCATAAATTTAAACCATCGTGGATTCGTTTTTCTTTGAGATTTATTATCGATTCTTTGTCATTTCTTAATACACAACCTGTAGATTTTCAATCACATTTGTTTCCCAAAGTGAATGAGCGACATCGGGGGTTAATAATTCTTAACTATTACAGTTAATGTCCACTGGTGACACTCATTCAAACTTGACCTGAAGTCCACCCATTACTGCTTCATGTAAGCAACCTGCCGGAGAATCTGATGAACTCATATCGTCCTGCCAAACTCATGAGACAAGCATTCACGTTGATCGAATTGTTAGTAGTCATAGCGATCATAGCTATATTAGTGGCTTTATTACTTCCTGCTGTACAACAGGCAAGAGAAGCTGCCCGCAGAAGCTCCTGCAAGAATAATCTGAAACAACTTGGACTGGCGTTACACAACTATCACGATACACATAACGTCCTGCCCTTCGGTTGGGATGAACGGGAGACAGCCTGGTCGGCCATGATCCTGCCGCAAATTGAGCAGGGGAATATTTACGATACCCTGATCTGGGCGGAATCGGGAGATGGGAACTGGTCATCAGGTTCTGCCAACCAGACAGCGTGCGAAACCGTTATTCCGACCTATCGATGTCCAAGTATCGCTGTTAAAGAACATTTGGATTTCAATGGAATCGCTCGTCGAGTACCTGCCAGTTATCGCGGTGTCGCCTCTTCGGAAGCAGCCTCAGACGATGCAACAACCTTGCCACCAGGAGCAACTGTCGCTTTGGAAATGGCTAATCTGGACGGGGCATTTTATGGAATCAGTTCCACCTCATTCAAAGACATCGTCGATGGTCTTTCGAACACACTTCTGATTGGAGAGTCCTTCACCGATCCCGAATTCGGTCGAGATGGGCAATCTATGGATTTCTGGCACATTGGCAGCCCGCAAACGGGTGGCTGGGTTGCTGGTGGTACAGGCGGTAGCGAATTTACTGAAATCTGCGGATCGACCTGGGCTCCCATTAATGCACATCAAAACGCCAGTTTCACAGGGCATGAGATAGAAACATCGTTCGGGAGCTATCACTCCGGGGGAGCCCAGTTCAGTTTGGGAGATGGTTCAGTCCGATTCCTATCTGAGAATGTCGACATGGGCCTGTACCGAGGTTTGGCAACACTCAAAGGTGGTGAGGTCAACGGCGAGTTTTAATCTGGATCAAACTGATTTATCAGCCTTGAATAAGAGGTTGGAAGATTTTGGATATTCTTTTTCTGTAAGGATTATTGAGATCAATGAGTAAATGGTATTCATTCCTGTGCTGCATTCTGCTGGCATGTTTTGCAGGTTGCGGCAATGGACAAGCCACAGTCAATTATGATGTGATCGAACTGGTCGACGTCAGCGGGAAAATCACGCTCAACGGACAACCGTTGGCCGGTGCGGTCGTCAGTTTTATCGACGAAGAAAGTTCACGAATGTCATACGGCATCACAGATGCCAACGGGGGTTATCGGCTCAGTTTTGACAAGCAAAAAAAGGGAGTCACTCCTGGAAGCAAAATCGTCAAAGTCAGCACTGCAACATTGATCGAAGGGATCAATGACGATGGTGTTCAAATTGACGAGGAAACGGGAGAAACGAAAGTAAAAGAGCAAGTGCCACCACAATACAATACCCAGTCAGAATTGCGGGCCGTTGTCGAGCCAGGCAAACATGAGTTTGACTTTTTACTCACGAGTTCTGCTCAATAAGAACCAGCAGATCGGGTCTTCCGGTTAGATCTATTATTTAGAATTATTAGTTTTGATTATCGATGTCTTTAAAGAAAAGAAAACAGCTGATGAATACCCGCAAACTGCAAGTCTATACGAGAAGAGCGTTCACCCTGATCGAACTCTTAGTTGTCATAGCGATCATCGCCATACTGGTGGCCCTGCTCTTGCCAGCCGTTCAACAGGCCCGTGAGGCGGCTCGTCGAACCTCGTGTAAAAACAACCTGAAACAGCTGGGAACAGCTCTGCATAATCATCTCGACACTCATGGTTCGTTCCCTCCCGGTTACGTTACATTTACAGACAGTGCAGATCGATTTCGCACAGGTGGATGGCAAACCGGGATTACGAAAATCGGATTCAACTGGGTCTGCAATATCCTCCCATTCATGGAACAGCCAGCCCTTTATGATCAGATTTCAGCGTGTAATAACGACATGCTGGGAGATCCGACCGATGAAACATCGAATCCGAGCGACCATTGCGAAGCCATTGCAAACTTTGGGAATATTGGTCGTGATCAACTGAAATTCATGTTGTGTCCTTCTCATCCCAAAATCAGGAATAATTTTTCCAATGGCTCTTACGGGCTCGAAGCACTGGCAAAAGGGACCTACGCGGCAAGTTGGGGAACGAGCAACATGCTATCCTGGGAAAACTCTCAGACGCGTGGCGCTTTTGGTTGTCACTTTGTGGATGAAAATGAAATCGCTCCTCTGCACGGTGGATCAGGAGACGGACTTCAAGCCAGAAACGGAAATTCCGATGCGGATTTCGTCGATGGTATGAGCAATACTGTTTTGCTCTCCGAGTTGAATGTGGTTGATGATGCCAGAGACTTAAGAGGCGTCTGGATGAATCCCGGCATGGGAGCGACAATCTTTTCCGCCGCAAATAACCCCAATTCAACGATCAACGACATCATCGCTTCCTGCGATACGACTCTCGATTCCGACGACATCATGTATTGCGGGTCGACTCAAATTACAGATGATCAAACTGTCACAGCCTCGGCTCGGAGTTTTCATACAGGAGGTGTGAATGCCACACTGGGAGATGCTTCCGTCCGTTTCATCTCCGAAAACATCGACCTGGGGGTCTGGCAGGCATTGAATACAATTAAAGGCAATGAAGTTATCGGCGATTTTTAGAGCATTCTGCTCGCTTACCTGTAGCCCGATGGGAGCTTCAGCCTCTGAAGACGTTTGAATGCTCCCATTTGATCGGCAATTTGCTATTGCAGGTATGTTTTATTGATTCTTTTTTGAGGAGAAAGCAGATGAAAACCAGGAAACTACACATTTATACAAGACGAGCGTTCACATTGATTGAGCTATTGGTCGTCATAGCGATCATCGCCATTTTGGTAGCATTGTTGTTGCCAGCTGTTCAACAAGCCAGAGAGGCGGCGCGAAGAACATCATGCAAGAATAATCTCAAGCAGCTTGGAACAGCTCTGCACAATCATCTTGATACACATGGTTCATTTCCTCCGGGTTATGTGAATTATGACGAGAGTGGAAATCGCTACCGCACGGGAGGGTGGCAGGTTAGCGTTAATGAGATGGGATTTAACTGGGTTTGCAATATATTCCCATTTATGGAACAACCTGGTCTTCATGATCAGATTACATCCTGTAATGAAGATATGCTGGGTGATGCAACAGATCATACCGCAAACCCAAGTGATCACTGTGAACATTCTGCTACATTTGGCAATATTGGTCGCGATCAATTGATGTTTATGCTTTGCCCTTCACATCCTGCGATTCGGGAAAACTTTTCCAACGGCACTTACGGTTTGGAAGCTTTGGCTAAAGGAACATACGCCGCAAGTTGGGGAACCAGCAATATGTTATCCTGGGAAGACAAGGATACCCGTGGAGCTTTTGGCTGTCATTATGTGGATCAGACAGAGATTGCTCCAGCAGTTGGTGGCTCCGGTGATGGATTTCAATCGAGTAATGGGAATTCCGATGCAGACTTCGTAGATGGCATGTCAAATACGGTCATTCTCTCTGAGTTGCGAGTTGTCGATGATGCCACTGATCTCAGGGGTGTCTGGATGAATCCTGGGATGGGAGCTTCGATATTTTCCGCTCAAAACGTCCCAAATTCGAGAATCAATGACATCATCGCCTCTTGCGACACAACCTTGAACTCCAATGATATTATGTTCTGCGGGTCAACTGAGATTACGGATGACGAAACCGTAACTGCATCAGCCCGCAGTTTTCACACAGGGGGCGTCAATGCAACACTGGGAGATGCGTCCGTTCGATTCATCTCGGAGAATATCGATTTAGGTGTCTGGCAGGCCCTGAATACGATTCGTGGAAATGAAACGATTGGTGAGTACTAAATCACCGTGCGCAATTATTGGGCGCTGGTGGATTGCC
>TARA_R100000789_G_scaffold87609_2_pt1 | contig 12964 bp, 10 predicted proteins | sample TARA_R100000789 | Tara Oceans TARA_R100000789 (sample SAMEA2623403) | marine metagenome | biome: marine biome (ENVO:00000447); feature: mesopelagic zone (ENVO:00000213); material: "saline water (ENVO:00002010), including plankton (ENVO:xxxxxxxx)" | depth 450 m
AACATCCATTTCTGTCGCAGGGCGATGCCCAGGTTGGCGGTGGTCATGGCGAGAATCAGCCAGGCTCCCAGCGAATAAATCCACAAAAACATGCGGTTGTGGGCCAGCAGATGAGCAGGCAAAGGCTTCCTCACCAACGCCAAGCCACCGGCAATAAACAGGAAAAGCAGTATAGTGTTGTCCAGCGCGGCGGCCAGAGAAAACAGATTACGGACTTCGATCAGCGTGGGCCGGAAGAGGTAAGTGAACATCTGAACAGGCGGGCTCATGCCCGAAATGTCCACAGCACCGCCGCCTTTCAGGTTATGCCCCTGGCGCCCCTCAATATAGTCCATCACATCCCCGGCATCAGCGTCAGCGCCAACGCCAGCGTAACTCAGACCAATGGGGACAAGCGCTACAGCCATAACCAAAGCACACGCCCCCAAAACCACTCTCTGCGGCAGAGGAATGCCCTTTTGAAACACGAAAGAACCGGCGAGGCCAAGACCGAGCATTCCAGCCATATGCGGCCGTACAATGAGCATCACACACATGGCAGCGCCCAGTAACACCCACCGCCGCCTCAAGTTCAAAGCGGCCCAAAGAGCCAATCCCATAGCGAAGAACGACAAGGCATCCTTGCCCAAAGCAGAAGACCAGAAGCTCACCGAAGGCAAAAATACAATACCCGTAGCTAATAACCGTAGATTACGCGACTTATGCCACGTCACCTCTCGCAAAGCAGCATCGAAAGCGATCAAACCAATCGCTCCAAATATCTGGAAGACCAGAAAGCAGCCTAGCAATGAAAAATTAAAGCCCTGGGTCAAAAACGAGGCCAGAAACCTTACTGCTGCCGTACCAAAAGAAAACCCCAGATCAGGAGCAAAACTATATCGGAAATACGCAATCGCATCTCCACCGTAAGTGATGACGTAAAGAAAAGAGACAACCGAAAACACTGAGTGCCAACAATAAATGAGCAGAACCCGAGAAGAGGAACTGCTAAAAGTGCGTCTCAGAGCGAGACAAATAATAGCCCCGAAGATGAAGACCAATAGAGATGAAAAAAGCTGGATAGCAGAAGAACCAAGATCACCCACAGAACAACCTCATGGTCTAACTAATCGATCGTAAAGGGTTAAATGTCGTTCAGCGGAATACTGGATACTATATTTACTGCAGTAACGAGAAGCATTCCCCCCATAAAAGCAACGAGAAGCATGAGATTCAATCAAGGATCCCAAAGCGTGCGAATATTCACGCGGGGTCGGATCATCGACAACCACGCCACTCTGACAGGAGTGAACCACTTCTGAACACCCACCAACATTGGTAACAATCGAAGGCAATCCAGTAGCAGTCGCCTCCAGGAGTGAAATCGGCAATCCTTCCCACGAGGACGACATGGCAAAAACATCAGCCCCTGCCAACAGTTCCTTTACATTGGAGATATTACCCAGAAAAGTAACCTTACGAGCCAACCCAAGATCTTCTACTTTTTTTAGCAAGCGGGACCTATCCACACCTTCGCCGGCAATGGAAACCGAAAATTCAAGATCCCCTAACAACGCAACAGCCTCAAGAAAAAGGTCGTAATTCTTCTGTTCACATAACGTACCAACCATCACGACATGTGGGACCGCCTCACGTCTTGCAACCACCGGCAATATCCGGTCAAAATCGATGCCATTATCAATACGCTGAACCGACCTGCCAGAAACTGAGCGCAACAGGTTAGCGCAAGCTTGCGAAATACCGATATAGGCCGCAACTCTGAAGTCGAAAATCCGATACAAAAACGAGGGCACCTTAAGAAGGATATTATGGTGCGTATAGACAACAGGAATTGAAAAAACAAAAAAAGCAAACAGCAACGAGTAATAAAGGTGGCAATGCAGTAAATCCGGAGAAAAGTCACTCACAATCTTTCTGAGATACAGCCCCGAATGAAAGGGTCTTCGCCTTGAACCCGGCGGCATAAAAGAATAGGTAATTCCTTCTGATTCAATTTCGCTAAGATAGCGTTGCTCATAGTCAGGGTCACGGCCAATTTCTTCAGCACGGCTAAGAAAAACCAAATGAACATCATGCCCCTGCCTGGCTATCGCCTTGCAAAGATCCTTAACATACACTTCAGCGCCACCGGCTGCAGGCGCAGCAATAAAATGCATCAATCTCATATTAAAATCCTGAAGCGTTAAAATTCATATCCAAAGAGATCAATGTCATCTTTATAAACAGAACGCACCATTTCGATCATTTCATTACTGACATAGGCATCACGATAATTTGCATCTCGGGAGGCGGTTGAGTTTGCCATCTTTACATCAATAGTACGACCAAGACGCGTCTCAACAAAACAGATAGTCTCCGCCAGACGCTCTACATAGCCCAAATGATCAACCATAACTTTCATATTCTCATCACAAACGAATAAATGTTGGGGCTGAAAAATAAAGTCACACTTTGAGAGATCTCTTGAAGGAAGCCAATCACAGACAAAACGTTCAAAACTGGAAAACTCAGGAACCTGATACTGTTCAGGCTTGCGAACCCCCATCGACTCGGTTCGACCAACACGAGCAAAACGATAGGCCGATAACGCCCTATCCCAGGGGTTTCTCACCAAAGAAAACGTAAAACACTCCGAAAACAAGGAAGGGAACCGGGACTGTATCTGCCTCGCCGAATAATGACCTAACGTTTTTCCGTATAAGGCATTGTTAACACTAGTTCCTGCCGCCTTGGGAACATGGATATAAATACAACCTGAACCACTCCAAAAACGGTAACGCCTGAAAATATTGATATGAAACTTTAATTCATTTAGCACGAAGAAAACACATCCAAGTATTGTTGGGCGATCTCGCTTTCGCGAAACTGATCAAGATGCCGACTCAACTCACAAGGGTCAACGGCCACTGGTTGATCTATAGTATGCAGGACGGCATCAGCAAACAATTTCGAATTGGCAGGCTCAACAAGCGCACCAAAACGCCCCCAACCTAGAACCTCTTCAGGACCAGACGGACAAGCCGTAGACACGACAGGCAGGCCACAAGCCAATGCCTCTACAAGCACATTCCCAAACCCTTCCCAATCAGAAGTTAAAATGAAACAGTCGTACTCAGGCAATACCTTATCTAAATCAGATGAAAAGCCACGAAAGGTTACAGCATCTGCCAGTCCCTTTTGCTCTGCACATCGTTTTAATTCACCCTCCAGTTCACCCTCTCCATAAATATCCAGGCTGAACCCACGATCCTGGTCACGACATAGAGTCTCCATCACATCAAGCATAAGCGAGTAATTTTTTTGCTCTACGAGTCTCCCCACAGCAACCAACCTAATCTGTTTCTTTAGACTTTTTTGTGAAACCACAGGAATAATATTAAAATTATCAGATATTACTGGATTATAGATACAAGACACTTTACTGAAATCTATACTGTAATGTTCGCAGAAGCTAACAACAGCAGACTTTGACACAACAACAACTCTTGAAGCAGACAGACATGCCAAACGGTGAAGATAATAAATAACCCATTTCTTTAATGATGCCTTAATCCGAGAATCTCTTAATTTTACGTCATTGTGAATTGTTGGCACTCTGATACCAGAATAACCAGATATTATAGCCGCAGACCAAGCGTCTATGTTGGAGACATCTGTAAAACTTAAAATAACATCTGGGCTTTCATTTCGAACAACAGAGGCAAGTGAGCGGACCCTAGACACCACCTTTCTTTTCGGTGGGTGAATAATCTTCACTCTTGAATCGACCGGATAATGCTTCTCACAAGGACGACAGAACACCGTAACATCATGCCCCAAACCAGAGAAAGTGCTTGCAAGATTCGCTGCGACTTTTTCAGCGCCACCGCCCCCCAGGCTGGAACATACAATCAATATCTTTGATTTCATTTCTGAAAATCCATTTTTACGCGAAAAGCCCTCTTCAACCACAAAACGAATTGCGCAAAACACCCCGCCACCTTGGAAGGAAGCAAGGCCAATAGCAAAAACAAAGAGTATTCAATTGGAGAGACAGAAAATCGAAAATATTTCAAATCAGACAACCTAAGCTGTCCTAACTTCGCCTGGTAAGCCACTCCATATCTAATATGTCGATTAGAAAGCTTGTAAAGTGAACGTCGAACGGCCTTTTCGCAATTCCGTGAAGCAGTAATTTCCGCGCATACGTTATATATCGCATTATCGGAGATGGATGGAGCAATTGATTTCGTTACTGTAGAGTCCTCCCGGTGATAAATTGCAGTTTCTATTGTTGAACACATTACGGAAAAAGAAGCATAAGCAAGCCTGATCCATGTGGCGACATCACCGCCACGTGAATACTTTTTTTCGGGAAAGCCACCTACTGCGTCAAACAATTCTTTTTTGACAGCAATCGTATTTGTATTAACAAGGCGCTCCTCAACAGAATAGGCTTCAAAAAAATCAGCACCAGATAACAAGCGCTCTGTCACAGGGCGGTGAACTGTAATCAAACCCGTTTCATCATGCTCCTGCCAACTAGTACAAACTATTTTTTCACCAGACTCCTGAATTAACCGATAATGCTCAGCCAGACTAAAATCAAACCATTCATCATCTGCATCAAGAAATACAACCCATTGACCTTCGGCCATTTTTATGCCCAGATTTCGAGCAGCATAACCTCCAGGGCCAGGGCTATCTCTTTCAAAAACGCGGATACGAGGATCCGTAAGGGATCTCACAATTTCACTGCTTTTATCTGATGAGGGATCAAGAACAACTATAATTTCATAATCGACATAAGACTGATTTAACGCGGATTCAATAGACCTCAAAACCACTTTTTCTTTATTATAGACGGGAATAATTATGGAAAAAAATGGTTTGCTGCTATTGACGACCATACTATCCATATCTAGCTCATCTGCATTAGAGGGTTTCAAATCAACGTGCATTTTACCTAATCCCAATCTTATCAAGCCCCTATGGAGGAAAAGTGCCCATCAATACTTATTAAGGCATGATCATTTCCACAAACACGCCAACCTAAACGCCCCATAGAAGATACCCAGACCTTCCTCATCACCCTTCTCCATAAACTTGCCTTACCAATAGCAAGATTTAAGTTTGCAAGCCCATGTGGGTGTGTCAAAAAATACAATTCAGCCATCGCGGATGGTGTTACAATTGTTTCTTTACTGGACCTATTAAGAAGCTTCGTATACCAAAGATCATCAGAACGTGGCGCGGTATCAAGGAACGCCTCATCATAAATATCTTTTTCTCGAAACATCGATCGGGTTAAAACTGCTCCCCCTCCAAATGTCACAATATAATCTCGATCCACCACTTTTTTTCATTGATCAACCCCCAGTGCATATAGGAGGTTCTTTTCCCAATGAAGTTATAAGTGATCTGGCGAATCTTTCCTGCAACGTTAACCGATGCCCGTTTTCAGCCAGACTTTGTAGCAGCATACGATTAGAGACCTCGCCACCACTCACTTTTCCAGCGCAGCCTTCAGGGCGCAAAGACGAAAAACGGCACGCACATTGAAAACAACACATCCATTTAAACGATCTCAGAGCCGAACCCAAACAAACAACAATATAAACAAAGATGTACCCTTAGGTAATAAATCTCAAAAAACGCTTTTTAAAGGCTAGCGCATACTGCATGGAAATGGAAAAAATAGTCCGAAGAGTCCAAACTTGGCAAAGTGTACGCACTACTAGGGGATCCGGGACCAATTTTCCTGACTGAATAGAGCGCGCGAATGCCGCCACCAACATGGATTGAGTGCGGAACAACCACAGGTCATAATTTTCATTGACTAATTGAGGCTGCGCCTCCTTAAGTGCCAAAAGTGTTTTAATAACTTGCAGCATGCCACGCGCATTTCGTGCTGTTACTCCTCCTGTCATTATCGACCCAGCCCGAACTCTGCGATAGAAAAAAACTTCACGTAGCGCGCATGACTTTTGAACCGACAAAAAAAGCGGCAGCAGTATGTCCTCATCCTCATGAACAATAGGTTTGAATTTTAAACCAGACCTTTCCCAAACATCTTTTTTTGTGATGTACAAACATGCGCTTGAAAATATTGATTTTCCTTCGAAAAGTGCACGATATAAATCCGAACCAGAATTAAAGCATCCTTCAATTTTTCGTCGATAACCTGGCGGCTTGAAAGATATTTCTTCAGGATCATCGCAAAAAGATTCCCCCGAAAAAACAACCATTTCCGGCCTTTCATTTTTTTCGATATAACAGGTTATTTTTTTTATGAATTGCTCATCCATAATATCATCTGAATCAAAAAAATAGACATAATCAGAGGATGCCATTTCAAGCCCCGTATTCCTAGCGGGACCAAGGCCTCTATTCTCTGTATCTATTACTTTTACAATATCATGACACTCGTACTGAGATATAACAGATCGCGTATCATCGGTACTCCCATCATTGATAATGATGATCTCATTAGGAGGCGCGCTCTGATACAAAACTGACTCTATTGCCTCAGAAATATAATCCTGAACGTTGAATGAAGGTATAATAACGGAAATTGAGATTACAGACTCACTCATCACATTTCCTCAACATCCAACGTTTCTTTAAAGTCAAAATTTTCCACAAAACTTTCTTTACCGGAATCCAAAAAGCCCTAAAAAACACATACTTAAGAAATGAATTCAGCACTGCCAAAAACGGCATTCCAGAATAAATTTCATCCACGGCGGACCCCATATGATACAACGAGGCCTTCCCTGATAGATCGTCGTTCCTATCAGACCTAAAATGCTCTGCAATATATAATCTTGAATCGACGGTTAACCGAATTTTCTGATATTTGCTTTTTAGTGACCAAGCCCCTCCTACGTGAACCCTATAAGCAGAAACAACATCATTACCCAAGTAGACGGCGCCTCCAAATTGGCTCAAATAAGCCGCCAAACAAACATCCATAGCCGCAGGAAGCCCTGTCTCATTTCGCCATGGAAATCCAACATTTCGAAACATGCGGGTAAGTGTTGGTGTAAAGGGGGCCTTAGCCAATTCAAATCTAGTCAGAAATTTGGAACGCCCAGGTTTCATATCCGAAATAAAACGATTGTCATCATCTATTTTTTTTGCATCATGAAAGCACATAACGCAATCCGGCTCTCGCTCTAACTCAGACCATTGCTTTCTCAGCTTATCCTCGGAAATCCAGAAATCATCTCCTTCACATAAGGCAATATAGTCACCTTTCGCACGAGGAAAGTTAAAGCTGAAATTAGGGCTAATTCCTTTCGAAAACTGATTATCTTTTTGCAATACCGGCTTTATTATTCGTGGGTATCTGCTTGCATACTCTTCAATTATCTCCGGTGTTAGGTCATTTGACGCATCATCATGTATCAATATTTCAAAAGGGAAATGTGTCACCTGGCAAAGAAAACTATTCAGTGCATCTTTAATAAATTTTTCATGATTATAAGTAATGCAGCATATACTTACGGCGGGCTTCTCTGCCTCACCTTCCCAGCCAGCCATAATCTCAGCTTCTGGTCTTGGCTCGGGTGGTTTGGGGACGATTCCACCCACGTTTGGCTGCTCCTCTGACATAGCGACTCTACTTCCTCAGTTTCCTAGCGTGTTGTTGCTGTTTGGACACTTTGCCCCACAGCATTACCAGCCCTTCTGCACGAATAACGGCACTACTGGCAAGATAAACACTCACGCCCAAAAGCCCGGAGAGGGCTAACGTGACGATCTGATGCGTTGATAGCAGCTGCCCTAGCCACCAAGCTGAGGCGCCGCCTAGTATTGCTGCAACGATGGGTTTGATCGCGTCTTTGATCTGCTCAAGCAGTGAATAGTCAATTAACTTAGCAGAAAAATAGGTGTTAGGTATTAATGCCAAAAAAGAAGCGGCTACTTGAGACATAACAATACCCAGAACACCATAGGGAATTGCCATAAACAGCAGAGTTATATTAACTGCTTTTTTCAGCAAGCCAACCTTCAAAATAATATCGGTGCGACCTTTTACATTAAGTAAATTAATATTCAATGCATGCAAAGGAAAGAGCATGCCCACAATGCACAGCAGTTGAAGATAAGCTACTGCACCCTGCCACTTTTCATCGAACGCCAAGCGAATAAGAATTGGTGCTAATGCGGCCAACAGCATCATGATCGGGGCAATCAGGAACATCATCAGCTGCATGATCTGGCGGTATTTGTACCTCAGCGTAACATTATCATCTTGCAAGGTAGCTAACGCCGGAAAAGTAGCCTGCTGTATTGCACCGGTAAGCTGTTGCGAAATAAGAGTGCTAATTTTCTTAGCAAAAAAATACAGCCCCGTCAGCTCCGCACTAAAAAAACGGCCAATCACTAGAACATATGAATTCTGAAACGCAACATCCACAAGACCTTCCGCTAGCAGGTTACGCCCAAAAGCAAACAGCCTTGAAAATGACTCCGTAGAGAATTGCCAACTTGGCGTCCAGTTACCGGCCAACCAAAGAATAGCCGCTGATATAGATGCCTGGCTAAGCATCTGTACTACAAGGCTCCATACTCCCAAGCCTTGAAATGCTGCACTTACAGCTAAAACTCCAGAAACCACTGTGGCAATGATGTTCGCATTCATCTGGGTTTTGAAGTTCATCTTACGGCTTAACACAGCAGATTGAACAATCTTTGCTGCATTAAAGAAAATCACCAACCCCATAACCTGTATCAGTAACGCCAACTCAGGCTGATTGTAAAACACAGCAACATAAGGAGCGGAAATATAAATAAGCACATAGGCCGCAAGACTAAGGCCTAAATTGGTAAAAAAAACTGTATTCAAGTCAGCGTTCGAGACATCTTTACTGCGTATTAATGCCGTACCAAGACCGGAGTTAACAAAGACATTTGCTAGCTCAAAAACCACCATAGCCATTGCCACTAAGCCAAAAGCTTCCGGGGCCAAAAAACGAGCCAAAAACAACATAAAAACAGTGCTGGCTCCACGGGTTAGGAGCAAACCAGCGAGATTCCATAGAACACCGATACCGATTTTTTTGTTCATTTCTTTCATTTATTGAGACTCAATATCGAACGAACGTGCTTTTTAGACAATGCACAGAAATGCTTAATATAAAAACCTAATTTTATTTTTTCAGATACCAAAAAACTATTATCTTGACCGTGCCATTGCTCTATACACTCGCTCAGCGTCTTCTTGCGAACACATCTCCAACCGCCCACGATTTGCATTGGAAAAACTGATTCCCGAGGAGTATGCAGGCATCTACCCGCGTCTATCCCTGGCTTGCTCCACCAGCCAGCGAGAGATTTCGTTGTAGTAGAATTCTGTGCGCTGGCAAAAACCTTTCTGCTGAACAAGCGTACATTTTGGCCGATCAGTACTGCAATTCAATGTTCTGTTAGCCGGGTTATGGGCAGGGCCGCCGGGTTATAGATCGAATCAACTTGGAGATAATCTCTTGCCACCCAGTCGATGCTATTTAGTTTCGGTAGCAGACCTAACCACCTGCCCTAACTTTTTCATCGACCTTTCAGACCAAGCCCCCAACTCCTCATTTATTCGCTTCAGATTACCTACATAATCGGCATACCTACTTTCTAAAAGATCAACCCTTTGCGTCAAAACTTCAGATAAATTTTCGAGCGATACAGGAAGGCTGTACTCGGGAAGCCCCAGCTTGCGCATTAGCCCACCATGTTTTGGATGATTTTCTAGCGCGATCACCGGAGTATTAAAGGCAACCGGAACAATTTGGCCATGTCCGCGCATAGCAAGAACAAATTGAGCCTTTTCGTAATAACCCAAGCACTCCTCAACATGATCAAATGCAAATTCCGAAAACGGCCATACCTCGGTATTCGCAATACCCTGAGCAACCCTGTCGCACAGCTCTATATCATCAAATACATGGGGAGCAAAAATGACCTTATAACGGGTTGCGATTTTTTTTACGGCCTTACGAAGCTCCAATACAAATTCATCTTGGCTCCCCCCATCACCGAAGCGAAACTCTGGCTTGTCATTCGCAAGCTGAACGAGGACAAAAGGAGCCGTTTCCTTACAGGCGTAAGAGCGACCCAAGTTAATATGAAACCCTGGATCTGGCACTTCATTAACTTCCACACCTAGCTGATCTTTAAAACGTTGTATACTTTCGTCATTACGCAAAGAAAAAAACTCTGCAGCCTCTATTGTTTTTTTCAGGTGACTCTTTCCGACATCAGGAATCCCTTTCTCTTCTTCAAAGTAGTTATATCCAGCGCCGTACACGACAAACGGAATCTTGATTCTCTCAATAAGATCCTCATCGATCAGCCAAAACCACCCGTTTGGCCAGTGCGCACCGTGTATTATCCCGCCACCACCAATGACGAGGAGGTCATATTTTTTATTCACAACGTTGTCGATATAGTACTCATTAAAAACTTGGCCTTGCAGATTAGTGTCAGCAATCAGATCAACGGACAAATATTGTCGCAACAAGTTTTTCACGCCAAAACCTAACGCATAATCACCGAGATTATGATTGAGACAATATGCATGTAGAATTTTCAATTTAGTTCACCAACATCTCTACCATATCCGGCGAAAACACCGGGATACCATGTGATCGTTTAACCTCCGCCCTCTCGGCAAAGGAATCGTCTATGAATATTGCATTCTTTCTATCAATAAAATAAGACTTCGGCCGCCCATCCTTAATATGTATTACTTTATCAAAAACATCTGAAAGCCTGTACTTCCTGAGAGTTTCATGAATATCTTTATCATGCCGGGTAATCAAAATTATTTCGACACTTTGATTACGGGCTTGAAAAATATACTTAACCAGCTCCGTATTTACCTGATCACCCAACAATAAACAATCATCAAAATCCATGAATACGGTATCGTAAATAAAATCAATCCTGTATCGGCTATCAAGCGCTCTATCCAGTTCAACTTCATACGCATTAGGGTCGACGTTTACATCAAAATCAAAAGCATCAAACGCGCTCAGTAAAGCAAAATTAACCCCCTTGGCTCGAAAGTATGATGAAGAACCACCAAGCCTTGCAGCAACCTCCAACAGAACAGGCTCTCCGCATTCGTTTTCTTTCATCTGAAAAAACCACGCCCCACGAGGCTTCAGCTGTTCATTAATTGCCATCGCAGCATTATTAAATGCCTCTTGATGTTTCCTAGATTCCTCTGTATTCACACTAATTCCATTGCTTATTCTTGCTCTCTTTCTGCCCCCATGAAATAGCAGCTCGCCCTTTGAGTTACTGAAACAGTCTATTGTGAACTCTTCCCCTGGCAAGTACTCACAAAAAATAAAGGAAGTACCTGAGTGCTCTTGCAAAAACCTCTCTGCACTTTCCCGAGAATTAGCAAAACCCACATTTCTCGACCCATACCCTTCATCAGGTTTGATAAAAACTGGAAATTGCTCAATTCTTGTCAACTCATCGGTCCATCTCGGGCAGGGTATATACTTAGACAAGTAGTTATAGGTAGCAGACTTAGATGAGCAAATCGCCGTTACTTCTGCACTGGATCCGATAACAACACAGCCCAGTGTGCTCTCATGTCTTTTCAGTGTCTTGGCCACCGCGTCCATGGCCGGGAAAATGGCATCAATTTTTTCTCTTTGGACAACATCCCTAACAGCTGAAATAAAGTCAGGGTGATCATGAAATGGCATTCCACCAATATATTTCTCGAACACAAACTTTCCGTGGTCATCAACACTTGACGCCCCCAGCAGCTCAAAATGTGCGCTGAAACGCAGCGACCGATGGATTTCGAGAGCAACTTCCGAACCACACGGAAAAACCAGCAACTTCTTTTTCATCAAAAAAACCACTCTAATATCTGCATGTGTCACTGACAATTTGATGAATCTTATGAACCTGTTCTACCTCTAGGTCGGCAAAGATCGGCAGGCAGAGTATACGGCTGCCGATATCCCTGGAGACGGCTTGCTCTGCTACTGAACCCAAACATTCCACTGATTCCAGCGACGGATAAAAATAGCGCCTTGCTATTACTCCATTTTCTTTGAGTGTCTCAGAAATTCGCACGGCCTGCGCTTCACTTTTTAAAAGCACCGGGAAATAGGCATAGTTGTAATCCAATTCTTTTGCTCTTGTTTGTAATTGCAGGGTTTTCCCTAGCTCCATTTCGTAGCGATGCCACACTTCAGCCCTGGCTTTCAGGTTGCCTTCCATTTCATCCAGCACACACAGCCCCATAGCCGCCTGCAATTCATTCATTTTGGCGTTGATGCCCAACTCTTCAATACTTTCTGGCCCTGTGATGCCGAAGTTAATCATTTTTTTCGCACGCTCCAGATCTTCCTTGCGCTTGAAGATAATGGCTCCGCCCTCTCCGGTATGGAACAGTTTGGTGGCATGGAAGCTGAGGGTGGCGGCATCACCGTGTTTGAGGAGACTTTCGCCTTTGTATTTGACGGCAAACGCATGGGAGGCATCGTAGATGACCTTAAGCCCATGGCGGCTGGCTATTTCATCAATGGCTTCTACGTCACAGGCATTGCCAAAAACATGGACTGGCACAATGGCTCTGGTATTTGATGTTATGGCTTGCTCAATATTCTCGGGGCTTATGCACCAGGTATCCGGTTCGATGTCTGCAAAGACCGGTTGCACTCCATCCCATTTCAGGGAACTGGCGGTCGCGATGAAAGTGAACGGTGTGGTGATGGCTTCTGGCTGCTCGCCATGTTCGTTACCACTCACCCCTAACGCACGGTATGCAATCTGCAGCGCCAGGGTTCCGTTTGCCACCAGTAGCAGGTTCTCCACCCCCAAGTATTCTTCTAGGCGAGCAGTAAGTTCTTGCACCAATGGGCCGTTATTCGTCAGCCAGGCTCGCTCATAAATACCGTCAAGGTACTTATCCAGTTTCTCACGGCTTGGCAGGTACGGTTTTACGACGGGTATC
>TARA_R100000789_G_scaffold31257_1_pt1:0-10000 | contig 12952 bp, 9 predicted proteins | sample TARA_R100000789 | Tara Oceans TARA_R100000789 (sample SAMEA2623403) | marine metagenome | biome: marine biome (ENVO:00000447); feature: mesopelagic zone (ENVO:00000213); material: "saline water (ENVO:00002010), including plankton (ENVO:xxxxxxxx)" | depth 450 m
GACAAATAACACAGCCGCTCTGTGGTTTTAATCTTTCTCAAAATCTGTTGAGTCATTTTTGAAGTTTGGTTTCAAACTGAAGTTTTGCAAAACTACAGTTATTGAGCGTAAGTTTTGAAGCTGTACTCTTTGTTACGAATTATAAACTCGTTCTCAGGGAGGACCTTGAGAACGAGGGCAAAGAATAAGAATCAGTTCATTGCTTTGAGTTGATCACTGGTATCCTTGCGGAAATCGAGCGATTTTATCTTATTTCCCACAGGAGTCAGTTGTTTCCCTTTGAGTCGATCAACCTCTTCAGCCATACGAAACCATTCTGCTGCCATTTTTTCGACTCGTTCGGGATGCACTTTGCTCAAATCATTCAGTTCCGTGCGATCCTCTTTCAGATTATAAAGTTCCCAGCGCCCCAACTTGGCCGAAACCAGTTTCCAGTCTCCCTGGCGCAGCGCCCGATCTGTCGCAAAGTGAAAGTAGAGCTCATCGTGTGGTTCACGTTGCTGACCCTGAAGGATCGGCAATAACGATTTTCCCTGGAGAGAATCGATTTTTCGATCACCGATTTGCTCAGGATAGTCCGCTTTTCCAACATCAATAAAAGTGGCCATCAAATCGATCAGATGACCGGGCTGATCGGTGATCGAACCCGATTTCGTTTTCAGCCCGGCTGGCCAATGCACAATAAGTGGTGAGGAAATCCCGCCTTCGTGCTGATTCTGTTTGTAAAGTCGAAAGGGCGTATTCCCGGCATGAGCCCAACTGGCATCATATGTCCAATAGGATTTCGGATTCCAGGGCTTCATATTGCGGCCGCGAGTCCGCTCAAAAGGGCAGGCTCCATTGTCCGAGCAGAACATAAAGAGTGTGTTTTCAAATTCCCCTTCTGCCTTGAGATGCTCCACAAGGCGACCAACATTCTGATCCAGCACATCGACCATAGCCGCAAAAACTTCCATCCGATTCGCTTCCCATTCCTGTTCCTCAACAGACAGCGAATCCCAGGCGGGAACATGCTCGGGACGAGGACTCAGCTTCCATTTTTCAGGCAGCAGTCCCGATTCAATCTGCCGGGCATGCCGCTCTTTCCGTAATTGATCCCACCCCTTGTCATACCATCCCTCATATTTCTTGACGGCTTCTTCCGGAGCCTGCAAAGGATAATGCGGCGCATTGAAAGCCACATACAACAGGAACGGATCCTCGGATTTAGTCATCTCATCGACAAACTGAATCGCATAATCTCCAATGGCATGTGTCGTGTAGAAAGGCCGGCCATTCAAAGTCGCGGGTACCTCCCAGACTTCTCCATTGAGGCGAAACGTCTCATCACCCGTAAAGAAATTCGTCGCTCCCGAGAGATGTCCCCAGTACTTCTGGAAACCAAAGTCCGTTGGCTGCTGACTCAAATGCCACTTCCCAACCATCGCAGTGGAATACCCCGCAGGGGCCAGTGCTTCTGCAATGGTCGCTCCGCGCGATAATCTTTCACTGCCTGCCTGATCGCAATACAAACCAGTTAATAACGAAACCCGTGAGGAATGACATTTCGCGGTGTTATAAAACTGACTGAACCGCAAACCTTTCGCAGCCAGTCGATCCAGATACGGCGTCTGAATTTCCGAACCATAGCATCCCAGATCTGCAAAGCCCAAGTCATCAGCCATAATGAGAACGATGTTTGGACGCTGCAGTGGTTCGGCAGTCAACACATGCGGACTGGTCAGGAATGAGATCACCGGCACCGAGGCAGATATCAACAACACAATGATCTTGTATTTGAGATGATGTGAAAAAGATTGGCCAGATCCTACTTGGCGACTGTCTGGGCGTAGTCGTTTCTTGAACGCGGGAAACATAATGAATCCTCTTATTTCTGAATGAAATCTTCAATGTCTCTGAATTGAGATCCGCTTATTGTCATTCTAAAGTTCACTCAGGTCAATTCCCAGAGGCTCTCATCACGCATGCGAAATAGTATCACATTCAACTCGTAGGGTCCGCTGTGCGGACCAGATTGCCAGATCGATTGATTCTTAACACTTTGGATGAACAAGAAAATGGCCCACACAGCGGATCCTGCTGTTGCAAAATCCATTTGAAAATGGTTTAAATTGAAATTCTACGTCTACGGGCAACAATCTCCCAGCATTCGACAGCCCGCTGCTCCCGCACAACCCAGGCTTCATGATGCAATGCAACGGTCGGACAAACATGCCAGGGCAGTCCATAGACAACATCGCCCACACGATAAGATTGAGTAAGCGGAGTTTTCAAAGTCAGATGTTCTTCACTGTGAATCACAACTTCCGCATCTTCCAGCCCGAACAGGCGAACGCGGGGATGCGGCATTTCCGAGGCGACCGCTTTGTGTCCCAGGTCGAGAGTAAGTAAGTCGGAGTGAGGTTTACTGATGACCCGCGCCAGCAGAACTGCAGCATTCTGAAAACCTGGATCCCCACTCAACCTCGGTTGACCCGCATCCCACAAAACGGAAGTCCCACATCCGACTTCGACATCAGGATATTGCGCTAAAATTGGAAACGTGGGAGTCCCGGACGCGGCTATCCCGGGGACATCATAACCCTCCTCTTCCAACTGTGCTTTAAAATCGATGACCTGTTGAAAAGTACGAAGGGCTTCCTCTTTAAGTATCGCTTCGTCAGGATCGTGCAGATGTCCATCATAAGCATGAAGTCCGGCTGGAGAGACACCCTTTGTTTGTGCGATAAGACGGTATAGTTCCCGTCCTGCTTCTCCCGGTACAATTCCTGTCCGGTGCATCCCCACATCCAAATCCAGATAAAGGGGAACTTCCAGACCTTTTTCCGTCGCTAGCTGACCAATTTGCCGAATAATCTCCGCATCGTCGACAATCGTCGAAAACTTCGTTTGCGGAAACTGGAGCATTAAAGTCAACAGACGTGGAATCCCCGGTCCAACAGGCTGATAAGCGAGCAGGATATCTTTCCCACCTGCAGCAGCGGTCATTTCCGCTTCAGCAATCGTTGAGCATTTGAACTTCTCAATGCCGCATGCCCGCTTGAGTTCAATAATTTGCGGAAGCTTATGAGTTTTCACATGAGGACGTAATTTCTCCGCCCCACCTGCAATATCAATCATCAGTTGCAGATTATTCTCGATCCGCTCCGGGTAAATGAGCAAACAAGGAGAGGGAATCTCATCAGCATTTAAGACTGGATACCAGTCAGACATCGCAGGCCCTCGATCAATAACACTAAAGCATATTCAAGAATACCCTGCAGCGTTCAGCAGGAGTAACCACAGCGCCTTTGGACAGTTGATATCCATGCGACTGCAGAAACCATTTCAAAATGCGTTATTCCGGAATAACGGCAATGCATTCGATTTCATATCGAATCGTCGAGGGCAGGCAGTTTGTAAGAGTGGCACGCGCAGGCAGAGGATTGGAAAAGTATTCTGCATACAACTGATTGTAAAGTTTGAGATCCTCCTCGTCCCGCACATAATTGCGTGTCTGAATCACATCCTTCAATTCGCAACCGGCCACACCAAGTATTTTGATCATGTTCTCAATCGAACGTCGGAATTCCCCTTCAAACGTGTCGGAAATAATTTTCCCGGTTTGATCAACCGATGCCTGTCCGGAGACATACACAACGCGATCAACAACCACACACGGACTGAAGGGTAAATGAGAGGTGGGAGTATCGGGATTATTCGGGTAAGAAACTTGGGGGTGACTCATGATGATGACCTCAATGTTTTAAGCTTGATGAAAAGTACTCTCGTGATCGAATTAAAATCGTATCAACGACTCCATCAGATTTCCATGCTGCCCGACAAGCATCTCTCTTAGAAAATCTATTCCAGTGGCTAATCGATATCAGTCCATCCAGCTTTTCCAGTTCGCATGTCAGGAGGTACACTGCTCTTCATGCACAATAGCCGTTGTGTCTGCTGTTCTGTTGAGATCACTACTTTGTTGGTATGATAGCTGACATATTTTTTCAGGGCATGCTGTCAGAATCGCAAAATGCCTCATTGTTTTTCAACGATGGATTCATTTACCGAGACTAAAATAATCGCTCATGTCCTACTCCGAAACACAACGCGATCCTCTCGAACTTCTATTCAGTGAATATGTCGATCGCTGTCGTGCGGGGGAACAAATTGATGTTGCCAGCTTTGCCAATGAAAATCCCGAACTGAAAGAAGAAATTCTGGAGCTCTTTCCAACCCTCGCCGCTTTGGAAAGTTTCAAGAAGCAGGGACCTCCCATCTCCGATGTTGACCAGCAACAGATCGAGAGTGGCCTGCAAATGGGAGAGTATCAGCTTCTGAGAGAAATTGGTGTCGGGGGAATGGGCATCGTTTACGAAGCCTTTCAAAAGTCCATACAGCGACGCGTCGCATTGAAAGTGCTTCCGCGAGAATTTTCCAGACAGAAAGATCGCCGCGAACGTTTCATGCAGGAAGCCCGCACTGTAGCCCAGCTTTCCTATCGCAATATCGTTCCGATTATCGATTTCGGGGAAGCCGACCAACGCTGTTTCTTTGCAATGAGGCTCGTCGAAGGGGTTGGCCTGGATTGGGTCGTCCTGCGACGCAACCAGAATTCAGAACCAATCACTTCCAATGAAGTACTCGACCATTTCCAGCAACAGGGCGTTCCTCTCACGGGAATTGACAAAGAAACGGATGAGGATGATAACGATGAAGACAGTCTCGCATTCGAGTTTGACTACGCAGCTCACTCTGCGACACAACGGGCTAAACAACAACCCCGGTGGACCTTAAAGCCCGACTCATGGAAACAGATTGCCCGTATCGGAGTCCAGGCCGCTCGAGCACTCGAACATGCTCACAATGCAGGCATATTGCATCGCGATATCAAACCGGGAAATTTGCTCCTTGATTATGAAGGCATTCTATGGATAACAGATTTCGGCCTCGCCAAATCAGAGAAAGAGTTATCAATCACAGGCACAAACGATGTAGTCGGCACGATGCGTTACATCTCTCCCGAACGCTTTCATGGTCAGGTCGATGCCCGCAGTGACCTGTATGCACTCGGGTTGACTCTCTTTGAACTATGCATCAATCGGCCAGTCTTCAATCAAACGAATCGTTCCGAATTGATGCGAAGTATTATTGAGGGCATCATTCCTGCTCCACGCAGCATTAACAGTAAAATACCGCGTGGGCTGGAAGCAATCCTCGTCAAGGCGACCGCGAAGCAGCCAACCCAACGCTATCAGTCAGCTGCAGAAATGATTCAGGACCTGCGGGCATTTGGCCGCGGACTGGAAGTCAAACCGATTACTCAGATCAAAGTCCGCACAAAGAAAAATCGCAACTGGCTTCCCGGAATAACCATCGCCCTGTTGTTGCTTTGCCTTCTGGAAGCTTATCTATTAGCCAATTATCGCGTTCTTTTTCCAAGGACTCCGCAAGTGACCACCTCAGTCCAAATGAAAGCCGGTGCTCTTGATCAACGCCTCGAAAATCTCGACCGGATGTATAACCAGGTAACCGGAAGAGCAATCTCAACCGATCTCACTCGTACTTCCCCTCTGCTACCCCTACCCGACAATCAACGCAACCTGATGCAAACGCTACTGAATCTCTACCGACAACTCCGCAAAGACAACGAACAAACCGGCTCCGTATTTACGATTGAAGATATCGACAATCGAATCCAGTTCATCAGAAAATTACTGAGTTAACTCTGCTTCAACTGGATCCCCGATTCCCATTTCTAATGTTCAGACCCCTGATAAAACTTTATCGACGCAGTGAAATGCCATCCGAAGAAGTCTTCGGCATAGAAACCCTCCTCCTCGGCTGGGGTCTCAACAGCGACAACCTTCACAGCCCGAATGAGCATTTTCATCTGACTAATTTTCATCGGGGACGCTGGCGGGTGCTAAGTTGTGGAAGAGTTAGGGAGTTAGGATTGCGGCCAGTTTTTCCTTGTTGGATTCTTATTCGCAGATCGACTGGTTTGGAGATAGAAGTAAATTTTGCCATCCAATAAACATGGAGCGCGAACAGTGAGGCATCTTGCGGGATCAAATGAACGGGCAATACAAGGAGGCGAAGAGAGCGATAGCAACAAACTGCTAACGATTTTGTACAATTCTGACTCGGCAGAATTCCTGATTATTCATTCTCAAGTCTAAATAATCCGACGACACAGTTGAGACATCTCCACCTGGCCACATAACTTCAATTTCTTTAATGACCTCTTCGTCAGGAATAACATACATCAATTCATTCGGGCTCGACGACAGGTAACCAATTCCAGATGTCGTCCACCCTACAAGTTCGGACGTCTTTAATCTTACACAGACACGCGCACCTATTGCATCTCGATTCACCTTGCGACCTACCAGTGTTACGAATACTCTTTTTTGTGGCTGCTGAACTTCTCCATATAGGAGCACGGCAGGCTCAAGGATATTTGCGAATACTAAATCGAGTTGGCCATCGCGGTTAATATCCCCCATTGCTAAACCACGTCCGCGATGAGTCTGAGCGAAATATGACGACGGTGCCGTCTTCATCCTGTTTAGCCGACCTTCTTCGTTAATGAGTAGCAATGGCTCTTGCTCGAGATCGCCATTCGTCGGATATCGAACGGCATGTCCGTTAGAAATGACAATATCATGGTCTCCGTCCAGATCAAAATCGCCTGCAACACATCCAAATCCGACAAAAAGTTTACCCAGTCGATTAAGACCTGCTTGTCGACTTTCATAACCGAAGTTTTCGTCACCCATATTTCTATATAACGCCGATAGCTCTTCTTCATAATTGGTGACAAACAGATCCGCTCGATGATCGCGATCGAAATCAATAACTGCTAGCCCCATACTGCCATTCGGATTGGCCATATCATCAATCGCCAATCCGGAAATTAAAGCTTTTTCAGTAAATGTTGCTCTACCATTATTGGAGTAATAAAAATTGGGAACCGTATCATTGGCTACGTAAATATCGAGATCTCCATCCTCATCCCAATCAGCGAGCAATACTCCTAAGCCCTTCCCTTCTGGTGAAAGACCAACCGATGCCCGTTTTGCAGCAAATGTCCCATCACCCGAATTGAGATAGACGACGTCATCCAAACCAGTAAATACTTTGGGAGCGCAAACATCTCGTTGACCATCTTGATTGAAACAAATCGGATTATTATCAAAGCTCCAGTCCACATAATGTGTGATATAGATATCGAGAAACCCATCATTGTTGAAATCTCCCCAAGCGGCTGAAGTAGACCAGGAACGATCATCAAGTCCGACTTGCTCAGTCACGTCGGAAAAACTTCCATCACCATTATTGGTTAAGAGCTGCAAGCCTCCATAACCAGTAATTAAAACATCGGTAAAGCCATCATTGTTGTAGTCTCCGTTGGCAATTCCATGTGTATAATTCCGGACAATTTCGGTTCCCGCCACATGAGAGACATCTGTAAATTTTTCTGGAGCCGACTGACGTAAAATTCGTGTCGGTAAGCCCGCCAAAGTGCTCTCTGACAATTTCCCCCCACCGGGAAAAATCAAGTCCAACCAGCCATCCTGATCATAATCAAAAACTCCGACACCACCTCCCAGCGATTCAACGATTGAGAGCTCCCCTGCCTCTTCACCATTTTTGAAGATGATATTCAGCTGTGCAATCTCTTCCGAAGCTCGGAATGTAACGGTTTCCTCAGCTAATCTATCCGACTTGATTTGCGAATCAGTCGAAGATGATGGCTGATTTTGAGAATCCCCTCCGCCACACCCCAACACGATGACCATTGAGACAAGAATTAGTGGGAGAATCCATTTTTTAAAGAGGTGGAGATATGGCATAGAGTTCCAGTATCAGAGTTAATTTGGCAGGTCAGTTGCCAGTTTTATCTTTGAGGCGATCCAGCATTTGCCGGGCTTCATCATGATCTGGATCATACATCAAAACGCTTCTCAGCCAGATAAGCCCTTGAGATTCTGAAATGTGTTCTATCATCACACGAGCCATTGCCATCCTCGCTTCAATATCCTGAGGATTCTTTGAAAGTCGCCGGATATATTCATCACATTCTTCGAGGGCCCGTTGTGTGGCCTGATATTTTTCGACTTCGTTTTTTGCCTGCTCAAGAAGGCCCATATTTCTAAGAATTTGCGAATACTGATAGCGTGAACGCCAGTCTTGGGGATTGGATTCCAAGGCCTTCTCGTAGGCCTGCCTGGCTGCTTCATTGTTGTTATTGAATTGGGCGAGTCTCCCTATCACAGCATAATATCGAGATAAAGCAACAGAAGACGGGTCGCCTAAGTATCGATACATTTCCAAGTCCTCAGCAGGATTGGTTGTCGTCACTTCGCTTAAATAACGGGATGCTCTCTCAGGTTGCTCGAGTTCAATCGCACATTGTGCCATAGAAACGAGTGCTGGATTCGAATTCCAGCTTGAGCTGCGAGATTGCTCATACATTTTGAGCGATTTCTCATACTCCTGGTTTCTGAAATAAATTCTAGCGAGATTATAAGCTGCAGGCGCATGTCTCTTTGATCGCCGCAACGCTGATTCGAAGGAGGCGGCTGATGCAACAAGATCGTTTTCATGTTCCAATAGTCGTCCGTCCAGAAAATGTGGCTGCGGATCGTCTGGCAGATCCGCTTTCCACAATTGTAGGACGCTTTTGGCATCATCAACACGATAAAGCAGCAGACAACCACGGACATAGGCATCACAAATATCTGAAAGGTCTTCGCCTTTCATTAACAGTTCGGAGAGTTGGTTTTTCAATGGACCAATTGTTCCGGTCTGAGCCGAAGCTAACAATTGTTCGTGTAAAACACGCTTTTTTGTGGTCCCAGACTGTAACGCTTTCCTCAAACACAAATCCATTTCATCGAAGCGACTCAGACGACGATTCCAACGCGCGTCTAATAACTGCAAAGAGCTTGAATCGGGTGACCAATATTGCCCTGATTCTATCCAATCCCGGGCAGTCCCCAGATCTTGATTATAAAGTGCCTTTTCTGTCCTGTAGACACAATAATCAGGATAGAATTTCCAGATCGTACCAAGTAGAAGCAGACTGAGCGTCAATAAGATGGTCAACCTAAAATAGCGGTTGCGAATTGCACCGATGATTTTCACTTCCCTCAGTTCTCCATGACACCCATATCGCAAATTTGCTTTTTGATCGGTTAAAGCTTTGCCGCCATCGATGAGGCCAGCGATTTAATTTTGCTCGCGTCTTTGGCAGACTCAAGTTGATTGTAGAGTGACAACAATTCTTCGGCTAGCGCCCCTTCTGTCGATTTCAAAGATTCAATGCTTTCCTTGAGTCCAGCCAGAGCACTCCCAGCCTCACCTGAATCAGCAATCTCCTGCAATCTCGTCTTCAACTCGGCTTTGGAATCGGCGATATTCAACTCCTCAGCCGTTTTCCCTTGCAGGTCAGGAGTAGGTCCACTTGGACCACAACCAATTGAAAATGAAGTACAAACAATTAGCGCTAACAGAAAGGTTGAATAATTTTTCATCAAAGTAATGATCCTCAATCTAACTTACTCAGAATGCAAAAGACGTCCTGCGAAAATACACAGAACGTCTTTTGAGAGAATTAGGTCAAATACTTAGTTAGAATTCGCCTATTACCGCCCCGTCAGTGATATGTCCCAATCGCTGCCAGGTGTTAAAATCGATATTCTCACCAACAAAACGGACAGCTCCATCTCCGAGTAATACCTGGACACCACCTTTGTGACGACTTCGAGCCGTCCAGACACCTTTACTATCGTACCAGCCGCAACCAGTACAAGGATGGCAATCTGGATTCTGTGAGTTCGGTGTATTCAACGTATTGAATACGGTCTGACCTCCAATTCCGTTCATCCATTCTCTGCGGGTATGGCTATGTAAACTTCCAGTATTCGCGCTACACGTTGTCCCGTAACTGTCCAGTTGAGCTCTTGTTGCAAAGACATCGGGGAAGCCACTTGGAAATGCCTGTCCCCGA
>TARA_R100000789_G_C3024851_1_pt1 | contig 12950 bp, 10 predicted proteins | sample TARA_R100000789 | Tara Oceans TARA_R100000789 (sample SAMEA2623403) | marine metagenome | biome: marine biome (ENVO:00000447); feature: mesopelagic zone (ENVO:00000213); material: "saline water (ENVO:00002010), including plankton (ENVO:xxxxxxxx)" | depth 450 m
GCCGTCTCGGGTTGAGGGACGACGAGCATGTCACTTTCATTGATCGCCTGCCAGCCATACATGGAGGAGGCGTCGAAGTCGAAACCTTCCTCAAATGATTTCTCTGTAAGGACTTGCACCGGAATTGTGAAGTGCTTGAGTGTGCCGGGAAAGTCCATGAATCGCAAATCGATTGCACGAACCTGATGTTCTCGACAAAGAGCTAAAATCTCCCTGGGAGTCATATTGAGCGCCTGTTTCGTAGTGAGTCGATCTTGGGTGGGGACGGGCAGTTGGTTTCATCAAAGCTGTTATTCATGCTATAACTGTTATGCAAACAGTATACCGTCTGAGTATTGTGCGCATATTTTAAGCAAAGAAATAGTCAAAATCTGAAATTCAGACAAACCCTGGAGCATAAATCGCAATTGGCACAGAGAGAATATTTTCTTAGGATGAGCAGAGAATCAGTAGTACAAGAGAATACTTTGTTCATTAAATGTGTGACAGATAGATTTTCGACAGTAAATTGACATGCCACGCTTTGTCCTTCTCGAACATGATCATCCGACTTTACACTGGGATTTCATGCTGGAGTCTGCCAGTACCCTCAAAACGTGGCGATTACCGGAACCGTTTGTAGCTATGAATGGACATCTGGAACAGGAATTGCACCAATTTGCAGAAACTGAAATCAAACTTACAGTGTTTCAGTTGCCTGATCACCGCATGCAGTATCTGGACTATGAAGGCCCTGTCAGTGGGAATCGTGGTTGCGTGAAGCGGATTGACCAAGGTATGTATATTCTGTTGAGTCAGTCGGAAAACAGTTGGGAAGTACGCATTGAAGGAGAAAAAAGCTCAGGTTTTCTTTCACTGACTCGAAAAAAAAACTCCTCTTCCGAAGAGTGGATATTGCTATTTCTCCCTGAACTGAGGGAATAAACCTGTTTTACAAGCACGAAGCGTAAGCGATTGTGTCAGTAAAAATCTTAACTCATTCGCATACGCTTCGTACTTGTATTCAGTAGTGGAAATTGAATTGAGTTTACGAATCTTGAAATGGATGTCATGTCGTTAGCTGAGTTCGAACAATTTGTGCGTGCGAATCAAACCTGGTTTCGAGGGCCTCAACCTGAAACTCAGGAAGCGATTTTGCGTTCCGAAGGCGAATTAGGCGTAAAACTTCCAGCCACTTTGCAATGGCTTTTACTCAACTTCGGCTACTGGAGAGGAACGGGCGTAGCCTCGTTGCCTGTGGTTGTTGCAAAGACGAAAGCTTATCAACCTGCTTTTCCTCAGAACTGGGTCGTCCTGGCCAGTGAACTTGGGACTTGGGAAACTACAAACTCAGCGACCTCTCTGGAAGAACGACTCATTATTTTAGAGACCTCCAGGGACTTCAATGAAGATGGCAAAAATGTCATTGTCTGTTCAACTGACGGAAAAATTCATCAGCGATATTCCTGTTTTTCAGCTTACATTTATGCACGATTAACAACGCTTTCCAGACGAACATTGGAAAAGTATCAGACTTGCCCACTCTGGAGAACGGGGAAACTGGCTCCACTCTCGACAGATGGAGTCCATTTTGATCTACAGGAATTCAGTCGGCGTCTCTGGGAAACGATGTTGATTCATGATGTCCTGAGGCATTCCGGGCAAAGGTCGTTTCCGTGTCAATCATTTCTGCCGCAAAAGTCAAAGACACAGCCTGGTAAAATTCAAACAAAAGTCATTCCACATTCGACTGTCGCTCAATCATATAAAGGTGCCGGATATGTATCACATGATCAATCTCATCTCCATACTTTGGCTTTAGAAGATCCACCTGTAATTGCATTCGAAGTTGAGAGCCCTACTGAGCAGTCAGCGGTTACTCAAATAGGCGAGATGGTTGAGGAACGCCGAGAATACTTGAAGTCACAGCATGTCGATGTTGCGATGCTGTTTGAGCAGCGAAGTTCCTCACCGCGACAAGGTTCTGTTTTTCCGGACGATCTTCCTGCAGGAAAAGTATTACTCTATCCGTTGAACTCTCATCTTTCAGAAACGGACTGTGGCCAATTGCAGACGGAGAGTGGAAGAATTGTTTCCCTGTTAGAACTTCAAACATCAACTCGATCCATTCGCTGGGTTGCGACCTGGTGGCTCGATGGAGAGGCGATTCCCAGTTGGATGGAATCGCAAACGGTCATTCTTGAAACAGACGAATTGCTGCAGAGAATTCCAGAACGCTTACTCAATGTCATCCAACACTGATTCACGATTCCAGTCGACTCTTCTTCCGGTCTGCTTCAACCAAAGTCGCGATTCGATTTGCAGAAATGGTTTCCTTAACGGCTACTTTGCTGAGGGTCGAGACGATCATCGGGTACATCCCCAGAGGGGTCACTTCAGATTTGACAACGCGAAAGCCGGCCTGATTCAGTAGTTCAGCCACCTGCTCAGAAGTCCGTTCAATCAGTTGAATATTAAACAGTTTTCCCAAAGATTCCTGCGAGCGGAATCGATTCTGATATCCATGCGTAAATAATTCCGCATTGGGGGACATCATGGTTTTTAATTGCCTGAGAAGATCCAGTAACACTTCATCAGGCAGATATTCAATGATTCCAATGAGAGAGAACAGATCGTATTGACGATCATTCCACTTCGTAATCATGTTACAGACTTCGCCACAATGGTAATTGACCTGATGATCTAATCCCTGCTTCTGAGCGATCTGCTGGCCATGTTCAATTGCTGACGTATCCAGATCAATAGCATCAACAACCACGTTTGCAGAAGTCTTCTGGATTGCCTCCTGAATTTCCAAAGCTGGTCCAGATCCTAACGCTAGAATCCGGAGATTCTCCCGACCACATTTTTCATTCATCCAGCAGATCAATTCGTTGAGCACATATTTTCTGCGGTTGCGAGCTTCCATACTCAATGGAAGTCTCTTGAGTGCGTACCAATCGGAAAGGTTCTTTGGCTTTGCATTCTCGTAAATGATTTCCATCGCCTGCCAGCCGCCGGGGTTCCGGTAAAACTCTCTCATGAGTGGAGATTTACTGGTTTTCATTCTCCGTTTTAGCACTGAGGTTGGAATGAGTTTCGTTCTGATCAAAGCAAAAATACGCATGCAAAGCTGCTGAATTCGTGGAGGGCATTCGTATTGCGGCTTATCTGATGACATGCGACTCTCATGGATTCTGTACGGGTATAAGAAGGGAACCGTCAAACGTGTTACATCCGTGCGTTCAATAGGTCATATCAAACTCATTGTGTATCGAAGCTTAAGTCTGTTCATCATTGAAGTCGATTTTGAGTTTGAGGGATTGAACATGTCTATGGTTATTGCGAGAGAGTTTGAGGGTTATGCAGAAAATAACATTCCTGTCGACTACCATGATACTACTGATTTTCACCTTGAATGATTCCGTTTATGCCGGGAATCGATCCAGCCCTTATGATCAGACGCAATGCGTTACACCTCATGTGATCATGGTTCGAGGCGTGGCAGGTTATTGGCCGAAAGTGGACAATCTTGCCGAAGCGATCATGCAGCAGGGAATGACTGTTTCGATTCTTCATCCCTATACAGCCATCAAAAAAGCGGAACAGATTGCCTGTTATTGTCGAGAGAATACCCCGACTCAATCCGTCAACATTATCGGCTACAGTTTAGGATGCGATGCCGCAATTGTACTCTGCCATAAACTGGAAGAGTTAGGAATGTGCGTTGACAGTCTGATCCTGATTGAAACAACATTCTGCAAGAATGAAGTCCCGGGCAATGTCCGCTACTGTTTTAATCTTTATGAAGAGCGAGGCCTGAAAGATCGCATTCCCATTTTTCGGGGAGTTCCAGTCGAAGCCAGCGAATGCTCGACGGTGATGATTAATGCAGAACTCAAAAGTACTAGCCTGCCTGCCAAGAAAATCACGCACTTCAATATCGCCAGTAAAACCGTAACTCATGAACTTGTTCTTGAGAAGTTGTTCGGTTGCCATTACTGGAATGATGGCTGGCATTGTTGCGAGTAAACGATAACAAGCACAAAATGCAATTGAGGGAGTCGCTTCTTAAACGACAGACTCTCTTGCGTTTCGTGCTTGTAGAATTTCATGAAAGAGATCGAAGGATTTAATTCTTCGCCAACTCTCGCAACACTTTATGCAGGATGCCGCCGTGGCGGTAGTACTGCACTTCAATTGGTGTATCAATACGGCACGTCGTCACAAAGTGAACTTCGTCTCCGTTCGATTTGGTCGCAGCAACTTCAACGGCTTGTCCCGGTTTCAAGCTATCGTCTAAAGCAATGTGGAACGTTTCTGTTCCGTCGAGGTCGAGAGACTGATAGTCCTCTCCTTCACGGAACTGCAGTGGTAATACCCCCATACCGACGAGGTTGGATCGGTGAATCCGCTCATACGATTTCGCGATGACGGCTTTCACCCCGAGCAGATAAGTTCCTTTAGCAGCCCAGTCGCGAGAAGAGCCGGTGCCGTATTCGGCTCCTGCTAAGACAACAAGTGGAATGTTGTCTTCCTTGTACTTCATCGCTGCTTCGTAAATCGAAGTTTGCTCGCCAGTCGGAAGGTAGATTGAAACGCTGCCTTCGGTGCCCGGAGCAAGTCGATTCTGCAGGCGGATATTGGCAAAGGTTCCGCGAGTCATCACCCGATCGTTACCGCGACGTGAGCCGTAGCTGTTGAAATCGTCAATCGCGACCCCCTGTTCCTGCAAATAAAGACCTGCAGGAGCAGTCGCTTTAATTGCCCCGGCTGGGCTGATGTGATCGGTCGTGACAGAATCGCCGAGCAGAACCAGACAGCGGGCTCCGTCAATCGATTCAATCTCTTTGGGATCTTTCGGCATGTTGACAAAGAATGGTGGCTCCTGCACGTAAGTGCTTTTGGGATCCCAATCGAAAATCTGACCTTCCGCTCCGGAAATTTGCTGCCATTGTTCCGGACCATCGGTCGCTTTGGAATATTCTTCGACGAAAATTTCCGGAGACATACTACCGGCAATCGCGTTCAAAATTTCTTCTCGGGTTGGCCAGAGGTCTCTCAGATAGACGGGATTGCCATCTTGATCGGTCCCCAAAGAGTCATTGACCAGATCGATATTCACCGTTCCTGCCAAAGCGTAAGCAACAACCAGCGGTGGACTGGCCAGATAGTTGGCTTTGACCTGCTGATTGATGCGGCCTTCAAAGTTTCGATTTCCCGAAAGCACGGCACTCACAACGAGATCGCCTTCAGTAACGGCCTGCGAAACTTCCTGCTGTAAGGGACCACTATTTCCAATGCAGGTCGTGCAACCGTATCCAACGGTATTAAAACCGAGGGCTTCCAGTGATGGCATCAATCCTGCTCGTTCCAGATAATCGGTCACGACACGACTCCCGGGAGCCAGTGAGGTTTTCACCCAGGGTTTACGGGTTAAACCTTTTGCAGCCGCTTTCTGAGCCAGCAATCCAGCAGCCATCAGCACGGAAGGGTTACTCGTATTTGTGCAACTGGTGATCGCTGCAATGACAACGGCTCCGTCAGTGATTTTCGGATTCTGACCATTCAATTGGACTTCGACTTCGGGGGAATCTTCAGTTCGTTTGAAGGTCTCTTTGAGAGCTTTCTCCCAGACGGGTTTCATGTCGTTGAGAAGTATGCGATCCTGGGGACGCTTAGGTCCAGCCAGAGAAGGCTCAACAGTGCTGAGATCGAGTTCCAGAACGGACGTGAAGGTTGGATCCGGTGTGCTCGCATCATGGAACATCCCCTGAGCTTTATAATATTTTTCGACCAGCTCGACTTCTTCAGCCGTCCGACCGGTCCGTTCCATGTATCGCAACGTTTCCTGATCGACCGGGAAGAAACCACAGGTTGCTCCGTATTCAGGAGCCATGTTGGCCAGAGTCGCCCGATCAGGCAGCAGCATCGATTCCAGCCCTGGTCCGAAATATTCCACAAACTTGCCGACTACGCCATGAGCCCGCAGCATTTGGGTGACTGTCAAAACAAGATCGGTTGCGGTCGCTCCTTCAGGCAATTCGCCCGTCACTTTGAAGCCGACCACTTCGGGCATCAGCATGTAAATTGGCTGGCCGAGCATAACCGCTTCGGCTTCAATGCCACCAACTCCCCAGCCGAGAACGCCGAGACCGTTAATCATGGTTGTGTGAGAGTCGGTTCCGACCAGTGAATCTGGAGAAAGCACACCATCTTTCTGCAGCACAACTTTGGCCAGATATTCCAGATTGACCTGATGCACAATACCGGTCGCCGGTGGAATAACGCGGAAGTTATCGAACGCCTGCTGCCCCCAGCGAAGGAACTGATAACGTTCCATGTTTCGTTCGAATTCGATTTCTACATTCTGGTCGAGAGCCATATTGTTGGCAAAGGCATCAACCTGAACCGAGTGATCGATGACGAGGTCACAAGGTACAAGCGGATTGATTTTTGTGGGATCGCCCCCCATGCGTACCATCGCCGATCGAAGAGCAGCCAGGTCGACAATCGCTGGCACACCGGTGAAGTCCTGCAGGACAACACGCCCGGGATGAAATGGAATTTCTACCTGTTGAACGTTCTGAGCATCCCAGCTGGCCAGATTCTTCACATCATGGGAACCAACGACGAAATCATCCCAGTTTCGCAGACAGGATTCAAGCAGAACACGGATGGAGAAGGGCAATTTAGAGACGTCGCCCAATCCCTGTTCGGTTATGGTCTGGATATTGAAATAACGAAATTCGCCGAAGGACGTTGCGAGGGTTTGTTCTGCGTTAAACGGGTTGGCTTGGCTCATGGTTGTACTCCTGAAACGAAACGGGAAGCTGGTTCGTTTCTGCATCGGTCTTATATTACTGCAAGTTTAGTTAAGCCTAACCGATGCCTGTGCATTCTGAAAGCGATTCGAGTAGCCTGTGTAACGTTTTTTACACGGGAATTACACATCTGGATGTCCTGATCTTTCACTGTCAATTAGGCATTATTTATGTGTTAAAAAGACAAAATCGATAAAATTTTATTTTATAAGTCGAATTGATTGAAATGACACGATATGTTCATCCGTCAAGATTGACAGGAACTCTGTTAAGCTTTGATGAATTCAGGCATTGCGGACTGTTGCTCAGAGGTAATTTCGTGACAATGCATGCATAAGTTCATGACTTGACTGAAAGGCGGACAGGTTCCGTTGGAGAGGAATGATGTTCTCTCTTCAGTTCAATACCTCCCTGATATCCCCGCAGGCACAATTATTTTGCCGGGCCGGAGTAAAACGAATGTCTCTGAAAACGGCTGATCGCATCGGAATGACGATTGCCGGCGGTCGATATGAAATCCACTCTCATATCGGCACAGGAAGTATGGGCCACGTTTATCGCGCATTCGATAGCCGTTTGGAAACTCACGTCTGTATCAAAATCCCTACAATAGCTCGACTCTCCGATCCTGATTTTGTCCGACGCTTCGAACAGGAATCCCGCTTTCTCGTCAAACTGGCTCACCCGCAGATCGTCAATATTATTGATGTCGGCGTGGAAGATCAGACACCCTACATCGTCATGCAGTTTATTGGTGGCGGTACATTGCTTAATCGGATGCAGGATGCGAATGGAAAATTAAGCCCACGACCTATTAAAGACCTGAAACACTGGCTCCCAAGTGTCGCAAAAGCTCTGGACTTCATGCACGGTGAGGACTGCATTCACCGCGATGTGAAACCGGCAAACATTCTGTTTGATGACCACAACAATGCATTTCTTAGCGACTTCGGCTTATCCAAACTGCTGTTGGAGGAAGAGACCCCCGAAGATAACCGCATGACTGCCAAGGGAGCAGTTGTTGGCACGCCCAATTATGTGGCTCCAGAAATTGTTCTGGGAAAAACTTACGATGGACGTGCCGATCAGTATTCGTTGGCGATTACAGTCTACGAATTTCTAACGGCTCAAACCCCGCTTGAGGGTCCGACCGCCTCGGCGACAATGGTCAATCAGACAACCAAACAACCACCCCCATTGACGAAATTTATTCCGAATATTCCGCTGCCATTGAATGCGGTCGTACTGAAAGCACTTTCTAAATCGAGCCTGAAGCGATATTCAAATTGCGAACAGTTTGCCGATGCCGTGATGACTACGGTTTTTAATGGACAGTCGAGTCACAGCATACCAACACGGCAGTCGGACCAGAGTTCTGTTACTGGACAGGGTTCGACGGTCGTCAATCGTCCAACAAAATTCATAGCCACACAAACCTCCAAGGCCGTTTCCCCCGGTAAAATCCCCTGTCCAAAGTGTGAAAAAAAACTGGTCGTTGGCTCTCAACACGCTGGCTTGATTGCCACCTGCTCAGGTTGTGGTGGTCGATTGCAAATTGCAAATGATGTGGAATCATTGATGTTGCTGGAGTTGAATCCGAACTACAATTCGCAAATTCATGCTTCCAGCAACAACGACAGTGAGCATGTCAATACAGTACTTAAAACCGAAGTCTTCGGTAAAACACTTTCCGAACGGCAAGCGATCTACCTTATCGGCGGAACGCTGATTTCAATATTGATTGGAGCGGTCTGGTTTGGACTCCAATTGAATAGTGAAACCGTCAAACAGCAAACAAGAAGACAAACGCGAACAATCAGTCGTGAAGGGAACAATGTCAGAACTGAAATCGTTAAGGTTCCAGTGGAACTCGCCTACAGTTTTCTGCCTGAAGAACAGGGATGGATTGACAGACAGATTGCAGAATTCAGCAGTCTTAACTCAGTGAATGCAAAAGTAAACTTTGCGTTTACTCCTGATTCAGATCAGACATCGTTCCAATTGATGAAGCAGAGCCTGGAAAATGACAGTGGACACTATCCTGCTCTCGTTTCAACACGTAATACAATTGAAGCGCAACAACTCAAACATTTGTGGTCACAAAAATTTCCCGATCTTCCCCTGTATTCCCGTGAAGAGTCTCTCTACACATCACCACTGGTTTGTCTGATGTGGCAGTCACGTTATTTCGAATTTCAGAAGAAATATGGCTCAGTCAATATGAAGACCATCCTCCAGGCGGCAGTCAATGATGCCGACTGGAATACCATTGCCAGTAAACCACAATGGGGATTATTTCGCTTCTCTATGCCCTCATTCAACGATGCACACTGGGGAGATCTGATGCTGCTCACAGCAACTCATCAGTCGCTCAATACTTCAGAACCGTTAACTACACTGCAGATCAGTGACGCGAATTTGCGTGAAGATCTGCGTCGACTCGACCGCCTGGCAATAACTCCACGTTCCAACGAAGATGCAATGCTGGAAATTGTGAATCAGGCTGTGCAATCCGGCCCCGATTATGCCGATATCCTCATTCTGACTGAGCAGGCTGCCCTGAAAGCGTTGCCGGAACTGGAGAAGAAGTGGAATCAATTCGTACAGGTCGTTTATCTCGACCCGGCTCCTCAATGTCAGCGAACTGCGGGTATTATCTCCCAAACACCATCTAACAAAGCGGATGGGGCCGCTACATTTTTAAATCATCTGCTCAATTCTGAATCGATGTCAAAGTTAGCCAACGAAGGTTTTAGGCCTGCCACCGGAAGTCTCTCGCTCTTCGACATTCCTGTGTTTTCTCGGTATCAATTACGGGGAGTACAGGAAACATTACCAACTCGAATCGCGATTCCGGATTATAAAGTCATGCAAACCTTGCGTGACACCTTTGAACGGATTCAACTCCAGTAGACCATTGGCATAGCCTGCCCTGCAATTACTGTTTATCGAGCTGCTACCTGCAATCGGGCGGCAGTCAATGCATTCTTGAGCAGATTTGCAATCGTCATTGGCCCCACTCCACCTGGTACTGGAGTGATTGCCGTAGCAATCTCTGAAACCGGTGCAAATTCAACATCGCCAACAAGCTTGCCATCGAGTCGATTGATGCCGACATCAATCACGATTGCACCGGGCTTAACCATCTCAGCCGTCACAAAATTGGCTTTACCGATCGCGGCAATCAGAATGTCCGCCTGACGGGTGATCTCTTCCAGGTTTCGTGTCCGACTGTGGCATGTCGTAACCGTCGCATCGGCTCCCCGCTGAATCAATAGCAGCCCCATCGGTTTACCGACAATCTCACTGCGTCCCAGGACAACTGCGTGCATACCCGATGTATTTGGACAAACTTCGGCGATCAACTGCATACAACCAGCCGGAGTGCAGGGAAGGAAGCGAGGACGCCCCTGTACCAGTAAGCCAACATTTTCAGGATGAAAGGCGTCAACATCCTTGAGTGGAGAAATCGAATCGAGCACAGCCTGTTCTTCAATCTGTTTCGGCAATGGCAATTGCACGAGGATGCCGTGAATATCAGAGTCAGCATTGAGTTTTGCAATCAAATCCAGCAATTCATTCTGCGAAGTCTCAGCTGAAAGTCGATGCAGTGTGCTTTTCATCCCAGCCGCAACGCACGCTTTTTCTTTATTGCGGACATACACCTGGCTGGCAGGATCTTCGCCGACTAGAACAACAACCAGATGTGGCGTCTCTCCCGTTTGACAGATAAAGCTTTCGACTTCGCCACGCAGTTCTTCACGAAGCCGGGCTGCTAATCCTTTGCCATCCAGTAGAGTCGCAGCCATGATATTGCTTTCGTGTTACGTTATTGCAGTGAACATTATCGATTTCGTCAGGCAGTGCCTGACCTACACCGTTTCAAATGATGTAAATCAGGGGAAACAGAAAGATCCAGACTAGATCCACAAAGTGCCAGTACAGTCCAATGTTCTCAACATATGTGGATGCTGAGGTTTTCAGGGCTGGTCCCCAAATTAAGACTGTCAAAAACAGGAACATCCCGATAATCACGTGCAGAGCATGAGTTCCCGTAATGAAGAAATAGGTCGAAGCAAACAGGTTGCCATATTTGATGGGGTGAGGATCGTGAACCTGAGCCATCTGCTCGTTGAATCGTTTGTCATGCCTTAACCATTCCAGGGCTCCATTCACGCCCCCTTCATTAATGGCAACGGGAAGAGTTAATGGAACACTGTGCTCTACCGCCTCAGAATGTTCGGAATGAGTTCCCAGTTTAACAGTCCCTGCCGAGACCCCATCTCGAATCGTCGACAGGGCATCGTTAAATTCTTTCCAAGCCACCAGTTCTGCAGGGGGATTCTCACCCGCTTCAGTCAACTTCTGTTGAACGAACGTCATTTTCTTCAGTGCCGATTCCTCGCCCGGCATCAATTTGTGTGTCCACTCATCGAAAGCGTGCTGGAGTTCGCGGACCGATTTATCCATCGCCTGCTCATCATCTTCAGCAACGTGTCCCGGGATAATGTCGTGTTCAAATTTTCCACGATATTCGACCGATTTTATGCCGAGAAAAACACCTCCCAGAATCAATGCCCCAGCCAGACAGAGTTGCGTTCTCCCGATCTTGCCGGCATGAATTGAAGCATGAGCCAGTACAACCAGAAAGCTGGAGCAGATGAGCACAAACGTATTCACACCCCCGGCGATCACATTGATGTGAGTCACTTCCGGATCCGTCGGCCAGCCAGGAGATCCAAAGCGGAGTACGATATAAGAGCCTATCAACCCTGTGAAGAACATGATCTCCGTACCGAGAAACAGCCACATTGCCAGTTTCGAATTAGGCAACGGCAATCCCATCTTCGGAGGAGTCGACGGCTCGGCTACAGCTTGATTCATACAATAATTCTCGAGATGGTGATTTCGTTGTTGTCAAACCGTAGGGTGCGTCCTGACGCACCAAATTCGAGGTCGGATAAAATTTGAACCACGGATGAACTTAGATAACTATTGCAGAACCGAGTTCTGTTGGTTAGGCAATGTCTGATTATCTTCAACCTGGAATATAGAGACAGTGACTTAAGTATTCAAATAACTGATTGTCAAAGTCGTTAGAATAACAGGCAGGTAAAACAGCGAGCAGAATAACAGCTTCCGAGCCGTCTGCCGGGTTTCATCTCTCAGAAATCGGATTGAGTAAATCAGATACGCTATTCCAAAGGCCGCTGCGATCACACCATAAACAGGCCCTGCTACGCCGAAATAAACCGGCATCAAGCTGACCGGCAGCAATGCAATCGCATATAGCACAGCCATACTGCCTGTCACATATTTTCTAGGCAACTGTCCTGGCAGCATGTGTAAACCCGCTTTGGCATATTGTTCACGATACATCCAGGCAATTGCCAGGAAATGAGGGAACTGCCAGAGGAACATCACAGCAAACAACCAGAACGAATCCAATGTCAATCCATGCCCGGCTGCTGCAAATCCCAGAACCGGCGGCAAGGCCCCCGGTATCGCACCAACTGTTGTGCAAAATGATGTGCAGCGTTTCAATGGCGTGTAGATCGCCACATACATAATGAGTGTCGACAAAGTCAGAAAAGCCGTCAGCGGATTCACGAACATCATTAAATGCAGCGTGCCATAAATCCCACAGACCGAGGCAAACAGAATTGTTTCAAGTGAGGTCACTCGTCCTGTCGGCAACGGTCGATTCTGCGTCCGCGGCATCAATGCATCAGTTCTGCGCTCCAATACCTGATTCAGCATACTGGAAGCAGCAGCCACCAGTCCTACTCCCCACAGGGCCTGCAGTAATACGATGATGTTAAATTCGCCACGCGACCCCAGCAGGTAGCCAACGACAACCGTCGCCAGAACCATGACGGAAATCCGCAGCTTAGCAAGTTCAATATAATCAGTCAGCTTTGCTCTCCAGACATTTTCAGCTGGAATCGCAATCGCTTTAGCCGGGGAACTTCCCGGCTGAGTCGGGTATTGACTCACAATTACTCCTCTATCGCTCTAACGAGCTTAAGTACGGCCCATAATTGGCCAGATTCATAAACAGAAAAAAACGATCCGGGTGGCTGGGGTCGAAACGAAGTGCAGGCCCCAGATTGGACGTTCGATTCTGGGTCTCACTTTCAGTTCGAC
>TARA_R100000789_G_scaffold98991_2_pt1 | contig 12939 bp, 9 predicted proteins | sample TARA_R100000789 | Tara Oceans TARA_R100000789 (sample SAMEA2623403) | marine metagenome | biome: marine biome (ENVO:00000447); feature: mesopelagic zone (ENVO:00000213); material: "saline water (ENVO:00002010), including plankton (ENVO:xxxxxxxx)" | depth 450 m
GTCGCGTACGATCTCTCCATTCTGCCGATGCACCTGAGATTCTTCGCCTGCTTCATCGGCCTGGCGGTGCCAATGCACTACACCGCTCAGAAAGAGACGATCATCTCTTCCTTCTTCAAAGCGGACTTAAAACCTCGCTGGAAGAAAAAGGGAGCCGTTTGTGTCGGCCCGATGATTCGCCCGGAAGTTCGTCAGGACAAATTCCCTGTTGTCAGTCCTGAAACGGGCTCTTCGGATTCCGGTCAACCTCCGTTTTTACTTTCCTACCTACGTAAGCAAGCCAAAACTGATGTCGTGGATATTCTCAAGGAATCGCCGATTCCCGTGAAAGTTTATGGACTGGGCGAGCGTGAACCTCTCGGAGCAATCACGTTTCACGAAATTCATCCTCAGCATTTTGTTGACGACCTGCTCGCCTGTCACGGTGTCGTCAGTGCCTCTGGAAATCAACTCCTCGGAGAGTGCATGTATCTCGGGAAACCTGTATTGGGGATTCCCGAGACCTGGCATCACGAACAACTCATCAATGCTCATTTTCTGAAGGCGATGGGCTGTGGCGACTTTGTCACAATCGAGAAATTTCAGCTCAAACATTTGCAGAATTTTCTGGAACACATCGAAGAGTATCGAACGAAAATTCTTGAGACGTGTCTTGGTAACGACGGCACTGATGACACAATTGCCATTATCGAAAGAAACATTCCGGTGGAAATCAGACGGAAGGTCGAAGTTGCCGGGTAGGCAGTTCACATGGAAATTGGTCACCTAAATAGTGCCTGCAAATTTCAAGACTTGTTGAGTTCAGGTCGCTTTTCAGGTTAGTAATCCAGGCTTTCACAACAAAATTCGTCGAATCTTCATCATTTTTCAGGGAAACATTCCCCAAGCTCAGGTTGACGAATGCCTGTCTGGGACTAAAAATAATTGACTCAACCTCGAACACAGGAGGAGATATGACGCAAGTTGCTCTCGACCGGCCGACGCTGGTCCTTAATAAATCCTGGCAACCGGTCCGTGTCGCAACTGCAGCACGCTGCCTGATCATGCTGTGGAACGGCACCGTCAAGGCGGTCGATCCTCACGACTATCAGACTTACGACTGGGAGGACTGGTCTCGCATCAGCCCAGGCGAAGACGATGCGGTCGTGCAAACGGTTCAGCAGTCGATTCTGATCCCTGAGGTCGTCGTGCTGATGAACTATTCCAAAGTTCCGAAGCAGACGGTCACATTCAGTCGTCGTAACCTGTTCCGACGCGATCAGTACCAATGTCAATATTGTGGCTGCAAGCCTCAGAGTGTTGATCTGACGATCGATCACGTTGTGCCTCGATCTCAGAACGGCGGTTCCAGCTGGGAAAACTGCGTTCTGGCCTGTATTCAGTGCAATACCCGTAAGGGTGGTCGCACGCCTGTTGAAGCGAATATGAAATTGATGCAGAAGCCGGTCCGACCACGTTGGACACATCTCTTCAGTATGCCAAAACATCGCATCAGCAGTTGGTCCAAGTTTATCAGCGACGCCTACTGGGATGTCGAACTGCAAAACTAATCTATTTGCAAAACAAATGAGCCGCACGTCTTTCGATGTGCGGCTCATTTGTTAAATATGAAAAATTATTGAGCAAATACCCTCGACATTAATCGTCTTTGCCGGCTTCCAGTACTGAGAGGAATGCTTTCTGGGGAATTTCGACCTGACCGAATTGTTTCAGGCGCTTTTTACCCTCTTTCTGCTTAGCCCACAATTTTCGCTTTCGGGTAATATCGCCACCATAACATTTTGCGGTGACGTTTTTTCTCAAGGCGGAAATCGTCTCGCGGGCGATAATCTTTCCCCCGATCGCGGCTTGCAGAGGAATCTCAAACTGATGCTTCGAGATTTCATCTTTGAGCCGTTTGACCAGGCCGCGTCCTCGCTTCTCAGCCACATCACGATGCACAATTGTCGCCAGGGCATCGACTTGAACGGCTTTGACCAGCACATCCATCTTAACGAGGTTAGCCGTTTTATAGCCGATCACTTCGTAATCCATTGTGCCGTAGCCACGCGTTGCTGATTTGAGGCGGTCGTGCATGTCGTAAATGATTTCCGCGAGTGGCAGTTCATAAATGACCTGGGCACGATCGGGGCCCAGATATTCCGTATTGATGTAATTGCCACGGCGTTCTTCACACATCTGCATCAATACGCCAATATTGGAAGTCGGTACAATGAAATTCACTTTCGCGATTGGTTCGCGGAATTCCTCAATGCTGCCTGCATCCGGAACATCCTGCGGATTATCGAGCATCATCACCTGTCCGCCGCGCAACAGCAGTTCGTAGGTGACGTTCGGAGCGGTTTGGATGAGATCGATATTTGATTCATGTTCGAGCCGCTGCTGGACAATTTCCATATGCAACATGCCCAGAAAACCGCAGCGGAACCCAAAGCCGAGAGCGTCACTGGTTTCTGGCTGGAATGAGAAACTGGAATCATTCAGACTCATTTTCCCGAGTTCATCGCGCAGTTTCTCGAAGTCGGTTGCTTCAATCGGATACATGCCGCAGAAGACCATCTGCTTAGGCTCACGATAACCCGGCAGTGCCTTCTCCGCTTTGCGATGTTCGTGAGTGACCGTATCGCCAACTTTCACATCTTCCAGCTTTTTCACGCCCGTGATTATGTAACCGACTTGCCCTGCTCCCAATGACTCACATGAGGTTAGTTTGGGGATAAACTGACCAACTTCAATCACTTCTTGAACCCCGCCTGTTCGCATGAAGCGGATTTTGTCCCCTTTTGCGATTTGACCTTCGACAAGGCGAATGTAAATGATAACGCCACGAAAGCTGTCGTATTTGCTGTCGAAAATCAGGGCTTGCAGTGGCGAAGTCGAATGTCCACTCGGGTGAGGGATACGTTCGATAATCGCCTGGAAAACGGTATCGACGCCGACGCCGGTTTTGGCGCTCACCCGCAATGCCTGAGACGCATCGAGTCCAAGCACCGTTTCGACTTCATCGAGAACTTCGTCGACGCGAGTCACTGGCAAATCGATTTTGTTGACAACCGGAATAATCTCCAGATCGACCTCGATCGCCGCATACGCATTCGCAACCGTTTGAGCCTGCACTCCCTGAAAGGCATCGACGAGCAGTAACGCGCCTTCGCAGGCAGCCAGTGAGCGGGAGACTTCGTAGTGAAAATCGACGTGGCCGGGCGTGTCGATCAGGTTCAGTTCGTAAGTATTCCCTTTGTATTCGTAACGCAAAGCGACCGCGTGAGCTTTGACGGTAATGCCGCGATCTCGCTCGATATCCAGATCGTCGAGCATCTGATCTTTAAAATCCCGTTGCGTGATTGCACCGGATTGCAGCAGCAATTGATCGGCCAGCGTACTTTTGCCGTGGTCGATGTGGGCAATAATTGAAAAGTTGCGGATAAACTCGCGTTCCATCCGTCCAGCTTTACTTGTTGACCTCCCTGAAGCGGCCATTCCTGTCCTCAATGCCCTGTCTGGGCTTTATATTGGTATTTAAATTTTGATGATTGGGTGGCACTGGCTCTGCCAGTGCCTCTTAACTTCAGTGTTAGTGTCGACTTGCACTGGCGAAGCCAGTGGCACCCGACCAGATACATGAAGTTGAACGACCTAAAAGCAGCCTGTTCAATATGATCAGGCAGATTTAGCATTATACACACAAGATGGGCATCGATGGGAGAGCATAGGCCATCAAATGTTGCAGTACAAATGGATTCGCAGAGGAATTCTGCAACTGAAGTCCACCGCATGCAACAGTTTACGCCGATGCGTCCTGTTTCCACTGGCTTCCCACTTTCGGATTCCACAGCGTGGGCAGCATGGCAAAGAATGCCCCGGCATACGTGGAATAGACCGGATTTTCCGGATTGTTCTCGCCGTAAACGACCTCGCTCGCTTCCGGCAGTGCATAAAATGGAATCCGTGCATAGCGATGATGGGTGCCGTGATGATCGACGTGCTGCATCATGTTGGAAATCGTTTTATCAACCCGTTTTTTCGGAATGACGGTTCGTGTTCCGGAAAGTACAGTATCACCGAGCAATCCCATGTGTTCCGTGTATTTATTGAGCGTCTGGTACATCCCGGCAAAGGCGTAGGGAACTCCAAATCCAACGAGGAACTGCACCCACCAGCCTTGCCAGGCGACAACGGTAAACAATGTCCCCCAAACCAGCAGAATGAGACAGTATTCAAAAATAATCCGTTTTCTCAGGTCTTTTTTGAGTTTTCCACAAACGAATAAGGATCGGACAAATAACAGGGGTGTGTAGATGAATCCGAAAAAGATTTCCAGAAACGCACACAGCATGCGAAACGGGCGGGAAGCCTGAGGATCGTTGAAGGGCCAGAGTTCAGGATCGGCCTTTGTGGCCATAAATCCATGATGATAGGCATGGGCGTAACGATAAACGCTCAAGGGAACAAGTGAACCCGTTCCGCACACAATCCCGAAGATCGTATTCCGGCGTCGATTTTGATCGAGCGTGCCATGACTGGCATCGTGCAGAGAGAGTGGCTTTGTGTGAAAAAAGTGCCCCAGTGCCAGCCAACCGATGACCAGACCAATCCACATTTGCTGGTAATACAGAGTAATGCAGGCCCAGATCAGGAAAATGATCGCCACATTGTTCAATTGCTGACGCAGGACTGCACTGCCCGATTGCTGGTGCAGATCCTTCATCTTTAATTTTTCTTCCGCAGCCAATTCCTGTTTAATGACATGACGTGGAGGTTCGGAAGGAATTTCTCCTTCGTCATTAAAGACAGGCTCAACGGGCGATATCGAAGTGCTCATAAATTACGAACTGATCTAACATATCTATCGATTCTGGCAAAACTCCATCACCATCATGTCCTCCGTGCAAAATCATGCAAGCTCAAGCATGAATTGATGCTTTTCTCACAATTTCAATCTACACAGAACGTGAAGGAAATCAAACGACAATATTTTGCAGATACAGTCAGTTTTTAAGTTTCCTCCGAGAAGTGCTTATTTTAATGGTGATAAGCACCAAAGCCTTTTCGTCGACGTGAGCTGTAAGCCTGGAGAGAATCTTCGATAATACTCATGCAGGGCTCAGCTGGTTGAATCTTGTTCACCTCGACCACCTTTTGCTCCAGCTGCTTATAATCCTGAAAGAAACGCCGGAGTTGATTGAGTCGATGAGTCGGCAATTCATCTGCCTCTCGAACATGATTGTATTCAGGATCATCGACAGCGACGGCCAGGATTTTGTGATCCGGTTTGCCGCTGTCAATCATCGTCATCAACCCGATGGCTCGTGCATTGACGAGCGTTAATGGAGCGACGGCTTCTTTACACATGACGAGGACGTCGAGCGGGTCGTCGTCTTCGGCGAGAGTTTGCGGGATAAATCCATAATTAGCCGGATAATAAACGGCTGAGTACAGCATTCGATCCAGCCTCAACAGACCGGTTTCTTTATCCAATTCGTATTTCACACTCGAACCCATCGGGATCTCAATAATTGCCTGAAATTCCAATGGTAAATTTTCACCAGGAGTTACATCGTGCCAGGGATGAGTCATGCCGTCGCCTTATCAGGTCGTCAAAAATGTTATGTAAAAAAAATCAGCCAACGGCTGCCGGTTAGTTGTGAACGCAAAAACGAACCGAAAGAATAATGACCTTCGATTAAACGTTTGTAGTCTGCCTGAGATTTCCATGCAAGACTTTCATGGAAAATGCGACAGAATAGTGTCTATTGCTGTAAAGTGGAGGTTATCTTACTCCTGTTGAATTGGATATCCCTGTGCTTGCTCTAATTTTCGAGAAGTTTCAATCCCGACCACACATCACAGAAGTTCCCAAGCCGGGATGTCCTGTCGATGGTGTGCTGATCCAAGTGGAAGTGACGGGATTATGTCGCAGTGACTGGCATGGGTGGATGGGGCATGATGATATGATCCAGTTGCCGCATGTGCCCGGCCACGAATTTGCGGGGACTATTTCTGAAGTCGGATCGCAAGTCAAGCGGTTTCAGATTGGAGATCGCGTGACGGCTCCCTTTGTCTGCGGGTGTGGTCGTTGTGAATATTGCCATCAGGGAGATCAGCAGGTCTGTCCGCATCAGACACAACCCGGCTTCACACATTGGGGATCCTTTGCCGAATTTGTGGCGATCCATCAGGCCGATGTCAATCTCGTAAATCTTCCGGAAACAATCAGCAGTCTCGAAGCCGCCAGTCTCGGCTGCCGGTTCGCGACTGCATTTCGAGCGATTGTCGATCAAGGTCAACTTAATTCAGGGGAATCGATTGCGATTTTTGGCTGTGGGGGTGTTGGCCTTTCAGCAATTCTGATTGCAAAAGCACTTGAAGCCAGGGTGATTGCCGTCGATATCTCGCCAGAGTCATTGCAGAAAGCAAAATCTCTTGGTGCCGATGAGGTCGTCAATGCGACTGAAGTGAGAGATGTTTCACAAATTATTCGAGAACTCACCGGCGGTGGCGTGCATGTTTCGGTCGATGCGTTGGGAAGCCTGACGACATATCAAGCCTCTCTGGCAAGCCTGCGGAAACGGGGAAGACATCTGCAAATTGGCCTCATGACTGGTGAACATGCCCGACCCGAAACTCCAATGGGGCGAGTCATTGCTGACGAACTTCAACTCTACGGCTGCCACGGCATGCAGGCTCATCGCTATCCGGCGATGTTCGATCTGATCACCCGAGCCAACATTCCTCTTGGAAAATTGATCGAACGGGAAATCTCATTGGAAGAAGCGGTCGATTATCTCCCCGAAATGTCGAGAGGCAGTCTCTCCGGTATGACAATGATTCGGGTGCAAGCGGGAAGGTAGAAGGCGGAAATTAAAATGCAAGTGCTTGCTGGGTTACGCTTCGCTAACCTATCCTTGATACACAAGTCTGTTTGATTTCCAAGAAGGTGTAGGTCAGGCACTGTCTGACGTCAAACGAGGTGGCACACACATATCGTCAGGCAGTGCCTGACCTACAGGGCTTCTTCACTCAGGTTCGCCCCCAGCCACCAGTCGTAACCAGGGCCATCCGCTGGCGTTTCTGACCCTGCCACCCGTCGCAAACCCAGCCTACTTTTACTCTCACCACTCACCAGTAATTACTATCCTATTTTAAAAATCCCTTTAGCAAATCCAGCGCTTTCTGGCTTGTTTTTGTGGGAGATTCTTCTTCGGTATCTGGTTCAAGGCTGGCGATTGGCCCGCGTTGCATGCTGGGAAGCGTGATTGTTTTGATTTGGACATGATCGATGGCGACATCGCCCAGGCCATAGAGTTCCATCACGATGTGCACATCTTCCTGTTTCCAGATTGGCCGCATCATTTCAAACTGTTTCCATTCGGTTTTCTGAGACCACTGCAGAGCATTAGCGGAACCGAACTGAGTGTCATAAATGCGAAAACCTTCCAGGCTGCTTCTCAGGGGATTGGGAATTCGAATCCAGCCAGTCACATGCAGTAGTTCTCCAGCCTTAACAGGAATGGCGGGAGTTTCATAGCGGACCACGGGATCATCGAGTGTGACAACCGGTTGATTTTCCGTCGGTACCGAAACCATCCGCAGGCAGTATTCTCCTTCGTGAACATGACTCGGATCGAGGGCATCGTAGACGGCGACTTGATTGGAGGAAGTGACATCTCTTGTCCAGCCTTCCACCCGCATCGCATCAGCATCTTCAAAGTTAGCCGAGTGAACGAGCGATGTTTGTGGAGTCTCTTCCTGTTTCCCGAGCAGTTGAATCAGTTTCCAATAGTCTGGCAGTGTCTGAAAGCAGACTGCATGAGGAACTGAAGTCGGTGATGACAAATGTTGAACGGCATTTTGCCAGTGAGTTCTCTGAAGAATTCGGAGCAACTGACAGGCCATTTCTGCATTGTCTCGGGCTTGATGATAGTGTTGTTTTTTGAGGGAAAGTCTTGATTCCTCAATCAATCTCCGACTTTGCAACATCAGATGAGAACCAGCCGACAGGCCGACCCCCAGTTCATTGAGTTCGAGATCAATTTTCTGAACCCGTTCAAACTTTGTTTCTGCCAGCGCTAACGACAGCTCAGCAGAGCGAGATTGAATCTGCTGAATCTTTCGTTCCATTTCCTGAGCCACTCCCTGATCGGTGGCGACCATCAAAGCAGCAGTCATATTGAAGCGGGGAATTCGAATTTCTGTTCCGCCCGCTTTGCGAGACGTTTCCAGCGGCCACAATCCAGTCGGTGTGATTTGCCAGAGAAAAGCCGATTCCGGCAAACTTCGTACCAGAATTTTCAAATCGTTGGCCGCCAATGGACCCGGCACATATTGAGAGTCGGGTTCCACAGCCGACATCAGAATGACCAGACCATGCTCGCTGCGGATGAGTGCACAGGTAAGTTCTTCTGCAGTACTCTCACTTCCAGTTTGCTTGACGGAACTGCGTTTTGAGCCATTGGAACTGGAGAGCGGGACTACAAATTGATCGATCACTTCGCCACCTGCAATGAATGGTTCGAGCAGATCGAGTTCGGTCATTAACTGTTCCAGAACAAGCCGACGCTCTTCAAAGCCGGGCCCTTCCGCATTTAAAGGGGTCCAGTTCCAGTAACCGAGGCCCTTGCAACCCGCACAAAGTGAGAGATACGTTTGCAGGCGGATCTGTTCCGGTTCGACGCTCGCTGGCCCTAATCCAATACCCTTCCGATAGTCGGCGATTTCTCGGGATGGTTCGGTTTGTAACCAGGACATCGCAAAAGTCCCCGGTTGGGCGCGTCTCATGCGCCTTGTCAAATGCTCGGAATAGGCATTGAAACTGTAAGGAGTTTGCAGAATATGCTTGCTGATGCCGAGCATATCGACATCGCGGGAGAAGATCGTTTCCTCTGCCGTGACATCGGCCAGGATTGGCCGACGTTGTTCACGATCGCTTGTTTTGACCTGATGCACCCAGTGTCTTAACTGATCATGACTATTCGGATCGATTCGAACTCCTAAATTCCAGAACAGCACGCCATCGGTCTCATCGCCAAATGGAGCCAGGCTCCCCTGAGCGGCATCGAGGATTTTTCCATTTTCCGATTTCACACTCGGAGGCCAGGCTGTCGCCCAAATCCGTTCGCGATTCAACTGATTGACCAGATCGCGATTCAGGTAATTATCGACCCAGACGACATTGGGGCCAATCTGTTTGAACAGTTCGACTGGTTCGTGCTGATAAGGCACAATCATCGGAAACATCGGCCGTCCCTCGACAATGAGCCGATCTAGTTGAAATTCGATTTTCGGCTTTCTCGGCTCGTTTGCTTTTGCCTGCGATTGATTGAGCCATTCGGTTTCGGGTTCGACAATCGGCGACATCCTCAAATTGTCGAGCATGATTTCCGTCATGCCTTTTCCGAGATTCTGTTTCAGATAGACACGATCAATATACATTTCCCGGGGATCAAGCTCTTTGGGCTTCAACGAGGCACGCCACAAGATGAGATGCTTACCGATTTGACTGTCTGTCGTGGCCAGACTCAATTCCTGCCATTTGGTCACTTCCGTCAATGTCTGACCTACAAATAATCGAGTGACCGGCTCATTGGTGGAGGGATCAATTTGATGGGGAAAGACCACGCGAGCAGCCAATTGTGTGCCTGGGCGATTACAAAAAACGGCAGCCGAGATCCGCAATTCTTCAAAGACTCGCGTCGGCTTGACAGCGGTTTCAATCACCAGACTGACATTATTCTCAGCTGAAACTAATTGAAGTCGCTCGGCCCCCAGGCCAGAAAATGCCAGGGATTTTGTTCGCTCATGCAGCTTTAACTGCACCTGTTTTTCATCAAAATAGAGGCGGCAGCCGATTTTTTCACTATCGAAATCATCCACATACTCTTCGGCTTGGACAGTATCGGAGTATATTGTGAAAACCACAGCCAGCAGGAATCCCATCAATATACTGACAGGGCTGCAATAGCATCGAATGCCTGATACTGCGGCTGATAGTGGCCTCAGAATTATGATGTGATCTGGTTGAAGCACGCTGGCTCATCCTGAGCTGAATAAATAATAGGTAATGACTAAACCATCCGGGCTTGTCGTGATCAGGCCGTTGAAATCGAAACTAACTGATTTAAATTGAGAAAAGATGTCTGACGTTGAGTCTTTGACCCATCAATTTCGTAACATTCTTCACGATCCGAATATTATCTCTGGACATCCCTCTGCAAGACCTGCAAAATCGATTTTATCGGACTCAATGATTATGTGATTTGTATGAATTCGAGGTTCATCCGCAATCTGCTTGTGGTACACCTGGGATGTCATAACAATCACAAAAATCAATTTTCAGGCTGATTTTTCTGAGAATATCAGACATCAAGGGAGTGGGACAACACCAGAGTTCCCAATCTGCACGAAGATTATCAGTCCTCAATATAACATAACTCAATCGACAGCATAGACTTACGGGCTCCCCTTCTGCCTTAAAGGTCGCCCGGAATGTTCAGGATTTCATTATGCTTTCACCACATTCAAGACTTGAAACTCAGGAATCCAGTGAATTACCTCGAGAACTGGTGGAGTTAGGGGTGAACTTACAGCGGATGCCTGCTTCAGTGCAGCGCGAAATGGCTGAGAGTTATGATCAGGTGGTCGATTGCGTCCGTCGTAGACGTCGGATTCTGAATCTTGTTCAGGAAGCTTTGGCTCAGTTGCGGCTGGACATCAAATATCTGATGTTCGATCTGGAAATGACACGCAAAGAACGGGATCAATTGCGTGCTCAGCTCGACGAACTTGACGAACTCGATTGAAACATATTGCTGGACATGCATAAGATGGACTTGTCGTTTCACTTTCCCAGGTGATTCCGACTCCTGCCTTGTTCGTCTCACCTGATAATTTCCATCGAATTTCGTAAGAGAAATCCTATGTATAGTCGTTTTGCGCTATTTTTGTCGTTAATGATTCTTGTCACTCTGGGGTCTGCACAATTTGCATCTGCCCAGAACTCTTCCGTAGCCCCCATGGTTCGCCTGGTCGATAGCGGAAAGATGCCGGAAGATCGCTTGCCGACAATTCTGGGCCTGATCTGCAAACGAGGCGATGCGGTCGATCTGCGATACGTATTCGATAAAGCGATTTCCACGGAGGAATTCTCGCCCAAAACACAGCTCATCACACTCGAATTGCTGGCAAATACGACCCGAGATCGAAAATTAAAACCAGAAGGCGATTTGACTTCACTTGGCAAAGCCCTCGAGACTGCGATCTCCAACGAAAATGTGGCAATGCAGAAGCAATTGATTCAGTTGATAGGCCTCTGGGATATCAAAGAACTGGCTGGAGATCTTGAAAAGAGTCTGCAAAATCCCAAAACGCCTCGGAGCTTAACGGGAAGTATCATCACGGCTCTGGCAGACCTGGGTGGCAAAGACGCTAAGCAGACAATTGTTTCCCTGACAACACCCAAGCATTCCAAAGCTGTTCGTGCTCAGGCGATTGAAGCTCTGGCTGGGATAGATTTGTCATTGGCCGCGGAATCGGCTGCGAAATTTCTAAGTGAAGCAACTCCTGAAGACAATCTCAATAATGTGATTCAGCCATTTCTGGATCGAAAATCAGGCCCTGAAGCCCTCGGTTCTGCACTGGCAAACGTCGAAATTCAACCGGATGTCGCCAAATTAGCCATTCGGACCATGCTGACATCAGGCCGAAACGAAGCCGTCATTTCCGACCCGCTCTCCAAAGCTGCCGGTCTGGATACGAACATGGAACCATTGACCAAAGAGGAACTGGCTCAGTTGGCTCAAGAAGTTCAGCAGCATGGCGATGCCGAACGTGGCGAATTGATTTTCCGTCGGGAAGAACTCAACTGTTATAAGTGTCATTCCATCGGAAAAGCTGGAGGCAATATCGGTCCAGACTTGAGTGCCGTTGGTGGGAGTTCACCGATCGATTATCTGGCTAATTCTCTTCTGCTTCCGAGTCAGGCCATCAAAGAGGCCTACAAAACATTGCTGATTGTCGATATTGATGGTTTGCAGCATACGGGGATCGTCGTCGACGAGGATGATGATCGGATTATCCTTCGCGATGCCCAGGGCAAAGAAAAAACGATCGCAGTCGATGATATCGAATTCGAAAAAGAAGGCGATTCACTGATGCCAGCCGGCTTGACCAAGTTCCTGACCGATCAGGAATTTCTGGATCTGGTGCGTTATATATCCGCTCTTGGAAAAGATCCCGGCTACACCATGTCAGCCGATCCAACCGTCTATCGCTGGCGTGTTTACCAGAATCCTCCCAGCAAAGTGACCGGCGAATTATTCGATGACGACTCTGTCCGGAATATGCTATTCGAGTATGCTCCAGAAAAATGGCAGCCTCTGTATGCCTTCGCTTCCGGTAATATTTCCATGCAGGAAGCCCGCGAAAAAACCGGAGGAAACGTCATCTTTCTGATGGCCGACTTTGAAGTCACGGTGGCTGGTCATATTAGTATCGACTTGACTTCCACTGAGGGCATGACCATCTGGATCGATGACAAACGTGTTTCGGCTACTGATTTAAAAAACCTGCACGTTGATCAGGGACAGCATCGCCTGCTCCTGAGATTGGATCGTGCCGCCTACAGTAAACCGGAACTAAAAGCCGTCATCAGAAAAGGTGAAAACCCAGCCGCTGAATATACGATTCAAGTCGGCAACTGATATCACCTATTTCTGCCAAATGTGACTTCAATGTTAATTTGAGGCAAATAGACTATTTGCGCTGGCGTTTATTTCTCGCCCTGCTATCCTTACTGTGTAAGCTGTGCATTTGTCATTATCCGCACAAGTTACCGTAACTAACAGTCAGATGAGCGAGGTTAAGATGAAATTCAAAGCTGTACTATTAATGGGGCTGACGGCGCTGCTGCTCTCGTCGCCAACAACCACAGAAGCTCGCCGT
>TARA_R100000789_G_scaffold96219_1_pt1 | contig 12902 bp, 9 predicted proteins | sample TARA_R100000789 | Tara Oceans TARA_R100000789 (sample SAMEA2623403) | marine metagenome | biome: marine biome (ENVO:00000447); feature: mesopelagic zone (ENVO:00000213); material: "saline water (ENVO:00002010), including plankton (ENVO:xxxxxxxx)" | depth 450 m
ACAGCAGTCAGGTGCAGATGCTGCAGGGAAGCACTGGGAGCTTGAGCGGGATCAATCAGGGGTATATCGAGGGAGATCTGACGATTACACCCAACCAGTGGAGAGACATCCCGAACGCGGGGGAATTTGGCATCACAGGAACATACTTCACGCTGGATCAGTTCCCACCCCTGACGACTCGAGTGAACATTGCCCCCTCCAGCCTGGGCTATGGGATTCCCGGTCAGGATAATGCGAAAGGTAACGGCTTTATCCTCTACAGCCAGCAGAGCGTTCAACAACGGTTTGCCGGGGCAGTCGTTGCCAATGGGGCGGAGCATTTTGTGGTGGTCCGATTTATTAATAATCGATGGCAATATGCCAACAACGATGTCTGGGTGAATTTCACGCCGAACACAGAAGATCGACTGATCGCCGCAGTGAATTTCGACAGCAGTCATGTGCAAATGCTGCTGGGGAGCAGCGGCAGCATGAATGGGATTTATCAGGGGTATCTCGAGGGGGATCTGACAATTACCCCCAACCAGTGGAGAGACCGTCCGAACGCAGGAGAATTTGGGATCTCGGGAACTTACTTCACTTTTGAATAAGCAACAAATGGCATGGAATGTTTTCTTCTTCGTCCCCTGCTCTTTCTCGCGATTCCATTTCAGAAAAGACTCGTACTTCACAAAATACATCAGTTCCTATAGTTCGGAACCGATCTTCAATCCGGCTTTGAGGAGATTCTTTCGCTCGGCTTTCGTGGTATGGATTCGTTTCGGCAGACGGGCGCGAAGAATCTCATTCTCTTTCTTCAGATACGCAATCTGGCGGCCAATTCCTGGTGTGTGAGCGATGCCAGTATGACGAATAATGGATGCTAATTTCGACGCATGGAATCACCTCTGGCTCTTTATCTCAAAGGTCTTCCGGTGACATTTTATACCCCGCTTTTAACCGGGCAGAGTATTTCAGAGTACTCCGTCGCGCCTCTGATTCCCTATCAAATGTCCTGAAGTACGTTTATGCACCCCGAATTGACTATGAGCGCGCTCAAAAATCGCCAAAAATCTCTCCAAATACGCGCTTGGCTTGATTTCTGTTAACCATAGGGTTCCAGGTTCGTACCTGTTTGCTCAGGTGACGGGGTCACCATTAGAGACCCGAACTATTGCAATTCCATGCCAGTTAACGACTTATAGATTTATACGCGAGCGAAGTAGTTCGAACGGCGAATAGAACAGGGAGAGTCACTGGTTCGTAATGAAAATCCGAATTTAAACGCGGTAAGGGTGTCGCAAACAACTGGATACTGTCGCTCGGCTAAAATGCACCACCGATCCGGTACCCGTATTGCTGAATAGCTTGAATGTTCTCTCTGTCAGTTGCGGCAGACTTAGGCGATCGCTACACGGCCACATAGCGATTGGGTCACGCACTTCAGTTTGAATCTGCATGATGTACGAAATTAAATACTCCTTAGTAAAATGAATGGATGATTTTTGACGGCATCAACTCAAAAAGCCCCGGAACAACCTTTCTGGCAACTGCACAGAAGCAGCATGCCTTGAGGTCATTCCGAGGCTTTGTGTCCGCTGGAACTCAATCCCAGCGGCTAACACTATCGCATCCAGGTATCTTGCCCCGTTTGAAGGTTGGATTTAGGTATGGAGAAATAACTGATGTACTGGCAATAAGTTGAACACCCTCTATTATCGTTGATTTGGGATTTCGAACTGCTTTTCGACGATCTTTTTGAACGAAATCGTTACGTAGTCTTTGCCAAGTTCCATCTTGTCTCCAGCATGCGAACCTCGACCAATCCGACGCCACATTTTTCGGCTCCCCAAGGCGCTTAGTTTTCTGACTATGGTTTACAATAATTTGTAAGAAAGCCTACCAAACGACTGCTGCAGATTTCATGGACCTTTACCATACAAATCCGATACTAAACCTAGCTTTACCCTTTGCTGAAATCCCTCCCATATTGACACGTTTTCAGCCGACTGATAGCTTAACCGGAAATCCGGCTTGCCTGTGGGAGGGAACATTGAATGCGGAATGAGTATTCTAGTTGAATACTTCTTCTAACGTCCCAAATTCAAGCTTGACCATTTCTCTGCGGAACTGTTTTCAACAGAAAGGTACTCCCGCTTGTGGAATGAGCAAAAGCAGGATTAAGAGTGTTTAAGGTTAGAGCAGTTCAGAGCAGAATGCTCTGGAGTGAAGGCAGGGGAATACAATGTACTCAGTATTCTTCAAAAGAACCTTAGATCCTGTAGTCGCTAGTCTGCTAAGATAATTCTTAAATCCGTCATTGGAATTCTCTATGCACACGTGAGTCTGAATCTCGGAGCTCCCGTCTTTTATTGTGCAATAACGCACTGGGAAAGATGGCAAAAGCTTTCAAATGGTAAAGTTTAGCAACATGAATTTGAGTGTCGATGCCTCTGCAAAACCTTTGCCGGATGAACTTCGACTGACTCAGTTCGGCAATTTCTTAGGCAAAGCCTCGCTGGATGAATTGCCGGAATGGATCAATATGACCCGCGGTCAATTGAGCCTCGTCGGTCCGCGTCCCGTAGTAATTTTTTCCATTTAATTCAACAAGGTCTGGGACGATGCTCAAGAATCTCAAAAACAAAATTGAATCGCAGAATAGCATTATTGGAATCATCGGACTGGGCTACGTCGGCTTACCATTAATCAGTGCTTTTTTTAATAAAGGCTTTCAGGTCATTGGATTTGATGTTGATTCCAAAAAAGTAGAAACACTCAATGCAGGCAAAAGCTATATCAAACACATCAGCAATGAAGAAGTTGATAAATGGCGAATCTCTGGAAAATTTGAGGCCACTACTGATTCGGCTCGTCTGGCAGAAGCAGACGTTTTGCTCATTTGCGTTCCGACTCCATTGAACGACACTCGTGATCCCGATTTAACCTATGTAGAAAAAACAACCGAGTCAATTGCCAGAACATTGCGAAAAGGACAATTGATCATACTGGAAAGTACGACTTATCCAACAACGACCCGCGACGTAATGCTTCCAATCCTTGAAACCTCAAGCTTAATAGTGGGTGAGGATTTTTTCCTCGCTTACAGCCCGGAACGCGAAGATCCTGGCAACCCCGACTTCACTGCCGCTGGCATTCCTAAAGTGGTCGGCGGATATGATCCACAGAGTCTTGAACTGGCAGTGGCGCTCTATTCTCAATCGATCGTCAAAGTAATCCCTGTCTCAAGTTGTGAAGTTGCTGAAGCCTGCAAAATTCTCGAGAACACGTACCGGGCTGTGAATATCGCTCTAGTCAACGAACTCAAAATGCTGTTTGACCGCATGGGCATAGACATCTGGGAGGTCATCGATGCCGCTAAAACCAAACCGTTTGGATTTCAGGCATTTTATCCTGGGCCTGGATTGGGCGGTCACTGCATTCCGATCGATCCATTCTACTTGACTTGGCTGGCACGCAAACAGGGGCTGACAACGCGATTTATTGAACTGGCAGGAGAAGTCAACTCACGAATGCCCGATTATGTAATTACGCGGCTGGCTGAGTTTCTGAATGAACAGGGAAAGCCGATCAAGAACAGCAAAATCCTTCTTCTCGGCGTTGCTTACAAAAAAGATGTCGACGACCCGCGGGAGAGTCCTTCATTCGTTCTGATGGAAGAACTCCTGAAACGCGGAGCGGACCTTTCTTATAATGACCCTCATGTGCCCCATCTTCCGAAAATGAGACACCATGACCTACCCGAAATGTCAAGTTGCGAATTAACAGAGAAATTACTGTCTGAGCAGGATTGTGTCCTTATTGCAACTGACCATAGCGCATACGACTGTAACTTTATTACCAGTCATTCTAAGTTTATTCTTGATACCCGCAATTTTACAAAACTTGCAACTATGGCTACTGGCATCATCCGTAAGGCTTAGTATGCGGAATTGAAGTCCATAATGACCTTATTCAGAGAACGCACCTGTGCAAAGAAGGGGCAGAAAAGATAACGCTTTGGGCGGAAATGTGGCACTGAGTTGGCGGAGTTTTGTTCGCCACATAAAAGATGCGACGGATCCTTCTTGCGATAAGTGTCTGCTGTTCGTCTGGAGATTTGTAACATCTACAAATCTCCTTTCAGAATAATGGAACCGCTGATGGCTTACCAAATCCCTTTTCGTACAGTACCTCATGCGTTACAGGATCGCCTGTAAGACTACCTCTGGATGATCAATTCAATCCGACAAGTGATACTGTCAATTGCTCTGTGTCAATCATGCCATTGAGAATAATATCGACCTCGAACACAAATGTTAAATTCTGATTGGAAGCAGGAGCCAGGAAGCTGGTTTTGAATTCGTCTGTATTTTCGAGTGCTACGTTCGGCCCTGAAACCTGTCTCCAGCGATAAATGGCATTATTTATTTTTGTCACCTTCAAATCGACACGTTCCATTGGACGATAAAATTCAGGAACTCGATCGATCTCGATATTGCTCCAACTGATTTGATGGGGAGGCTGATTTCGGGGAGTTGGAGCATTCGGTCCATAATTAGTCAGGATAACAGTCTTAATAAAGGCGGTCCCATGACGGAATTGGCTGGACTGATTTCCAACTCCGGAAATTGTTCCTGAGTAATCCGTCATTTCACCGGGTACATCTACTTTATTCAAGACATTGTAATTGTAGATATTGCCGGACGTATTATTGGTAAATGCTGTTCCCACGGAAATCGTTCCGCCGGTCCAGGCGTTTCTCAAAGTGATGGTGTTATTGACAAAATCAATTTGCCCAGCATCCCAGGCACCGTTAGCTTTGTCTACAATCACATTTCTCGTGTAGGTATAATCGTCATAGGTGAAGTTTGAAGAATTCGAGTAACCATACCAGGCAAGTGTACGGGTAACACCTGGCCCCCCGTTGTTCCACCCAGAAACTGAATCAAGATGGATTACGGTATCGCCATTATTCAATGCCTGAGTCAGTCGAGCCTGTGAGCTACCAGCAAATTGAGTCACATGCCAGGGAGAAATGAGCAACTGATCTGCGTCATAGCTGGCAAAACCAAAATATTGCTGATTCATGGAATTTCCAGGATCGTTTGAGAACGCTGATCCAGAAATTACATAATCGTCGTCGAGGTCGACTGCGACAAATTCATCCCCAAAGACAACGGAACGGTTTGTCGTGAATAACGTTTCCGAGCCATTAAACGTAGTATAATCAAGAGCGGAATCGGTATTCGCTGAGGACTGGAAAGTGTTGGCAAGGATTGTGACAGAAATTGTATTGGTCGTCATTACTGCACCCTGTTGAATCGTGACCTCAAAATCCAACACGATGTCTACAGGGGTAACGGGAGCAACAAAGTTTGCGAAAGATTGATCGTCGTTATTGATTTGTACCTGTGGGCCACCTGTTTGAGTCCACTGATAAGTTGCAGCCGAATCCTGAATGGCTTTCAACTCCACGGTTTCGCCTGCCAGGTACTCTTCCACAGTGCGATCGATTTGAACATTGCTCCAATTGATCTGATTCACAGCACCGTTTTGATAATTCGTGAGCATCAATGACTGAATGAAAGCAGTGCCATATCGGAATTCGTAAGCCTTATTTCCAAATCCGGAGATCGTCTCTGAGAATTGTTGAGAGACATTGGAGACAGATTGTTTGTTAAGAACATTGTAGTTGTAAGTTGCGGCCGAGGTATTATTTGTAAAGGCAGTGTTTGCAGCGACGTTAGGTCCTGCCCAAGGCGTGCGCAGGGTAATTGAATTATTGGCGTAATTAATTTGCCCAGCATCCCAGGCACCGTTGACCTTGTCAAAGATCACATTTCGCGTATAGGTGTAATCATCGTAAATTTCTCCAGCTGAGTTGGCATATCCGTACCAGGCCAGTGCACGAGTGCTACCTGGGCCTCCGTTGTTCCATCCAGAGACATCGTCGAGATAGATAACCGTGTCGCCGGTTTTCAATTGTCTCGCCAGTCTCGCCTGACTGCTCCCCGCGAACTGAGTGACATACCAGGGATCGATTCTCAGCATATCGACATCGTAGCTGGCAAAACCGAAATACTGGAGATTATTGGGATTATATAGCCCGCCCATTCCGTCACCGGAAAATGCGTTGCCGGAAATCGTATAGCTGGCTGAGGGATCTATTTCTACCAAATCATCACCAAATACAGCTCTACGGCTCGTTGTTGAGAAGCTATCCATACCGTTGAAAGTTGTATAATCAAGGGCAGAATCGACAAACGCATCGACAATTTCAATCTGTTGCTGGTCGATATCCTGAATGAATTGACCGAATGCCGTCGTTGAAGTATCGATTGTCAATAAAATCGGACCGAGCTGAGCATCGGCAGTATACATTAAGCCGTCAAGAGCAGCATTAATCGCTGGAGCTGTCCCCATTATTTGAACCATGTTGGAATTATTCCCAGATGAGGATATCAGACCAGCGGTGCTAGCCAGAGTGAGAATTCCTCGTGGAACCGTCAAATTCACGGTGTATTCCGTAAAGTCACTGGGAGAATCCAGCTCGATTGCGTTTCCGTTGGCATTGGAAAATTCGATCGTGCTATTTTCGAGCATTGCGATCACACCACCGGGAATGACGTTATCGACAGCATCATTAATGGTGATGAATTGAGTTTCGGTATCCGTCAGTGATGTGTTGTCGGTCACCTGGACGCTTACTTCGTAGACGTTGTCGCCATCCGAATCGAGTGGGGTTTCAAAATCGGGAGTGAGATTAAAGCTGAGCAGTCCAGTACTTGTGATGCTGAACAGTGCGTCGTCAGCCCCATTTCCTGAGATCGAATAAACCAGAGTATTGTCTGGTTGATCGGGATCGGTCGCCTGCATTTGTCCAACATCTATCACATGTTCAAATCGACCGAAGAAGAATTGCGATAAGGTGGGAGGCGTTTGTGGCACTTCGGATTCCAAAGCCCCAATGTCAATTCGGCCATTGTCAATTCGATTAAATCCTGTTCCACGCTGATCGGTATCTGGTGGCCCCATGAAGTTCGGATCGCCCGCATCAATTGCTGCTGAGCCTGCAATCAACTCGTGAGTGAGCGTCGGCCCACCATTGTTGGCGAGATTGGTATTGAGGATGGTGTTGATATCGCGTGTTCCCAAGCCATTCACACCGACGATGTTGCCGTTGATACCATCCATTAAGCCGCCAGCGGAACCGGAATCTCCAATGAGGTTGAAACTGGAAGTTCCTTGAATATGTTGAGATGTGATATCATCCGAAGTAGTTCCTGATCCGACAAAATTCCCACCTACGATTGTATTATTGAGGGTAATTGAACCGCTGAATGTTCCAATCCCTCCACCAGTACCACTGGCACCTCCTGCGTCTGAGTCGGCACGATTCCCGGTCAGTGTACTATTCAGGATAGAAATCGTTGACCCTTGAGAATAAAAGCCCCCTCCATCACGCGTAGAGGAGTTATTTGAAATCGTACTTTGACTAATTGTGGAAGCCGATGATCCAAATGAATAGAAACCTCCTCCTGCGATAATAGATGTATTGCCGTGAATAGTCGTACGATCAATATTGAATGTTCCAAATGTGTATACACCACCACCGGTTGTTCCAGCAGAGTTATTCGCAATCGTCGATTCCGTAATCGAGAGTGTTCCATTGAAAATCAGGTAGACTCCACCTCCGGTGCCTGATGCAGCATTATTTTGAATCTGAGTGCCCGTGATAATCATATCGCCACTATCGACAGCAATACCTCCTCCATTATTAGCTGAACCCCCAGTGACAGTAACACCATCCAAATTGAAGGTCGCCCCATTGACCAAATGGAAAACGCGATCAATACCATCGGCATCGATAATGGTTTGATTGATCCCATTTCCTGTGATCGTAATATCTTCGGTGATATCCAGATCGCCCGTCAGTCCAACATTATCGTTGTTTCCTGCCAGAGAGAGGACGATCGGTGTTCCATTCAAGCCAGCCGCAAAGGTGATTGTATTGGCATTGGGATTTGAATTCGCCGCCAGAATTGCTTCCCGCAATGAAACTCCACTTCCTGCATTCGGATTGAGGGTGCCGTCATTTTCATCAGTCGCGGTTGTCACCATAATCGTTGCAGGAATCGCAATATCGTCGTCGGTAATCGCAACAGTGATATCCGGAACAACGAAATTGTTGTAATTATTATCTGCGCTCGTAACGGTGTGGGTGATCGTCCCGTTGTGTGCGCCTTCAACCAGATAATCATTGAATGCGGTTACGGTGACTTCCTGAGCCATATTCCAGTTCATGTCTGTGAACGTGAGGGTGACAGGATTGAGGTTCAATTGAGGAGCCCCATTGAGCGTAACTGTCACATCACTTGTCGGCTGAGAGTTCAGCGCAATTGTATAAGTATCCGTCGCACCACCTTCAGTGACAGCAGTATTTCCTGCTGATTCAGTAACTGTAATTCCGGGAGGCATTACGAAATCATTATCCGTAATCGTCACCATCAGGTCGGGAACCACGAATTGATCATAATCTGGATCTGCAGAAGCAACCGTATGGGTGATTGTTCCATTATGCAGTCCTTCAATGACGACATCATCAACAGCTGTTACGGTAACAACCTGAGCCTCATCCCAGTTTTCAGTTGTGAATGTGATTGTGGTGGAATCAACCGTTAATTGCGTGCCTGGATCGATCGTAATAACGACGTCACTTGTCGGTTGAGCGTTGAGCACAATGGAATATGTATCTGTAACTCCACCCTCGGTAACATCCGTAGAACCATCGGTCTCAACAATTGTCACACCGGGATCGGTATCAAAATCATGTAATCCCACGGCATCAACGAGTTGTTGAATATGCATCCGCTGAGCATTTCCATTTTGAGCATCAACACCGGAAAGTGAGAATTCACGATCGGTCACTCGATCCTGGTTCGGCAAGTCGATTGCACCGGTTCCCATGATCGGGGAAACACCATTGGTTGGCTGTGTCGAACCAGCTTTATTGATGTGAGAGAGCGAAAGCGTGTGACCAATTTCATGGGACAGGGTTCCAGAAACGGCAAATGTCGTCGACTGCAAATTGCCTGAAGAGAGCTGAGTGCCTACACCACCGAGTCCCTGAATGGCGTCTGTAAAGACTGAAGCGACAACATCTCCGGTTTGAATTCCGAAATTCGGGCCGTTGCCACCGTTGCTGCGAACAACGCTTCCACCAGCTACTCCCAACGTACCACCACTGTGTGGTCCAGATGTTCCCGTTCCAATTTGAACGTAGTAATATTCAGTAATCCCGACAGGCGCGACGCCGATATCACCAATGATGAAATCGATCGCCAAATCTTGCCCAACAGGCCCTGCGACTGTCCCAATGAGTTCCGTAAAGTAATCTTCGTCCACTTCAGCTAAAATCGCCTGAGCGACCATGTCAAAATCGGAAATGTTAAATCCATAATCCGTAATATCGAAATCTGAAGTCACGTTTCCAAAGATATCAGAGGTATTTCCCTGGGAAGATTCTTTAAAATCAAGCACAAACGTGAGGACATCAGCTTCATGAATTCCATCAGCACTGGCTGTTCTCTGAGAAAAAAGAGGAGAGGGGGGAGTTTTCGTGCTGAAATCAGAATTGAACTGGACATTTTCTAACGCATGGATTTCTTCAGGAGTGAAAACACCCATCGGAAAGTCTACTGCTGCTGGATGATAGTCTTCTTCCATACCCAAAGTAGCTGAAAGCAGCACTTTTACCTCAAGGACTTCCGAAGCGTGCAGAGTCGATGGATTTCTGAACCGACGACGTTTTGCCAGTGATCGTGTGGAATTGATAGGGAAATAGTATCTTAATCTTCGCAGCCAATGATGGACAATCACGAAAAACACTCCAGAGAAAATGCAAAATGAAACTCGTTGTTGCGTTCATATTAACGAGAATTGATATAGTGTTTAAACACGTTAACTAAACGAAATACCAGATTCAATTTGTTATTTCTGAAAAATGGACATTATTGACAACTTGATTCGTCACAACTTTTCCTGAAACAGTATCAAAACGGTTACAGAGTAGTGAACAGGCAGCCGAGAAGCCATTCTGATTCATGAACGCATGTTATTCGCAGAACTGACGAGGCCTTGTGAAACTGGCAAACCGAGATGAAGTCACCGGTGGAGACTCTAAATGTTTCGCAAACGTTACATCAATACCGTGATCGCGAAAAGTCTGGGCGTTGAACTTGGAAAGCTATTCAGGGTAGACGCACTGGCGGGACTGTAGCGGCGGTTTGCGGCGATATTTCCACTGGTGGTGCTGCTGAGGTCTGCCTCAGCGTGCTGCGCTAGCATCGACAGATTTCCGGCAAACCTGAAAAAATAAATTTCAGAGCCGTTTTCATGAATGTATAGCGGAAGATTGACTGGAAATACAGGCTTCAAACAATCAAAAAACCACTACAGTAATCTACAAACTGCAGTAGCCCAATCTGCAATTCAATAAAGCAGATTCTTTGATCAAGCCAGAATGCCCTCAATCATGAAAAGAGTGAGAAGCCTCAGAACGAATTATCTGCGAGCGAACAATGGAAATTAATGTGCCGTTCAAGTCGAAAGCCGAATTAGATGATTCGTTTCAGGTAGGAGACAGAATAAATTCCCCATGCAATAGTCAGTGAGCTTGCAAATATGATGGATGCTATGATCGGTACGGAAAAAGAATATTTGTAATCATTTGCACCATAGCCAAGCTGATTAATTGTTTCTAACAAGACAGGATGAATTAAATAAACACCAAGGGTAAGCGCAGACATCTTTTTTGTGAATTCACTGCTTATTATCGGAGTGCTTATTTTTTTCAGCAGGTACATTGTGCTTATCGACATAGGAATCACGCTCACGCTTAAATACCCATAGAAGTATAAGCCAGAGTCCAGTCCGATTCTGGTTGACACGAGGTAGCATCCCACCGAGGTAACCAGAGCGGAAACCACGAAAGTAGACCACAGCAGGACGCTTGATCGGGGCACATCGTCTTCTCGAATGAGATGCCCAAGGAAATAGTAGGGGATATATAATAGAAACCAGTTTATAAATAAGGCTGGTCTTGGCTCGGCGCTGGTCACCATTATGTAGGCAAAATTAATCGCGGCCAATAAAAAAGTGAATACAGTTAATAGGGTTAAATCCCGTTTGGAAAAGTTGGCGACAATGGGTCGAAAGAATGGTGTCAGCAGATACATGATGAGGATCATATATAGAAACCACATGTGGTAATGTGGCATTCCGCTAAGTACTCTGTTTAACAAGTCAATTAAGTATAACTGTTCTCCCTTAATCGAGGCTTTTAACACAGCCCATGCCGAATAAAACACTGACCAGACGATGATTGGTATGAGTATCCTGGAAAGTCTTTTTTTGTAAAAGACCGTCAACTCCTCATTCTTGCTCGTATCGAGCATCAATGCGCCACTTATCATTACGAAAACAGGCACGCACCATCTGACAAGTGAGTTATAGATATTACCAATCCACCAGTATTCAGAACCAATTTCATTTCCCGTGACAACACCGGCAGCTACATGAAGAACAACAACGGCAAATATTGCCAGTATTCTCGAATTGTCCAACCAGGTCATCTGAGCACCTAATCCTGCTTTAACTTCAAAGAGAGAGCCCCTGAAAATCTATACTCAAAAATCGATTTGTCACAAATTGTGGAGTGACAATGTCGCATTCAAATTTTGATGGACGCAATCAAATGGCTGCCACGGATTTCGAAGAATCAATGAAAGTATTTGATTTTAAGACTCAACTTGGAACCGAGTGCTTATGTTGAAGTTTTGATGAACGCACAATTCCATTCAGGATGTTCTGCCAGCTTTTCAAACTTTTTATGGGCAGGCCACTCGCTGAACGCTCTTTGCTCGCCCCAGTTTTCAGGATCTTCCTTGTAGTCGAACGAATGCCAATCATCGAATACGATCATCGACCCTTCTTCGAGAATGGGCTCTAGAAATCGGAGAACCACGACAGTGGACTCATAGAGATCACAATCGATATGAATCAGATGGCGACCAGGCTTGATGTCCAGTTTTTTAAGCATGTCGTTCGTCAGCGTGGTGTCGAAATATCCCGGAACGGGAGTGACTCGCTTTAAGTCTACTCCGGCTTTCTTACAAAAGTGAGAAAACTCCTCCTGAGAATAAGCCATGTCTCCCTGTGTAAACTGTTCCTCATCGCTGGGCAATCCCGCGAACGAGTCAAATGCGAAAAAACGCATCTTGTCGAGCCCGTGTCGCTTTGCATATCGATGAGAACTAATCATCGAAGTTCCACGTGCGACTCCAAACTCCAGATAGTCTCCGACGTCACCGGATGCTGCAAGCCTGTCAAAGCAGATCTCAAATGTCTTCAACCGTTTGAGTTCATCTCGAAAAAGAGAGGCTCGCATAAATCGATAGACGTATGGAGAAATTGAAGTTGGAAATGAAGTGAATGAACGAGCCCCAAAAGTTCTCAGTCCCGGCACGGAACTGACGAATCGCTTGGCAAATGAATACTTCACAGTTATTGCTCCTGCCGCATCAGCGGACTCTTTGGGTGAGTAGGAAATGTCTACTATTGAATTGCCGCGGATAATAATGGCCATCTCATAACGCATCTAGACCAAAATTTCAGAGAAGACCGCCCAATAGAAGCCTGTCCAGTTCGCTCATGGCAAGATAGAAATAGGGCACAATTGTTACCTTACTGCTCCGACGGCAAAGCCTTGAGGATATATGCGTTCAGTTCTGACTGAGTGGGCTTGTGGTTCCTCGCTTCCAAATTGCGAACTACCACAAGTCGCATGTTGTGAATTCTCTCACATTCACTTGGCATCACTAAATGACCGTGCGCGATTATTAGACACTCAATAATCAGAG
>TARA_R100000789_G_scaffold100207_1_pt1 | contig 12871 bp, 11 predicted proteins | sample TARA_R100000789 | Tara Oceans TARA_R100000789 (sample SAMEA2623403) | marine metagenome | biome: marine biome (ENVO:00000447); feature: mesopelagic zone (ENVO:00000213); material: "saline water (ENVO:00002010), including plankton (ENVO:xxxxxxxx)" | depth 450 m
TTAACCGATGTCCACGGGCATGTGATTCACGAGATTATTTGATAAATTCACTAAATAGCATCGTGATATTTCATATCAGATGCATGGGGTGACATTCCATTATTGCATCGAAACGATCAGAGCCCAGGAACCCAGCACGACGATACTCCCTAGAAGGATTGCTCCGGCGATTTTCCAGGCCGACCAGGGACGTTCGCCGCTCACTTTGCCGGTGGCAGCATTGATCATCATCTGGTAGACCTTTCCCTTATAACGATAGGAAAGTAACCAGATAGGGAGCAACAGGAATTTGAAAGTGATGGCCGAATAATCGACTCCCATTCGGGAAATCCGCTGGCGATCGCCGCCAATTCTCCGATTCACATCCCTGCGTAGGGCAGACTCAATTCGTGGCTTGGCCAGATGAAATCCGGGCTCCAGTTCGACATCGTAAGTTCGCGCCAGATATCCGGCCAATGCCTCTCGTGTAAACGGGAGACTCAAATTCAAAGGCCAGGGTTCCAGGCCATGAATGAGCTCGGGAGACATTTTCTGACAGGCAAGCACGAGGACGTCATCAAAAAATCGCTGAAAATTTCCGCTGGCCGGGTACCAGCGGACACGGGTGACTGTCCGCCGGTTTTTCCCTGTGCCGACAGTGACTCGATATTCTTCGCCACGCTCGCCGACATAAGCGACGAAGGTCATGGAGTCGAATGTCCAATAGGGAATATAGACGCCTTTGAGCTTGCCTTCGACTCCCGATTTTTTGAAGTCGTTCGGAGCGAACCAGAGAGAGGCTACCCACTTTTTGATGGATCCTTTGGCCCGTTTTTCATCAACCTGAAACGGCAGCACGCCATCCGGCTTAATGCGGGTCTCCATTTCATGGATCCCCTCGAGTTGGATGGGCGAATCACAATAGGGACAACGGGTACTGGTCAGATTTCCCTCAAAGACGACAATCCCGCCGCAGGCATCGCAGCCGACTTCTTTGAATCCTTCTGTCGCTCCTACCGTTTCGTGATGTTTCCGCAGATTTCCGATCATTTCGTGAAAATCGTGCTCGGTGAGGATGGCATCCGCTTCGATGCTCAGCTTTTGTTCGTGTCCACAATAGGGGCATTTCAAATGCTGAGTGCCGATGTTGAAAACGACATCGGCTCCGCAGGCCTCGCAGGGAAAGATCCGCCCATCCGCCTGAGAATGATGAGCCTCAGCCGAAACGGTATTCACTTTCAAGTCGCCCGGCTGTCCGTCGCCTGCATGCTCATCCATCGATTCATATCCAAAACTGCTGGGTCCGTCGTTTAATGGGTGGCTGGGGTCAGAGCAAAGCGGAGCCCCCAGAGTTGTGGATATTCTGGGGGCTCACTGCGTTCGACCCCAGCCACCCATTGTCTGATTAGAAATAATTGATCGACTTACGATTCGACCCAGGAATCGAATACGCGAACCTGTTTCCAGTTCTCTTTGTTTTCTTTGATGAATGTCAGGTGGTCTTCCACGGTCTGGTAGGCATCGTGGGCGTCTTTGTCGGTGAAGTAGACATGCAGAGAAACGTCGTAGGCTTTGTCGTTCACTTCTCGAGTGAATTCTTTGCCAACCGTTCCGGCTGCAAAAAATTCGACGCCCGCGTGATTTTTCAGATATTGATGACAGGCATCCACAAGTTTCTTTTTGGCGGATTCGGAATTGTCGTTTAAGGAAAAGTAGACGATATGTGCCAGCATGATATTTTCAGTTTCATAAAAAAAGGGTGTTCAAAATGACTCTGTCAGCATTCTTGTGGTTTTCGTGCAGATGTTCAATCGAAACCCTATAAACGCAAAAAGTCTCCCTGTTGATGGATCAAAGAATTCTCATCGGTCTCAAAATCACTCGGCAACCTTGATTGCCTGCCCTCGGACCGATAACCTGAGACGATTGAAATAATGAACACACACATTCCCCTCGAATCCGATTTGAGGGATTCTCAGTATTGATCAAGGAGTTCGGCATGGGCCTGTTTGAAGGCAAAAAAGGGTTGGTTTTTGGGATTGCAAACGATCACAGTATCGCCTGGGCAATTACTCAGCAGTTGCACGCCGAGGGAGCCGAGATGGGCTTTACGCACCTGCCCGATAAAGATCCCGAACGTCCCCGCATGGAACGTCGTCTACGAAAACTGGTCGACGATTTCGACAAATTCATTTTGCCCTGCGATGTGCAGAAGGAAGAGGATCTCGATGCCGTCTTCGCGAAAGCGAAAGAAGAGTTCGGCGAAATCGATTTCGTCCTGCACTCGATCGCTTATGCACCGATGGACGACCTGAAAGGCCCGGTTTATAACGTGAGCCGCGATGGTTTCAAGCTGTCGATGGAAATCAGCTGCTACAGTCTGATCTCTCTCGCATCACGGGCACGTCAGATTCTCAAACCGGGGGGAAACATTCTGTCACTGACCTACCTCGGCGGCGAGAAAGTGATTCCCGGCTACAATATTATGGGTGTCTGTAAATCCGCACTGGAAAGTACGGTTGAATATCTGGCGAATGAGCTTGGTCCTGAAGGCTTCCGCGTGAATGCCTTAAGTGCCGGACCGCTGAAAACACTCAGCTCCTCGGCTGTCGGTGAATTTGATCAGATGACAAAACTCTACGAATCCTTCTCGCCACTGCGTCGGAATATCACTCCCGAAGAAGTGGGCAAAACGGGAATGTTCCTGATGAGCGATCAGGCGAGCGGCATCAGCGGGGAAAATCTGCATGTCGACGCTGGCTATCACATCATGGGTGCTCCGCCGCATGATGTTCAGTCTGGAAACTGATTTCTGAATAACAAATCCCGTAGGACAGGCATCCTGCCTGTCTGATTTGGGATTGTGCTTAGTCTGCAATAGACAGGCTGGAAGCCTGTCCTACAGTGCTTAACTGCTTCTTTGTTGATCGAATGAGAAAATACCATGAAACTGACGATGCTGGAATCTGCCGGGGAACTTAAAGTTGTCGGCGTGGAAATGTCGGAAGAACAGATGCAGTTTGTCGATTTATGTGCGGTGGATGATTCTCTGCCCAACTGCATATTGGGCATCCTCATCGAAGGGGTTCTTGATCGTGCAGGCCGGGCTTTTCAAGATGGTCTGGCTCAAAAGAAATTTATTGAAGGCAAGATCAAAGCTCCCATTACCAAGCCGGAAAAGATTATCTGCATCGGACTCAATTACGGAGATCATGCCCGGGAAACGAAAGCAGAGATTCCTTCTGAACCGGTTTGTTTTGGGAAATACGCAAATACCATCATCGGCCCTGGCGATTCGATTCGACTGCCAGCGGTCAGTCAGCGTGTCGATTATGAAGCCGAGTTAGTTGTCGTGATTGGCAAATCAGCTTATCAGGTCGATGCAGCCGATGCTCTCGATTATGTTGCAGGTTACATGATTGGCAACGATGTCTCTGCTCGTGACTGGCAGAAAGGGCGACCAGGCGGTCAATGGATGCTTGGAAAAACTCCGGATACCTTTGCTCCGATTGGTCCCTATCTGGTGACAAGCGAAGAAGTCGGCGATCCTCATCAATTGAGTATCTCGCTGACTCTCAATGGCGAAACAATGCAGCAGAGTTCGGCCACCGAACTGATCTTCGGCATCGATAAAATTATCGCTCATCTGACACAGATTATGACACTGCAACCGGGCGACCTCATATTCACCGGCACCCCTTCCGGCGTCGGCGATGCACGCAAGCCTCCTGTTTACCTGAAGAATGGCGATACGGTCGAAGTCACCATCGAAAAACTCGGCAGTCTGCAAAACCCGGTGGTGAGCTAAGCACTGTAGGTCAGGCACTGCCTGACGATATTTGGGTGCCACCTGGTTTGTCGTCAGGCAGTGCCTGACCTACAACTTATGCAGAGGGATTTTCGCCCCTTAAAACTACTTTTGCTCAGGATGAACCCATTCTGTGGAGCCATCAGACCGGTGTTCCTGTTTCCAAATCGGAACTGATTTTTTGATTTCATCCATCAGAAATTGAGCGGCTGCAAAAGAGTCGGCTCGATGGGGTGAACTGACGGCAATCGCGACGGCTGATTCACCAAGTGCTAATGGTCCCAGCCGATGAATGATGCCGACATGCTTGACGTTCCATTGCTGGCGAGCCTGTTCGATCAGCTTGTGGATCTCATTGATGGCCATTTCATGATAGGCCTCATAGGTAAGGGAGTTGGTCTGTTTTCCATTGGTGAACTCACGGACGGTACCCAGAAACAGGACTGAGGCTCCACAGGAGTGGTCCTGGACGGAGTTCATCAGTTCGTTGTGGTCGACCGGTGATTCTGTCAGTTCGATCCGAAGGGATCCTGATTCGTCAGATTCGAATTTTTGATGAGATGTTTTTTTCATAGGAATTATATAGGAGAATCTTATCCCCCACTGACGGGGGGGATGAATGCAATTTCGTCGTCAGGTTGCAAGACTTGAGCCTCTTTGCAGTAGGAACAGTTTCGAGCCATCATGATTGCTTTGAATTGAGGTTCTAATTCGGGATAGGTTTGCAGCAGGGTTTGTTTTAGCTCGGCAATGGTTAAGCCATCATGCCAGAGAAAGGTCAGTTGATCCTGGCCGACGATTTCCCGCAGTGTGGCGAAGAGTCGGATGGTGATTGTTGATGTATTGTTCATGAGTATAAGAAATCGTTAGGTGGCTGGGGTCGGAGCGAAGCGAAGCACCCAGATGGTCGAGTATTCTGGGGGCTCACTTCGTTCGACCCCAGCCACCTGTCACCCGGTTGTTTTATTGTAAAGGGAGTTTGTTGAAATCGATGGCAATCAGTCCGTAAGCAGCGGCAATAATTTTCAGAGGGTGCAAGACAGGTTTCGCAGCCGGGTGTTGCATCTGAAGTTTACAGCCGGCGCATTCGGTTGTGCCGATATCAAATTCATCATTAACAACCGCATCGATCAAACCCTGACCGATGGCGATCGATTTCTCAAAGTTTTTATGCGTCAGTCCAAAATGGCCAGCCATGCCGCTGCAGCCTTTGTCGATGAAGTGGATTTGCAGTTCGGGAATTAAGGATAGCACTTGAACGTACGGTTTTGAATTGCGGAGTGAACGCTGGTGGCAAGGTTCGTGGTAGCCGAATTTGTGCGGGAATGCGGTAAACTCCGTATTGAGTAAACCTTCCAGATTCAACTGAGCCAGATAGCTCCCTGCTTCCAGAGTTTGATCGGCAATTGCCTGCACATCGGGATGCTTTATCAGGAAGGGATATTCCTGTTTCAGGCAGACGGCACTGGAGGGTTCGAGGCAGAGAATCTGATGCCCTTCCTGAGCATAAGGGCCGAGAATGCGGATGTTCTGTTCAGCCTTGATCCGGGCAGCTGTCAGGTCGCCAGTGTTAATCATACTCATTCCGGAGACAACCTGTTCTTCGGGAATCAGGTAGGGAATGTTGTGATGTCGCAGAATCGCTTCGAGTGCCAGAGCGGTTTCGGGATCGTGGTAATTGGCGAAGTAATCGATGAACAGGATGACTGGTTTGCGATTGGATTCGATCTGCGGAGCCGGCTTTTTCGCATTCTTGCGATTACGTCGTTCGATCTGTTGGAGATAAGGTTTCTTGGCCAGATCAGGCAGTCGTCTGCGGGCATCAATGCCACAAATTTTTTCGAGCAGCCAGCGACCCCAGCGTGTATGGAACATGGGATTGGTCAGCCAGGAAAATCGCCAGCCGAATTCGGCCAGTTTATCGACCCGTGTGAGATACCAGTCGCCTCGATCCAGCCCCTGTTGTAAAACCGATTGAGCTTTTGCTTCCATCCACAAATGGGGAATATCTACTTCGCTGGGACATTCGAGCTGACACTGCTTGCAGTTGAAGCAGGAGTCGAGAACTTCCTGAGTGTTGAGCGATTGCAGAATTTCAGCTGCATCGGTCGCATCTGGATCTGCACTTTGAAACAAGTATTGACGAATCGTATTCGCTTTGGCTCGGGGCGAGGTGTATTCGTTGCGATCAATGTGATGAAACGGACACATCCTGAAATGAGGTTGTGTCGTTTTGCATTGACCACACCCATTGCAGGTCGAGGCTTCGACAGCGAGATCAGTTGGTGTCCAGTTCAGATGGGTGGTGGCTTGGGTCTGTAATTGAATGAGGTTGGCATCGGGCCGAAAATGCCGGACTGCCAGGTGAGGATCTCCACTGACAATTTTATCGGGATTGAAAATTCCATGCGGATCGAAGATCTGTTTGATCTGCTGAAACACTCGATAGAGTGGCCCATATTGAGTACGAATGAAAGCCGTTCGGGAGAGGCCATCGCCATGCTCTCCTGAGATTGATCCACCAAATTCTCCTACGACGCGGTACAAGTCTCGCGCCAGTGATTCGTATAACGATTCGTTCGCAGAGGAAGGGAGTTCCAGGAAGGGACGCAAATGCAATTGCCCACTTCCGGCATGGGCATACAGCGAAGCCGTCACTTGATAACGCTGGAGAATTCGCTGGGCCTGATGCAGAAATTCCCCAATACTGGCTGGGGGAATGACAATATCTTCAATAAATGGCACTGGTCGAGCGGCTCCCTGAATGCGTGCCAGCAGGGGAACAACCTGACGTGGTAATTTCCATAAATCATCGACTTCGCTGCTGTTTTGAGCATGAGATGCGAGAGTACAACTGGGGAGTGCAGTCTGAACAAATTCCAGAAATCGGGCGATTCGATTCTTGATGGCCAGTTCGGAATAATCATCGAAGGCGACAATCAAAGCAGCCGCGGCATGTTGCGGGATCATCTTCGCGTAGTGTGGTGATGCTTCCCGTGCGAGTGTGAGCAGACGACGATCGAGCAGGTCACAGGCACTGGGATCAAATTCGAGAATGGCCGGGATATTATTTGTTGCTTCGTCAAATCGGGCAAAGATCAGTAACATTCCCTGACGATTTTCCGGCAGAGGCAAAATATGTAATTCGGCTTGAGTGCAAATTCCAAGAGAACCTTCGGAACCAACAAACATTCGGGGGAAATCGAGCACACCTTTTCGCAGAACATTACGCACCATGTAACCCGCAGAATTTCGAGCGAGAGGTGGTTGCTGCTGGCGGATGAGTTGATCGTTATCTTTCAGGATGGCAGCAAGGCGACGGAGGATGACACGAACGCGTGCATATTGATCGTGATCCTCACTCGTCGTTTCGGGAGCTTGCGAAACTAAGCCGGCTTGAACAGCTTCGCGTCCTAAATGATGCAGCGAACCGTCCGACAAAACAACATTCAGCGATTTGATATAGTCTCTGGTCGAACCGACTCCCAATGCGTGAGAACCAGCTGCATCGACGCCGATCATGCCTCCAATTGTGGTGACAGCAGCATTGGAAGGGTCCGGCGGAAAATAATAGCCTTGCTCGCCCAGCTGTTTATTGAGATCATCCAGTACGACTCCGGGTTGAACAACCACAGTGTGTTTACGGATTTCCAGGACCCGATTCATCGAACGGCTGAAATCAATAATGATTCCACTGCCAAGGCATCCTCCAGCCAGACCTGTTCCAGAACCGCGAGGGATGAGTGTTATCTGGTGATCTGCGGCATAACGAACCACGGTAACAACATCGTCTTCATGAGCCGGGAAGACAACGGCAATCGGCGAAACCTGATGCAGGCTGGCATCGGTTGCAAACAGGGAACGGGAGCCGTCGTCGGTCCGTACGCTCCCCTCCAGAATTCCTGAAAGGTCTTCCTGAACCTGCTGAGAGAGTCGTTGTTGTTGCTCTGGTGTATAACGTCGCACGTTGTAATCAATTACGAGCTTAGCTTTTCATGCTGATGAGGTTTATTTATGCCTGGCTGAATTACTCACAAGTGAAAATGGAGGATCGAGGAACGACAAGCACGAAGCGCAAGCGAGTGAGTCAACCCGGAAAGAACACACTCGCTTGCGCTTCGTGCTTGTATTAACTCTTGATCTTCCTATCGAATACTGGATGATTAATGCGGGCTATTAATATTCTAGCCGAAATTGCCCAATGATGACTCTGTACAACGGTCGAAAAATAAAAACGTGCGCAGATCAATTTTATGACTTCGATTCCGCTTCGTTTTCACAATAGGTTTTAATCCGTTCGATAAATCGAGTGGCGTACTGATCAGCCTTGGTTTGGCCGACGCCGTGGATGTTCAGGAACTCGGCTTCTGTTTGAGGCCGTTTTTGTGCCATGTCGATTAACGAAACATCACTGAATACAATGAACGGAGCGATTCCTTTCTCGCTGGCGATTTCCCTGCGTTCTGCTCGTAATTCCTCGAACAGAAATTGATCATCGGGCTGCAGTTCCGGCTTCTCGGGCCTTGTTGTGCTGGCTTTTTTGGTTGCTTGTAGAAGTCGCGGTTCGTACTCGCTGTGAAAGACCTGCTTCGCTCTGGGAGTCAGTTTGAGAGTCTGATGCTCTTCATCCCGGATCAGACATTCCTGGTCAATCAGCTGATCAATCCAGCCACGGATTGTACTTTTGGTGAAGCCTTTGAGGAGGTTGTAGGTTGTCAGTTCGTGATGGGCATTGTCGAAGATGCGCTGGTCCCGTGAACCGATCAACACATTGGCAACATAATCGGCTCCAAATCGTTGATCGACACGAACGACGCACGAGAGAATTTTTTGTGCAATCACCAGTGAATCGGGCATCAATTCGACTTCGCCCAGGCAAACGTCGCAGGCTCCGCAGTTTTTCTTTTCATACTGCTGACCAAAATGCTCGACGAGAGCGCGGTGTCTGCATGTGAGGGAACTGCAATAACGGGACTTGATTTTTAATTGCTCCTCAGCTGCCAGGGCGGCTTCACCCGATAAGTCGCTCAGCATTCGTTTCCAGGTGGCGAAATCGTTACCACTGTAGAAGAGCACGCATTCCGAATGCAGGCCATCCCGACCTGCCCGGCCGGTTTCCTGCTGATAATTCTCCAGAGATTTCGTAGCCGAGGCGTGAATGACATAGCGGACATTCGATTTGTCGATCCCCATACCAAAGGCCACTGTCGCCACAATGATGTCCACCTCTTCTTTTAGAAATGCTTCCTGAGCCCGATGCCGTTCTCCATTTTCCAGTCCTGCATGATAGGCCAGTGCTCGATAGCCCGCTTCCTTGAGGGCAGTTGATAACTCATCAACCTGACGACGACTGATACAATAGATGATGCCAGCCGAATCGGGGTATTTCTCTATCACCTGACGGACTTGTGTTTGCAGGTTCTGACGGCGTTGAATGCGGTAGATCAAATTGGGTCGGTCGAAGTTCCCTGTCAAAACCGCAGGCGCCTTGAGTTGCAACTGTTCGCAGATATCGTGACGAACCTGTTCTGTGGCGGTTGCCGTGTAAGCGTGCATGTCGACATCGGGAAGTTTATTCCGTAAGTCTCCCAGCAGGCGATACTCTGGTCGAAAATTGTGCCCCCATGTGCTGATGCAATGAGCTTCGTCGACCGCAATCGCGGAGAGTTTCTGTTTGGAAAGAAAATCGATCATCTTTCCGGTGCAAAGTCGTTCTGGTGCAACATACAGCAATTTGATTTCGCCCGCTTCAATCTGCTGGGCGATCTTTCTCCGTTCGTTCACAGATAGCGTGCTGTTGACCGCTGCAGCTGAGATTCCGTTATCAATCAGGGCATCGACCTGATCTTTCATCAGTGCAATCAGTGGTGAAACGACCACCATCATCCCTTCGCGAGCCAGAGCGGGAACCTGATAGCAGAGCGATTTCCCGCCTCCAGTCGGCAGCACGACCAGCGAATCCTGACGAGCCATGACCGATTCCATCGCCTCTTTCTGCAATGGGCGAAACTCGGAATATCCCCAATACTGCTGGAGAACTGGCAGCAGGGCGGCTTCCGTGTCGGTCTCATCAGGGCTAGTTGATGTCTCAGAGATGATATTTCCTCGATTTGAAATTCTTATTGATCATTCAAATGGATGGCTGTGGGCTTACTCGAAAAGAAGACCCCGAATCGTCGAACTTTCGGGGGCTTCCGCTAAAGCGGAGCGCCCCCGCCACCCACTTTAAATCATTAATTCGTGATGAGTTGCTTTCGATTCATTCCCTTTTCCGGCGGATCTCAATTTGAGTGTGAGTTTCTCGGTCCCAATGGTGGATGAATTGTGGCTTGATGATTAGCATCATCACAATGCTCGTGTATTTTCCCGAATCCAGGGTCATCACACAAGGCATCGACGAAATTTGAACAGTTGCATGATTTCAGGAAATGGCGAGTGAAGTCAACTTCCTGAAATCCTAAGGAAAATCAGTCTGATGAGTTCGACTCCCCGAATCTGCGTTCTTCGAGCCCCCGGGACCAATAGCGATCACGAAACCTGCTATGCTTTTGAGCAGGCCGGTGGAAAGGTGGACAATGTTCATGTATTTGAACTGACAGAGTCTCCAGAACGACTGCAGGATTATCAGATTCTCTGTATTCCCGGCGGTTTCAGTTATGGGGACGATATCGGAGCCGGGGTAATTTTTGCAGGGCAGATTCGCCGCAAAATGGGCGACTTGCTGCATGCTCATCTTCAGCGAGATACTCTCACACTGGGTATTTGCAATGGTTTTCAGGTGCTGCTCAAATCAGGAATACTGCCTAATGGAACTGAAGACTGGACGCCGGGGCCTGAATTTGAACGCGAGGCGACATTAACCTGGAACAACAACGGGAAATACACCGCCCGCTGGGTAAAAATGGTCGTCGACAGTCCTCAGAATGTGTTTCTGAAGGGGATTGAGACCATCGAAATGCCGCTCGCTCATGCCGAGGGCAAGTTGTGTGTGGCCAATGAGGACTTACTGAATTCCTGGAAAGCCAATCGACAAATTGCAGTCCGCTATTGTGATGACTCCCATTCTGCAAATGATGAGGTCCTTTCGGAAGAGTATAACCCAAATGGTTCAGTCGCCAATATTGCAGGCTTGAGCGATGTCTCTGGAAGGGTTCTTGGTCTGATGCCACATCCGGAACGGTTTATTAAGGCTACGCATCATCCCAGCTGGACGCGCAGACCCGAACGTGGACCAGGTGACGGATTGAAATTATTTCAAAATGCGGTGAATTATTTTGCGTGAGAAGTATCCGGCATTCATCGATATTTGGTTCTGGCAAACTCTCATTATTTGGCAATGAATGAATATATCGAAGAGGCTGCGAATATCTGAAGTTATTGACCAGACTGATCTTCTGACAAGCTCTTGACCTGTTTTCCTGGATTGACTTATGATCTGATGACAAGGCCAATTGGCAGGAAGCCATTTTCTTTATCAGTCAGGATGACAATTCGATGGTGCAATCGCAGAGAGATTATGCATCGTTCCGCACCCGTCCCGCTCGCAGTCAGTATCTGTTGGAGCAATTTCGGGGTGTGCTCAAAGGCAAAGTTCTCGATGTGGGATGCTATGAAGCGCCTTTGCGGGAACTGCTGCCACAGGAAGAATACTACGGCATTGATATTGTCGGAAAACCGGATCAGGTCATCAATCTGGAAGAATGCAAACAGCTACCGTTTGCAGATGGTTCCTTCAACAGCGTGATCTGTATTGAAGTGCTCGAACATATTAATAATCTGCACGATATGTTCCACGAACTGTTCCGCGTGAGCAGTCAGGATGTCATCGTCTCCCTACCCAATTGCTGGTGTGGAGCTCGTCAGAAAGTTGGGCGTGGTCGCGGCGAGATTCTGCATTACGGACTGCCGCATCAGAAGCCCGTCGATCGTCACAAATGGTTTTTCAATGTCTCGCAGGTTGTCGATTTCTTTGAATCGGCCTGCCCCGCGGAGTACGAACTGGTCGATTTACGAGTTGTCGAAAAGCCGCGTTCAGGTCCACTCACGTTGATACGACGGTTCTGGTTTTCCTCCAAAGCCTATGCGAATCGATACGCACATACTGTTTTTGCAGTGTATCGACGTAAACAGGTTCAGAAGATGGCGGCGTGAATTCGGGTTGAAGGTTTAGAGTTGAGGGTTAAATGTTGGATGTCAGGCAATGCCTGACCTACGAACTAAGAAAACAAAACCCAACTGGGTTATCGCCAGAGAGTAATTCCGATGCGTGAACATAAGATGCAGAGTTTCCCGGGCTACATGCAGCAGGCTGTCGATATTTTTGGACAGAAAGCGGCTGGTCAGCATATTCTCGACTTACCGGCTGGCAGCGGGAAGTTGACTGCTGCTCTGCGGGCACAAGGGCATCAGGTAACTCCCGGCGATATCAATGGACATGCAGGCGATTTCGTCTATGCCGACATGACCAAGCGGCTTCCCTTTGATGATGAAACTTTCGACGGAGTTATCTGTCTGGAAGGCATCGAGCATGTGCTCAATCCGTTTCTGCTGATGGGCGAATTGATTCGCGTCAGTAAAGTTGGCGGTACGGTCATTATCTCGACACCAAACATCATGAATATGTGGTCGAGACTGCAATTCCTGTTCACGGGCACGTTCTATCAGTTTCACCCTTCTCAGCTGACCGATTACGGTCCAGAAGAAGCGGTTGACCGTTTCCACATTTCGCCGATGTCATATCACTCGATGCGATATCTGGGAGATTTCTTCGGAGCTCGAGTCGCGGAAGCACGAGCTGATAAATCGAAGCGTGCTTTTCTGGGCCCGGTTTACTGGACCATCCAAACCATTGGCAAACTCTGGTCGCGATCGCTCTTCTTTTCGAAGAATTATCAGAAGAACGAAAAACGAAATACTGAAATCTATCAGCATATAAATTCCTGGTCGCTGTTGACTGGTCGCTCGATCATTATGGTCTTCGAAAAAACTCGCTCGACAAAAGTCTTGCCGACCGATGTCTTTCTGGGTGATGAGCATAAAAAGGCTGCTTAAATTAGGGTGGCGGGGGCGCTCTCGAAGAGAAGC
>TARA_R100000789_G_scaffold42075_9_pt1 | contig 12871 bp, 11 predicted proteins | sample TARA_R100000789 | Tara Oceans TARA_R100000789 (sample SAMEA2623403) | marine metagenome | biome: marine biome (ENVO:00000447); feature: mesopelagic zone (ENVO:00000213); material: "saline water (ENVO:00002010), including plankton (ENVO:xxxxxxxx)" | depth 450 m
GGAATACCTCAGCCAAACCGTCTGGACCGATGAGGACCAGAACGGCGAAACCGTGGCCTACCCCGACACGCTGGTCGGTACCGACAGCCACACCACCATGGTCAACGGCGCCGCCGTTCTGGGCTGGGGTGTTGGCGGGATCGAGGCCGAGGCCGCGATGCTGGGTCAGCCGATCTCGATGCTGATCCCCGAGGTTGTCGGCTTCAAGCTGACCGGCAAGATGCTCGAAGGCACCACCGGCACCGACCTTGTGCTGAAGGTTGTCGAGATGCTGCGCGCCCACGGCGTCGTGTCCAAGTTCGTCGAATTCTATGGCGAAGGGCTGGACAGCCTGCCGCTGGCGGACCGCGCCACCATCGCCAACATGGCCCCGGAATACGGCGCCACTTGCGGCTTCTTCCCGATTGACGACGAAACCCTGCGCTACCTGACCAACACCGGCCGCGACAAGGATCGCATCGCGCTGGTCGAGGCTTATGCCAAGGAAAACGGTTTCTGGCGCGGCCCGGATTACGATCCGGTCTACACCAGCACGCTGGAACTGGACATGGGCACCATCGTGCCCGCGATTTCCGGGCCCAAGCGGCCGCAGGACTACATCGCGCTGGACGCCGCCGCGACCGCCTTTGGCGAATACGTCAAGGGCATCCGCTCCGGTGAGGACGCCACTCCCAAGGAAGAAGTCCGCTGGGAAGGTGAAGGCGGCGCGCCCGAGCCGACCGACATTCCGGGCGACGAAGGCCACCATAAGCGCGGCTACGTCAAGACCGACGAGCACGGCTACCAGCTGCATGACGGCTCGATCGTGATCGCCTCGATCACCTCGTGCACCAACACGTCGAACCCCTATGTGATGATCGGCGCCGGTCTGGTTGCCCGCAAGGCAGCGGCCCTTGGCCTGACGCGCAAGCCGTGGGTCAAGACGTCGCTCGCGCCGGGTTCGCAGGTGGTCTCCGCCTATCTTGAAGCGGCGGACCTGCAAAAGGATCTGGACGCGGTTGGTTTCAACCTCGTTGGCTACGGTTGCACCACCTGCATCGGCAACTCCGGCCCGCTGGCCGAGGAAATCTCCAAATGCATCAACGACAATGATCTGATCGGCACCTCGGTCCTGTCCGGCAACCGCAACTTTGAAGGCCGCATTTCGCCTGACGTGCGCGCCAACTATCTGGCTTCGCCGCCGCTGGTCGTGGCGTACGCGCTGGTGGGCGACATGAACGTCGACATCACCAAGGACAGCCTGGGCAAGGATAAGGACGGAAACGACGTCTACCTGAAAGACATCTGGCCGACGACCAAGGAAGTCGCTGATCTGGTGCAGGAAACTGTCACCCGCGAGGCGTTCCAGTCCAAATATGCGGACGTCTTCAAAGGCGACGACAAATGGCAGGGCGTCGAGGTTCCTCAACAGGAAACGTATGACTGGCCGTCGACCTCGACCTACATCCAGAACCCGCCGTATTTCCAAGGTATGTCCAAGGAAAAAGGCGAGATCACCAACATCAATGGCGCGCGTGTTCTGGCCCTGCTGGGTGACATGATCACCACCGACCACATCTCTCCGGCCGGATCGTTCAAAGACACCACCCCTGCCGGTCAGTACCTGACAGAGCGTCAGGTGCCCCAGCGCGAGTTCAACTCTTACGGCTCGCGTCGCGGCAACCATGAGGTGATGATGCGCGGCACCTTTGCCAACATCCGCATCAAGAACGAGATGCTGGACGGCGTCGAGGGCGGCTATTCCAAAGGCCCCGACGGCAACCAGACCTCGATCTACGACGCGGCAATGGCCTACAAGGACGCTGGCACCCCGCTGGTGATCTTCGGTGGCGAGCAGTACGGCGCGGGTTCTTCGCGCGACTGGGCGGCCAAAGGCACGGCGCTGCTGGGCGTCAAGGCGGTCATCGCGGAATCGTTTGAGCGTATCCACCGCTCGAACCTGGTGGGCATGGGTGTCATCCCGTTCGAGTTCACCGGCGGCGACACCCGCAAATCGCTGGGCCTGACCGGCGATGAAACCGTGTCGATCTCTGGCCTAGATACGGTGCAACCGCTGCAAGAGGTGCCCTGCACCATCACCATGGCGGATGGCTCCTCCAAGGAGATCACGCTGAAATGCCGGATCGATACTGCCATCGAGGTAGAATACATCGAACACGGCGGCGTGCTGCACTATGTGCTGCGCAACCTCGCGGGTCAGTCGGCCGTCGCCGCCGAGTAACCACTGGACTCTGAGCCGGATCATGGGCCGCTGTTCCATTGGGACAGCGGCCCTTTGTCTTTGTTGCTGCCTCTTTGACAAACTGCTGGCTCCGGTGTCGCACCGGCGATAACCTGCGGTCCATATCCCTATGCAGCCATTGTCACTCCCGGAGGTTCCAAATGTCCGAAAACTTTACCCACATCTATGTCATTGGCGGCGTCGACCCAGGGGGCAACTATCAATTGCAAGGGCCCAATGCCATATCCTCGACCGTCAGCGACGGGGCCGATGGCGTCAACGACACCTCTACCGCCGTGGGCGACAATGTCACTTGGACGGTGTCCAGTTTTTTGTTCAGCGGCCCCTATGAGTTGATCGGCCTGACCATTGACGGCGACCCGGTGCTGTTCGACGGGGTCTCTGCCTATGTCGCGTCGAACAACCCGACACTTGGGCCGGGCATCGTAATGCCGTCCCCCGACACAAGCTACACCTACTGCTTTGCCGCCGGAACCTTGATCGCGACACCCTCCGGCGACGTCCCTGTCGAGACCCTGACCATCGGGGACACCGTGCTGACCGCTGCGGCCAGACCCGTGCCCGTCAGATGGATTGGCCGCCAGACCCTGCGCAGCCTGTTTGCCGGCCCCAGCCAACAGCTTGTCCGTATTTGTGCAGGCGCGCTTGGTGGCGGCCTGCCCTACAGCGACCTGACCGTGACTGCTGATCACGGCATGATCCTTGACGGAGTGGTCGTCAATGCCTCCGCGCTGGTCAACGGCGACAGCATCAACTTTGTGCCGCTGGCCGATCTCCCCGCACAGGTCACCGTCTACCATGTCGAGACAGAGGCGCATGACGTGATCCTCGCCAATGGTGCGCCGTCGGAGACTTTCATCGACTATCGCGACCGCCGCGCCTTTGACAATTTCGGCGAATACCTCGATCTCTACGGCGTCGAGCGGATCATCCCCGAGATGGCGCGCCCTCGGGTCTCATCCCGGCGCATGTTGCCGCAGCAGATCCGGAACCGTTTGGAACCTGCCGACGCCTCAATGGCCCCCGTCTTGGCACGCCTTGCCTGACCGGATCGATACCGCGAATCCGGTGGACTGAATCGAACACGGCGGCGTGTACCTTTACGTTCTGCGCCCTCCGGCGAAAGCATCGTTCGCGGCAGAATGAGCCGGTTGAACACTTGTGAAAAGGGCACTTCGGCGCCCCTTTTTTGGTTGATCGGATGCGCTGTGCCAGACCTGCGTTAAACCAAGTTGCTTGACTTATCGTTAACCTTTGGGCGTGTTGATCGGCATTAATCTATTTCGAGGGACAAGAAATCATGCCGACAACTTTCCATTTTGAGTCGCAAGTCGGCATCGGCCCCAAGAATACTCCAGCCTTTGCCGCCCCCACCAATTTCGACGTCGAGATTACGGCCCTGATCGACGACGGTTCGATCCTGCCCGGCGACGAGATCACGCTGTCGCAACTCGACTTTGGTCCCCCACCGGAATGGACCGCAGCAGGTCTGACCCCGGTGAACCAGGGTCCGGATCCCGGCGGCTCGGGGGTTGACGTCTACACCGCCTCTGCCTTTTATTATGGAACAAGAAGTTTTTTTTCGTCCACCGGCAACCAGACCGGGTTCATTTTCGGTGCTGATCAAGTCTTTCCGAACGAGAACGAGTTCCTGATCCTCTTCGACAACAACTTTGACTTCTTCGGCGCCGATACGATCCTTTTGAATGACATCGAAAGCTGGAACCAGTTCAACACGTTTCAACCCCTGCTCATTGAACCTGCCTGTTTTCTGGCTGGAAGCACCATCGCCACGCCTGGCGGTTCAAGTGCCGTCGAAGACCTCCGGATCGGACAGCCGATCTTGACCGCTGATGGTCGGGTGGTGCCGGTGAGATGGATCGGCCGGCAGATCATTCACAGGTCGTTCTCAGGCAGCAAGGCGCAGCCAGTGCGCTTGCGCGCCGGAGCCTTGGGCGATGGACTGCCCCACAGCGACCTCACCGTAACCGCCGATCACGGAATGATCCTTGACGGGCTGGTGATCAATGCCTCCGCGCTGGTCAACGGCGACAGCATCGGTTTTGTGCCTCAGGCGGAATTGCCCGAGCAGTTCACCGTCTACCACGTCGAGACAGATGCCCATGACGTCATCCTCGCCAATGGTGCGCCGTCGGAGACTTTCATCGACTACCGTGACCGCCGCGCCTTTGACAATTTCGACGAATACCTCGATCTCTACGGGGTCGAGAGGATCATCCCCGAGATGGCGCGCCCTCGGATTTCATCCCGTCGCATGCTGCCGCAAGAGATCCGGAACCGTTTGGAACCTGACGATGCCTTAATGGCCCCCGACTTGACCCGCCTTGCCTGACCGGATCAAGACCGCCATCAAGGTGGACTCCATAGACCACCGTGGCGTGCTGCATTACGTGCTGCGCAATCTGGCCAAATCGGCCCAAGCGCCGACAACAGCAAGCGTGCAACAGGGGGTGGACTGCAGGGTTTACCCCTTTTCGCTTTCTCGCCAACGCCCCTAAATACTCCCCAACCGGCAGGCAAACGCTCTCTTTCCAGCCTAAGGTTGACATTGCCAAAGCTTCGATAAAAGCATAGGAGAATGGAAAATTTATTGCTCAACCAATGAGTTGCGGCAAAATTCGTCTTCAAAGGATGTACCAGTATGGCGACCACAGCAACCTACACGCATTATTATTCCTTCGGGGGCACGGACCCAAGGGGGCTGTCGACATATACAATTGGAGCGAACGACGTAAGCACGACGCTGGAGGACAATCAGGACGGATCAGACAATGGTGTGATCGCGCCCGGCGATGCTTTTTCGTGGACAGCGACAGGCAATACATCTCTTATCGGCGTAACCGATGCCGGATATCCCGTTTTGTTCGAGAGCGGCCCAAATTACTATTACATCCTTTCCAACAATGGAAACTTGTTCGCGACACCTCTGTCGATCAGTGAGACGAGCTACACCATGTGTTTCGCGGCGGGCACCCTGATCACGACGGGCGGTGGCACACCGACCGTCGAGACGCTGAAGATCGGGGATGAGATCCTTGATCAGAATGGTCGCGCTGTGCCGATCAAATGGATCGGGCGCCAGACGCTCAACAAGCTGTTTGCGAGTGAACGCATGCGACCCGTGCGCATCCGCACCGGAGCTTTGGGCGATGGCCTGCCCCACAGCGACCTCACCGTGACCGCCGACCACGGCATGATCCTTGACGGGCTTGTGGTTAACGCCTCGGCGCTGGTCAACGGGAGCACGATTGATTTCGTGCCGCTGGCCGAGCTGCCCGACAGCTTCACCGTCTTCCACATCGAGACAGAGACTCATGACGTGATCCTCGCCAATGGTGCGCCGTCCGAGACCTTCATCGACTACCGCGGCCGCCGTGCGTTTGACAATTTCGACGAATACCTCGACCTCTACGGTGCCGAGCGGATAATTCCTGAGATGCACCGGCCGAGAATTTCATCGGCGCGGCTCTTGCCACAGTCCATCTGCGACAAGCTGCAGATCAGCGCGCCCCTTTTGAACCTTGCCAAGTCTGCATAGGGGCCTCTTAAAACACAGTGGGCAAGCAATCTTTGAAACCACAGCCACTGGCGTTGCAGAAACTCCCCCTAAGCGGGTGCCCCCTGACATAACCCATGTCCCGACATTGGTTTTTTTAGCGCACTTGACTGCACGCCAAGCGGGACAGACCGAGATATAGATTGATGTGTGCTTGGATTTTCGCCTATCAACATACAACGTTCATTTCTTCACGCGAAAAAACGAACAGTTAGAGGGAGAGTAGTATGGGCAGTTTCTCGACAACACACGCCATCACCTACAATAGCGGCTCCTTCGAGGGCCCAGTACACAATTTCGTCGAGACCATCAGCGATGGCGACGCGGACACAACCTTTGAAACCGGCGACACCCATTTCTATGTGGCCGGCGCCCTCACTATGGTCTTTCAGGGCACGGCGGTTGTCGACGGCATCACATGGCCGGTCTTCTCCTATCAAGAGGCTCCGACGTATTTCACAATTTTGATGGATCAGGCACCCGTCACTGTGCCGCCGACCCTATCGTATACCCCCGGTGAAACATTCAATAATGCCTGTTTCGCAGCAGGCACCCTGATCGCCACGCCTGCGGGCGACGTTCCCGTCGAGACCCTGCAAACCGGTGACCAGATCCGCACCGCCGATGGCCGCGACGTCGCCGTGAAATGGCTGGGACATCTCAGCTACAGACCCTTGTTCTGCTCCGGCAAGCACCTGCCCGTACGCATCCGTGCGGGCGCTTTGGGTGACGGCCTGCCTCTGGCTGATCTGGTGGTGACCGCCGATCATGGCATGATCATCGATGGGCTTGTGGTCAACGCCTCTGCGCTGATCAATGGCACGACCATCGATTTTGTCCCTGTGAAGGAACTTCCTGACAGGCTGACGGTCTACCACGTCGAGACAGACGCGCATGACGTCATCCTCGCAAATGGCGCGCCTGCAGAGACCTTCATCGACTACCGCGATCGCCGTGCCTTTGACAATTTCGGCGAATACCTCGAGCTATGCGGCTGTGAGCGGATCATCCCGGAAATGGACCGCCCGCGCATTTCCAGCGCTCGCCATTTGCCCGATGCGACCAGAGAAAGGTTGGGGATCACAGCGGCGGATCATCTTGCCTCTGCTTCCTGACTGTCAAAGGGTTTCCCTTCCCGTGAGGTGTCCGACTTCGCGCCAGACGACCTGATAAAGGTCACGCTCCTGAAATTCGTGCTCTCCCCAAAGCGTGGTGGTAGAGATCTCAACAACTGTTGGGAAACGTGACACGATTCACGCTCATCTGGGATGAGCCATCCACTATGCTGCAGGGTGGCTCATCGATGAAACGTCTTGCCTGCACATTTTTTTTATTTTGCCTTTTTATATAGCGATCTCGCATTGGCATCAACAATGCGGTCGAGGCCCGGAACCGGAAATCGGAAATCGGAAATCGAATCCGAACAGCGGGCGGAGCACCTTTCCCAAAGCAACAATAGCCACCCAATATTAAACAACTGTTAATCCAATATTAACACTTTTCTCGCAGTTTACTCGAGATCGCCCGCGAAGAACGACTGCACAGAAGGAGACTCTCTAAGGTTGATGTCGTGAAGTTATCAGTCTTTTCTATTTGTTCTCTGCGTGTTGCTTCGTGTTCAACATCCTACCGAGACAAGCGAGCAATCAAACCACATTCAGCTCTGAAAGAATGCCTTCCTTCGAGCGCACACATGAATCATGCCTTGCGCTGCGTCTAGTTATTTCGACGCAGGCACCTCCCCAAAGGCATAAACATCAGGAGACTGTATTATATGTCCAGTATCGATCTTTCCGACGTCTATCAGTTCGACGGCGGCCTGCTTTCACTTAGCCTGGGCGGTTCGACCACCACGCTGCTTTCCGACCTTAGCGCGCAAAGCCCGGCGGTCGTAGTCGACGCCAACGACTCTTTCGAGCAAACCGACGATGGCGTCACTACGTTTAATGGTGATACAATCGATTACGTTGGCAATGGGACAGCCTCCTTGCTGGGTTTCCTCGACCCGCAAGACTTCGTTATGTTCAACGCATCGGGTAGCACCTATCTTTGGTTCCCCAATGGTACGCCAGTCGGTGCTGGTCTTTCGTTTACCCTCGATTTGGATGACGCTGGTGCCTACGCATATTGCTTTGCCGCAGACACGCTGATCGCTGGCCCGGACGGGGAACGCAAGGTTCAGGATCTGAGCATCGGCGACACGATCCTGACTGCAGACGGCAAAGAAACCGCTGTCAAATGGATCGGACGCCAAACGCTGAACAAGATGTTTGGCGAAGCGTCCAAACAGATGGTGCGCATCTCCGCCGGCGCGCTGGGTTCAGGCCTGCCGCACAGCGACCTGACTTTGACCGCCGACCACGGTCTCAGCCTTGATGGATACTTGGTAAACGCCTCGGCTTTGGTCAATGGGACGACTGTTTCATTCGTCCCGACATCGGAACTCGAGATGCAGTTCACGGTCTACCATATCGAAACCGAGGGCCATCAAGAAATTTTGGCCAACGGCGCGGCTGCCGAAACCTTCATCGACTACGCCGAGCGCAAAAAGTTCGACAACTACGATGAGTTCGTTGAACTGATTGGCGCTGAGCACGTCATTGCGGAAATGGATAAGCCACGCGTATCCGCGCGCCGCATGTTGCCCCCGGAACTGAAGGCACGGCTTGATCTTGACTACGCGGACGTCGAACTAAGTGCGTGTGCCTGATCAAAGTTAATGTCTTTGCCGCTTGAGCAGGACACAGATAGTTGAGAGTTTGACGGGCCTTGCCATTCGTTGGCAAGGCCCGTTCGCTTGTCGTAATTCGGGAAAAGAACGGGAAACAGCGACACTTGGTATCCAGTGCCAATCCTCAGAGGCACTCCCCCAGAAGAGAAAAATCCCCACTTGGATTCAGGAGCCGACCAAAGTCAGGCAAGAAAGCGCCTGACTTCACTGCAGAACGGCCCACTTTCGCGCAAATCCTCCTCACCGGCGGTTTTCCTGACCTGCGCGCCCGCAAGTTCCCCCTGTAAATTAATCTCGTGACCCCATGTCTTGGGCATAAGAAAGAACGAGGCAGGACTATGAGAACCCTAACACTTTTGCAGGCTGCAGCTCTGCTGATGCTGGCTGTGATCGGCGCCTATGCCGGGCAGGATACAGGCGAACACAATTGCGCAGCCCCCGCAGCAACCGTGAAGGTCTGCGAACTCTGATCGCAGACCCCACTTGCGACCTCAGCCGGCGTCAGGCAGCGGCGGCAGGCTGCGCAGGTACAAGATGATGGCCGACAGATCATCGTCGGTCATCCCGGCCAGATAGCCATAGGGCATCGGCGGCGTCATCTGCGCGCCGTCCGGACGCAGCCCCTTGGTGATCATGTCCCGCAGCTCTGCATCGGTGTAGATCGCCAAACCGTCCTCATGCGGGGTCAGGTTGGCCGCCACCGACACCCCCCAAGGTCCATGAAACTCAAACCCGCCAGCCCCCAGCTGGGTGTCCAGCATCGGCCCCCTTTCACCCATCGGGGTATGGCATTCCATGCAATGGGACACAGGTCCGGCAAGATACGCACCATAGGCGACACTCACCCCCTCTTCCGGGTGCGGCACGCTGTCGATGGGCGGGCCATAGGCGGGTGGCAGCGGGATGGTGTAGGTGCTCTTGCCCGGATCACCATCGACCGCGGGCACCGTGCGCAGATACATCACAACGCTCATCACGTCGTGATCCGACAATCCGCGATACATGGCAAACGGCATCGGCGGTCCGATGATGGACCCGTCCGGGCGCAGTCCTTCGCGGATCGCCTTTGCCAGTTCCATATCCGACCAATCCGCCACAGCGCCCGCAGGCGTGATATTCGGTGCGATCGCGGTAAACGCCGGGTTCTTGTCAACCAGCCGTCCGGCAAGGTTCTGCTCCATCACCGGGCCTTGGGGGCCCAAAGGGGTGTGGCAATTGCCGCAACCTGCCGGTCCTTCGACAAGATAGCGACCGCGTTCCAGGCTGGGGTCGGCATGGGCAAGTGTGCCGCCGACAGCAAGCGCTAGGCTCAGTCCGGTTAATCTGGAAATCATCTTTCCCTCCCTGAAAAAATTTCTTTGTGGAAACCGCTTCGACTCGTACGCAAGGTCGAGAATAGCGCTTCTCAAAGAAGTCTCTCAGGGAAATCTTTTCAGCGTCCCAGCGCCTCGTTCAGCTTGGGCACAAACCGCTGTTGATAGTCAGAGCCAACCAGCGGCCCGACAAACTTGAAAACCACCGTGCCGTCACCATCCAGAATAAAGGTCTCTGGCGGGCCGGTCACGCCCCAGTCAATCGCCGTGCGGCCAGCCGGATCAAACGCCACCGCAGCAAACGGATTGCCGTCATCTGTCAAATACTTGACCGCGTTGCCTGCCTGATCCTTGAAGTTGACGCCGACAATGCGCACACCGTCCTTTTGCATCTGCAACAGAACAGGATGTTCGGCGCGGCACGGCGGGCACCAGCTGGCCCAGAAATTGACCAGCGTCACCTCTCCCCCGGCCAGCATTTCTGGCGTGATGGGGTCATAGCCGGTCAAGGCAACATCGGTCATCGCGGGGGCCGGTTTGCCCTCGAACATCGAATCGAGACGGTCCTTGCCGTCACGCCCCAACCCCAGAAAGAACATCAACCCGATACCGGCAAAGATCAGCGGCGGCGCAATCATCAGCGGAGAAAGTTTAGCCATTTCTCTGACGCTCCTCGATACGTTCCAGATGTGCCCGCACCTTGCGGGCGCGCCGGACACTGGCAACCACCAGCACCAGCAACAGCAGCAGGGACACCCCGTAGGACGCCAGCACCGTGAACGCGTATTTCCCCAGTTCTGGCATCATGCCATCCGCTCCCGTGCCAGTAGCGCGCGCGCCCGGCGGGCGCGAATTTCGGTCTGGGTGCGCAACAGCACCAGCGCCACGAACAACAGGACAAAGCCGACGCCAGACACCGCCAGCGGAATGAAATAGACGTTGCTGACCTTTTCGGTGGTGTCCGCGCCGGTCACAGCCCCCGCGCGCAGCACCGATGATCCCTGATGCAGGCCCTGATTCCAGAACTGCACCGCATACCGGCTGAGCACGGCAAAGACCGATCCAACAAGGCACAGGATCGAGGTCAGGTCGGCGGCGGTATCGTCGTCCTCGATCGCCTCCCACAGCGCCATATAGCCAAGGTAGAACAGGAACAGGATCAGGAACACAGTCAGGCGCGGATCCCAAGCCCACCAAGTGCCCCACATCGGCTGCCCCCAGATCGCGCCGGTGACAAGGCCGATCAACGTCATGACAGCGCCAATGGGGGCCGCAGCGCGGGCGGCCAAGGCGCTGACATGGTGGCGGCGCACAATCCAGATCAGAGAGGCAATCAGCATCATCATCCACGCATTGATCGCCATCATGGCGGCAGGCACATGCAGATAGATGATCTTGACGGTGGACCCCTGCCGGAAATCCTCGGGCGTAAAGATAAAGCCCCAGATCAATCCGACAGCCAGACAAATCGCCGCCGCCGCCGTCACCCAGGGCAACAGCACATCCGCGGTGCGGATGAACTTGACCGGATTGGCGTATTCCCAGATCGACATGGCCTATGGCCTCCCTTTCACGGGGTTACAGCGCAAATATCGCGCGGGCGCAATACGACACTGGTACACTCACCGCAGGTTGATCCGCAGGACAGCCGCGCTGGCAAAGGGCAGCAGGGCCGCGACCCCGAAACTGATACCCGCCAACATCAACAGCGGTGTTTGCACGGCCAGCCCCTCTGCGCCACGCCGGGCCACCTCGGCCCCGAATATCAGCGTCGGCACATACAGCGGCAGCACCAGCAGCGACATCAACAGCCCGCCACGCTTCAGCCCCACGGTCAACGCCGCGCCAAAGGTGCCGATCACCGACAGCGCGGGCGTGCCCAACGCCAGACTGACAAACAGCCACAGGTATCCCGGCCCGGCAAGGTTCAGCAGCACGCCCAGCAGCGGCGCCGCCAGCACCAGCGGCAACCCGGTGGTGATCCAGTGGGCCAGCGCCTTGACGCTGACAATCCCTTCCATCGGCAGCGGCGCTGTGGCCAGCAGGTCAAGGCTGCCATCCTCCCAGTCCAGCGCAAAGATCCGGTCCAGCGACAGCAGGCAGGCCAGCAGCGCGCCGATCCACAGCACCCCCAGCGCGATTTGCGTCAGCAGGTCAGTTTGCGGGCCAACGGCGAATGGCACCAGCACGGTAACGATCAGGAAAAAGGCAAGGCCAAGGCCAAAACCACCGCCCGCCCGCACCGCCAGCCGCAAGTCCCGTGTCAGCAGCGCGATCACAGAAACGCCTCGTCCTGCACGGCAGCGCGCGGTTTGGCGCGATAGGGGGCGACGTCAAACACATCCGCCTCGGGGATGCCAAGGTCGATATGGGTGGCCATCAATGCCGACCCGCCCTGCCCCAGATGCGCACGCACGGCCCCGGCGAACAGCGCGACAGAGTCGGCGTCCAGCGACACGGTCGGCTCATCCAACACCCAGACGGGCCGCCCGGTGACCATCAACCGCGCCAGCCCCAACCGCCGTTTCTGGCCTGCTGACAGTGTCCCGGCCAGCCGGTCCTGCAACGCCACAAGGTTGAAGGCCGACAGTGCCGCGTCGATGCCGGAACGGCCAAAGACCCGCGCCCAGAAATCAAGGTTCTCCGATACGCTCAACATGGTTTTCAGCCCGTCGACATGGCCGGCATAGGCGATGCGTTCGCCCGCACCACGCACCTCGCCCTGCATGGCAGGCTGCAATCCGGCCACGGTGCGCAACAGCGTGGTCTTGCCCGCGCCATTCGGCCCGCGCAGCACCAGCGCCCGACCGGGCGCCAGCGCAAAGCTGACCCCCTCCAAAACCGGCACGCCACCCCGCGCCACCATCAGATTGCTTGCCGTCAATTCCATGGCATTTGGCTTAGCCCAGCCCGCGCCCCCGCAAAAGGGCCAAGCCGCCTCCGCGACGCCATGCCCGCGCCAAAACGCCTGTCCGACCGGATCAGACCGGCAGCGCGGCCAGCGCGAC
>TARA_R100000789_G_scaffold2748_2_pt1 | contig 12867 bp, 11 predicted proteins | sample TARA_R100000789 | Tara Oceans TARA_R100000789 (sample SAMEA2623403) | marine metagenome | biome: marine biome (ENVO:00000447); feature: mesopelagic zone (ENVO:00000213); material: "saline water (ENVO:00002010), including plankton (ENVO:xxxxxxxx)" | depth 450 m
AGAGGCGCAGATTATTCTCAGATTCGACACTTTGCTATTTAATGGTGCATTCTGATGTACCTCATAGGTAACCGATGCCCAAACTGCTGCTGGCGATTGAGTCGACGTGTGATGAGACTGCGGCTGCAGTTATCGGGCGTGACCTGACGATTCTGAGTTCGATTGTCTCTTCACAAACCGATCTGCACGAGCAATATGGCGGAGTTGTTCCCGAGATTGCAGCTCGCGCGCATGTCGAACGGATATTGCCGGTCATCGACAGTGCGTTGAGTGAAGCGGGAGTGAAACTGACTGATCTCTCCGCGATTGCTGTCGCGACTCATCCCGGGTTAGTCGGCTCCTTACTCGTGGGAGTGACCGCTGCAAAAACACTGGCTTTGATTCTCGATCTTCCGCTCATTGCGATTGATCATGTGCAGGCTCATCTGTATGCCTGCCAGATATCCTCCGCGAAGAATGTCTTTCCTGCAGTCGGGCTGGTTGTCAGTGGTGGGCATACGAATCTTTATGATTGCCGGGACGCATTAGAAATGCCTTTGCTCGGTTCGACGATTGATGATGCCGCGGGGGAAGCGTTTGACAAAGTGGCAGCGATCTTAGGACTCACTTACCCGGGTGGACCTTCAATTCAAAAGGCAGCTGAAGATGGAAATGCCGATGCTTTTGATTTTCCAAAAGCGTTCTACCATCAATCGCGTCTGGCCTTCAGCTTCAGCGGACTCAAAACAGCTGTTCTCTACGAAGTGAAAGGACAGCCGGGTGCTCATCAACAACCGCCTGAAATGAACTCAAAAAGACTGGCTGATGTGGCAGCCTCGTTTGAAAAAGCTGTGGTCGATGTGATAGTCCGGAAATGCGAACAGGCGTTGAAACAATTGGGATATGACTCTCTATGCGTCGGCGGAGGGGTCGCGGCGAACCGACGTTTACGAAATCAACTTGAAAGTATGTGCTCTAAGCGCAAGGCTCAACTCGTCATTGCACCGATGGAATACTGCACCGACAACGCGGCCATGGGAGCGATTGCCTGGGAGAGTTATGATCGAGGGTTGTTTGCTTCGCTCGATATTGATGTGACACCTGGTCTTGTGCGGGCACAATGATTGTAACAGCTCGTAGGTCAGGCTGTGCCTGACGAAATGGACGTTAAATTTTATTCATGTCAGGCACAGCCTGACCTGCAGCAAGTGGCCAGTTTACGATAAATTGAAGACCACACTCTTCAGAGTTCTGTTTCACCTCAATAGTCGCCTGATGCAATTCGGCTAGACGATAGGCTTTGCTCAAACCAAACCCCAGTCCACGACCGGCTTGCCGTCCAGAGTAAAAGGGATCGAAGAGATGCTGCATTTCTTCTGGGGTTAAGCCCCGACCATCGTCGGTGATGTGAATTTCACAATGATGATCCTTAGCCTGTAAGACTTCGATCTGGACCGAAGTCGCTGCCGTTGAGGGATGAAGAGTGTTTCGAAGTAATTCTGAAATGACTGTGAGAAATTGATCCCGATCGGCTTCCAGAAAAATCTCCTCATGACAATCAAATTGAACCTGCGGAATTTCCTCTCCAAATTGACGACGAGCGATCGCGAGTTGAGATTCAATGATTGGCGGGATTTCGTCTCGAACTGAAAATCGTGTCGTTTGAGGTGACGGAGGATCGGCAAAGACCATGACATCGCCAATCATATCCCGCACGCGCAGTGCCTGACCGGCTATTGTTTCGAGTGATTGTCTGCGAGCAGGATCATGTTCCTCTTTCAACAACAAGTGGACACGACCGAGAATCACTGCGAGCGGATTATTGATTTCATGACCAGCCGCAGCGCAGAATTCTACGAGTGAAGCCATACGGACATCGTCGGGGTGAATTGAGATCGTTTCCTGTTTCGAGTTCACTCTTATTGACTTCCGATGAGATGTCCATAAAAAAAGCCGCACGAATTCCGTGCGGCCTGATTCTTCTTTATTCGACGATCAAACCCCGACAGGTTCGACATCGAGCAGTTTGCAGATGCGGTTCATTAACACATCGACCTCGAAAGGCTTCTGCATAAAATCGTTGGCACCGGCTGCTTTGAGTTCTTCAATTTTGTCTCGCTCGACCATTCCGCTGATACAGATGATGCGGACATCATCCATGCTGGAATCGCTGCGGACCCGCTGGCAGACTTCTTTGCCGTTAATATCTGGCAACATCACATCGAGAACGATCACATCGGGATGATACTCTTTGACCATCATCCCGGCATCGAACCCGTTGTTGGCGACGCGGACTTCGAAACGTCCGTCCGCGTCGAGCACATCGCGAATCAATTCGACCAGTTCCACATCATCATCGACGACCAGGGCTTTGCGTTTTCCGCTTTCGAGAGCATCGGTCGGGATGCCGTTTTCTCGCATGAACTTGAAGAGAACATCGCGTGGTATGCGTCGAAATTTCGAGCCGGGAACGCGGAATCCCTTCAATTGTCCTGAATCGAAGCAGCGGATAATCGTTTGCTGGCTGACCTTGCAAATTTTGGCTGCTTCGCCCGTTGTAAATACTGTCTTCATGTCGCTCCATCCTTCTGTAGGAGATGACAAGGGACTCCTGTCAAATTACCGCAGACGTAAAATTCCTGCGGAAACCCCTGTGTCAATCAGTGTATCACCCGTTGGAACGGGTGAATTCCAGGTCACTTCATTCCATTGATTGGACCATGATTTCTGAGATAAAGCGTGTTGCGACGTTTCCTTATGGAGAACTCACTCTCTCCGGAAGGGAAACCATGACTCTAAATTCAGCAAGCATACACTCACGAAATCGTGGCATAAACATTTCACTGGGGAAGTCCAATTTCCCCTGTTTATCCATATATCGTGATTGTAGTCAAACTCTCATATTGGTCAATAGGCATTTAGCCTGCCAGACTCATCTAAACCCTCAAACTCTTCACACTTGTTATTCACTCAAACCCATGCAAATTAACAGGTTCTGGAATTTGGGTGAAAATCACCGTGAAATATTTTAGAAAATTCACAGAATCAGGTGGCATTCAGTAACAGTTCGTAAAAGAAAATATTGGGAATTCCCTGTCAAAAATCGGTGATATTTAATGGTCTTAAATTTGACCAAATTTGAGACATCCGTTGAAAGCGATTCGGCTTGAGCAATTCTCCTGACACCATTTGAAATGTAACAGGACATGTGAAAATAGAGAAGACGAAGTGTTCGATAGTGGTAGCTGAGGAGATTCACTGTAACCCCTGACAGAGCCAGCTTTAAAGAGTACAATCTCGCCTTAATAACGTGTAATAACATTGTGACTACATCGATCAGAGCCAGATTATCAGTTGGGAGCGACACATGGGTGAAAGAAATTGGATCGGTTTTGATCTCGGTGGCACCAAAATGCTGGCAGCTGTTTTTGATGAAAATTATAAGGATTTAGGTCGCGAGCGAAAGAAAACCAAGGGAGCACAAGGCCCTGAAGCTGGTTTAGAGCGTGTTATCAAGTGTATATACGATGCGATTGAGAGCTCAGGAGTCACTCTCGACAGTATTGCGGGCATTGGGATTGGTTGTCCGGGGCCAATTCAACCGAAAAAGGGAATTCTGCTGCAGGCTCCGAATCTGGGATGGAAAAATGTCCCGGTTGCAGAGAGTCTGAACAAAGAATTCAAGAAACCTGTCGTTGTTATAAACGACGTCGATGCAGGAGTTTACGGAGAATATCTATTCGGAGCTGGCCAGGGGGCAGAAAGTTTACTGGGAGTGTTCCCAGGAACCGGCATAGGGGGAGGATATGTCCAGAATGGTGTGATATTGCAGGGAGCGAAGATTTCCTGCATGGAAATTGGTCACATTCCGACGGTGCCGGAAGGTCCGGTTGCCTCTGCTGGATTGCCCGGCTCGCTGGAAGCGGTGGCGAGCCGACTGGCGATGAGTGCTTTGATCGCCCAGGCTTCTTATCGGGGACAGGCTCCGACGGTTGCCAATTCCGCGGGAACCGATCTGGCGAACATTCGCAGCGGACTGCTGGCCGATGCCCTTAAAAAAGACCCCATGGTCGAAGACATCATGACCCGAGCAGTCGTCCAACTGGGAAAAAGCATTGCGGGATTTGTGCATATGCTGGCTCCTGAAAAAATCGTGCTCGGTGGCGGACTGGTCGAAGCGATGCCGGAGTTTTTCAGCAAGAAGATCAAAGAGGGAATGAAATCCTGGCTGCTGCCTGCTTATCAGGATGTCTCGGAAGTTGTCGTCGCCAAACTTGGAGACGATGCAGGCATACAAGGTTCTGCTGCCTGGGCACGTAAGAATTTTGAGAACGCGGGTGGATGAGGTCATTTTCCAGAACTTTCGTCAGACAATAAATCCCATCAATTCTTAATAAATATCGTTGAAGTAATCCCTCATGTCGTCTCCTTCAGCAATCTCCAATGAAACTTCGCGGTCGAAAAAACGTCGGATTGCAGTCATTGAAATTGGTACGACTTCTATTCGCATGGCGATCGCGGAAGGGAATGAAGAGAGTCGCGTGCAGACTCTCGAAAAACTCGTTCAGACTGTCGCTATTGGTGAAGACACCTACACTGTAGGCCGGATCTCTCGAAATACGATCGAAACATGCGTTGGCGTGTTGAAGATGTATCAGGAGAAACTCCGCGAGTATCGTTTGACGGATCCTCAGAATATTCGCGTTGTGGCAACCAGCGCGGTGCGTGAAGCGGAAAATACGCTGGCATTTGTTGACCGGGTCTTTATTGCGACGGGCTGGTCTGTCAATGTTCTTGATGTAGCCGAGCTCCATCGTGTTATTTATCAGGGGATTCAGGTCTGGAGGGATCAACTTCCGACATTGGCACAGGATCGCTGGGTGATTGCCGAAGTCGGTGGTGGAAATACCGAATACCTGATGCTGCAGCATGGCGAAGTCGAAGTCGCCAATGCCGTTCGACTCGGATCTTTAAGGCTGAGCGCCCTGCTGAAAACATACGATGCGCCCGAAGGACAGTGGCCGATTTTGCTGCGCAAGCACGCTCAACGGGCGTTGAGTGGCACAGGAATTTATGCCGATCGAACACCTGCTGCCAAACTGCTGCTGCTCGGCGGAGAAATGCGATTGATGGCTGAGAAACTCCTGGGAGTGGAATCAACTCAGGAAGCGGCTTTGGTTTCGTTGAAAGATCTCGAAGCATTCACGAACCGTGTCCTCTCGATGCACGTCGATGAACTGGTCCGGGAATTTCATATTCCCCTGCCTGATGCCGAAAACCTCGGCCCTGCTCTGGTTGCCAATACCGAGTTGGCCAAGGAACTTCGCGTCCAAAAAATTCACGTTCTGCCAGCCTCCGTTCGTGATGGATTACTGCGGGAATTAATTGATCGAGATGTCTGGTCAGATGAACTGGTTCAGCAGATTATCCGCTCCGCGATTGATGTTGGGCGACGCTTTCAATTTGATGAATCTCATGCCGAGCATGTCGCGCGATTATCGAAATCACTTTTCAGTCAACTCGCTCCCCTCCACGGGTTGGATCGACGATATGAATTGCTGCTTGTGTTAGCAGCTCTGCTGCATGAAATTGGCTTGTTCATAGGAACAAGTGCTTATCACAAACATTCGATGTATCTGATCACAAACTCCGAGTTGTTCGGGATCGGTCGCAAGCAACTGATGTTGATCGGTTTGATCACACGGTATCATCGACGGACATCACCAAAATCATCGCACACCGGGTTTATTAATCTGGAACGAGATGATCGAGTAGTTGTCATTAAACTGGCGGCCATTTTGCGAGTCGCCCTGGCATTGGATGGGGCGAGAAGTCAGCGGATTCATGATTTTGAATGCAACCTGACCCCCAAACGCCTCGTGATTACGATTCCGGAAATCTCCGATCTGTCCATGGAACAATTGGCCATTCGTCAGATTGGAAACCTCTTCGAAGAAACCTTCGGCTTACCAATCCTGTTGCGTGGCCAGGCGGGGTTACCGATGAGAAAACGATAGTTCGCAGGAAGAAGGTTGGGTTAGCGGAGCGTTACCCAACTCAAGTTGAGAAGTCCCTATGAATGATTGAATTCCGAAGTTTTGGGTTACCCGTTCCGCTAACCCAACCTACGAACCAGAGAACCATCCGATCGTCACTTATACAAGCACGAAGCGCAAGCGAGTGTGTTTGAACGAGCGATAATGACTCACTCGCTTGCGCTTCGTGCTTGTAAAACAGAATCCTAAATCAATACATTGTCATGTTATCCTAAAACCACTTGATTTTGAACGAAATCTTATGAGTAGCGACCGGTATATCAATCGAGAATTAAGCTGGCTGGAATTTAATCAGCGAGTCCTCGATCAGGCCTGTGATTCCAATGTTCCCTTACTCGAACGTCTGAAGTTTTTAGCCATTACGGCATCCAACCTGGACGAATTCTTCATGGTGCGTGTGGGTGGATTGCAGATTTTGACCTGGAAAGAGGTCAAACGACTCGACTTCACTGGCATGAGCCCTGAAGAACAACTGATCGCGATCCGCGAACGTGTGCGTCAGATGCAACACGATCAGTACGAATGTTATAACGAAGTGCTGGAACCTGCCCTTTCTGAAAATGGCATTCGTCGACTGCGAGCAGAGGATATTTCGCAATCTCAACTGCGTGTTATTGAGGAACGATTTGAGGATGAACTGTTTTCGATTTTGAGTCCGATTGCAGTTTGGGATAACGAACATGTGCCGATGCTTCCAGAACCGGATTTGTGTGTGTGCATTCGCCTGCGATGTCTGCCCGATGCGGAAGAACCGTTTCGATATGCCATTATCCGACTCGGTCGCAAACTTCCACGGTTTCTAACGGTCCCTTCGGAATCCGGCTATGAATATATGCTGCTCGAAGATGTCGTCGCCGGTTTTGCTGAACGATTCTTTCCTGGCGAGCAGGTACTTGAAGTTGTTCCGTTTCGCATGACCAGAAATGCAGATATCACGATCAGCGAAGATGTCGCGGTCGATTTTATGGCGGAGATGGAGCAACTGCTCCAGGCGCGGAAAGAAAGTCATTGTGTTCGTCTGGAGATTGACTCTCGCGCGACGGCAACATTGCAGGCATTTCTGGCCAATGCGTATCAGGCAGCTCCTGCCGATGTCTACCCGCTGCATGGTCCACTCGGGTTGAACGACTTCATGTCCCTGGCGAGTATCAAGGGATTTGATTCTCTTACTGACGAACCTTGGGAGCCGAGTCGGGCACTCGATATCGATCCCGCAGTGGATATGTTCGAGCAACTCTCGCAGAAAAGTGCAGTATTACTGCATCCGTACGAAAGTTTCGATCCGGTTGTGCGTTTGATTACCGAAGCCGCGCAGGATCCTGATGTCCTTTCGATTAAACAGACGCTCTATCGCACAAGCTCGAATAGTCCAATTGTTGCTGCCCTTAAACAGGCAGCAATGAGTGGTAAACATGTGACAGCCGTGGTTGAATTGAAGGCCCGCTTTGATGAAGCTCGAAATATCGAATGGGCGAAACAGCTTGAGCGAGTCGGTGTGCAGGTTGTTTACGGCGTGAAGGGATTGAAAACTCACGCTAAAATTTGTGTGATTGTGAGGCAGGAGTCTCAGGGGATTTGTCGGTATGTGCATTATGGAACCGGGAACTATAACGAAAGAACTTCTCGGCTTTATGGCGACATCAGCTATATGACTTCGGATGTCGACCTGACCTCGGATGCCGTGTCGTTTTTCAATGCGATCACTGCTTATTCGCAGCCGCAACCGTATCATAAGATTGAAGCTGCCCCGACGGGACTAAAACAGCGTTTGCTCGAAATGATTGACGTCGAAATCGATCAGGCCAGCCGGGGCGAGAATGCGTTCATCAAGGCGAAAGTGAATTCGCTGGTCGATCAGGAAGTTATTGAAGCGTTGTATCGGGCCTCCTCAGCCGGGGTGCAGGTGTTGTTGAATATCCGCGGGATTTGCTGCCTGCGTCCTGGAATTCCGGGACTAAGTGAGAATATTACAGTCATCAGTATTATTGATCGCTTTCTGGAACATGCTCGCATTGTTCACTTCCATCATGGTGGCGATGATCGTGTCTTTATCTCGTCTGCGGATTGGATGCCTCGAAATCTGGATCGACGCATTGAGTTGCTCGTGCCGATCGATGATGATCCGAGTCGATTACGGCTGATCGAATTCCTTGATGTTTATTTTCGCGATAACACCAACTCCAAACAACTTGGGCCTGATGGAATCTACACTCCCGTGCCGCAGGAAGGAGAACGCTTTCGGGCTCAGGAGTATTTTCATAAAGCGATTCAACTCGAAGCCAAGAAACGCCGCGATGAACAGTTGACGACGTTTGAACCACATCGCTCGCCGGAGTGAGTTTCATCATCTCATTGTTGAAACATGTGAAATGAAGAAACTTTACAAGCACGAAGCAAGCGAGTGAGTCATAACTCTCGATCAAACTCACTCGCTTGCGCTTTGTGCTTGTATTACAGATCACTTCGACTCACAACAAACTGAAGATGATCCTTCTCGTAATGCTGAACCAGTCGATGCGGTTTCATTTGATTTTTCAGGGCGACTCGCTGCGAGGCGATATTGGCTGGTTGAATCAAACTGCAAACCTTTTCTGCATTGAGAATATGGAATGCATAATCGCGGCAGGCAATCGCCGCTTCGGAAGCATAGCCTTGCTTCCAGAATTTGGAGTGAATCATATAACCGACTTCCAGCCAGACTTCGTTTTCAATATTTTGAGAGACGACGCCGGCTTGACCAATAAGAGTTCCATCCACCTGGCGTTCTAACAGCCAGAGTCCATGGCCGAATTCCTGATAGCGTCCCATCTGACGTTCGATCCATTCGAAAGATTCCTCACGCGTATAGACTTTGGGATAGAATCGCACTACCTGCGGATTGCTCAATAGCTCCGCGAGAAAATCGATGTCAGCTGGCCCCATTTGCCTAAACCGCAATCGCTCTGTTTCCAGCAGATAATTCATGGATTCCGCTCACTTTTTCAATTTTTTTGATGGCACGCAGGAGAAATTCAGGCACAATTTTTTGTATGTCTTTCATCCGTATAATAATGAAGCCTGAGTTATTACGCCGCAACATTGTGCAATTTTGTGGATCTGTATGTCCCGGTCGACAAAACTGCATCTCCTGGGGTTCGGCAATATTCCTGCATCTGTTCTTGTTATTTCTGTTGATGTTGATTCCCCAAGTGTCCAGACAAAGATTGATAACTCAATCGATCAATGTCACCTGGACAAACCTCAAGACGGAGGAGCAATTTCAGGAAACTCCCTTGCTGATTAAATCCGAGGTTTCCAATCAATCCGGTCAACCAGCCAGTTCTTCCTACGAATCACTGCAGCAGATATTCAATCAGCCGGTCAGCCCTGCCCCTCAAGTGGATGTGTTACTCCCTGCTGATCCTCTACTTTTTGCTGAAAATCCTACTCCTGTTGAGGCTCATGAATTTGGGGAATTTGCAGAAGTTACGACGAATACGATCGCTGGAATCTGGCATCTGGCTGGACTGGGTGATGGGATCGATCGCTACGGAGCCGGGAGCGGCGGTTTTATGTCGCGGGAGACGAAACCGAATGACCAACGAATTGTCTACGTCGTCGATGCTTCTGCCAGCATGAATCATAAGCATGACTCGGCTGCGAAAACGAGGTTCGGTCGGGTGAAAGTCGAATTATTCCGATCGATTGAATCGCTATCGCCGGAGCAGGAATTCTGCGTCTACTTCTTCAATGAAAATTCCACGGTCATGTCACCCGGCTACTGCGTAATGAGAGGACAAGACCGACCGATGAAACTGTATGAGTGGATCGCCACTTTTCGAGCATTTGGCCAGACTCAGCCTCTGGCATCTCTGGAAGCCTGCATGCGGCAAAACCCCGATCTTGTCTATTTCCTCACCGATGGTCTGATCTCAAGGAGAGATCTGGACAAAGCTTCCCGACTCAATCAGGGAAAAGCCCGAATTTGTACCATTTGTATCGGAAGCAATTCCAGCGAAAAACAATTGCGTGAGCTCTCAGAGATGAACCAAGGGACCTTTACTTTCGTTCCTTGATGAATAATTCTTTGATAAAATGACTTCGCTCAACAGCATAATTATCGAATTACAAAGTATTCTCGACTGGCAAGATGAACCAGAAGTCAACAATATTGTCTGATATGTTGCACAACAATGCATCAGAGATTGCCTCTGTTTTATTCAACTCCTGGAGTTCATCAAATAATTGAAACTTATTTATTCGTGATAAACGCATTATTTCATGGACATTGCCCAAGCTTTACAGAATCTGAATAATTTTTGGACCATAAATTGCTAATGTAGAATTGCAGGATGATTCGAGGGACAAATTATCGCATCGCCTCAAGATGATATTGACAATCTTCGATATCGAGAGATAATTCCGAATCGTCTCAACGACACAACTAACGATGAAATTCAGAAGAACGGGCCAAGATGTTTGTTTTCGTGGCTTCAAACTTATTAATAACTGTCTTAATCAAAACTTCACGAAAGTCCACTAAGTAAATTTCCTTAATTCTTGGAAAATTATCTGGTAAGACCAGTTGACATCTACTTGATTGACGATACGATCATGAGGAAGTTTGGAACGCGAAGTTTTGTCACTTAAACCCGCATCGAACCATTTTTGGAAATGTTCGCACGCTCAGAAAAGTATTTCGTTTACGCGTGCTTTTAAAAATTACAGCTTCGTCACACGAAGCGAGGAAGGAAAAGCTGATGATTACCCCAATTAGTGAAACGAGTGTTGCTCGTGAGAACAGTGTGATCCCGGATCGCACCCCAATGGAAACCGAGATCGACGTTCAACTGGAAAAAGATCTGGTTCAGTCATTCAAACTGCTGGCAGACGAAACGCGTCTGCGAATTCTGTTCTACCTGCAGAGTTCTGGCGAGTTGCATGTGACTGCACTGTGTGATCGCCTCAAGCAGAGCCAGCCAGCCGTCAGCCATCACCTGGCTCTGATGCGAGTTGCTGGTTTGATCGAAGCTCGCCGCGATGGCAAGCACAACTTCTACTCAATCCGCAAGATTCACTTCTATCGTCTGATTTCTGAGTTCTTCTCAGCCATGAAAAACGATAGCAGCAACGACTTGCGATTCGAAGACTTCACAATCTCACGTGAAGACTAGAGCTTAGAGCAATCTAATGAAGCCGTGAAGTTCATTCTTCACGGCTTTTTTTATGCACAGACTTCAATACGTTTGAAACTAATTTAATCGGGCGATACTTCCTTTTTTTTTCGGTTGGTCTCTGATAAATTTGGTCTGAAACCTGATCCCCAAAAGAGGAACATTTCCGCTTATGTCTCAACCCGTCAAACTTGCTCTGGCAGATGGTACAGTCTTTTCCGGAACCGCCTTCGGAGCCGAGGGCGAATCCTTTGGTGAAGTCGTTTTCAACACCAGTATGACTGGCTATCAGGAAATCATCACTGATCCTTCTTATTGTGGTCAAATCATTGTGATGACCTATCCGCAAATCGGGAATTATGGAATCAATCCCGAAGATGTTGAAAGTAGTGGAACGGCTCTCAAAGGTTTTATTTGTCGCGAACTTTGCGAAAAGCCGAGTAATTATCGAGCCACTCATTCCCTCTCTTCCTATTTGGCTGAACAGGGCGTCATTGGAATGCAGGGAATCGATACCCGAGCTCTGGTTCGCCGATTGCGAACTCAGGGTGCAATGACTGGCGTAATTTCCACTGTCGATCTGGATGATGAATCTCTGGTTGCCAAAGCCCGGAACTCTCCAGAGTTGGTGGGACAGGATTATGTTCAGGCCGTTTCTGCTAAAGAAACAACCTGCTGGTCGGAAGCCCTCTCAGATCTGGCGCGCACTCCGGCAAATCGGACACTCCTTGAGCCCTGCGAGAAACGCCCCAAAGTTGTCGCCATCGACTACGGCATGAAGTGGAACATTCCTCGTCATCTGGTTGATTGTGGATGTGATGTCGAAGTGATGCCAGGGACTTCCACAGCTGCAGAAATTTTAGAACGAAATCCTGATGGGATCTTCCTTTCCAATGGCCCCGGAGATCCTCGTCCTCTCGACTATGCTGTGAATACAATTCGCGATTTGATTGGTAAAAAGCCGATCTTCGGAATCTGTCTCGGTCATCAACTGCTCGGTTTGGCGATGGGCGGAGAGATCTTCAAGCTCAAGTTTGGACATCGAGGCGCCAACCAGCCTGTCATGAACAAGAAGACAGGCCGGGTCGAAGTGACGAGTCAAAATCATGGCTTCGCCCTTGATGAAAAAACACTTCCCGAGGATGTCGAAGTGACACACCTCAATTTGAACGACAATACAGTCTCTGGAATTCGGCACCGAACGGAGCCGGTCTTCGGAGTTCAATACCACCCGGAAGCCTCTGCCGGACCTCACGACAGTCGATATTTGTTCGATGAATTCATGCAATCGATGACCGGGGCCAAGGTTTAGTGCCCTTGCAGGGCAAATCCTTCAACTTTCAACTTTCAACAAGATTTACCGCCATGCCACAAGAGCAGACTTTGATTCTTTTCAAGCCCGATGCCATTCAACGTCGTTTGATTGGAGCCTTGCTTACCCGCATTGAAAACAAGGGCTACAAAATTGCAGGATTGAAGATGCTGCAAGTGACGCCAGAACTGGCTCGCAAGCATTATGAGGAGCATGTCGAGAAGCCTTTTTATCCCCATCTGGAATCATTTATCACATCTGCTCCGGTTGTCGCCCTGGTTGTTGAAGGCCCGGATGCGATTTCTGTCATGCGAACCATGATGGGCAGCACGAATGGTCGCGAAGCCAGTCCGGGAACGATCCGCGG
>TARA_R100000789_G_scaffold69798_1_pt1 | contig 12859 bp, 11 predicted proteins | sample TARA_R100000789 | Tara Oceans TARA_R100000789 (sample SAMEA2623403) | marine metagenome | biome: marine biome (ENVO:00000447); feature: mesopelagic zone (ENVO:00000213); material: "saline water (ENVO:00002010), including plankton (ENVO:xxxxxxxx)" | depth 450 m
GCTTGACGATCCTGTAGCACTTGGGGCTCATCCTTCACGCCATAGGCTTCGAGGTGGCGCTGTCCCAGACGTCGCTGCCGATCCACATGTTCCGGCTAAAGCTGGGCTTGTTCGACGCCCTCGCCGCAAGCTTCTTCTTCGCGACCTTCGTGGTTTCTGCCCGGTCAAGTTGTTGGCAGGCTCGGTGCTTCGGTGTCCTGCATCCGCAGAAACTGAATGATCCCGGAAAAATCGGTGTCTCCTTGCCCTGCCTTGTCGTAGGCTTCGTAGAGTTGGGCCGCGTTTGCACCCAAGACGGTATACGCGCCTCGCGATTGGGCGGCTTCCTGCGCAAGTCGCAAGTCTTTCAGCATAAGCGAGGCGGCGAAACCGGGCGTATATTTGGCGTTGGCAGGGGATGTGGGCACTGGTCCGGGAACCGGGCAATAGGTGTTGACCGACCAGCATTGGCCTGACGAGGTAGAGATCACATCGAACAACTCTTGGTGGTCCAAGCCGAGTTTCTCGCCAAGGACAAAGGCCTCGGCCGCGCCGATCATCGAAATGCCCAGCAGCATGTTGTTGCAGACCTTGGCGGCTTGTCCCGCACCGGGCCCGCCACAGGTTACGATGCGCCCCGCCATCGGAGCCAAAAGGACCTGCGCAACATCTTGTGCCTCTGGCGCACCTCCCACCATGAATGTCAGCGTTCCCGCCTCGGCTCCGACGGTTCCGCCCGAAACCGGGGCATCAAGGGTCAGACACCCCTTGTCAGTCAGCAGAGCGTGGGCCGCCCTTGCACTGTCTACATCAATGGTCGAGCAGTCGATGACGACGGTTCCTGGCGAGACATGGTCCGCGATCTCAGCCCAGACCTTTTCGACAAGCGCTCCGCTGGGCAACATGGTGATGACAGCCTCTACGCCGTCGAACGCCTCCGAGATCGCACCACATACCGTCACGCCGCGTGCAGCAGCATCTGCGCGGGCCGGCGCGGCGAGGTCGAAACCGTACACCTCGTGCCCGGCTTTCACCAAGTTGCCAGCCATTGGCGCGCCCATATTGCCAAGGCCGATGAATGCGATTTTCCGGGTCATCTTGCTTCCTCTTCAAGCTCACATGTTGCGAAAACCTGAGCTTTGCCATAGCCAAAGCCGGCGAGATCAGGCACCGCCGACTTCGCGAGCGTGTCGGGTTTCCAATTGGGACTGCGGTCCTTGTCAATCACGGCAGCGCGCACGCCTTCACGGAAATCCGGCTGACAAAACAGGTGACTGACAGCTGCAAATTCCCGGTTCAGGCACTGTTCCAAATTCTGGCTGTGGCGGGCTTCCCGTAACAGCATCAAAGTCATTTTCAGGGCCGTCGGCGATTTTGCAAACAAGGCCTCGCGTGTGGTCTTTGCGAAATCGGTGCGTTGACTATCCAATGCGTCAAGGATGTCCTTAACGGTTGGCCGGGAAAACGCGTCATTGATTGCGGCCCGCTGTCCAGCCAAAGTCGATGCGGGTGCCGGTTCACTCAACACCACTATTGCGTCTGTGAGCGTTTTATTCTCCGCGTCCGGGGGGACAGTTGCAAGAGCGGTGACAAGCCGCGGCAGCCTGTCGGATGGCATATAGCAATCCGCAAGCCCCGCATGGATTGCGTCTCCGGCGCCGAGCATGCAACCGGTCAGGCCGATGTATGTTCCCAGTTCGCCGGGAGCGTTCCTTCCCAACAACCATGTCCCTCCAACATCCGGAACAAGCCCGATGCCTGTCTCGGGCATGGCAAGTCGCGTTCGCTCGGTCACGATACGATAACGACCGTGAGCCGAAATGCCGACCCCGCCGCCCATGGTGATTCCGTCCATGAAGGCAATGTAAGGCTTGGAGAAACGGGCAATGCGTGCATTCAGCCGATATTCCTCGGCCCAGAAGTCAAAAGCCGCGTCATGTTCGTCACTGGCGGCTGTGTAGAGCGCGACGATATCGCCTCCGGCGCATAGCGCACGCGGCCCCTCACCGGTGATCAGCACGCTGGTTACACTCGGATCGTTTTCGAACCTGGTCAATCCCGCGTCCAGTGCGCGGATCATGGTCAGCGTCAGGCTGTTCAGCGCCTGGGGCCGGTTCAAGTGCAAACGTCCGAGGCTGCCCTGTCGAGAGAGAATAACCTGTTGATCAGTCATCGTATTCAACCTTGTGCAATGACCGACCGGGACACGATCAGGCGCATGACTTCATTGGTCCCCTCGAGGATCTGATGGACCCGAAGATCGCGCACGGTCTTTTCGATCCCGTATTCCGTCAGATAGCCGTAGCCTCCGTGCAACTGCAGTGCGTCATTGGCGACGTCGAAACATGCGTCGGTGACAAATTGCTTGGCCATGGCGCAGAGCGTCGTCGCCTCAATCGCACCGGCATCGAGGCTGGCGGCGGCGCGCCAGAGCATGGTGCGCGACACTTCGAGGCGCGTGGCCATCTCTGCCAGGCGGAGTTGCAGCGTCGGTTGCTCGATAAGCGGTTTGCCGAAAGCCATTCGGTCGCGCAGATAGGTCAGGGCGGCGTCGGTTGCGGCCTGTGCGCCACCAAGGGAACAGGCGGCGATATTGACGCGTCCACCGTTGAGCCCCGAAAGCGCAATCTTAAAGCCGCGCCCTTCGGCCCCCAGCATGTTCGCAGCGGGAACTCGGACCTTGTCGAGCGCTACTGAACGCGTTGGCTGGGCATTCCAGCCCATCTTGTGCTCATTCGCGCCAAAGCTCAGCCCCGGCATATCCTTCTCGACGAGAAAGGCGGAAATTCCGCCCGGTCCGGCCTCGCCGGTGCGGGCCATTACCAGATAGACTTCGGAGGTGCCCGCTCCGGAAATGAATTGTTTCTGTCCGGTCAGGATGTAATCGTCACCGTCGCGTGCCGCCCGCGTTGCAAGCGCCGCGGCATCCGATCCGGCACCGGGTTCGGTCAGGCAGTAACTGGCGAGCGTCTCCATGCTTGCCAGTCGCGGGCACCACTGCGCGCGCTGCGCCTCGGAGCCGAAGCGGTCGATCATCCAGCAACACATGTTGTGAATAGAGACATAGGCCGCAATCGTCGGGCAGCCCGTCGCCAATGCCTCGAAGATCAGCGCAGAATCGACGCGCCCCAATCCAGTGCCTCCGACATCCTCGCGTGTATAGATCGCTCCAAAGCCCAGTGCCCCGGCCTGTTCCAGAACGTCGATTGGAAAATGTTTGGTTTCGTCCCATTCGACGGCGTGCGGGGCCAGTTCCTTTGCCGCGAAATCGGCTGCCATGTCGCGGATGGCCAGTTGGTCTTCGGAAGGTGTCAGCTCAATCATCGCCTTGCCTGCTTAAGTTTCATTCGGCCGGCACAGGCGGATACCGTGCCGGAGTGGTGTCGTGGACATCCTGCGCACCGACTGGGGAGCAGATCGGTGCGCAGGATCTTCCGAGCCCGGGTACCGGCGGTCAGCCTGCAGGGAGATAAGGAATGCCACCTCCCAGGTCGGTGTCGTCGATCACGTACAACCTGCTTTCGCTGCCTGCTTGGCGTGCTTTGGCGAAGGGCGCGTAGGCGGGATCGCTTGCGAAGGCATCGAGCGACGCGCGGTCGGGAAATTCGACCAAGGCCACGATCGTAGCATCGAGGGGGGCGCCTTCGACGGTGTCTATTTTGCCGCTGCGCGACAGGTATTTGCCACCATGTTGCGCGGCGATGTCGTGAACCTTTTCGGCATAGTCGGGGATCCACGCAGGGTCGGTGACCTTGACCTCGCCAATCAAGTAAACAGTCATCGGTTACTCCAGTTCATTTTGGGGTATGGGTGTCGAAGGCAGTGGGCTGCCTCCGACAGGCTCTCTGGGCCTCAGGCGGCTTTCGCCATCCGCAAGGCTGAATAGGCCGTGCTTTCGAAATCCAGGTAGCCTGTGAAGGAAGGCGCATCGCCAAACGGCAGGATCTGCGTCGCCCAGAAGCCTCCGATACCGTTCTGGCGGTCGATCCAGTAGAACAGGTTCGCGAGCCCGGCCCAACCGAGTGCTCCGGCAGGCCGACCGGTGGGAGCCTCTTCGTCGTTGATCATGAAGCCCAGTGACCAGGATTTCGACAGACCCGGGAAGATTTCGGCGTCATGGGTTAGCGAGGGCACCTGACCGGGCATTCCGACGACCTTGAGATCGCCAAGGTGGTTCTGTTCGGCCATGGTGATCGTTTCCGGCTTCAACACCTGACCGTGATCGCCCTGACCGTCGTTCAGCCACATGCGAATAAACTTCATGTAGTCGCCGACCGTGCCGTAAAGTCCGTGTCCGCCCATGTGAACCTCAGGCGTATCGGGAAGCTCAAAGCCCATCGGCGTCAGCGATCCGTCCTCGCCGCGTGCATGCACCTGCGCCATGCGGGCCCGAAGAGCATCGGTCAGCTCAAAGGTCATGTCTTCGATGCCCAGGGGGTCGAAAATGCGCGATTGCATGACCTCACCCAAACGCTTTCCGGTGATGCCCTCGATCACCTGCCCCGCCCAGTCGATGCCGGAGCCGTATTCCCACCGCTCGCCGGGATCGAAGGCCAGGGGAGACATCAGCGCCGCCTTCGTGCCGGTGATGACGCTGGGCTGCCCCTTTTCATGAGCAAGTCGGAGATAATCTTCGTTGAAAAACTCATAGCACAGGCCGGACCGGTGCAGCAGCAAATCGCGTGTGGTGACCGCTCGTTTCGGAGCCCGCAGGATCGGATCCCCGGCTTCGTCGAACCCGGTCATGACTTGGAGTTTGCCAATGTCTGGTGCGTACCGACTTGCCGGCGCATCAAGGTCGAGTGTGCCATCCTCGACGAGTTGCAGCGCCGCCGTACTGGTGATCGCCTTCGTAGTCGAAAACAGCGCCATGACGGTGTCGAGCGCGATGGGGTCCGGCTTGCCGGTTTCGCGCAGGCCCGCGGCGCCTTCGTAGATGTTGCCGCCGCGGTCGGTGAGCATTGCCACCACGCCGGGCACGCCCGGTTCGGTCGTGACGGTATTGCTCAGAATGGCATCGCCATCGAATTGGAGTTCCATCGGATTTTCTCCCAATGATTGTTTAGGATTGCCTGCCACAGATCCTCCTCCGGACAGGCGGAGGCCGGGGTCAGGCGAGCGCGGATTCTCCAAGCTTGCTCATCCGGAAGAGCGAATAGCCCTCCTGCACGACCTCTGCGCACTTTTGACGATACGTGCCGACGCCACCGGCATAGGACAGCAAGCGCTTGGGTTTGCCCTCGATATTGCCACCGTTGTACCAACTGTCAGTCTTCGACAGCAGGGTTGCGTTAGCGACTTCGTCATGGTGGCGCACCCAGGTGTCTTCGCCATCAAGCGTCGGCTCAATCGCGTCGTGCCCGCTTTTGACCAGTTCGGCGATGCACTGGGTGATCCATTCCGTCTGCTGCTGCAGACAGGTGGTCATGTTGCAAAGCGCCGCCGAGGGAGCGAGTGGCGCGCCGGTCATGAACATGTTTGGAAAGCCATATTTCTGCATACCCAGCGTGGTGCGGATTTCCTTTGACCATTCCTCGCCCAGTTTCATGCCGTCGCGCCCGGTGATGTCGATCCGTGACAGCGCACCCGAGCCCGCGTCGAAACCGACCGCCATGACGATCGCATCAACTTCGTGGACGGTGCCATCCGCCAGCTTGACGCCTTCTGGCACGATCTCGGTGATCGGGTTGTTGCGCACGCCCACGGCCTCAACATTGTCGCGCAGGTAGGCCTCAAGGTAATTGCTTTCCAGCGGAACACGATGTGTGCCGAAGCCATAGTCACCCTCTTGCGGGACAAGAACGTCGATTAGCTCGCGGTCTTTCAGCCGGGCTTCCATCTTGGCGCGGACAAAGGACGAAACCTCGGCGTTGACGTCTTCGTCGAAGAACATCTCGGCGAAGACCCCAAGCCAGAGCTTGAGTGAGCCGTGCTGGTACGCGTCCTCAAGGGCGGCGGTGCGCTCTTCGGGCGACAGGTCCGCCCAAGTGTGGCTGAAGTCATAATCGAAGCCGCAGAAAGTGTGCGGTGCGGTGCCGGCAACAGCGTCGAAGCGCTCCTTGTACGCATTGGCCTCTTTCGGGCCGAGTTTCGGGTTCGTCATCGGCAGCACATACTGTGGCGTGCGCACAAAGACTTTTAGCTGATCGACCTGCGGGGCGATGGTCTGGATCACTTGGATGCCGGTGGCGCCGGTGCCGATCACCCCGACTCGCTTGCCGGTATAATCCATACCTTCCTTGGGATAACGCGCCGTGTGGAAGATCGGACCCTTAAACGACGATTGCCCCGGAAAGCGGTCTTCCAGCGGAGCCGAAAGCATGCCGGTGCAGGACACGAAAAACCGCGTGTCGATCACATCGCCATTTGAGGTTTCAACCGTCCAACGGCAGGTGTTCTCGTTGTAGGTAGCCTTGGTGACGGCGGTGTCGAAGGTAATGTCCTTGCGCAGATCCAAGCGGTCGGTCACGTAGTGCAACCAGCGTTCGATCTCGGGCTGCGAGGGGAAACGCTCGCTCCAAGTCCAGTCCTTGTAGAGATTTTCGTCGAAGAGGTACTGGTAGATGAACCCTTCGCTGTCGAATTTGGCGCCGGGATACCGGTTCCAATACCAGGTGCCCCCGACATCGCTGGCGGCATCGCAGGCCTCCACGTTTAGCCCCAATTCCCGAAGCTGGTGCAATTGATAAAGCCCGGCGACACCGGCGCCGACCACCAAGGCGTCAAGACGTTTGGTCACGGCTTTAGAAACCGGCTGCCCGCCGGAATTGTCCAAGTCTAACATGATATCCTCCACTTTTCCCGGCCATCTCCTCATGACCGCAGAAGCGTCACCGTTTTCTGACAGGTCAGGCACGACACGCTATTCTTGGAGGCTAACAAGCGTGCTCTGGAGGGTATTGAACGATCGGGGGCGTATTTTTTGAACATTTTGAACAATTGTCGCAGCCCCGTCAGTGGCGGGCGCGATACTGCCCGGGGGTCACGCCTTCAGCCTTGCGAAAAGCGCGTGTCATATGCGCCTGGTCTGAGAAACCGCAGGCTGCAGCGATCTGTTTCAGCGGTTCGCAATTCGTTCTGAGCATCTCACGAGCCCGCGCCAGCCGCTTGAGCTGGACATACCCGTAGGCGGATTGTCCAATGGACTTTTTGAGACGACGGTTGAGCGTCCAGGTGCCCAACCCGAAAAGCTTCGCCATCTGCTCCAGCGTGATTTTCTCATGAATATGGGCATTGATGAACTCTTCGAGGCAGGCCAATTCGCGCGGAGACAGGCTGCTCTCGCAAGGCCGTGTCGGTTTGCAGATTGCAGCATAACTGCGCAGAAGATGCACAGCGAGTTGTACAGACAGAGCTTCGGCATAGAGCGAACCGCCCGGCCCCCGGCGCGCGGCTTCGACGGTCAACTCGTCGATGATGTGGCCGACGATAGGATCGACCCCCTGAAGGACATCGTGCAGAATGACTTGGCCGACATCACCGTCATGGGTATCCCGCGCCACACGCTTCAGCAGTGTATCGTCGAGGTAAACATGCGACACCTCGATATCGTCGGACCAACTCCACTGCGTGTCGACCTCTCGGGACAGGAGTGAGAAGTGGCCTGGCGCGCATCTGGTCCTCGTCCACTTTCCGTCGAATTGCCTGTCCATGGGCGTGATGCCGTGGCGGTACTGCACGATCATGAAGGTGTTCATCGGCGGAAGGTCAACGTCCTGCCCTCGATAGGCATAGGTGCATTGCGAAATGCCATTCCATTCAAGGCCATCGCTCGACGAAACAACCTCACCTGGAACCCACATCGGCAGTTCTTTCGGCGATATCAGTCCCGAACCTGCAGTTTCAGGTCTTGGCATCCTCCGGCTCCTCCCTCCGGTTCAAACGGGTAACGCGCGTGCCGGGCCTCCCAACCCACAGACGCAATGAGCACTCGCCGATCTTGCCGACGGTCCCCTAACATTCATGAATTTCGCAGTTCTGTCACCACACTTGTTCGCACACCCTTATGCGGTCAAAGTGTCCAAAGCGTTCTTCAGAGCCTTGTCGATCTCGTCAAGTGCCGAGGGATCCTCGATCGTGGCAGGCATTTTCCAGTCTGCGCCATCGGCAATCTCGCGGATCGTCTTGCGCAGGATCTTTCCAGATCTTGTCTTGGGCAGTCGCTTGACCGTCAGAGCGTGCTTGAAGGAGGCGACCGGACCGACCTGCTTGCGTACCAGCGCAATGACTTCGCGCTCCAGCCGTGCCGGATCCGGGTTGATGCCAGATTTTAGAACGAGCAGCCCAACCGGCATCTGGCCCTTGACCCGGTCTGCGACGCCGACCACGGCACATTCGGCAACGTCCGGATGGGTTGCTACGACCTCTTCCATCAGCCCGGTCGATAGCCGATGACCAGCCACGTTGATAACGTCGTCGGTTCGATTGAGAATGAAGATATATCCGTCCTCGTCGATATAACCGTTATCGCCAGAGGCATAGTGGCCCGGATGTTGCGAGAAATAGCTGTCAACATACCGCTGGTCGGCATTCCATAGGGTCAACAGCGCGCCCGGAGCCATTGGCTCCCTTATCACGATATCCCCTGTCTTGCCGCGCGGCATCTCACTCCCGGTCTCGTCGACGCAGCGCACCTGCCAGCCCGGCATTGGTACTGCAGTCGAGCCGGGTTTAATTGGCAACTCCTCGATCCCGATCGGGTTGCCGGCAATTGGCCAGCCGGTTTCCGTCTGCCACCAGTGGTCGATGACTGGCACCTGCAAATGTGTCGAAGCCCATTTCAGGGTATCGGGGTCGGTACGTTCTCCGGCAAGAAAAAGTGCGCGCAAGTTCGCAAGATCATGGTCCTTCAGCAAGAGCCCGTGCGGGTCTTCACGCCGTATGGCGCGAATGGCCGTTGGTGCGGTGAACAAAGTTCTGACATTGTGCTGTTCAATCACGCGCCAGAATGCACCGGCATCCGGCGTTCCTACGGGCTTACCCTCATATAGAACCGCCGTCGCTCCGTGCAGCATCGGGCCGTAGGTGATGTAGGAATGCCCGACTTGCCAGCCGATGTCGGAGGCTGCCCAAAACACCTCTCCCGGTTTGACACCGTAAAGGTTCTCCATCGTCCATTTCAACACCACCGCATGGCCGGCATTGTCGCGGACCACGCCCTTGGGCTGTCCGGTCGTCCCGGAGGTGTAGAGGATATAAAGCGGATGCGAGGCATCTACCGGCACCGCCTCGACCGGCTCACCCATGGCATCGGACCAGGTCATGTCTCGACCGTCAGAAAGCATCGCCGTCATCTCGGGCCGTTGCAGGATGATACAGCGTTCGGGCTTGTGCGCCGAGAGCATGATTGCTTCGTCCAGCAGCGGCTTGTAGGCAATGCGCTTTTGCCCCTCGATCCCGCAGGAGGCCGAGACCACCACCTTGGCACCGGCATCCTCGATCCGCTTTGCCAGTTCCTGCGCCGCAAAACCTCCGAACACCACCGAGTGGATGGCCCCGATCCGCGCGCAGGCCAACATCGCGATGACCGCTTCGGGCACAGCGGGCATGTAGATCACGACCCGGTCGCCCTTTTCGACGCCCATGTCCCGTAGCCCCCCGGCAAAGCGGGCGGTCTGGTCCAGCATCTCGGTGTAGCTCAGATGGCGGATGGTGCCGGTCACCGGGCTGTCGTGGATCAACGCCGTTTGCGCGCCACGCCCTGATGCGACGTGCCGGTCGAGCGCGTTGAAGCAGGTGTTCAGGCGCGCGCCTGCGAACCAGCGCGGGAAATTGGGCCGCGCGAGATCAACAACCTTTTCCCAAGGTCTGTCCCACGAAATGCCGGTGGCGGCTTCGGCCCAGAACCCCTCGGGATCAGCAATGGATCTATTGTAGCTGTCAGCATAACTCATTTTAATCTCCTCCCTAAGACCGCTCACTAGGTCTGCTTGAAGCGAAGATGGCATCGCGCGGCTTCTCCCAACCGCACGATGCCACATTTCTCAGGCCGCGGTTCGAGCCACGTTGAGGACTTGCATCTGGGTATATTCTGTCAGCCCCTCGACGGATTGCTCGACGCCCAAACCTGACCCCTTGAAACCTGCCATTGGAATATGCGGCCCGATGTTGAGATGCTGGTTGACCCAGACAGACCCGGATTCAATCTGACCAGCGATTTCCATCCCCTTGGCCACATCCGAGGTGTGAACTGATCCGCCAAGACCGTACTCAGACATGTTGATCCTCGCGATTACATCCTCGACATCCTCGAATGAGATGACCGGCAGTATTGGGCCGAACTGTTCCTCGTCCACGATTCTGTCGCCATCCTTGACATCCCGCACGATGGTCGGTGGGACGAAATACCCGGTTCCTTCGGGCACCTCGCCACCAGCAATGATTGTGCCCTCTGATTTCGCAGCCTCCAGGAAGCCCCGAATTTTGTCGAGTTGCGCCTTGTTCTGGATCGGGCCGATGGTGGTGCCTTGCTGCAATCCATCCCCAACAACCGCCTGATCGGCGAGTCCCTTCAGCTCATCGCAGAAGGCGTCATAGATATCTATGTGGACATAGGCCCTCTTGACCGCAAGGCAGACTTGACCTGCGTTCAGAAAAGCGCCCCCGTAAATCCGCTCCGCCGCTTGCTTGACATCGACGTCGGGCAGAACGATGGCCGGATCGTTGCCGCCCATTTCCAGCGTTAGCCGCTTCATGCTGTCCGCGGCCGAGGACATGATGAGCTTTCCGGTTTCCGACGAACCGGTGAAGCAGATTTTCGAGATATCCGGATGCCGCGTCATCACCGGGCCGAGGTCATTTGCATCGGTGATGATATTCACCAACCCGGCCGGGAAAATATCGGCGCATAGTTCAGCGAGCTTCAACGCGGCGATCGGCGTGGTCGGAGCTGGCTTCAGGACAATCGCGTTGCCAGCCATGAGAGCCGGTCCGATTTTCCAGCCGCAAAGAAGCAAAGGAAAGTTCCAGGCGATGATGCCCCCGACAACACCCAGCGGTTTGTGACGCGTTTCGATCAGGAAATCTCCGTCGTCCTGAATGGTCCGGTCCGGCAAGGTCAGTGTCGCAGTATGGGACAGGTACCCAACAACCCATTGCACTTCGCCTATGGCTTCAGGCAGAGGCTTGCCCTGTTCCTGCGTGATCAGGCGCGCAAATTCCGCTTCGCGCTCCGATATGGCTGCGGCCAGGGCCTCTACCTTGGCGCGGCGCGCCTCCATTGAGGTCTTTTCCCAAGCTTTCTGCGCAAGCGTCGCGGCATCTACGGCCTCGCCGAGCTGCGTAGCGGTGCAATGCGGGACGCGGGCAAATACGACTTCAGTGGCGGGGTTGATTACGTCAACCCAGTTCTCTGCTGTGACCAACTCACCGTTGATCAGCATTGGCATGTCCATGGTGGTTTCCTCCCTCGTTGTCACGTCGATCGTCCCTGCGGATCAGGGATGTGCACCGGCGCTCCACAAAGAGTTTCGGAAGCCTGCTCTTGGCAGTAAATGGCCCTCCAGACGCGCAACCGGGCAATTTGTTCCAGATCGGAACACTTGGATTATTTTTCGATATTTAACTGCTTCATCTGTCGATAGAGTGTCGTCCGGCCTATCCCGAGTTGACGTGCCGCGCGCGATACATTCCCGGAAGATCTGGTCAGTGCGCGCACGATAGCCGACCGGTTGACCGCATCCATACCGCGCGCCTTTGGACTGTGATCCAGCAAGTCGGACGTCGGGATGGCTTCGAAGGCTGCATTCAGCCCAAGGCCAAAGGCCAGCCGCGCTGCGCGATTGGCTCCGATCACCAAGTCGTCACTGTCTATCGCCAGGATGGATGGCGCCTCGTCCGGATTGCCATCAGGTACGAGGAAGCGGGATTTCGGATGGAGAGCTCGAAAAATGCGCTCCTCGATTCTGCGGGCGGTCTGTATCAGCACATGGGCCAACAGCCGGTTTCCGGCTTTCGTGTGGTCCACACGTCCAGTCGAGAGGTCCAATGCGGCGACGATCTCGCCCTGCGCACCAAAGACTGGCGCGCCGATGCAAGTGAAAGCCGTGTTGCGCTCAAGGAAATGCTCTTCGCGATGGATGACCACCGGGCGCTTTTCGACCAGGCAGGTGCCCATGCCGTTGGTGCCGTCGGCGGCTTCGCTGCACATCGCCCCGACGTCGAGCCCGAGCCCATGCTGGAACGTCGTTGCATCAGCCTCTACCATCCGGTGATCGAGCACCACTCCCTCGGCATCGGTCAAGAACAGGCCGCATCCAGGTTGGCCAACGAGTCGAAACAACCGGGTCAACTCTGACGATGCGACGTCAAGCAACGCGCCGGACGCCTCACGCCGCGCATTGATCTCCGATTGGGTCACCCTGTGCATTCTCGTGGTGGCAGCCGGATCGAGCCCGTGGGTCAGCAAGGATCGTGCCCATGAGGCTGACAAGGCAGATCGCGCCGCAGCGTTCGGAGAGGCGGTAACTGACGCGATCAAGTCTGAATGCCTGGACATGGTCGGACGTTCCTTCCACTGTACTTAACGATGCTCACGGCAGTATTGGTGAGAAAAAACGCTTCGACAATACGACCAATGGGACTGTTGCGTCGTCGGGCTTTGCAAGGCGATGGTGTGCTGAACCAATGCTGCACAGGGAGGGTTTCATGCGTCGCGATCCGTTCAGGGGCCATCGATTTCCCAGAGACATCATCCTTCTTGCTGTTCGCTGGTATTGTCGGTTTCCCCTGTCCTATGCCGATGTCAGGGACCTGCTCGCGGAGCGCGGGATCTGCGTGGACCGAGCGACGATCTATCGCTAGGTGCAGAAATCTGGGCCCGAGATCGCCAAGTGCGCGCGCAGTCATCGCAGTTGGCGCGGACTGAACTGGCACGTGGACG
>TARA_R100000789_G_scaffold88343_1_pt1 | contig 12757 bp, 6 predicted proteins | sample TARA_R100000789 | Tara Oceans TARA_R100000789 (sample SAMEA2623403) | marine metagenome | biome: marine biome (ENVO:00000447); feature: mesopelagic zone (ENVO:00000213); material: "saline water (ENVO:00002010), including plankton (ENVO:xxxxxxxx)" | depth 450 m
CCCGGCCGCGAATATGGAGTCAGGGCAGATCGTGAAAAGCAGCAGGCACAGCATCGATAAGATACGGCCAGTCAGAAAGAAACGCTTGCTAATTCTCATGGTTCCACCAGACAATGACCCGATACGCTTATCAGACTGGAACATTGAAAAAACGAAACCGAATAAGCGGTATCGATACTTTCAACCGAATCATGATTTACGTTCATCAGGGCGGTAACCGAATATTGTAAAAATCAACTTAATAGAAACTGAGTTTCGGCACAAGCTGGCCGAATGGCAAGAGTCAAAATGAGCCGTTTTACAGGTTCTTCGGCGTTTTGCAGGATTCATACAGTCGTACGGTTTAAATGTTTTTACTTCGATCCGATTCAGTCGGCTAACCTGACGAAGTAGATCAGCCTGTAATGGGCCAGCGATTTCTTCTCGATAAAGTCAATGACCGCAAGGGGACTCCGTGATCTGTATGTGATGGTGTTTTTGAATCTTCAAACACGCGAGGCGATCGTGACCGAATCGACTTACCGGCCCAATTCGGCGTGGGCCTGCAGGCAAACGAAGGCTTTTGTCGAGGAGACCAGGAATCGCGAAAAGCGTCAAGCGATCCTGATCCACGATCGAGATACAAAATACACAAAGAAGTTTCGTGAAACCGTCGAAGCAGGGGGCATGAAAACGAATCCGTTACCGAAAGCCTCCCCGAATCTGAATGGTCGGTACGAGCGTTTTGTCGAGACGATCAAGCTGGAGTGTCTCAACAAATTTATTGTGTTTGACAAGAAGCATCTCGACTATCTGACGGACGAATTTACGAGTTATTACAACACGAAAAGAAGCCACATGGAACGTGATCACCTGCCACCGATTCGTGAGGAGCCTGGTGAAGTGGCGACAATTTCAATTGACCAGATTGAGGTCAAGAAATACGTCGGAGGATTGATCAAGTCGTTAGAGCGGAAGGTGGCTTGATTGAGAGAACGACAGTATGCTCACAATCGGAATTGAAATACGCTACACTCGCGTCAGTTGGATTATTTGTGAATAGGCCACCGCAATGTGCTGAGCTTTCTCGCCTTGAAAATAGCGACATACTCTTAGCCTAAGCCATCAACAGTGAGATGGTAAATCGCATACAATTTGCTATTTTCTTTTTATCGTATTTTGGATTACAGATCACATTTGTTGTACCGGAGAGTCTCAAATGAAACTGCCTCAATGAATTGAAACTATTATTGCTTTTCTCAAGACAATTGAATCAATCCTCGGCTGTGGTCATGAATTTCAATTCGGAGAGTGCATGGGGTGATCCCCACATACATATTTTTCCGTTGTCACTTGTACTGACTAGTAACGTCCCGTCTTTGGAAAAGGAAAGGTTTTCGACTTCGTCGCTGTAGCAATTTAATCCACCGAGTTGTTCACCGCTTTCAGGGACCAATAACACAATTTTTCCTTGATACGTTCCCACGGACAAGGCATCATAGGTGGAATCAACATTCATCGAGATACAGTCTGGAATTGCCAACTCCAAGATTTGTTCTCCCGTTTCAGAATTCCAGGATTTGATCATTTCGTCATCACGATCAAGTGTGCAAATCGTCGATCCGGCGGAAACGAATATTGGACGCGTGGTGCTATTCGTTTCTATTCTTGCGAGCAATTCTCCGTTCGGTTTGTAGGTACGAACTAATGAATCGCTACTGCAGGCAAAACGACTTCCGTCAGCTGCCCAGCTCATCCAGACTTCTTTTTCGTCAAATCCTTCGGTCAACGATAATTCGTTAATCAACTTTCCGTTGGACAGATCCCAGGATCGAACGGTTTTCCCTTCTACGACACATGAAACAATATCTGCCGTGGGGTGCATTGCGATGAAGTTCAACACGAGTCCTGTGTCTGCTTCATTTGTTTCTGTGAATGAAACTTTTCCTTTCGTCATATCCCAAAGTTGAATCAGATTCGTACCTGTGCCACTGCAGAAATAATCACCGTTGAAAGAAAAGTCTCCGACCCCATTTGCAGCGGGACGACAGGAAATTACTGCGGTCGCGGGCGGGGCATTCAATTTCCATGTGCGAATAATTCCATTTTTCCTACTACCGAATGCAATCATTGTTTTCAAATGGGGCGAGATTTTGACATTGCTGTATGGAGAATCCTCTCCGCTATAAGTTCCCAGTCTAGAGGAATCTATCCCCACAATTGTGGCTCCTTTATAGTAGGAGCCTCGAGTTTCAAAGGCATACAAAAGCTCCCAGTCAGCATAGGGATTTTCAGAGATCGTCAGCTCACGACTCTCAATGGGAGTGTAGTTTGAGTCCTTGCCAAAGGCTCTGACATCAAGTTTGACCGAGGGGAGATTAGGAACACGGAAACGGAGTTTACCATCGGCGTCAGCAATCCATTTCCCATCTGCACCGAGTCGATATTGATAATGAAGCTCTGATTCGGAATTTATCGCTGTCACTTCAGCATAAGCAAACAATCCCGCTTTGGGGTTCGCTGAGACTTCGCTGATTTTCAATTTAATAGGAGTTCCCCCTGAGTTTTGTGAATCTGTCTCTCCTTCTTTCTGGTTTAGTTGAATTAAATAAATTTCACCTTCTGAATTTGCCATAATCAATTGGTCACTATTAGGGGAAAACTCTTTGGCGGTTACCTGATTGACAGGTAAGATCTGATCCGGTTGAGGAGCGTTGATCGAGATTAGTCTTGTTTTTCCCGGGGAGTCTGAATCATTTCCAGCCAACCATTTTCGATCGGGAGAGATTGACGGCTGATCATGAATTCCGTGTAAAGTACACATCGTTTGACCCGTTTCCAAATCATGAAGATATTTGCGGGAACCCTGTTTATCCTTGACCGTTTGAATCCAACAATTTCTACTGGAAAATTCTTGAACATCGTCACCTTCAGAGAAATGATAAAGTTGCTGCCCCGTTTGGAGATCATCAACTGTCAGCCCCTCATCATCAATCTTCATGGTGAGATGGGTTTGATCCTCAAACAGTTGCGATGAATAGAACGGAGTCATTGACTCGGAGTTTGAACGCCTGGTTTTAAAAACATTTTTCGAGCCTCCAACGGTCTTAGTGAATAACAGGAAGGGCTGCTCATCAGAAGTACTCTTTGCCTCTGGAATATTGAATATCCGATCTCCCAGGTATTCACCGGTTTCAACTACATAGATGCTCACTGAAGTCAAACCACGTTGCTGTCCTGTTGGGGGACTTCCTCCCAATGCGATATGAGAGCCATCGAGCGAGAGTGCCCAAGCGGGCAAACGATTTCCTTTTTGACCTTTATATTCATCAGGATCAAATTCCTTCAACAATGTTCCAGTTGCAGTCTCGATGACGTATGTTGCTGCTCCCCATTCTGATCGCGGGATGACTGGATCGAACGTCGATCGTGCAGAAAAAGTAAACCGGCTCCCATCTTCACTGAACTGTCCCAGATCCGCTTTGAGCGAGGGAAACCACCCCTGCAATAGTTTGCCATCTGCAACATTCCAAATTGTTCCTGTACCTGATGTGGAGCCGATCACATATTCAGACCCAACGACAACGGCTTGGCTATCAGGGGAAAAATAGACTTGCGGCAATTCTGGTATACTCCACTTAATGGAAAAACGTTTGTCGCCACTGCTGCTATCAAAGATTGAGACAGCAGTGTTACTGTCCAGCCATTCTTTCTGCCCCTTCCGATTACTCCGCGTCACGCTACCAGGCACAGTCGCTGGCAGACAGACAACAGCGAACGAAGTCCCATCGGGAGAGAAGACAATCTTACTTACTGGATTGATGAGTCCCCGTACCACTTTCATGTTATCCGGTAATTTGGGAAGAGGTTCGACGGTCGCTAAATGCAATTCGTTCGCTTGGTATACTCCTTTCCAGAGGCGATTCCCGGCAGGGTCGTAGCATTCAAACACACCTTCCCGTCGTCCGTTTTGATAGCTTCCTCTGACCCGAATCTGCTCGGTCTGGTCGTGGTAGAGCACCCACGTACCACTTCTCTTCCCGTCTTCAAATTTTCCGCTGTACAGCGGAAAGGGACGACTGAATTGAATCTTCGAAGTTTTGCCCAGAAAGCTGCCCACGAAGACATTCTTTGCTCCTCCTTTGAAAGTGGAAACATCAACATGTCGATTCACTCGTCCATTTGCATCAATAATGTTCGGTCCTTTCAGTGATGTATATCGACTGATTTCACTTTTAGTGAGGGTATAGTCATTTTCATCTTCCGGATTGTGAAAACGTTTTGTGTTCGTCCACACAAATTCTCCACCAAATAGCGGGCTGCCGTTTTCATCAACATTATCGGTTTCCGAGTTCGGAACTAATTCAATGCGATTCGATGTATTCAGTTCCGCAAGGTCAAATGATTCCAGCAATTCCAATTCGCCTGTGGGAGGTCCCGGGATCTCTTGCTGCTTGTCTTCTATTGGCGGAGCGATATCCATAACTGCCACATCTACGGCATCGAGAACGTTTTGTTGCTGATCATTCATGGGGGCTTCATGATCTTGCTTCTCACCCTGCTCATTGACTAGATTGGGCTTTTTGACTTCAGGCGAATCGAGGAGCGTCATCGCTACCAAAACACCTCCAACAACCATGACCATAAAGACGATGCCTGCAACCGACCAGAATAGTCCCCGATTATTATCATTGGATTCATATTGCATTTGAGTAGGAGAGTTTGGGCGATCCACAAGCGGTCGCTTTTTATCAATCTTGATATGCTCCTGGATTTGAAATATTTGTTCACAATCCCGACAACGAAATTTTCTCCCGAGTTTGTCATTTGCAAATCGGTACTGCTTGCCACATGCAGGACACAAATAATTGAAAGTCATGGTTGCAATCTTTCGGTAATGATGCCTAAATCCATGGTTAACTATTGGACTAACGACAACTGTCACTATTTTTTAAAATTCTGAAATATCTGTTGGCGAGGGGCATCTTTCCACCAGATGATTACTTCTTAAGCCCCATGAAACGGGCTACCATCAATCCAATGATCAAGCCGGGGACTGCGTATATGATAAACATGATGGCAAGTGGAACCGCGATCCATCCTAGACAGAGAATCCCCAGAAATACTCGGAGTTTTCGATCTTTTGAATGCAATAGATAGTTCCAGCAGGCCAGAAACAGCAGGGGGAATAGAATCAGAGAGAGACTGACCTGAACAGTTTCTGATATACTCTTCGACGAACTGCTGACAGAGAGAAACATCAGAAGTGTATAGCTGATGACTCCAAAACCAAGGACGACTGCACTGTGTGGTGTCAGTCCCATGCTGTCCAAGGCTGTTTTATAAGCTGGAGTTCTTGGACGAATGGGCTGGTTCTTCAGATCCGTGGCAAGTTTCTTAATTGTCGAAACCTGTCTCCACTCTTCTTGATTAATTCTGCGAATCATGTCCGCAGCTTGCAATTCTCCCGACTGGACTAACAGCTTCACCTGATCTGTTGAGAACGGTCCACTCTTCTTGTTGTCGATACGACAGAACCATATTTTTTCGATGACTAGCTCTGTAACATGAAACTGTTTGCCACAGTGTTCGCAATCTTCCCAATACCCTTCCATACTTTTGAGAACACGATTTTTCGCATTGCAATGCGTGCAGACGCAATAAATTAATTGTTCCGGTGAAGTCTTGGACGATACTGAATCACTTTCTGATTCTTTACCTAAAACTTCATTGATCACTGTGCGGTAAATTAAACTCAGTAGTGGGGTGAATGCCGCTAACACAACAAGCAGGGCAGTTAAACCCAACAGATCAGAGACTGACATGGACTACTCATTTCCTTGAGCATTTTCAAAAATGAACTGCAGCGTTTGGCAGGAGCAAACACAGCTTTTTACTGTCATTTGATGTTCATGCGACTGCAGAATCAATTTGAAAATTATCTAATATCGTGAAAAAGGATTTCCTTCCTTTGTGAAACGAGTGACTGTCACAAAAATATTTAATTCCATATCTTTATCTAATTGGTAATGCAGTGAGGATTTTATTCGACGGAATTTGTGGCCGAAAAGATCACCAGGGCTGCGATCAAAATGACAATCAACGTCACTGAAATTACCACTGACCAGAGTAACGCTTTGCGAATATAGACGCCCCACTCAATCTCCCTGCGTTCCCATTTTGTGGCATATTTGAGATCCGTTTGCAGCAGGTACAAGCGGCGTATTCTCTGCAGGCTCGCCAACTCCATTCGATCCTTATGTGGCATATTTTTCGAGTTACCAGCAGCGGCATAACCCCAGGCCGCATCACCCCCTACTGCGGCACCGATGAGGCCTCTGAAAAAATGGGAATGCCTCTCGCTGATTTCAGCTTTATGCTCATTTTTTGCTGCCAGTTTTGCCTTCGAAATTTTGCGATCAAACGCAGCTAACCGGTAGTGATCTGGATTTTTTATACCAATTGGCACTTTTATCTGTGCTCTTTGATCGATTAGGCAGCGGGGACAATACGACACTTTTTTCGAAGTGGATGGCCAAGAGTATTTTGTTGTCCCATCCCAATTCGATCCACATCCTCTGCAGAATTGATTTTGGGTTGATTCACACGAAACAATTAAACTTGCACCACATTTACAGGGAGTATCTATCGAACATGAATTACCGCACACATTACAACTCCCAATGATGAAACTCATGTCGCATTTAGGACATTGGTTGATATTTGTTTTAATCTGATGATCACACTGCGGACATTGGCCATTATGTACTTGAATTGGTGTCTGCTGGTATTGAGTGGATCCATCAGTTGTTGCGACTTTCTCAAGAAATACTCCGCTGCTGAGAGCCTGTTGGATCTCAAACTCGGATTCTCCATTTTCACTCGCATCATGCCATGTTTCTCGTCGTTCTGCAGCTGTATTTCTCAGCAGGGAATCATTTACCGTGTTAAAATCAAATTCTTCCGGCCTGAAGAATTCCCTGCGAATACGTCGATGTTCCACTTCTATAATCAGGCCCCTTTCAAAAATTCTTAATTGGGGAGACACAGCACTCTCGGCATGATTTTTACATCGGGAATATGCTAATTCCACCGGTATTTTCCGGGATATATAATATCCGAGTGCTAACCAGGGAAGAACGCTTGGGAGTATGATTAACCAACCCACTTGATTCCCCCACAACAGCAGTGTCATTGCAAATCCAATACTAATTACCAGTAATGGTGAGCCGAGACTGAAAATCTGTTCTTCGATGTGAAAGACTCGCTTTGTCTTTTTTCCGCAAACGATACAGTGTGGAGGCAGTTCGATTTTCCAACCTTTAATGCCGAGATATTGAACTTGTTTGTGGTCAATATCGGGAGGGATTTTCAATTCACACGGCTGATCCGCATCATCGAACAACGAATAAATAAAATCCCCCAGATAACGAATGATTCTGGGAGTCTCATGGAAATAAAACATGGCAATTTTCTGAACTGCGGAACTGGTATTATCGTCATGGTGTCTGTGCTTTGATAATTCACTCGGGAAACTCCCATTAGATGAAGAAAAACTTTCGCCATCTATTGATTCCGATTCTGATTTGCTAACTTTGGACTGTTTGACTATGTTTCCGTTTTCGACTCGCAGGCCCACTCCCTCGTTCACAGCAAAGAGCGTTTCGCAGCGACGACAGGTCACCTTGCGTCCAATCAGATCAGTCTCGACATGAAATTTCTGTTCGCAACCAGGACATAGAGTGATGATTGGCATGCTTAGTCCTCAGAAGTTCTTATTCATTACTCTCGTTAATCCCTTCAGCGGAAATGAACGCGAGGTAAGTTACAAACTACTAACGGGAACTGTCACAAAAAGAGACAGCTACGGACTGGCAAGTCAATCGGCTGAGTTGCGATACGGAGTCCCCTTGGCACTGTTTCTCAGATTTATAGCACAACAGTCTACTGACAACGGTACAAATTAATTTGAGGCAATCACACAATACTTTTTTAAAACGCAACTCAGTAGAGAATAATGCAGTTCGGATTTTCGTGTTGGAATTGATCGATACCACTTTTTGAGACGGCCGTCTTTGTGACATCCAACGATGTTAGCCCCAGTCCTGAGAGAATAACGAGTCCCTCATCGGTCAATGAAGTCTGACTGAGTTTCAATCGTTGAAGTTGAGGACATTTTGCAAGAGATGGCATTCCGGAGTCTGAAATATCAGTCCCTGATAAATCAAGAGAAACTAATGAGTCCATCAACGAAATATATTCGATGGCACTGTCAGTCAAAGCCGTTCGCCGGACAATTAATTCTCTGAGTTGAGGGAATGATGACAGCATTTCGATCGTATCATTGCTGATTGAAGCATCGCTGATTTCCAAATTTGTTAAGCACTTCTGATAACTCATTAATGACTTCATACCTTGATCGCTGGCAGATGTCTTGGGGATGTAAAGCCATTTCAATTCCCAGTCGGGATCGAATTGAGCAATTAACTCGTCCGTCACCAGTTCGCTGTTAGCTAGGATGCCTTGCAAATGCTGCAATTCGGTCATTTTTTGTAAATGTTCGGCCGGGTCGTTCACAGCTTCAAAATGCACAACTTGGATCACTCCAATTTTCCCGGACAAGTCATCTGAGGAATTTGGCTGCATACCAATCCAATCGTTTCCATCAAAGAGATTGGCGGTCACACCCGCTCCATGACGAAGAAGCCAGGCAGCGATTGGTAATTCATTCGCGAGTTCCCCCGGAAGCCCGATTTCAGGAGATGCGATAATTTGCTTTGATGTGGGGCTGCTGATTGCCAGGTTATCCATTTCGGCCATTTGATTTTTGTGATCATCCCGGTTGATCTCACCTCCTGGATTCCAAACGAAAAATGTCATGATTGCAATCAATAAAACACCAACACTTAAAATCGTATGTTTTCCGAACCGATTCTTTTTCATACGACCGACAGGTCCTTCTCGGCTCGTTAATAAATGACCTCCTATGGAATCAGATTCAGAGGAAAAATGATCTGTTTCCTGCAGAAGTCCCTGAAGTGCTGAGCCACTCGTTATCGGAGGACAGAATTCTTCTAACCGTCTTGCAACTTCGATTGCAGATTGAATTCGTTGTGAACGATCTTCCATTACCATCTGGTGAAGTAGTTTTTTAAGTCGGACAGGGACTTCTGATTCTTGCAATAAGCTCTGCAGTGAACGACCGAGACTGTAAATGTCAGAACGATGATCAATTTCGGTCAAGCCAAGTCTCTGCTCGGGGGAAATATATTTTCCTGATCCCACAATGACCTGAGAAGCCGTTATGTCTGAGCCTTCCTCAATGTTGAATGCCAAACCAAAATCGACCAATTTCACGATCCCTCGCTTTGTAAGCATTAAGTTGGCGGGTTTGATATCACGATGGACCAAACCCGCCTGATGGACCGCATCCAGCCCAACTGCAGATTGTCGAATAAGCTCACAGCAAATGGCGACACATAATTGTCTGATCTCACTTAACTTCTTCAGATCACATCCGTGGATTAACTCCATTGCCAGGTAAGCAAAGCCTCGATCGGTTCCTCCATCATAGGCACGCACGACATGCGGATGATCCAGAGAAGCAAGGGCACGCATTTCCCGATAGAATCGTTCTATCGCATTATCGCTTAGCGTGCGATCAGGACGAATAACCTTGAGAGCGACTTGATTTTCTAATGCCTCGTGCTGTACCAGATAAATGCTTCCCATTCCCCCCGAACCAATTGGGGCAATCAAATGATATGGGCCAATCTTCTTTAGAAGATTCTGTTTCGCTAAATCTGTACTCTCAAAAGGAATCTGTCGGATACGCTCGGTGACATCGTCAGGAAATGGAATGGTTTCAGTCTTGTGAATCTCCGATAGAAGACGGTCGATCAGTGGATCAGAGTCAGCTATGTCGTCCTGATCAGTTGAAGCAATTGGATGAAGTTCTTCGTCATCGGTCATCAAAAGCACCTTCAGGTTATCGCATGGAGTGCATCAACCCATCCTTATCGGGGTGAGCGACGAAAACGGGATCGTTACTACCCATTCAAAAATACGTTCGCAGAAGTAACGAACAACTGTCACAGAATTAGATTCCGTAATTCAAGTCCTGTTTGATTCCTTCCAGTTTCACTTGAGTTAGTACAGTCAGTTTTTTCTTCACTCGGCTTGAATTTGAAGTGACATAAGTCACAGATTTTCCAAGCAGCTTTGCAACTTCACCAGATGTCTTACCGTTGACGAAATGAAGCCAAAAACAGTGCCAATGATCTTCTCTGCCTGAGATTTGGTACTCTTCTTCCAACTCGGCAAGAGCAATCGCCAAAGCCATTTGCTCCGATGTGGGACCACTCTTCTCGCTCTGAGAAGTTTCGCTTTCCGGATTTTGTATCGAATCAGCCCAGGAACCAATACTAATGGGGCTTGCTTTGTGTTTTCGGAAATGATCGATAATGCAGTGATAAGTCAATTTACGAAGCCATTTCCCAAAGCTTTGGCCGGTTTGATCTCGGGAAAATTGATCCAGCTTTTCAAAGGCATGCGAAAAAACATCAGCGGTAATTTCAGACGCAGGCCGCTGTTGAAAGCCTGATCGAAGAACCTGTCGAAAAACCCGTTCCTGATAAACAGACCAGATACGATCCCACGAATCGTTGTCGAACTGTCGTGCTTGTAATAAGGTTTGTGTCGAAATGGTAGTTTCATTGTCTTTGCTGAATGTTCTCAATACACAAACACCTTTGCAGGGGACTTGAGGGGCGGATGTGAATGATTCAAGATAAGTGAATATGCCTCAAATGTACATTGACACTCATTAAATGGACTACGAAGTAACTTTAGAAACAGAAGAATAGTCACAGATCATGCAAGCATCTCCTGTTTTGCAAACCAAACCAAATTGCACGATCTGGTAATTAGTAATCGAGATCGCCAAGACAACCGGATTCGGCTACACGAGAATCATCGGGGAACTGCAGAAACTCGGGATCAAAAACATCAGCCGCCAGACCGTTCGGAATATCCTCAAGTAAGCATTGATTCAGCCAGGTCCAGACCGGACTTCAGACACCTGGACCGAATTCTTGAACCGTCATGGGGAGACACTGTGGGCTAGCGACTTCTTCTCGGTCAAGTCGATCGAAGCTGGGTTCAAATATTCGAACTGATTACTGATCCATAGAACCAATCGACAGAAGTGTTCTTCTGATGGTAAGTGATCATTCTACGCCCTAATATAAAGGTACAGGATACAATGCACAGAGTTACCGGTCGGATAGAATTCAAAGTCAGTATTGCTGCCGGTAACCAGTAGATTTGGGCTTATTCCAAAAAGGGACAGTACAGATGTCAGTAAATTCTGAAGAGCTTAAAGGGTTATTCGCACGGGTATTGTCTAACATCGTTGTTCCCTCCTTCAATGTTTGCAATCTCTTGACCGCATCAGACAGAGGAAATCTTTTGCGACTGTTTCGTCGGATTGCCAAAGAGCCATCCAATGATCGCCCCTCCCGCCAAAATTCGCTAACCATTTTATTCATGCTTGGATTGTTAACTCTGACCACCTCCGCATTCGATGCACCTCAAGCTGGTAATATTTTAGCAGACGAGGTGGTTGTGACAGGTAAGCAGGAATCAGAGAAGAAGGGTAAGGACTTCGATGCGACGGACTCAATAACAGTAAAGAAAGCGGAAGAGCCTAATGGAGAGACAAAAGAGCCCATTCCAAGGGCTCTGAAACCAGCTCCATCTGAAGTTCCCTGGCCAACAGAAAAGTACAAATCCTACATAGACATACCTCCAAGCGGCAGCGGATTACGTGTGCAATTGGATTCGCGTCGCTGGGTTGAATTGAACTCCCTTTCTGCCACCGAAAAAATCGATGGTGAGAACGTGGACATCTTTTGGAAAGCCGACGGGGAATTGATTGATCCTCCACAAGGATTTGACCCACTCTCGTTGGTTCCTGCCCGCGTTGAGAATCAAATGCTAAAATCGACACGAGGCGTTTCACTGCAGGTCGTTGGTCCCAAAGGAACACGAGCTTCGATGAGCACCAGTGGGGTTGGTGGCTATGGCAATTTCTCTGTGCCAATTGACGATGAGTTTGTGCAACTTCCTTTGACGACAATCATGTCTGATATTCCTTACAATCATGCGTATGTGGAAGTTTCCGTTTCGCAGGAGAACTGGGTAGATGTTTCACTCGATAATTCTCAAGGCATGCAGGTCCTGCAATCCCAGGAGGATCGACGCCTGTATGTGGTTATTGACGACGCCTGGCACTACGCCTGGCAATTGGAAATCGAACGTGATAAGGGGGAGCCAATCGTAATGACACCTACGGTCGTCGGCGGATCGGTCTCCAGTTCATTTTTTCCGGAATCACTTCGAAGTTCTGTCCGAAAGGAATTTCAATCCGCCCAGATTGTCGGTTTTTACTTTGACAAAGACCAACCTGTGCCCAAGCTGATTAAGCTGCAAAGGAGTCTTTACGATGTCGTGCGATTCGAAAATTTGAGCGTCTTTCCGGGGCCAAAGTCGGCGGTCCGTGTCACTGTCAACGGAGTCCCCATTTCGGAAGAACAAAAACCAACATTATCGTCTCTTGACGAAACATCGAATGACTCGACACCGCTCGCCGATAACCTCAAACCGAATGATGAGACTGACCTGATTCCATTAAGTGGAACCATCGTCGATGCCAAGGGCAATCCCGTGCCAGACTGTTGGGTCGGGATGTTTGTCACTCCTCAGGAATTCGATCAAT
>TARA_R100000789_G_scaffold21008_1_pt1 | contig 12750 bp, 11 predicted proteins | sample TARA_R100000789 | Tara Oceans TARA_R100000789 (sample SAMEA2623403) | marine metagenome | biome: marine biome (ENVO:00000447); feature: mesopelagic zone (ENVO:00000213); material: "saline water (ENVO:00002010), including plankton (ENVO:xxxxxxxx)" | depth 450 m
AATTTGTTCTGTCAATTATCCGAGAGGCTGTAGAACTTATGAAAGCAACCTTCTCCCTGGTCTGTCTAATCTGTTTTTGTGCCTTGATGCCCTCTTGCAGTCAGAGCAATGCCGGGGCTACGGGACTTTCCTACAAGTGTGACACAGTGATGTTTGTCCCAGTAGCCCCCATTCCACCTGCCGCGGGGCCGCAACCGAATATCCATATCGATACCAACGTGAAGATGAGCAGCATGTTTGGTGGAACCATCAAAACCAGTCCGCCCTACTCCATCGGTATCGACTACTCAGATGAGACTTTCACGTATGCCGAGGCAGAGTTCACCAAACTCGTCGTAACATACAACGATGGAACGGACGATCCTGGAGCCACCGCGCAAAAACTACCGCTGCGTTTTGCCGCCCGACCCTATGAAGCCACAAACAGTGTGGCAGGTGGACGCATTGAGAAAACCAGACTCCTGGTCATCTCCGGGAAGATCTCCGGTGTTATTTCCCAAGACAAGCCGTTCACGCTCCAGCTGGAGGGCAACTTCATTAAAAACGATGGCTCCAAGATTCCGTTCGCCATCAAGCACAAATACGAGGTGCAAAGGGATAAAAGTATCAAGTCATGGAGCGAAGTCATGTCAGGCTGCTGATGTGACAATGCATCTTGAGCCAGGTGCATGTTGACTGTTTTAGATGCCGAGCGCCGGGTGCCACTGCTGGCTGACCCGGAATTCATAAAACTAACTTGGATTTTTTAACTTCTGGAGTTGAGTCATTGCTCTTCCGTGGCGTGGATTTACCAGTAAGCAGCGTTCGTACTTGAGTCTCGCTTCATTGAACAGTTTTCCAAGTCGATTTAACTCCGCAAGATAATACAGGCATTTGGCATTTTCAGAATTTAACTGCAGGGACTTTTCAAGCAATTCACGAGCAGATTTCATGTCATTATTGCGAAACGCGGTCAGTCCTGCATAAAGAGCCGCCTCGCCCAACGCCTCATCTCTTTTTACGGGCTGCATGGTTTCCTCATAACTGTTCGCCAGCTTATTAAAGACGCGTGTTTCACGAGTCATACTGACAGACATCTTCCAGCATTCGATTGCCTGAGGGACGTCTCCAGTCAGTTTGAACATATCTCCTCGAAATTCCCAGAGGTCTGCATCCTCAAGTTTCATTTTTTCTAATTGTGAGACGGCCTTCTTTAATTCCTGAAGATTTTCTCCTTGAGCAGCCGCCCGAGCAGATTCTTTCAACAACACGACAGAAAAGGAAGAAAGGTCGTCCGTCAGACCCTGCTGGAGTTCCTGCAAAATGTTGAGTTTTTGGTTTGGGGGCAACTGATCGGCAATTGTCTGATATTCATACCAGTGCCTGTTGAATCCATATTGCTGGTTTTTTTCCGTCAGAAAATCCGTATTGAAGTTCACTGGTATCAACAACTCGGCTCGTTCAATCATGTCGCCTGCCTGCAAGGCCAGTTCAGGATTCGCTGTCTGCAGCAACGCTTCACGTTTGATTTGTTGAAACAGCAGAGATTGAGGCAACATCCTCAGGAATTCGTCGATCAGCGGCAAAGCCTGTTGAGCTCGTCCAGACTTAACCAGCAATTTATTGAACATCAGCTTTGCAGGGATGAAATCGTAGTTCTCATACAACAGCTTCTCCGCTGCTTCCGGTTCTTCCATTCGCAGATGATTCCGGGCAATTGCGTACAGAATCAATTGCCGGGTTTCACCTGCTGTTTTGGAAACCAGTTGCTGATACAGTTTGTTGCTCTCTGAAATTCGACCTGTCCGATCCAGACAAAATGCCACCCCCTGAGCAGCAATCAAATTATCGGGGTCTCTCCTGACCGCCTCGCGAAATGCCAACTCACCTTGAATGTAAAATCCTTTACCGATCAACCCTTCGGCCAAACTCTGCCATTCGGGACTGCCGTTAAAACGTTGCACCTGTGAGGATAATTCGTTGAGATCGTTCCAACTTATTGGATCCGTTTGATCTTGCTCTGGAATCTGGGGACCGATCAGCTGAGATCTGCTCGTAAAGGCATAGACTCCAGCAACCAATTCTGCTGCAATAATGATAAGCAATAGACGACACGCGAAAACCATGATGGCGTGATCAATCTCCATTTTGAAAAGAGGAATACAGATGATGTTGACTGAATAGGAACGTTAACGAAAGCCATTTAAACAAATTGTAACAGAAAAAAGCCACCTGTTTAGAACAGGTGGCTTGGATTCAACTGAACAAGTTTACTTAGAACTCACCCAGAACATTGCCATCACTTTTATGGCCGAGATTCTGCCAGGTTCCAAGATCGATGTTTTCCGAAACAAAGCGAACTCCACCGTCACCAAGCAGGATTTGAACTCCTCCCTTGTGCTGACTGCGAGCTCCAAGGACTGCAGTACCACCCGTACTACTGCGACATTCCGTGATATTGGTGTTAGGGCCAACTATTGTGGAAAATGACCAGTTCGGCATCACGTTCGCATAAAACCATGAATAGGCTCGATCTTTAACAATGGTGCCTGCTCCTGGACACGTTGATGGTGTTCCTGTTGCATTCTCACTACGCATTTCGGAACCGACCAGACATTCCGCAATAATCATCGTGTTGGATGTTCCATCGGTAATGTCTCTCATCAACGTCTTGCTGTTTTGAAACAAAACTGAACGACCATTGTTTGCCCAGGCAGACCCACCTGCCCAATAACTACCGGAATTTGCTGTGCAGGCGACATAGTTTGTGGGAGCATATGTCGTTTGGCCAGTCGTGCCACGACTTCCCGGGTCACTCGGGCAACGATACGCAGCCACTTCGGTCCCTCGGACTGTTGTATTGTTGGTTCCGCCATTTCCTGGAGTTCTTCCCCAATCGATCAGATCGTACAGGGCAGACTGTTCCATGAAGCCCAGAATACGAGCCTGCCAGCCAATCATGCTACTTTCCCACTCATTGACTCCGCCACCTGTCGGTTGACGGACAGAGGCTGGTGGAAAAGCATTGAACGTATCGTGGTAATTGTGAAGGGCTAAACCAAGTTGCTTCATATTGTTTTTACAGGAACTCCGTCGAGCTGCCTCTCGAGCCTGTTGGACCGCTGGTAACAACAAAGCCACAAGTATGGCAATGATGGCGATGACTACTAGAAGTTCAATCAATGTGAACCCCAGTATCTTCTGTTTTTGCTGGTTCTGCATACGTCATTCCTGTATAAGAAAGGTGAAATGAAACTGCTCCAGAATGGAGTAGAAAATTTACTTCGAGCTCAATTCAAAATTGTGTTCTGTGTCTTCTGGCGTCACAGTGATAGTCAATGTGGTTTCAGAATTATATTTCGCCGGAAGGTATTGTTCGACTTTTTCGATTTCCACTCCATCGGCCATCTCTTTGCCAACGACTTTCGTTGCGGAAATCACAACACTGTTTTCGCCAACCACGGCACCTTGATCGGAAGCTAACTGATACTGACCGGCATTAATGGCCGCTTCTGTGATTTGTCCTCGCAATGGCTGCCCACTTGCATCTTTACCGGGACGAAATTGAATCACCCCTTTTTCCAGGGGTTGGCCATCTAAAGTAACCGTTCCAGAAAATGCAGCCGTTTCTATTTTTTCACCATCTCCTCCAAAGCAGCCGGAAATGATCAGGAGACAAAAAATGCAGCCAAGCTTTGAAATCGATTTCACAAATAACTCAATAATAATAGTGAAATAGTAGAACTGAGAAAATCATTCTGACGGAATGAAATTTGAATTTCAGAATTGTTCCCATATTTCTACATTATTACAAGCAAATTCACATAAAGATTTAAGTAACTTCTAATCTTCGCCTCAATAAGGAAGTGACCGCTAAGTCACCTCTGATCACCCGTCCCTTCCCAGCCAGTAATCCGTCCTATCCTCTCGAAGGGTTTACGTAAATTCAAACTCCCGGCTACGACATCCGTTCTTCCATCAGCATTTATATCACCAGTTGCAACCGTCACAAGATGAATCGGTTCGTTGTCAATCTGCCAGGGAGTAAATTTCTGTTTGCCATCATTTTCCAACCAGATCAAGCTCGCATGACTCTTCTCGTACCAGTCATTCGTCATACTCACGAGCACCACATCCTTATCTCCATCACCATCCAGGTCGTCGACTTCTGCAGCATAGGTTCCCCCCAGATCAGAGATCCGATGCATCCGAAATTCCCAGTTCCCCAGATTTTCAAACCAAAGACAACCATGATAGGGTTGAGGGTATGCCTCGGCATCTTCGAGGTTATCACCGACGGGCAAAATCAAATCGACATCACCGTCACCGTCTAAATCAGATTGAATCAATCCTGCACTTCCCAAGTCCAGATTGACTGTCCGCCAGATACGACGCGAACCAAACTCTCCCGCTCCCAGATTTTCAAAGATCCATAATTCTTCTTCATCCTGAGAGACAATCGCCGCGATATCGAGGTCTCCATCGTTATCGTAATCAGCCACAGGAACATGAATTGTGCCTGGGGCACTATGGAGTTGATGATCGAGGAATTCCTCATTCCCCATATTTTCCAGCCACAATACCTCTCCTCGGGCGTAGCCAAAAACTGCGACTGCTAAGTCGAGATCGCCATCTCCATCGAAATCACCAGACTGCACATCCGCAACACGCCGTACATCCTCCAGGAGAATCTGTTTATGGAATCCAGTTTCTGTTTGAGCATAATATTCAACACGGCCTATCACATTGTCATCCGGCAGAATATTCCCAAGTACAGAAACGATGATATCATTGAGTCCATCCTGGTTCAGATCGACAATCGTAGCATGAGCGGGAGCCGAGACATTCTCGATCAAATTCCGCTCGACATACTCTCCGGACTCAGTGCGGCGGATTTCCGAGACACAACTCCTTGTCACATCACAGACGATGATTTCATTTTGGCCATCACCATCAAAGTCAACAATTTGTACATGAGAAATGACCGGCAAACCAATCGGTTTTTCCCCGAGACTATTCCGATGAAATAATAATTTGCTGGGTGAATAGCTTTTTCCACCACTATAGAAGTCACCTGGCTCACCTGACATCGGCACCGAAGGAAGGACTCGCCAGAGGATAGCCGGTATCAGAATCGATAAGCCAATCAGACAAATCAACTGAAGTTTTTTGGACATACCCTACCCTGAGAAATTACTACGAAAACTAAAGACTTTTTCCAACCTTACAATAGGCAAATCCCTTTAAAGATGCGATCCAGTCCGACGACTGGCTGAGGTCGTAGCGAAGCAAAGCCCCAGGTATGTTGATGAAGCCTGAGAGCCCGGTGCCACGCGGGTGGCCCAACCGACTGTGTCGGTTTGGTGCGGAAAGCACAAGATGCCTTACCATTCGCTCTCCATGTTTCCTGGTCAGAAAATTTGCCATCCGCATCCAAGCCGCCAACGCGGGTGGCCCCAAAAGATTCTTCTTATACAAATTACTCTTACTCAGACTGCCTCGTATGGACTTCGTCCACACAGATAGCGGAGCGTTCTGGTACTATTTAACCCGCTTTCCCGTTCCCTGCATGAAAATGATCCACTTATTATCCGGTCCGAGCATGCGGGAGGTGATGGCGAGTTCGTCTTTGGATTTGAATTCGTAGATGTCCTGGAACTTTGCCATTTCGCCGCCAGCCATAAAGTTGGGACCTTCTGCTTCCAGGGTGAGAATCTTGCCGGTTTCGTCAACAGTTCCTTCGTAAATCCACAGATGGCTGGTCATGGAATCGACCCAGGTGCCGACGTATTTCTTTTTGGTCGGATCGTAGCCAATTTTCTGAATGCCCATCATCGACATCCCCGGCAAGTCACTCGTCATTTCATTGATCACCCAAAATCCACCCAGCATACGAGAAGATATTTTCCCCGAGCATTCCATGGCTGGCATATCGGGACCAGCCTCGCATTTCGAATTCGATTTCCATTCCCCGACAAATTGCTGCAGCCACTCATGTTCTTTGGTCGGTTTAGGAAACTCCGGCATCTCCTGAGCAGACAGACTTCCGATAAGCAGGAACAGGATCAGCGAAACATTTGAGAGCAGTCGAATAAGCATTGCAAGACTCCTGGAGCGTGGGAAATGAATTGACATAGAGTAGTCGACTGGGGCAGATCAATATCGACAGCGGTATAAATTATTCTCGATAATTCTTGAAAACATATCTCAGGATACCGCAGGTTACTTACGGAGAGAATAGAATCGATGAATAGCATGCGACTCTCAAACGATGAAATTCACCTGGAGTCAATTCAAGATTTCTTCATCGACTATCCGGAAAGAGGACTCTCATGAATACGTTCCACCGTTTAACCCTGATCGCTATCTCACTCACGCTACTCGGGTGTGAAAAGAAGCCAGTCGATTTGACGCCGCCGAGTTGGATAAAGTTTGTTGATGCATCCAAGGCAGGTGAAACGGAATTTTTCAAAGAGCTGGCTGAAGGACTGGGCGATGCAGAGATGTCCTACCAATGGCATTCCTCCCACTATTCTCCCCGTAGTCAAACTGGAGAGATCCAGGTCATCATCATCCGGCCTGATGATGAAACGTACAAAGTTGGATTTGTCTTTAAGCAAAACAATGGCAAATGGGAGAAAACCGTTGCTCTGGATTATCGTGAGAAAAATAATCCTGCGGAATAACATCACGATCATATTCCCTCTGGTGACTATAACGTCTCCCCGGAGTGAACTTTCAGACAGATGGAGCCCAAGCGTATTCTCTCAATTTTCATTCGCCAAACGTCCGCCTTCACGGTACGATAAGAATCCGATCAATAAATAAAATTGCGACGTCTGGAGAGTTCCTCTTTTCTTCATTGAGGAAGTCTCTTCTTCGCGCTCCCGATATCGACAGTTCTCACAGAACATCAAGGAGAATCCCGAATGGTTCTAATTTCAGAGTGGACGGAATCGACCTTTAGCCCCAAAGGCGAAATTCCGATTGATAAAATCTTCAAATCCGCCATTAAGCTGGGATGTTCCGATATTCACTTGCAGGTCGATCGTCCGCCGATTTTCCGTATCAAGGGGGGACTCCGTCCGCTCCAGATGGATCCGATCAGTGAATCGCAGATGATTGAGCTGACATTTCCGATGATGGATCAGCGTAACCTCGATATTTTCCATCGCGATGGCGGGGCCGACTTTGCGAAAACGCTGATTGTCGATGGGGAGCCCTGGCGATTTCGTGTGAATCTGATGACCCAGATGAGCAAAGTCGGGATGGTGGCTCGAAAGATTGAACGCTCGATTCCGCCGTTCGAAGGGTTGTACCTGCCCCCGATCATGGAAGAACTCTGCAAGTTCGACCAGGGCATGGTTCTGCTGGCCGGAGTGACCGGTTCCGGTAAGTCGACCACCATTGCCTCGATGCTCGACTGGATCAATCACAACTACAATAAGCATATTCTAACGATTGAAGACCCGATCGAATTCATTTATACGTCGGATAACTGTCTGATCAATCAGCGGGAAATCGGACAGGATGTGATTGACTTCCACGTCGCCATGAAACATGCGGTGCGTGAAGACCCGGACATCATGCTCGTGGGAGAAATGCGAGACCAGGAAACGTTCGAAACGGCGATTCATGCTGCCGAAACCGGTCACCTGGTGTTTGGAACCATCCACGCAGCGAGTGCACCCGGAACCATTTCTCGTATTCTCGACTTGTTCCCATCACAGATGCATGCCGCAATTCGTGCCAGTATCGCCATGAACATGAAGGCGATTGTTGGACAGAAACTCCTCAAGACAATTGTCGACAAACCAAGCCGCGTGCCGATTGTTGAAATCATGCGTTTCAATCCGACGGTTCAGAAACTGGTTCGTGAGCATAAGGATGAAAAACTCTCTGCCGCGATTCGTATCGGAAAAGATGAAGGCATGCAGCTCTTCAACGACAGCCTGAAACGCTTCATTGATCTGGAATACGTCAGCCGGGCCGATGCCTTCGAGATTTCCCCAAATGTCGAAGAACTGAAAATGCAACTCAAAGGAATCGACGTCAAAGCCGCTGCAATTTTGTAGTCTTGACGGGATTCGTTCTGCGAGGGTGAACCTGGAGTAAACGAATTATGAAAGTTTCATTTCTAATTTTGACGGGCAAGCATCAGGGCAAAACGCTCACCCTGCCTGCCGATTTCGTCGTCGTCGGCAGGGATCCGAAGGCTGGTATCCGCGTGAATTCCACGGAAGTCAGCAGGCATCATTGCGAAATTCACGTCCGGGGAACCGAGGTCATTATCAAAGATCTTGGCAGTCGCAACGGAACCTTCATCAACGGAGAAGCCATTTTTGGAGAAGTTCCGATCAAGCCCGGCGATACTCTCCATGTCGGTTCGATGGTTTTCGAGCTGGCAGGGAAAAAGAAAAGTACTCCTCAAAACTCTCCAGGAGCCCGCAAACCACCCGGTACGCGCGCAGCCACGCCTGCCCCGTCAGAGTCAGAACTTGTCACCTGGCTGTCCGATGATGAAATTCCAACCATCGATTCAGACACCACCATCATCTCCAATAAGGATGCCTCAGATATGGGCATCGGAATAGCTACCAGTACTGGCCAGGAAAATGCACCCCTCGTGCCTCGATCCTCAACAATTGAGATCAAACCCATTGAAGAGAATTCACCAGCCGGAGAAGCAGCCGATATCATCAAAAAATATTGGGCGAATAAATCATAAATTCATCAGAATTGGGTATTCAGTCAATTCGTGAGGAATAGGATGATCCTGTCAGGTTTTGACCCGAACCCTTCATCAAATCAAAAATTTCCCATCTGTTCGCTCTGGTACTTTTGACAGAGCGATTACAATGAAGTCAATCAACTTGATAACACATTCAGTAGACGGTGAAATTCCACCGATAAAGATACTCCCTCGATTTACAATTCTGGATTGAAAGACTTCGAATCTCATGCGAGACATCATTGGACTTGTTCTTGGCGGAGGAAAAGGATCGCGTCTTTTCCCGTTAACTGCTCAGCGTTCGAAACCAGCTGTTCCGCTGGCTGCAAAGTATCGCCTGATCGATATCCCGATCGCGAACTGTATTAACAGCGGTGTCGACCGGATTTATCTACTCACTCAATTCAACTCTGTCTCACTACATCGTCACATTCGCCAGACTTACAATTTCGATGGTTTCCATGGTGGTTTCGTCGAAATTCTGGCTGCCCAGCAAACCATTGAAGGGGCAGACTGGTATCAGGGAACAGCCGATGCCGTCCGCAAAAACTTACGATACATCCAGCAGCCTGGCATCAAGCATGTCATGATTCTCTCCGGCGATCAGCTTTACCGGATGGATTATCGCGACATGCTCAAAACCCATCTGAATGCCAAAGCTGATGTCACGATTGGAGCTTTGCCGGTCGATCGCGACGCCGCCAAAGGCTTTGGGATCATGCAGTTGGACGATAACTATCAGGTCAAAGGCTTCGTCGAAAAGCCGAAAACTGATAAAGAAATCGATGCCGTCCGCACAGACCCCGCCTGGATCGATTCGCAGGGGATCGATAGCAAAGGCCGCGATTGTCTGGCCAGCATGGGAATCTATCTTTTCAATCGAGATCTGCTTGTCGAGTTGCTCGAAAAAACGACTCACGAAGACTTCGGCAAAGAAGTCTTCCCCATGGCAATTGATACCAAGCAGGTCAATGTGCATCTGTTTGATGGCTACTGGGAAGATATCGGAACCATCAAATCGTTTTACGATACCAATCTCGAACTGGCCAATCCGAATCCGCCTTTCGAGTTTTATCGACCTGATTCACCCATTTACACGCGCCCACGATTTTTACCCGCGTCCAAAGTCAGCGGCACCTATATCGATCGCACTCTGATTGCCGACGGCTGCGTAATCGAAGAAGGCACGCGCATTGAAAACAGCGTGATCGGACTTCGTTGCCGCATCGGTAAGAATGTGACGATCAAGAATTCAATCATTATGGGAGCGGACTATTTCGAGTCCGAAGCCGATACCGACAAGCATGTGTCCAAAGGAACGCCGATTATCGGAATTGGCGATGGTTGCGTGATCGACCGAAGCATTATCGATAAAAACTGCCGCCTGGGTGAAGGAGCAATCGTCGTTCCCGATGGCCGTATGGATGCCGACCTGGACAATCCCAAACTCTACATTCGAGATGGAATTCTGGTCGCCCCTAAAGACACAACCATCCCACCGGGCTGGAAGATTTCATAATCGGCTTAGCAGTCCGAAAGGACAGCAATCGCGATCTGAATTTGATTTCGACAAGAACAGTAAGGACATATTTACCGAAAATTCGGTGTAAATATGTCCTTACTCATTTTATAACATGCCGTTTTATTGATATAAATGGGCATTCGAATTTCTCTTTCTTTTGAATTCGAACTCTTCGTGCATCGGAATGATTCAGGAATTTTTCAATTCCCATTCCTTATTAATCCTTATCTGGAGTCGTGCGTCGATGAAAAGCCTGATTGCTGTCCTGACTGCCGTGTTGTCGATTTCCCTCGGAAATCTTGCGTTCGCCAAAGATTATCAGAATTCCCGAGAAGCCTGGAATGCCGGTGCTGGTTTCATGAATGCCGGCAACTACGCCGCAGCTCAGGAACCACTCGAAGCGGCTTTCAAACTCAGTGATAATGATGCTGAGAAAATGCGGATCCAGCGCGCTCTGGTCGTCTGTTATCGTTTACTGCCGGAACCCGAAAAGTTCATTGAATGCAACGAATACATCATCCTCAATTCCGATCACGACGCGACGAAATCGGTGACGCGCAGTTCCTTGCTCTCGTTTATGTTTCAGCGTGGAAAAATCGATCAACTCGAAACCCGCTACCAGAAAAACATCAAAGACAAAAAACAGGAAGAACTCTCCCACTTCATGCTCAGCGAAATGTATGGTCGTTACAAGCGGAATGCGGATCTGGCGATCAAGCATACAGAAGCACTCGCCAAGCTGACCAAAGATTCCGGCGGCGGGATGACTGCTACTCAGGTCGCGGAACTCGCACGGCAATATCAGAATTCCAAAAAGTATAAAGAAGCCGCAGAAGCCTATGAAAAAGCAGCCGGCATGGATGAACGAACCGCCTCCTGGAACTGGAAGGATGCAGCCGGAGCCTGGATGAAGCTCAATCAACCGGAAAAAGCACAAGCCGCGATCAAGAAAGCTGAAGAACTCGGACCAGATACCCGCAGCGATCAACTGACTTACTACTGGCACAAATCACTGGCCGACTTGCTACTCGAACTCAACGAACCCAAACGTGCCATCCCGCATCTCGAAGCGGCTCTCGAGAAGACAACCATCGAAGGCTATCGCAAAACCTGCGAAGCCGACCTTGCCCGAGCCCGAAATCTCGCTCAATAGTTTAATGAAAACATCTTAACCCGAAGCGTCAGCAAGGGGACGGCATCCGATTCCCAATTACAGCAGTAGGGTGCGTCCTGACGCACCTTTCCATGAGTGTTATTGCACGAGGATAAACATTACCCGTAATATTCGGAGACCGTGAGAACTGCTTCCTGACGCACCTTTCTCTGATTTGTCTTCCGTTCAATATCCGTCAACGTGTGCCACTGCTGGCTTGCCCAGCAGTGTTTGATTCGATTTTGACTTCATAAGCGAGGTATTGAATATCGACCACCCAGCCGAATGTCGAGATTCAATCGGTAATACGACTGTGTGCCACGGCTCTGTGAGCCGTGTTAATCCGCATCATTTGTAAGTAAGAGGCTGGAAGAAACAAGATCGTCTAGAGCATTTTCAAAAATCATCTGCAGTGTCCAGCAGAAGCAAACCCAAAGCTTTAGGGTCATTTGATGCTCATGCGACTGCAGAAACCATTTGAAAATGGTCTAATGCACGGCTCACATCCAATTCGCAATCAATAACTCAACTCCAGCGCCTCACACAGAAACGTCATTAATGGCGTCCCCGCTCGAAGTCTCTCAACAACCTGCTTCAGAAAATCCTCATTGGTCACATCCTGATCTTCAAACTTCGAAACCGCGATGAAATCTTTCCGTTTGATCTCTTCAATCGCCGGGTGCTCTTTATCGAATCCTTTGGGGGGACGAGTCAGTTTGTCACCCGCCATTTCAAAATGTGTGGCAAACTTCTTCTGAGTAATCGCCTTCTGCCAGACCTTAGGCTCCTCCGCAATTTTCTGTCGAATCCACAACAGGGGATCCCGCTCCGGATGCCAGGTCCCTACCGCAATAAACACATTCCCCGGCTCGATATGCAGATAACAGCCGGGGGCATGAATATTACCCCCCGCTTCGTGCCGAAATTGCATTCCGATATGCGTTTTATAAGGCGTCTTGTCGTTTGAAAAACGGGTATCCCGATAAATCCGCAGAAGCGAACCTCCCATTTTTTTCGGAATCGCTTCCAGAAACGGAGAAATCTTCTTCAACGGCTTCTGCATCGCCGTAATGAACCCCAAAGCGGGCTCCAGATAAAACTGTTCATACCGCTCCTTATTCTCAGCAAACCACTCCCGCTGATTGTTCTTCTTCAGATCCTTCAAAAACTTCAACGTCTCGGGAGGAAAACCGGTCGTTGTCTGCTCAGCCATTATTTTCTCCGAAATACCTTCACGAGATTCACAGAATATAAGCACGAAGCGCAAGTTTTGAAGTTACACTCTTTCCACTGTGGTACAATTAAAATAAGAAAAAAGCTTTCTTTGATGGTGCCACGGCTCTGTGAGCCGTGCATTCGGTGATC
>TARA_R100000789_G_scaffold100098_1_pt1 | contig 12736 bp, 8 predicted proteins | sample TARA_R100000789 | Tara Oceans TARA_R100000789 (sample SAMEA2623403) | marine metagenome | biome: marine biome (ENVO:00000447); feature: mesopelagic zone (ENVO:00000213); material: "saline water (ENVO:00002010), including plankton (ENVO:xxxxxxxx)" | depth 450 m
AACCCTAAAATAAAAGACTTTACAGGGTTATGCAGGGACGACTCATTAGCTGGGGAGTGCTGATCGGATTAATTTCCTGCTTCCGATCTTATCTCCCGGACGGAGTTGGACAACATCGAACACGTGTTGCAGGTGTCACATTACTTGGGTTTATCTCTGTTTTTTTAGTGGGCATCAGCCTGATCGGCATCATGCATCAATTTGCCTGGATGCCGAAAGATCGATTATTGACTTCAAGCTTTAATGACATTATCGGCTCAACGAATACTGAAAAACAATTGGGAAATATTGGTGTGGCAGTACACACTTATCACGATTCCAGTGAAACACTTCCTTCTGGTGCTATTTATAGTGAGGACGGACAAGCTCTTCACAGCTTGTGGACTCAACTGCTGTCCTACTTGAATCACGACGAGTTATTTGAACAGATTGACTTAAACACTTCTTGGAATTCAGAAGAAAACCTAAAAACATTCGGTCAGGAATTAACTAACATCCACGTCAAGCAATATGACAATCAATTTGATGTCAAGTATGTCAATTACCGAACAGGTATTAAGCTTCCTGCCGTTCCCTTCGCAGCAAATTCAAGAGTCTTTCCAAGAAATAAGAATCTGAGTTTGAGCGATATTACCGATGGAACAGCGCGAACTTTGATGTTCGGTGAGATCACTGAAAATCTTGAACCATGGGGCCAACCGGGACATTTACGGGACCCAATATTGGGCATGAATAAGCATCCCTATGGATTTGGCGCAACTTGGAATTCCCACCAAGTCAATTTCTTATTTTGCGATGGACACGTCTCCACATTAAGTGATGCAATTGACCCGGAAGTCCTGAAAATATTTTCCACACCCAATGCAGGGGAAGAATTTCCTGAAGAATTTTGAGGAATTATTGTCATTAGCCTCGTGTGGGATCCTTATGTTATCTTCTTGTAACGATTTCAGACCAATTTCCTAGAAATAAAGTCGGTTTGCTTCATCAATATGTCACAATATAAATGCACCTGGCGGGATTCGAACCCACGACCTGCGGTTTAGGAAACCGCCGCTCTATCCTACTGAGCTACAGGCGCTGAAATAGTTTTTGGGAGCTTCTCTCGTCATTATTTGGAATGTAAGAGTTTATCGTTCGCCGGATAAGTTTGCATCTTGAAAATATGTGACTTTCTCGGATATCAATTCACAGAGACTTTCAGTTTCTGAGCGAGTTCGTGAATTTGCTGAAGTGTGCTTTCTTCTGGAGCAAAAGGACTTTCCGTAATGGCGGCTCGGTAAGCGGGGGAATTTTCCTGAGAGTCGACATGCCTGACGAGCGACTCGACAGTTTTCGCCAGCTTTTCTGGGCCTGCAAAGGCTGCCGGATCGATGGCAATGATAAAATGTTCGAAGCGTTCATTCAGCGGGCCGCGTGTTTTTTCCGGAGGAGTTTTTGCACCTGTTAAACCACTCGTCAGCAGGCATTGCAACAAGCCAAGAGAAGCAGAAAGCTCTGCTGGAATTTGATGTCTTAGAGGACGGTCCACACCAAATGAAAATTCATAGCCGATGGTCGCTTCATGAGCCGGGACTGCAAAAGCTGCAGGCTGCCGACCGAAAAAGGTCTGTTCTTCCAGCTCGGCTTCCATCTCTGGTGATGAGGGAGGGCTTGTTAAACAGCAGCCGATCATCCCTGCCTGGGCCACCAGTCGAGCATAAACGAGGGGACTTCCCAGATTCTGACTGTTCGATATGACAACCGCCCCAATCCCAACCGCTTTTGCTTTCTCAATCGCCTCAGTCGTTCCTTTGGAAGCGGCGACATGCCCCATGCCTTCATTGGCATCAATCCAGGCGGTCGCGGGTGTTTCCGATTTCTTCATCGAGAGTGCACGAGGGTCGATATCGCCAAGATCAATCGATTTCACAGACTCGACAACACTCAGGCAACCGAACTCACTGCGCCCCATGATATCAGCATCAATCATTCGCTGAGCCACCGTTTCCGCCTCGACCGCATACATCCCTTTCTTGATCAGGATTGCCGCCAGAAGTTTTCGCATTTCAGAAGCAGTCATTAGGAGCCTCATGGTGTCTGTTTTTGACTTCAATATGTTAAAATCTTTTTCAGGTTTTATTCTAAGTCAAATTCCAGACAAACTCCAATCCTGACAACCTGTGCACCTGACAATCAGACTTATGAATGTTCTCAGGACTACTTTTAAAAAAGTCTTTCAGGAGTATTAATGAGTATATCACTGGAAAGGATAGCCCAGATAGCTCCGCTATCTGGGTGGACGAAGTCCACAAGTGGATTTCAGTTTGATGATCGAATTTTCTCACAGGCTTCTTACGGTTTCGCCGCCCCGAAAGAATCTTTCGGGGCTATCCTGATACCCACGTTTAACCATTATAATCCATGAAGAACTCCCCCAAAAAACTGCAACTGAATTATAGTTTTGAGTGGTCATCAGATCGATAAGTGGAAAGAAAATGACAGACGAAACAAATCATCAATCCAGCAGTACACGGGTTGCAATTCTGAAAATAGTCTTCGCTGGAGTCACCACAATCTGTGTTGCCATCGCGGCTGCCGTCACTGCAATTTTGACAGATGTCGTCTCACTGGGAATAACTGCCTGGGTCGCGACCGCTATTATTGGAACCGCCGCCATGCTTTCCTCTGCGAAGAACAGCTGATTCGTATCAATGAAATTTGCAGATGAACGTAAAAAAACTCACTGATCAAATTGATCAGTGAGTAGACACGGAAATTACAGGCAAACCTTTTGATGCTTATGCAAACAATCCCGGAATCGCCTGAGCTTTGACAAGTTCGCGGGGTTGATTGAGGTGATTATAGACAATCGATTCGGGATTAATCCCGAATGCATGATAAATCGAGGCGAGCAGTTCGCCGGGATGCACAGGTTTATCCAAAGGAGCAGAAGCAGTTTTATCGGACTTGCCGTAGACACTTCCGCGTTGCACGCCAGCACCTGCCATCAATGCGGTGTAACAATAAGGCCAGTGATCGCGACCATCCGCACTGTTTCCGTTTCCGGATGTGCTGACACCCTTTTGTGGACTTCGTCCGAATTCACCCACGGCAACGACGAGGGTATCTTCCAGCATGCCTCGTTCGTCGAGATCGGCAATCAAAGTGGAGAGTCCACCGTCGAGCATTGGGCCGGATTGATCTTTCATGCGTTTGGTCAAGCCAGTGTGATGATCCCAGGAATGGTTGTCGGAGTTGGCAACTTTCGGCCAGACAACTTCAACAACGCGTGTGCCAGCTTCAACGAGACGACGAGCCAGCAGGCAACTTTGCCCAAAGGTGTTACGACCGTAACGATCTCTCAGGTCGGAATCTTCCTGATCAAGCATGAACGCATCACGAGCACGACCGGAAACAATCAGTTCAAGGGCACGGTCGTAATACTCGTTAAGACTCGAATGTGCGACCGCTTTATCGATTTCGGGCATCAAATCGTTAATCTGATCGCGAAGTCGAGCCCGGCGTTCAAGACGTGATGCATAGACTTCCGGACGGAGTTTCAGATCGTCGATCTTGATCTTCTCCATCTTGCTCATATCCATGTCATCGCCATCGGGATAGAGCGTGTAAGGATCGAACGCTTTGCCGAGGAAGCCTGCTGTTCCCCCCTTGCCAACGACATTACTTTCTTGTAGTGGGCGAGGCAGCATTACGAAGGGAAGCATTGGAACTTCAGAAGGCTTGATGCGAATGATGTTCGAGCCGAAGTTCGGAAAATCTTTGGGAGACGGAGGCTCCAACTGACCGGAAGGGCTCACTTTATCAGTCGTGTAGCCAGTCATCATCTGATAGATGGCAGCAGTATGATTGAACAAGCCGTTTGGTGTGTAACTCATCGAGCGGATAAGCGTTGTCTTGTCGAGTTCTTTGGCGAGTTTCGGCAGGATTTCCGTCACTTTGACGCCCGGCACGACGGTGTCGATGGACGCGAATTCACTTTTGACTTTGTCGGGTACGTTTTCTTTTGGATCCCACAGGTCAATATGACTCGGTCCACCCTGCAGGTAAACCATGATGATACTTTTGGCTTTGCCCCAGCCGGGAGCTGATTGGTGGGCAATTGGTTCATTGGCAGAGGCCGATTGCAACTCCAGCATTGTGCCGAGACTCAAGCCAAGCATTCCTGAACCGCCGATCCTGAGGACATCGCGACGGGTTGGTCCGAGATTGCGATCACAGACATCCTTACCTTTTTGGCCTTTGACAGTAAACATCGTGTTCTCCAATGAATTGAATGGTTGAATTGTCAGGTATTAAGCGGGTCGACGTCTTATCGGTTAAACAGGAATGAAGGACTGTTAATCAAGGCCCATGTTAAATCCTGAGCAGCAGTCAGGCGTTGATTCTCAGTCAGTTTTTTACTCATCTCAAAGTCAGCTCGAAGTTGAACGACGCTTGGAGCATCCTTAACAGGTTCTTGAGCGGCGGCTAAACTTGCTTCCAGATTCTGCAACTGAGCATCGGGTGGCAGTGGTTTCTTTGCTTCAGCAACAGCCTGCTTGAGGGCAATATATTTGTCATCGAATCGCTGATAGAACTCGATCAGAGTCGCAGTCTGTTCGGGAGTGCGTTCTTCAGGAGTCAGTTTGACAAGAGCCTGGACTTCGTGTGGCAATCCCAGCGGAATTTTAGGCTCCGCAGTTGTGACAGAAATCCGGAATCTTCCCAACCAGTGATTTTTATCCTGATAGTTTTGCTTGAGGATAAATTTAAACTCAGACGCACCCGACGCAGGGGTAGGATTTTTAATTTCAAACGTGGCCCAGTGAGTTTTTCCCTGTTGAGGCGAGACCGCCCATCCATTTGCGTTCGGTTTGACTTGGCCATCAATCGCAGTTTTGACATCGTAGCTACCCTGGCTGAAATCAGCCTGAGCGTTCTGCAACATCAATTGATGTGGTACAGGTTTCTCTTCGGAAAGATCACTTTTAAAGACTTCGAATTCGGTCAACACGAAATTCCCGCCACCCAGTCCGGGACCATTCCCGGGGAGTGAAGGGTCTGTGAGTGCTTCCAGTCGAATGGCTGTCACTTTTGACAAATCTGTTTGAGTAATCAATTCGTAAGAGCCCAAGCCCGGTTTGACAGAGGCAATAATTGAGCCGTCTTCCTGAAGTTTCAGATCGGCTTTATTGGAAGCGACCAGAGAAGTTGGACGCAACACCTGCCACTCGACACTCGCTTCAGACTGTTGTTTGGCGATCCACTCCTGAAGAGGTTGCTCGATCGATTCGGAATGTTTGGCCAGATTCTCCTCGGCTTGAGCAATTTTCTTCTGACGCTCCTGCTCAGCCAGTTCCCGTTTAGGAGCCAATTCGATTTTGTAATCGGTGAGAGTCTTCTCAGCTTCTTGAATTTCAGCAAGTCGTTCCTGTTCTTTCTTTTCCCGGATTGACTTCCACCAGGCTTCTTTCTCTGCCAGCTTCTGTTCAAGTTCCTGATGGGACTCAGCAACGGTTTCAAAAATCGGCAGCGCGACTTCAATCTCTTTGACAGTAGCCGGTCGATTCAGAATCTTCAGATACAGGGCATCGATCAATTCCTGATTTCCGGGAATTGAGTTAACAAGTTTCGGAATCGCGTTATTCGGATCAGCAATCGCATCCGCGACTGTTTTTCCGCTGACCATCGCCATGATCGGTCCGAGTTGAACTTCGTTGGAGCGTTCACATTCGCAAGCGCTTTCGCGGTTTGGGCGCCCGAAGTTACTCAGGAAACCATCTTCCAGTTTAATTTGAGAATCCGATAAAGCCGCAGCCCGTGTTCCTGCTGGAACTCCCGGAATATGACTTTGTGAACCCGTCACCTGATGAATGGCATCGAACAAAGTTTCGGCTGGCAGGCGACGAGCCTGGGCATGCGAGAAGTTAATGGTGTCATCTTCGTTCCATTTGTTTGTCGCAATCGAAAGCTGATACGTCCTCGATTTGCAGATGATTCGCACAATATGCTGGACATCGAAGTCGGAATTGATGAACTCTTCCGTCAAATAATCGAGCAATTCCGGATTCGTCGGAGGATTGCCGGCTCGGATATCATCGATCGGTTCGATAATCCCGATTCCGAACAGATATCCCCACAAACGATTGACATAACTGCGGGCAAAATAGCGGTTATCGGGAGCGACCATCCAGGCAGCGAGTTGTTCTCGGCGAGTCGCATCTTCAGTAGTTTCAAATGTGCTTTCATAGGGGAATGTCGGTGGAGCAATTTCATTCGTTCGTTGATGAATGACATCCCCCTGTTTCTGGTCGACCACCATCTCATAAAGCGGTTTACCAGACTCCACAGCCGTGCCGCCAATATTCTTACCTTTTGATTCCGGATCAGCTTTCAATCCAACCTGAGCAAAGAAAGCCGCCGTTTCGTAATATTGATCCTGGGTCCATTTTTCGAAAGGGTGGTCGTGACATTTATTGCAGTTGAAACGCACTCCCAGAAACAGGTGTGTCGTATTCTCCATCGTATTTTCAGGATCGCGAAGAATCTTGAAGTACGAGGCTGGAGGATTTGCTTTGTTGGACCCAGTAGCCGTCAGGATTTCCCGGACGAATTCATCATAAGGACGGTTTTCTGCGATTTGTTTTTGAATCCACTCACGAAACAGATTCGCACCTTCGCGTCCGAGGAACTTTCCGTTGACCTGCAGCAGGTTGGCCCATTTGTTGGTAAAGTGGGCATTGTAGTCTTCAGAACCGACCAGATAGTCGATATAGCGATCCCGTTTTTCCTGAGTTGGACGCTGATCGGCGATAAATGCTTCAACGGCTTCGGCTGTGGGAGGCAGACCTGTTAAATCGAGTGTAACACGTCGCATGAATTCCGCATCAGAGGTCAGCTGTGAAGGTTGAATTTTCATACGTTGCCATTTATTGGCAACCAGTTCATCAATTTGATTGAAGGTCGGCGGATCCTGCCAGACAAACTCGTCTCGATCTCCCATGACCGTCAAAGTTGTCGCGGCATAGGCGCCTTCATGACGAGCCAGAATCGGTGCTTCTCCACGGCGAATGGAAGTCAAAAGTCCACTGCTGTTGATCGTGGCAACTTCCGTATTTCCACTTTCGATAAACGATTCGTAAGTGACATCCCGTTGTGCTCCATCGGCATAGGTTGCAACAACGCGGACCTGTTGTTTGGAGTTGATCGACTGAATCGTCGGGTTTTTCGGAAAGACATCGATCGAAACCACACGCGGTGTTTTCAGATCAAGTGCGGCTCCGCCGGCAATCCAGTTTCTAAGGAGCTGATAGTATTTGTGATCGGCAGTGATTAACTGCCCGCCGACATGTGGCACTCCGCCAATTGCTTTCAGGAGCATTAGCGATTCATCTGGAGCAGCGGTATTCATACGGCGAGAGGCGTGATCGTCGGTCAATGCCCGGACATCGAAAATGGGATCGTAACCCCGCAGGGAAAGTTTGAAACCGGCTTTTCCCTGAGCAGATCCGTGACAGGTTCCCTGATTACAGCCCAGTTTCGAAAGCACCGGCATCACATCGTGAACATAATCGACATTCAAGCCCGCATCCTGCTGGGAAATTGTAACAGGCAAAGAGGCTTCAAGACCTTGAATGGAAACCTTGACAGCTGTTTGGCCATTTGAGCGAGGTTCCAGCAAGCCGAGAGGATCAATGGAGGCAAATTTCTGATCGACAGTAAATTTGACAGAGCGAGTGACATCAATTTGATCGCCTGATTTTAATGTGGCCATCACGACCAGTTGAGCATAATCCAGAGGATCGTTGAATTGAATTTCAGCCGGCGTGATCGCAATCGATGCAATCTCAGCAGTCACTTCTGATTTCTCATCTGTTGCTGGATTCAAGTTTCCAAACTTCCAGTCTGAAGATCCGACTGCCAGTTGAGTCTGCTCACCAGTCGTTGGATAAATCGCTAACTCCTGAGTCTGCTCGACCGAGCCAGCATCGAAAATTCGCAGGTTGCCATCGGTACTGGCAACTGCGATTTGCTTTCCCTCTGGATGGTATGCAATCGCATAACAGCCACGTCCGGGAATCTGCTTTTTGGAAATCAGCTTGACCCCTTCGACCCGTAAATCCTCAATCATCTTTTTCTGTTCGGGCTTTCTGCTGGCAACACGCTCTTCGAGAATCTTTTTGATCTCATCGGGAAGTCCACCATCGACGCCGTACTGATAAACCGTCAGATAACCCGTCCCGTTGTCGCTGCTGACCACTGCCAGTTGAGACGCATCGGGACTGTAAGCAACATCGAAAATTCGACCGGAAGTCGCAGGAAGTTCACGAACCAGATTGGCATCATCACCAATCACGCGTTTCGTCAAGCGCTCCATACGATACGTTCGCGGCACCCCATCGGCTCCGCCGATCAGGATTTCATTCCGTGCCGGATGGGTTTCGACAGCCGCCAATCCACCTTTAAGGGCTCCCGGCGTAATAGAGGTAATATTGTCGACAAACCGCTGAGTCTCAAATTCGATGAGCTTAGCCGTTTGATCTCGACCAACAGAAACGATGTGTGCACCATCAATAGAAAACGTGGTATCGAGAACCCAGTCGCCGTGCGAACCCTGAAAAAGGACTTCTTTACCAGTCGCCGCTTCAATGACCCGCAACGTGTTATCTGCACAACCAAAAGCGATTTTTGTTCCATCCGGAGACCAGCTGGCTCCATAGACCGTATCGTAAGTCACCTGCACGGAACTCAGCAGTTTCTTAGTCGCGACATCCCAGACTTGGACTTCTCCCATACGAGCGGGGGCTCCGCCTGTGACGGCAAGTTTCGTTCCATCAGGAGAAAACTTGACCGATTCAATCCGGTCGGAAACGCCGATCAAACGCGCCACAATTCCACTGCCATCGGCATGATGAATCAGCACTTCATGATGACCAGCTGCGGCCAGCAATTTGCCATCTGGCGAATAATCGATGGCAGTTGTGACAGGTGGTCGGCTGTAAACAGGAGGATGGGCCGCATCGTACACGGCAATGGCTGAAGCAGGAGTATCATCGATAGCTCCCTGTTCAATCCAGCTTTTCACCAAATCAATCTGTTCGGGGGAAAGCGGAGCCTTTTCCTTTGGCATTGCGGCTACACCGTCGACTGGCGTGATCTGATCCAGCAGATAACTGGCTTTGGCATCTCCGGCAACAACAGCAGCCGATTCCGATTCGCCTCCTTTGAGGAGCGATTGAAAATCGGTCATTATATAGTCACCGAGCGGCTTAGCCGGCTGATGACAACCCTGGCAATGAGCCTGGAAAATCGGTTTGATTTGCGTGTGATAGCTGACGGATTCCTGGGGAGTATCTGCTCCGGGGGTTTCTTCAGCGTGGAGGTGGGGCGTTATCGCAAAGGCGGCGATCAACAGCAGGAGGGAAGGTGTGCGTGCATTAATCATTGGCGTTATCCAAACTTCGGCAGTGAGCGACAGTCCGGTGAATGCAGGTGCGTGCAGGAATAAGCACGCATTAAGCAGGCATCAGGAACGGACATTGACTCATCTAACGAAGATCGTACGAAACAAACGTCGTTAAGTAATGCCGATCCGCTGCAAGGCGTCCGCGCTTTGGTTGAGGTCATCTCAATTTCGACGCGGGAGTGGGTGACCTGAATTTGGCGAGTACGAAATTAAACAGTCGTTAAACTTTCAACTTCGCCTACGGAACGCCCCAACAGGTGCGGTAGCCGAATCACTCAATTCGGCAGGCAGGTTCATATCTATGATTATGGATGACAAATTCAAGAAATTCAAGATAACTCTTGAAAATTTTTCAGGAGTCGGCCAATTGACGGCTTAATTCCGCTTCTTTCTGCATTTCCAATTCACGACCCGGAGTGAGAATAGCCGTGAAAATCGGCACAAACACAACCATGCTGACCAATGAAGCCCGATAAAACGGCACCGCCATCATAAAGCATTCAACTAAGCCGCCCAGGGTTTTCGAGTAATTCATTTCATCACCCAAAGCCCAGATGAGCGAATTCGACACCAGAAAAAAGAGTGTCGCACCAATCAATCCACTCGAAACATTGACCAGTGTCCGTTCGCTGAAGGTTTCGCTCTGGATGTATTTCTTCCCAATTAGGCCGAGTGCAACCAGACCAATCACCAATCCATAAACCAGCGGTTGATGAGCATAAAACGCCCATTCCATATGTCCGGAAACAATCCCAATCAACAAATCTCCCGCAAACCAGGTCCCTAAGGGCAACGCAATTGCCAGATTTCGCGGCAGGCTTGCACCGGCAACAATCGCCAATGGCATCAATGGTGAAAAATTCCAGATATAGGAACCGATATCGGTCGGATCCAACTGCCAACCCATCCGGTAAATGGCATAGGGCATCACTTTGGCAACCATTGCGAGCAGCACAAGAGCAGCCAGGAAAATGATTCGGCCTGTGGTCAGTGGCGTTTTTGAGAGATCGTTTTTCATGACAATATTTTCTAATTCAGTTCTATCTACTAATCAGGGCAGTACCTGACATTGAAAGATTGATTCAAAGCACAGAATAAATGATAACCGCAAAGATCGCAAAGGACGCGATGAGCCAGTGGTTGTGCTAAGTGTCCTTTGTGATCTTTGCGGTTAATTTAAACAATGTGGAACACAGTGCTCAAAACACGGTGTTCCACAATAAACATTTACTTACTCACGATCATACTTCGAATCATCATCGCCGACAAAACCGAGATGATGCTTTCGATTCGCTTCAATCTGAGCAGTCGTGAACCAGACGGGCAATTGAATCTGACTCGGAATCTCGGATTCAACATGTCCATCCAGATATGCAACATTCGCGGAGTTGTGATGTCGAAAATGGACAGAAGGCTGAGTATTCGAAGGCGGTTCCAGCAGAGGATTTTCGACGAGATGTTCGTCAGGAAAATAGTCCCATGTGTTGTAAACAGCCGAGTCGGCAAAGGCGATTGTCTGTGTTGTCGACTGGACATCGCGGAATTTTCGAGTGACAGGTCCCTTAGAGACAGTCACTATCGGGTAGGCAGAATAGTCGTAATTGATGCCGTAGCTTAAATAGTGTCCATTGTAGGCGTAACCGCAGGCGGGTTTGCCAAAACGAAGATGATCAATTTGACTCGGACCTAAATCGGGACATTGAAAAACCGCACTATTGCTCTCAATAAAGGGAGCCAGAGGTCCGGCAGCGAAATCGTATTGCTGATCGACCGGAAGTGTGTAATCGACTTTTCCGAACCAGTAATTAATGGAGCCTCGTGAGCCGGAAGCACCGGTATTGTAGGCAATTTCCTGAGCATCATCGATCTTATAGGCGATGAGTTGTTCGCTATACACATCGGCATAATTGTGCATCGCCAGGACAATCTGTTTGAGCTGACTTTTGCATTGTGTTCTCCGAGCCGCGGCTCGGGCCTGCTGCACGGCTGGAAGCAATAACGCGACCAGCACAGCAATGATCGCAATCACGACCAGAAGTTCAATCAGTGTAAACGCATGGGTGTGCACAGAAGCATTCTGTGCGATGTTCTTGTTCTGCATGGGAGATCTTCCTGTAAAATGATTCTCTCATCTCTTAGTCGATGAGGAAAAAATAGCGCAAGCAATGCTTGCGGAATAGCATCTCCATTGATGCCATTCGAGTTTCGATGTCGTATTTCACGACAGGTGGCTAACGAAAATTCGTCAACGCGAAACTCTCAGGAAGATCCGAATTCTGAGTACTCAATCTGCATCGCTGTCATCCTTTTGCTCGAAAGGGCAGAATAAAACCAACATTCGGGCAGGTCTTCTGGCTCCCGGCTCGTCTGCGAGTTCTCCCTTCCCACCTAAAAGGCAGTGGACTGAGAATCGCATCCCCGGTTACAGCGGCGGCACCGCAACGGAATTTCACCGTTTTCCCTATTCTCCCACTCTGGCAACAAGCCGGCAGGCACCCGTGTTGTATGTCAGTGTATCGACACGTATGCAGACTTCAATGTTCACCGCTCTATGATAACGACACATTAAGAAAATCGAATCTGTGAACACGACGTCATAACCAATACCAGTTTTCGATTTCATTACAATTAGACGATTGTGAATTTGTATGTGCAGAAGAGTGTCGGTATGATCAATTGTGAAGGTGACGGTGTGTTGCCTGATTTTACGAACCTGACTTTGCGAAATTTGCACCGGAGAGACTGAGATGCGCTTCCATCATGGGATTGAACTTTTTTGTTGTGGTTTACTGGCCGTCAGCCTGATTGGCTGCAGCAAACCCGAAGAATATCGTGAAGTGACCGACAGCGATATGGTCGAAGATCATGACCACGATCACGACCATGCTCACACTGCACCTCACGGCGGTATTCTCGTTGAACTGGGCGAACATGCCTACTCAGCAGAGATTGTCATTGCCGAAACAGATCCCAAAGTGACGGTTTATATCCTGGATGCTCATGCAGAATCTGCAGTTGCAGCCAAAGCAGACAGTATTTCTCTCGTCGATGATGAAGGTCCGATCTCTCTCAAAGCGATGCCGCAGGAAGGCGAAGCAGAAGGCACGGCTTCTCAGTTTGTACTCGACGGGACACTGCCAGAAGGAGTGACTGCAGAAACTCTGCATGGCGATTTGAAAGTCACAATCGATGGCAATGAATATTCTGCTCACGTCGAACCTGGTGGCGATCACGATCACGGCGATGAAGGTCATGACGATCACGACCATGCCGAAATGCCCAAGCCAG
>TARA_R100000789_G_scaffold49921_5_pt1 | contig 12729 bp, 13 predicted proteins | sample TARA_R100000789 | Tara Oceans TARA_R100000789 (sample SAMEA2623403) | marine metagenome | biome: marine biome (ENVO:00000447); feature: mesopelagic zone (ENVO:00000213); material: "saline water (ENVO:00002010), including plankton (ENVO:xxxxxxxx)" | depth 450 m
TCATGAGACATCCGGTCACAAGTTTGTGGACAGGATGTCACGTTCCGGTTAACTGGCCGTATGAGCGACATTGACACTTTGGATGCGCGTGGGCTGCTCTGCCCCCTGCCCGTTCTCAAGCTGCGCAAGCGGTTGAAATCGCTGGAAAACGGCGCGGAGATCACCATGTTGGCGGATGATCCGGCGGCGGTGATTGACGTGCCGCATTTCTGTGCCGAGGCCGGTCATACGCTCGTCGAGAGCCAAGAGGTTAACGGCGATCTGCGCTTTGTCGTGCGTGTTGGCGGCTGATTCGAGACGCTGAAACCCCGGACAATGGCATGTCGGCAGGACGTCGGTATTTCGACGGTAAAGCGACGGTGCGGGTTTTGAGGGGCCACCACGGAACCGGAAACTTTGCGACACTACCCCAGACCTTCGCGGCGCGAGTAGCATAATCCTGTCCGCAGACACGGCTATGCTAGCACTTGACAACGGTTTACGGCGGAACATTGCGTTTGCCGCTAATCTAATCGGTCAGCGGAGCGCGAGCGACGCATCCGACAGCATTACCGCACAGGCTTCTGCGGCCTCTTTGCCCTTGGTCACGAAGTGCGCCATGAACGCCGACTCGTGAAAATCGCTGGGTTGAAAGTTGTGCGGCGTGAGAACCGCTGAAAGGACCGGTCGCCCGGTTTCCAGCCCCACCGTCATGAGGCCGTTCACTACCGCGGCCGACACGAAATCATGCCGGTATATTCCGCCGTCGACCACGAATGCGCAACCAAGTACGAGATCGGCCCGATCAGCGAGGATCAGCCGCTTCGCAATCAGTGGGATCTCGAACGCGCCCGGAACACTCAAAGTCGTGATTTCAGCGGTCGATCCCAATTTTTGACCGACCTCGGCCGTGAAACTGTCGACGCAGGCATCGACGAAGTTCGCATGCCATTGCGCCTTCACGACTGCGATACGAACGGTTTTAGGGCTTTGGTCATTCATGGCAGAACCTTTCCTGTTTGATTGTGACGGCCGAGGGCTGCGAATGCAGCGTCAAGATCAGGCGGCATCGATACCACCTCACCGGTTCGGCAGTAGTCACGTCCGGCGATCCGACCCAGGGGGCGAAGTTTATCATGCGCGACGCGATGTCCCGACACGAGGCCTTGACGCGCCGTGACGGCGACGACTTCGCCGGCGATGAGCGTTGCGGTTTCGCCGAAGCTCTCGGTCCGCACAAGACGGCATTCGAAAGCCAGTGGCGATGCAGCGACCGCGCGCCCCGCAACGGACGTCGTGGCGCGGGTTCCGAGACCAAGCAGCTCGGTCTCGCTAATCTCGGGGCGGAACGGATAGGCGCTTTGCTGGGTCGGCACCGCAAGCGCTTCATCCACAGTATTGATCACGAATTCGCCAGTCCGGAGGATGTTCGAATGGGTGTCCTTACGACCGTCGGGATGACGGCCCGACACAATGCCTAGAATTGGTGGCGAAGCCGAGAGGATGACGAACTGGCTGAACGGCGCAAGGTTCACGCTGCCATTCGGGTTCAGAGTGCTAACCAGCGCGATCGGTCTAGGGACCACAGTCGCCGTCAAAAACTTGTAGCGGCTCAGCGCTGTCATGTCCCCAAGCTCGATCCGTTCGAACGTGGCTGGGCGGAACTCGGGATGTTCAGTCATCGGCAAACTCGCGGCATGCTTCAAAAATGTCGGCCAGAATCCCTTGCAGCAAGCGGCCGAGCTCTGGTTGCCAAGTGGGTTGTGCAGAGCATGTTTGATTGTGGGGGCTCAGATAGGTGTTCATCGCGAACTGGATCTGCACAGCATGGGCCCGATCCTTCGGGCGGCCGGGGCTTGCCCATCGTCATAGATCGGGTGTGACACCGCGAGCCAAGCGTCGGTCGCCTCAGTCATAGCGGACCTCGGCAGCAAAACTTCTGAAGATTTCGACGACCTCATCGATCGTATTCGCGCCGGTAAAGAAGTGGTCTGACCGCAACCCACAGATCGGTGCAGCCTTCAGACCACGGGCGTTCACAGGCTCGATCGCGGTCCGGATGAAACCTGGCACGTCGAAGGGAAGTTCGGAATCCGTGGAAAGCACTTTGAGCGGGCCGAAATGCACTCGCTCCTTGTTCCCGATCCCAAGCCGTGCCCAGGTTTCGCTGTCGATCACAAGTGACAAGCCAAACTGATCGCGGGTCACGGCACAATAGCGCGCCTCGGTCTCCTTGAGGGCGGCAAACGCTAAATCGGCGTGCTCGAACGGCAGATCGACTAGAAAATACTCTTCTGGCCAGACCTTTACTTGCATCGTTTTCCAAGTTTCAACGGGATCGAACGGCATGTGCGGCTCCTTTTTAGGGTTCAGCCGATCACGGCTGTGGATTTGGTGAAAAACCGGATGCTCTCTTCGGCGAGTTCGCCGGGACCCGCGCCGGAGGCTTTCCAACCGGTTGCAGGCAGCGCCACGCTGAGCCCCGGCGTTGCTTCGTTGATCTTGACGGTGCCCACCTCGGCCTCGGCAGCAAAATGCATCGCCTTGGCGCGATCTGCGGTAAAGATCGCAGCCGCCAGACCGTAATCACTGTCGTTCACTGCCAAGATCGCGTCATCAAGGTCAGTAATCGTCGCCACTGCGAGAATTGGGCCGAAGAATTCCGCCTGCATCAGCGGATCGGCGCGCGGTACGTCCGTGAATATCCTGGGTACAAAGAAAGTGTCTTTTGAAACATCCCCAATGGTTCGGGGCGCGCAATCAAGCGGTTTCAGTCCTCGCGTACTGGCCTCTGCGACCACGGCCTCTAGAGCCCTTGCCTTGGCGGACGAGATCACCGGTCCAATTTGGGTGCTGGGTTCTGATGGATCGCCATATACCGCGTCCGCAACGGCATGAGCGAGCGCCTGGTGGAACTGCGGGGCCACAGCGCCTTCCACAAAGACGCGCGACATGGCTGTACATTTCTGACCGGCAAAGCCGAAAGCCCCGGCAACGATCCGGGAGGCGGCGGCGTCAATATCAGCATCGGCGAGCACCACGGCAGCGTTTTTGCCGCCCATTTCGCATTGTACAATGGTCCCAGATCGGGTCGCATTGCGATAGATTTCGGTCCCTACTGTACTCGACCCGGTAAAGCTCACCGCCGCGACGCGCGTATCCGCAACAAGCGCTTTGGCCCCCTCAGACCCAGTCTCGATCAGGGTTGTGACCAGCCCGTCAGGCAGGTCGAGCTGTCCAAGAATATCGGCCAACGCGGCCGAACAGCGCGGCGTGGCCGGTGAGGGTCGCCAGACAATCGCGTTGCCGGTTACCAGCGCAGCCGCAATTTTCTGAACCGGGTTCGAGATCGGATAGTTCCAAGGCGTGATGAGGGCGGCGATTCCGCGCGGCTTGGCCAAGACATGGCCAACGCCAAAGCCCGACAGCTCTGCGATGCGTGCCGAGCGCCCCCAGTAGGGCCATGCCGCAAAGACATCCGCCATCCTCACTGAGGCCGCGACCTCGGCCCGGGCCTCGGTGATGGGCTTGCCCACTTCCTCGACCATCACCCTCGCCAGGGTTTCGCAATTGTCCGAGAGCAGCCGCGCAAGCTGGTTCAGCCGAGCGGCGCGATCAAGTGGCGCTGTGCGGGCCCAAATAGGCATGGCTTCAGCAGCCTGTGATACACATGCTTCGGCATCGGAGGGTTTTGGATCGGAAGCCAAGCGGGAAGGCACTGTGACTGTCATCGTCCCAGACTCTCCCCTCTAGGGCTAATGCGCTGTGGCACCGGGTGACCCAGATCTAGCAACTCGGGGCGTGTGCGGATTGCCTCGCCAAGATGCAGCAACGCCTCGGCATAACGGGGATTGCGGTCGCGCAATCCGGCAAGCCCTGTAGCGCTGTCGGCCAGATCCTCTGGGCCAAGGAATACTGCCTGGATGATTTGGCGAGCGCCCATCGACTGAAGGATCGGGCGCAGCGCGTAATCAAGAGCGAGTGCATGGGCGAGCGACCCGCCGGTTCCAACAGGTAGCACGACCTTTCCGGCAAGCCCGTATTGCGGCATTCGGTCGATGAAGGATTTCAGCATGCCTGACAACGACGCTTTGTAGATCGGCGTGCCAACAATGATCGCGTCCGCAGCCTCGATGGCCGCGAGAGCCTTATCCATGCGACCGCCCGACGGGATTTCGGGAGCGAATAAGTCGTCAGCCGGGATGTCCACCAGCTGAATAAGCTCTGTCTCGAAGGACATATTGAGGTCGCTCAGGATCCTCTCGAGAACCCGTCCGGTGGTCGAGACCGGTGAAGGGCTGCCGGCCAGGGCGACGATGCGCCCGCCGATTGCTGATTTTGTCATCGTGCATCCTTTGCGTTGTTAGCTTGCCAGAAGACGATCTTGCGCTGAAGGCGCCGTACAGTTGTGGTCATTACAGCCCCGAGGCAGGAGAGTGAGATGATGCATGCAAACACGATCGGGAGGTCGAACGAGACGGAAGCCGCCTGAATCACGCTGCCGAGACCTTTTTGCGAGGCGATGAACTCTCCAACCACAGAACCCAGGAGCGCAAAGACCACTGCGATCTGTAGGCCTGCGAAAAATGAAGGCAGAGCCGTCGGGATCTTAATCTCGACGTAGGTACGCCAGCGGCTTGCCGAAAAGGCGCGGTAGAGGTCCAGCAGTTCTGGCGACACGCCGCGCAATCCGCTGACTACGTTGACGAACATCGGAAAGAAGCAAATTAGCGCTACCAGCACGATTTTGCTCATAATTCCGAATCCGAACCAGACGATCAGCAAGGGCGCAAGCGCAACCTTCGGCATCGATTGCAGCGCGACAACGTAAGGGTAGACCATGCGATCAATTAGCGGAAACTCGGCCACCAGCGACCCGATCACGATGGCCGCCATGCAGCCGAGCGCGAAGCCCGCTGCGGTCTGTACGAATGTGGTCCACAGATGCTCCCAGAGAATACCGCGTGTGAAATAGCCATCAATTAACGCCTCCACGACACTGACCGGCCCAGGTAGCAAATAACTTTGGTTCTCACCACGGGATGCCCATTCCCATGCGAAAAGCAGCACGGCTAGCATAACAAGTGGCGGAACGTATCGGCTTACAAAGGTCATGGCGTGGCGCTCCCGGAGGCGGTATTTCCTCCATCAAGAAAATGTTGTCTGAGATGGGCACTCAGGTTGCCGAAAGTCGGCAAGGACTGCGTCGATGGTCCGCGCGGGCGGGGAAGATCGACTTCGATAGTCTCGATCACCCGCGACGGCCGCTCGGATAGCACGACAATCTTGTCGGCCAGAAAAATGGCCTCCTGAATAGAATGGGTAATAAAGAACACGGACTTGCGCGTCTTCATCCAGATCGACTGTAATTCGCTGCCCATACGTTCTCGCGTCATCGCGTCGAGTGCGGCGAAAGGTTCGTCCATTAGCAGAAGTTTCGGTTTGTGGATCAGGCCCCGGCAGATGCCGACGCGCTGCTGCATGCCACCAGACAGCTCGTGCGGATAGGCGGAGGCAAAATCGCTGATCCCCGCGATTGACAGAAGTTCGTCGCACCAGTCAGTGTAATCGGCTTCCTTGAGCTTTAGTGCCCGGATTGGCATCATGACGTTCTGGCGGACGGTTTTCCAAGGAAGCAGGGTCGGGCTTTGAAACACGATGCCAACATCTGGGTTCGGGCCGTCGATCGGTTTACCTCGGAGCGCCACTTCTCCTTTCGTCGGCTGCAAGAGTCCGGCGATCAGCCGCAGCATTGTCGACTTGCCGCATCCCGACGGACCGAGTACCGCCACGAACTCTCCATCCGCAAGATCAATCGTCAGATTGTCGATCGCGTTAGTACTGCCGCGCGCGGAATTGTAGGTAACGCCGATGTCAGTGAGAGACAGGAACGAATCCTGCCTCCCTTCTTTGGCGACAATTTGGGTTTCCTTCAGCGCGCTCATTCCGCCTGCTCCGCAAGGCGAACGACTTCCTTGGGATCGAAATCGTTGAACATCGGCACGAGATCGTTGGTGTAGTAGCGATTGAGCGGCACATCAGGATCAGTGACCAGCCCCCCGGCTTCGAGCGCCGCCACCAGGTTCAACCAGTCGCCCTCGGGGAAGGCGCCATACTGGCCTTCCTCCCCGAGAAGATTCTCGAGACGGCTGGTCAGAACGAACTTCTCACGTTCCATGGCCTCGCCCCGTTCTGCTTCGGCTGGGGCGAGTTCAGGATAGGCCTCCCAATAGGAGCGGATGCAGGCCTCCAGATTCGCCGCACACGCAAGGTTGGCCTTGGCGACGATCCGGCCGAATTTCCCGAAAAACTCTGGTTTCTCATCGTATGTGGCCCGCGCCACAGAGATGCCGTGGCTGGAGCCGCTGAAACCCTCTGGGTATTCGAGGCGCCTGATCGCCGTGCCGGACAGTTCGAGACGACTATGTGCCGTGTCAAAGAGGTTCAGCACATCAATCTGGCCAGATATCAGAGCCTGATAGGCCGCCGCACCGACGCCAACTGCCTGGAAGGTCACTTCGTCTTCAGCGATGCCCTTGGACTGCAAGATGGCTTTGGAGGTAATAACGTTTGACGAACCAAGCGCCAGGACGCCGATCGTCTTTCCCCGCATATCTTCAATCGACTGAATATCAGACCCTTCCAGCACGACCATTTCCCAGATTGAATTCGGGATGAAGTTATAGACGAAATAGATGCCGAGGTCCGGATTGTCGGGCTGGTGCGACAGAACCGCCGGTTCGAGCCCGGAATAGGCCGCGTCAATATTGCCGACGGTCAACTGCGGAATGATCACCCCTGAACCGGTGAGCGAGATCAACTCCAGCGAAAGGTCCTCGGCCTCGAAAAAACCGAGCGCCTCAGCGAAGGTCAGTGGCGCTACGCCCGAGTTAATCGCGGACGGCCATGCGAACCGAAATGGTTCCTGTGCTTTTGCCGCGTCGGCCATCGATAGTGTTGCGACCACAAGGCAGCTGGCCGTCAACTTTGTCAGCATGGACTTCATCTTCTTGTACCTCTCCAGTTGTTGGATTTTCTAGTTGGCTTTACGAAACAGCGATTGCGGTGCTCCAGGGAGTCATGACGTCTGGTTGCCCAACGGACAGACCATCTTTGGACATCAGGATCGAAGGGCAGCCGAAATTTAGCGGTGCCGCCGCGTGCTCACACAAGGTGACGGGACCGACAGCGCTGAGCGCCTGCGCGATCTCGGGGTCAAAACGGCGGTCGGCGACGATCATGTCGGGCCCTGACACATCGATCCGGGGGGCATGTGCCGACACTGCCGGCGCCATACCAAAGAGACCAACATCCGCCATGGCATTGAGTACTGCAGAGACGATACGCCGCCCGCCCGATGCCCCGAGCGCAAAGCGCGCTCCAGTTTCGGTTTCGCACAAAAGCGGCAACATGTTCGACTTGGGGCGGGTCGACGGCGCAATAGAGTTTTCGCGGCCGGGCCGAGGGTCAAACCACATCATCCCGTTGTTCATCAACACACCGGTCCTCGGCAAGGCCACCGCGCTTCCCATAAGTCCAAGCAGCGTCGTCGTCAGCGACACCATCATTCCATCGCCGTCACAGGCGCTAAGATGTGTCGTGCAAGTCTCCCGCGGGGGTTCCGCAGCGTTATCCTTCTCCTCGGCAATGCGGGTTCTGTAAGCCTGCAAAAGTGCGCCGGAGAGAGCCACGTACCAATCTACGTTCCGTTCGGTGGGGCGCTCCAAACGTTTGAGAGTATCCAAGAGTACATCCACCCCGCAGCCTTCCGGTGGCAAGGCGAGGTCCAGCCCGTGCCACCGCATCACGCGGGCAGGTGTCAGTGTGGCCCGGACATCTCGTAAATCCCCGTCGGTCAATAGCGCGCCGCACTCGCGCAGATCAGCGGCCAGCAGATCCGCCGCCTCTCCGTTGTAAAAGCTCTTCCAGCCGTCCCGCGCCAGAAGCGCCAGCGTATCGGCAAGCTTGCCCTGAGACAGAAACGTCGCATTGCCCTTTTCTGCGGCAACTGGGAGCAGACCCTCTGGCAGGTAAATCTTCGCCGTTTCCGGGTATAGCCTGAGAAGGTGCATCATTTGGGCAATCTTTGCAGTAGAGAACCAGTCCCGCGCCATGCCCCGCCGAGCAAGATCAATGGCTGGCTCCACCACCCGTGACCACGGCAGTTTTCCGAAGCGATCGTGTAGCGTGCCAAGCCCCGCAACCGCGGCCGGGCTGCAAAAGCTGAGCGGGCCGTGTACGTTGACATCGCCCTCGACCTTTGGCCAACCAAATATCTCTGCCGAGTTGTCACCGGTCAACGGATAATATTCCGGCGCAACGTGGCGTGGTGAAACTGGGCCGAAGTCGAGGGCCCACCGGCCACCGTTCGGATCACGCAAGACCCCAAAGCCGACGCCGCCCAAGCCGCTGTTCCATGGCTCGACAACGGCAAGCGCGAGGGCAGCGCCCACCGCGGCATCCGCCGCCGACCCCCCCTCGGAGAGAATTTCCGCACCAACATTACTCGCGTCTCGAGCTTGAGTAACGACCACGCCCCGACGACCTTCTGCCGCGGCTTTGGTCACCTCCCAATTCTGCGTGAGATGCGGTGATGGGCCTAGAACAGAATTCATGCCACGTCGGTTCCTTTTACGAATTCCTGCGTTGGTCTGCGGTCAGGCCATTTGTTCATCTCTGGAATGACGTATTTGCCCAGCATCTCGAGAGTTTGCATGTTTGTCTCATGGCCCATTCCGTCCACTCGCCAGATAACGTCGTCCACACCCATGTCATAAAGCTGGCGAACCTTTTCGAGAATGTCGTCAGGAGTTCCGGCCATGATGTAAGGCGCACTTTCGACCAAAAAGTCGATGTCATCGACCCGCTCGCGGATCTCCTCGATACGAGCCATATATTCATAGCCTTCCGCAGTCTGAGCCAGCTTGGTCATCCAACCAATGATGACCCGCAAGAAATCTGAGGTATTCTTTTGCGTAATTTTGCGCGCCACCTTGCGGTCTTCATGGCAACAGGTACCCACCGAGAAGCTCGCAAAACGCCGCGTGATCGATCCGACGACCGGCTGCGCACGTTCAAGCCCGCGTTCGTAAGCGGCGAGCGAGTTTGCAACATAGTCCCAACCCAGAATTCCGAGGCCTGACATTGCGCCACATCCGGCCGCTGCGGCCTGCTCATGTGATTCTTGACTTGTCGTTGAGATATGAACCGGCGGCGGCCGGCGGGTGGGCAACCAAGGCGAAATCCGTCGCTTCGGGATCTTGAACAGCTCAGAGTTCTGCTCGATGAAGCCGGTCGTCAGTGACCGTCCGATAATTTCCAGATACTCATCGCGATACTCGCGCGTCCGCGAAGGGTCGATCTGGAATGCCTCCAGCGTCTTTGGGTTATTCGACCGCGCGCCACCGATCTCGAACCGGCCGCCCGACAGTATGTCGAGCATGGCGACCTGTTCAAGTATCCGCGCGGGATGGTTGTAGGGAAGCAGGTTAAATGACGCCAGTCGGAGCCGTATCCGATTGGTTCTTGCAGCGACGTAGGCCAAGCCAATTTCGGGCGCCGAGATTATCGCCTCGCCATTGGCAAAATGCTGTTCAGACTGTGCATAGCCGTGGAAACCTTGCTCTTCCGCGAAAACTGCTTCGTCACACAGTTCGCCGATGCGTTGGTCCCATTGGGTACCTTCAGGGCAGATCGCTTCATGGAACAAGATCGCTTTCATGTTTAGTCCTACTATCGGGTTACTGATCCTATTATAGGACCATGCAAAATCATTACTGTCAATACTCTTGCTGTCCCACCAAGTGTTATTGCCCCGTCGCATACCCTTTCGCCTATGTACGCTTACCTCTTAGGCATGTGCTGGTGCTGGTGCTGGAAGCCGATTTTGTGCGGCGATCATGGAAACGATTCGGCACCATACTTGTTGCGAGCCGCTATGCGACGGTCGTCCTGTGTTACGACTTGCAACTTTGGCGCTGGCTCAAATTTGGAGCAGCCTTCTCATGGTGTGGCGACGAAGCGGGCCGGGAAGCCGCGGTTGAAGGAGGGCAGCAGCCGAGCTCCGCCTCGGAGAGCCAGTCCGGCGGGTCTTCGGCGCACCAGGCCGGCAAAACGGTCGGTAAGGCAAGGCTCCGCTGGCGAAACGCGTCGGACTGGAAACCGGAATTATGTCAGACCGGCTCTGGCACGAGATGCGCCGTGTCGGTCTGCCGGTGGTTTGCATTGGTGCGTTTAGGCACTCGTCTCGGACATCAACATGAGGCCGTGGCCTCGAAAAGGACTACGGTCGGCACGAACGGCAGAACAAGCTTGACGAACACACGCAATAAAAAGGGCCGATTGACAGTTCCCAGCGATAAGTGCGACCGAGCGTCGTCGGGCCTCCGAACATCACAGCGATATGGACGACCGTTTGTTGTACAATTAAGAAATAGCATTCACAGGTCCAAAGCTGTTGTGACGCACGCGCAAGGAGAAGATGGATGGAAAAACTAACCGGATCAAAGGAGACGCGCACCAGCCAGGTCCTTGCAAATGGCCTTCGGTTGTTATCCACCATTGCCAAGGCGAACGGTGAATTCAGCGTCCGAGAAATTGGCCGAATGCTCGATCTTAGCCCCACTGTGACGCATCGGCTCGTGGCGACTTTGCAAGAGCACCACTACCTAGAAAAGAACTTGGAAACGGGCAAGTATGTCATCGGCCTTGAAAGCTTTCGTGTCGGCAAGAGCTATTCCGATGCGTTCAGCTTAGAAGGGGTTGCAAAACCCGTTCTTTACGCAGCCGCTCATGAAAATAGTGTGAACTGCTTCCTCGGCCGAAGAAAAGGGACCAGCATAGTCTACCTTCATGATTTTTCGGGCGCGAAACGCAGCAGCATAAGGATCGCCTCAGGAACCGAAGTCCCGCTCGACGCGACATCCATGGGGATTGCCATTTTGGCACAACTAGACCCGAAGTCCCTCGAGGACTACCAAAGTCGAGCCATTGCCGAAGGTCTGCGCGACCAGAAAGACTTCGATGCCAAATTCGAGCAAAGTCTTGAGTTCGCGCGCACCCATGGCTATGCCATGGTTAGGAGCGAGATTTTTCCCGGAGTCAATGCTGTAGGCGCTACTGTTGGATTGCCGGGTAGATTGCACGATTCGGCAATAAGTTTTAGTGCCCAAACCAGTTCACCTGATCTTGGTTCAATCGAGCTGTTGGGCGCCAAAGTGATCGAGACTTCGGCCATCCTATCTCAGCAGTTGCAAGCCGCAAAAAGAATTAGTTCTGCATAGGGTTAGGCCCATGCCCCCTGGCGGCGGCTCTGTTACGAAAATCACCTGACGACCGAGGTTCCCCTTTCCCCGGACGAACTTGTCCTGCGACCTGGGTGACAGGGATGCCGAGCGGGGGGCGCTGCCCCCCGGCCTGCGGCCTCCCCCCGGGATATTTTGAGCCAGAAGAAGCGGCAAGGGGCACGCCAGAAGACATCAGGCGGGCGGGCATGAAAAAAGGCAGGGTCTCCCCTGCCTTATTTCTGTTCTGAGCGAGCGCGTGCTTAGCGGCCCATGGACCACCAGCCGCGCCGCTTGGGCTTGGACGGCTCTTCCGCCTGAGCCGCCTCGGGGGCCGCTGCGGGCTCGGGCGCGGCGTCGACCAGAGCGGGCTCGGGTTCGGGCTGCGGTTCCGGCTGCGCCTCGGGTTCCGGCGCGGGTTCGGGCTGTGCCTCGGGTTCCGGCGCGGGCGCTTCGGCCACTGGCTCAGGCTGTGCCTCGGGCGCTTCTGCGGCCTCGGGCGCGGCGTCGACCGGCTCTTCCTTCTTCTTGCGCGGGGCGCGTTTGCGCTTGGGCTTGGGCTTTTCTTCGGCCTCGGGCGCGTCTGCGCCGTCAGTCTCGGGTTTGGCCTCTGCCGGGGTTTCGGCCTCAGCCTCGACCTTTTTCTTGCGCGGCGCGCGTTTGCGCTTGGGCTTTTCTGCCGGCGCAGGCGCTTCGGCTTCGGCTTCGACCTCTGCTTCTGCGGGCGCGGCCTCAGCGGCGGCCTCAACAGTCTCTTCGACCTTGTCGGAGGTCACGTCGCCCTCGGCGGCCTCTTCGCTGTCGCCGTTTTCGCCGTTTTCGCCGTCAGAGCCGTTGTCGCCCTCGTCGCCGTTGCGTTTGCCGCCCCGGCGGCGACGCCGACGGCGGCGCTTCTTGGGCTTGTCATCCTCGCCCTGCGTCTCGGCGGGCGCATCGCCGCCGGGCAGGTTGTCCTCGACCTCCTCCTCGATCGGCTCGGCCTCGTCGATATCGGCCATGATCGAGCTGTCGACGGAGACCACCGGCGCTGTGGCCTCGGGCACCGAGCGGGTGGCGGTCTTGAACTTTTCGAGGCTGAAATCGGGGCTGATCAGCGTGTGATCGCCTTCGATCCGGACCGAGAGCCCGTAGCGGGTTTCGATCTGGGCCACATGTTCGCGCTTTTGGTTCATCAGGAAGTTGGCGATGGCCACCGGGCATTTCACCAGAACTTCGCGCGAGCGGCGGCGCACGCCCTCTTCTTCGATCTGACGCAGGATCGACAGGGCGAGGTTGTCATCCGAGCGGATCAGCCCGGTGCCATGGCAGGCGGCGCAGGGCTGGGTCGTGGCCTCGATCATGCCGGGGCGCAGACGCTGACGCGACATTTCCATCAGGCCAAAGCCCGAGATGCGGCTCACCTGGATGCGGGCGCGGTCGGTCTTAAGCCGGTCCTTCATCCGCTTTTCCACCGCCGCGTTGTTGCGGC
>TARA_R100000789_G_scaffold100210_4_pt1 | contig 12718 bp, 10 predicted proteins | sample TARA_R100000789 | Tara Oceans TARA_R100000789 (sample SAMEA2623403) | marine metagenome | biome: marine biome (ENVO:00000447); feature: mesopelagic zone (ENVO:00000213); material: "saline water (ENVO:00002010), including plankton (ENVO:xxxxxxxx)" | depth 450 m
GGTGCCCGTCAAGATCGGCAGTCGTCAGATCAGCGTGCTGATCCGGCATATCGCGCACCGCCATCGCGAGGACGCGTTGGCCTTCGCCTGCCAATTCCTCCACCTTACCGTTCCAATACGCCACGTCGAGCGGTTCTGCCCCGCCATGTACCGCGCGCTGATCGCCGCAGAGCGCGAGCACCGCTTCGGGCGCGCCTTTGACATGGATGCGCGAAAGTCCCGCGCCATCACGGTGCAAGGTTGCCATATAGCGGTGGACCGCATCAAAGGGGATCGCGTCCATGCGAATCCACTGGCGGAACGTGTTCGTTCCGTCATCTGTGATCTTGCCGGCAAGCGCCATCAGAGCACCCTCCATCGGATCACCCTCGACCCGCCAACCCGCCTCATGGGAGCGCAACATCGCGTCGTTACACAGCCCTGCCGTGCGCGCGAATTCCATTAGCACCGGGTGTTCACCGGGAAGTGCGTTGGCCCCGCTCAAGGACACCGCGCCCTCGGGGGCATAGCCGTTGCCATCCACGGAATAGACGTGGCCCGCATCCGCCAGCGATGCCACCATCATCTCGTTGCGGGTCAATGTCCCCGTCTTGTCCGAACAGATCACCGAGACAGAGCCCAGGGTTTCGATCGCTGGCAAGCGGCGCACGATGGCATTGCGCTGTGCCATCGCCCGCACGCCAACGGCCAGCGTGATCGTCAGCACCGCTGGCAATCCTTCGGGGATCGCGGCCACCGACAATCCAACGACGGCCATGAACAGATTCGAAAAGAGCATGTGCCCAACGAAATACCCATAGGCCAGCAGCGATGCAGCCACGATCAGGATAAACACCGTCAGCCAGCGCGCGAAGCGATCCATCTGCGTCACGAGCGGTGTCGTCAACGTCTCGACCTGACCAAGCATCCCGCTGATCCGGCCAATCTGGGTTGCCGTCCCGGTCGCGGCGACCACGCCGCGCCCGACCCCGGCGGACACCAGTGTCCCGGAGAACAGCATCGAGGTGCGATCCCCAAGGGCCGCCTCCACTGCCACGGGGGCAATAGCCTTGTCGACCGGCACGGATTCACCGGTCAAGATCGCCTCTTCTACCTTGAGCCCGCGCGACTGGATCAGCCGAAGATCGGCAGGTACACGGTCGCCAGCCTCGATCAGGACAATATCGCCGGGCACCAGTTCGGCGGCATCCACACTGACCCGCACCCCATTGCGCAACACAGCTGACCGCGGCGCCAACATCCCTCGGATCGCGTCCATCGCCTGTTCGGCCCGGCCTTCCTGGATGAAACCAATCACCGCGTTCACGACGACCACAGTAAGGATCACACCGGTATCGGCCCAGTGCTGCAGCGCGCCTGTCACCACCGCAGAGGCGATCAGCACATAGATCAATACGTTGTGAAAATGCGCTAGGAACCGCAGGAGCGGACTGCGCTTTGGTGGGTTTGGTAAACGGTTCAGCCCGTACTCGGTCTGACGCCGGGCAGCCTCTTCGGCATCAAGACCATATTCCGTAGCGGCAAGTACCTGCAGAGCGTCGCCAGCAGAAATCGCGTGGCACCGCGGCGGCGTGTTGATGTCAGACATCTCAATAAGTCCTTTTTCCCCAAATGATCGCTCTATGTCGCATCAGGGTTCCTGTTTTTGTTCTGTCTCAATGGGTGGAATCACGGTCCGCTCTTCCGCCGGCGCGCCGCACAGCAGATCGACGGCCCGGTCGGCGGCGTCCTGAAACGGCTCCAGCACCAAGTCAGCACCAGAGGCAAACAAATCCTCAGTGTCCTTAGGATGGTGCGAGGCCACAGCCACGCGACCAGAAAAACCGGACATCCTGACCAGTTGGATCAGGGTCCTGCGCGTATCCTCATGACTGAGCCCCGTCGGATGGATCGGCACGGTCGAGATGATCCAATCGGCGCGATCTATCGGTAGTTCGGCGACGAACTCAGGGTCAGTGGCATCGCCAAATTCGGTCTCTAGCCCAAGTTCACGCCAGCGCCGCACCGCCATCGGATTGAAGTCGATGCCCAACACCCGGATGCCCCGTTTCTTCAGCCGCATCCCGATGGCCGTGCCAAAGCGCCCCAACCCAAAGACGATCACATTGTAGCTGTGGGTGCTGTGGCCACTGGATTCAGACGGCTCACGCGGAGTGCCTTTACGCTCAAAAATGCCAAGCAGCGGTCCGAAAAGCGCATAGAGTTGGTGCGAATAGGTGATCATGTAGGTAGAGGCCGCAATGGTGACCAGTCCAACCATTGTGACAAGGCCAAGCGCGTCGTCCTGAACATGGCCAAGAGAGACACCCATTGCCACGAAGATCAGGGAAAACTCGCTGATCTGGGCCACTGTCATCCCGGCCAGAAAGCCGGTGCGCTTGCGATACCCCATGGCCCCCATGATCGCGAGCACGATCAGTGGATTACCGATCAGAACAAAGAGCGAGAACACGATGGCTCCGGTAACATGCGCGCCCAGCAACGACAGATCCAGCGCAGAGCCAAGCGCGATGAAAAAGAACAGCAGCAGAAAGTCCCGCAACGGTGCCAGACGCGCCGCAATCGTCTCACGATAGGGAGTGGAGGCAAGCGCGACGCCCGCCAGCAAGCCGCCGACCTCTTTGCCGAGACCCACAAGATCGCCTGCCGCTGCGAACATCGCCGCCATGGCGATGGCAAAGATCACCAGCAGTTCCGGCGCACGCGCCAGCCGTTCAGTCAGCGGATTGGCGACATAACGCACGAACAGGATGATCACAGCCACCATGGCGACGCCCGAGGCCAGCACCATTGGCACCGATCCCCCGCTATGCTCGCCACCTTCGCCCACCGCGCCAATCCCGACGGCTGACAAAACGATCATCGCCAGAACAACTACAAGATCCTGAACGATTAGGAAACCAAGGGCGATTTGGCCATGCAGGCTGTCAATTTCGCGCTTATCCGACAACAGCTTGACGATGATGATGGTCGACGAAAAGGTCAGCGCCACGGCGACATAAACGCTGGTGACATGCCCCAGCCCTAGCGCGAGGCCGATCAAGTAGCCAAAGATCGAGGTAAATGCGACCTGCCCAAGCCCGGTCAGCAACGAGACCGCACCAAGCGATCGAATGAGTTTCACGTCAAGTTTGATGCCGACAAGAAACAGCAGTACGGCAATCCCGAGTTCCGACAGCAGGTCGATTTGTTCGTCAGAATGGACCACATCAAGCGCCGACGGTCCGGCGATCAGACCGACGGCAATAAAGCTGACGATCAGTGGTTGGCGCAACAGCAGTCCGAACAAGCCGATGGCTGCCGCCAGGACAAGAAGGACTGCGATTTCAGCGAAGGGCGTGTGGAGCAGGCTACCTATCATGTCTAGCTTTCGTGTTCAGAGTCGCCGCCCTGGCTGGCCTCGTCCTCCTGATGAGTGATGTCCTTGGCGCGCGTTGAATGACTGCAAAGAAACGCCTCCAGATCGCTGTCGGCGACCCGCCACCCCTTGCCGATCTCGATTGCGCGCAACTGGCCGCTTTTGATCCAGTTTCTTACAGAGGCTTCGTTTACTTTGAGCAGGTCAGCGACCTCTTTCACTGTTTGATATTGTTCGCGCGTCATCCCAGTTACCTGTGTGGTGCGGCATCGCGCAGTGTAGCGAAGTTTGGTGTATTTGATTTGATTTGGATCAACGCAGATCGCAGACGACATGATTTGGTGGGAAACACTAGGATCGATGTTGCGATCAGGAGAGCGACATGAAGAAGATCATGCTGGCCACCGACTTTTCCGAGAGGTCAGATCGCGCGCTCCGGCGTGCGACGTTGCTCGCGCAACAGTTCGGGGGGTCCCTGTCGATTATTCACGTCGTTGACGACGACCAACCACGCCGCATCGTTGAAATGGAAAGCGACGCCGCCTCTGACCTGCTGCGACAATTGCAGAGCACGGTGCAGATTGTCGACGGGGTATCCTGCGACACCCGTGTCGTACTGGCCGACGCCTTTGTCGGCATCGCGCGTGCAACTGAAGAAGAGGCACCGGATCTTTTGGTTATCGGCCCGCATCGGCGGCAAGCCTTGCGCGATGTATTCGTCGGAACCACCGCCGAGCGGACAATCCGTACTGTTGGCTGTCCCGTTCTCATGGTCAATGCCCCCCCGGTTGGCCCGTACCGACATGTGATGCTGGCCACCGATCTGTCCGTTGGTGCCACGCGCGCGGCGACGACCTGCGTCGCCTTGGGCCTGACGGATGGGGTCGATGTCACGTTTGTGCATGTCTACGATGCACCCGCGACACGCCTAGCCATGAGCCACATCTTGCCCGTGAACGAGCGCGAAGACTACATCGACGAACAGCGCAGAGAAGCGGCAAAAAACCTAGCGGAGTTCGTAAAGACCACGGGTGTGCAATCGCGACGTCAGCTTGTGCGGTTGGGGTTACACGCACCGGCAGACGAGATCCTGAAGGCCGCCAAGGATGAAGCGGCCGGTCTGGTCGTTGTGGGATCACAAAGCCGGGAAGGCGTTGCAAGGTTCGTTCTGGGCAGTGTCGCAGAGGACGTACTGCGCATGGCAGACTGCGACGTGCTTGCCGTCCCCTCGACGTCCACATCGCATACCTGATGATTTTAGATGTCATGCGAAACGACTGAGCGGGATTTTTGCCGTAGTGCGCACAGGACCTGAGAAATTATCCAGAAGCAGACGTTTGCGCACCTCCGTGAAGACATTCGGCTATGCTTGGCTGCATGACCGCTTCGGACCTGTTGGATCAATCGTGACCAAGTTCGTATCCTCGTGCTCAGTTGGTGTGTGACCTTCTTCAGGAGTCGGCAAAAACCCAATGGCCTGGGCCCTGGTGCCCCCTCAAAAGCCAAGGGTGCTCGGGATGTAAGTGGGTTGCAGGTGCCCCATTGTCCAAGGCATTGCGCACCAGCTTTGGCAGTGCCAAGCCACATCGGTGTCAGGATGGATACGTTCAATTAGGTTTAGCTAACCTCTCTGCGAGATTGGCATGATTATTCAATCCTGTAGATGCCAACGCCGCGAGTTCCTGTTGAGACGCCAAATCGAACAGGACGCCTCCCGATGACCGAAGACAGTCCAATCATTCTTGTTACTGGTGCATCTCGCGGCAACAATCGGGCACTCGTCGCTCATTATCCTTACAGAGTGAGCTCTTCGAGGCTCGTGTGTGGGCGGTGATGGTTGTTGCCGTCACGCCAAGCCGAGATCAGCCTGCGGGTGTGGCGCAGACTGACGACCAAGTGCTCATTCCGGCACAGTGCCTTGGTGCCCATCCCGGCCTGATGCTGCATTAGAACTCCCCTCTCGGTAGAACGGTTTTGCAAATCGCCTGCCGGGCAACGATTGATCTGCCTTTTGAAAGGACTCTCCTGCTTTGCCTGTCTCCTCGTGTGAAGAACAGGCCAACTTCAAACACCGGGCATTTCAGGAGAGCACATCACGGTCATTCACTGCGGCGCCTATTCACCATGACAAGACCGGTCAAGATCATGGCGTATCCGACAAAGTGATACGGGCGCAGGATTTCACCTAGAAAGACCACCGCAAGCACAGAGGACGCGATCGGAGCGGCATAAAGAAACGAGGAGGCCCTCTGCGGTCCGATCACCGACAATCCATAGATGAAGAAGGCATTGCCCAGCAAAGTCGGACCCACGGCGCAATACAAGATAATTAACGCGGCAGTCACTTCGGTGCCGGGAACCGTCGCAAGAACGGGTAGATGCAGAACATACACTGCGATCAGATAATAGGGCAGGGAAATGATCGCCGTGCCAAAGGCTGCTGTGACTGTCGTTAGGGTGAAGGCGGGCAAGCGGCCCGAATAGCGCCGCAGCCTGATGCCAAACCATGCGAAGAGTATTGCAGCGGCAAGCGCCAAGAAATTGCCCGTTCGCGCCTCGATCTGCGTCAGTGACGTCAGGTCGCCACGAGAGATGATTAGAAGGGTTCCCAGCATGGCAACTGACAGACCGGCCCATTGCACGCCGCTCAAACGAGCGTCTCGGTGGTGCACGGACATCAGTGCCACCCATGCCGGGGTTGTGGCATTGATCATGCTCACCTCGACTGCGCGACTGTAATAGGCCCCTGCCACCAGCAATGCCGCGAAGACGCCGACCCCCAGTGTCCCAATCAGGCAAAGATCGCGCCATTCCGATCGAATGAGCGCACGGTGGCGGCGGATCGAGGGCCAGGCAATGGCAAGCATAATCGGCAGTGCCAGCGCCCATCGCCAGAATACGAAGGCCGCCAACGGAACGATACCGTTGGCGGCTCGGGCGACCACATGGTTGCTGCCCCAAAGGACGGCTGTAGCGAGCAGCGCGCAGATGCCGAGAGTCGTGGGACGCATGGGGGTCAAGCGGGCTCAAAGGTCCAGACGACCTCAGGTGCCAGCCCTGCGTCGAGGAAAAGGTTGCTGACCGGGCAACGTTCTTCCACCAGCTCTTCAAGCTGCGCACGGCGCTCAGGCGGCTCCGGGCTTTGCATCCGAACCACCAGTCGGGCTGCCGAAAAGCGGGGGATCGGGCTCATTGCGCCCTTGGCAGCGCGGAACTTTACATCCGCCTCAGCGTCAACGGTGAGGTCGGAATAGGAAAACTCCATCGCGTCCGCGATCTTGGTCACAGTCACAAGCTGGCAGGCGGCCAACCCCGACGTCACATATTCCAAGGGGGACGGACCCTTGTCGGTGCCGCCCGCGATTTCCGGCTCGTCCGCCGTCATCGGGCCGAAGTGGCGGACACTCAGGTCCATTCGGCAGCCGGACACATGGGCTGCTTTGGCCACTCGTGCGCGCTTGTTGCGGTTTTCATTCACGTTCACGTTCATATCGTCACACTCCTGCTGCTACGGGCGCAGCCGATGGGCGATGACCGCGTTGCGAAACATGCCAAGGCAGCATCAGTCGTTCAAGAAAATCCACTGCGTAGAACAGGATGGTGCCCATCAGGCCCAGCAGGACAAGGGACACGAAGACCCGCGTGGTGTCGAATTGCCCCTGTGCCACCAGCACGAGGAATCCTAAACCGTTTCCGCCCGCCACGAATTCACCCACAATGGCACCGACCAGTGCGAATGAAATCGCCACCTTCATACCCGCAAACAAGCTGGGCAATGCGTTTGGAAACTGGATCTTCATCAGGACTTGAAAGCGCGACGCGCGCGAGGTCTTGGCCAGACTGATCATGTCCGGCTCGACCGACCGGAGGCCCAACACCGTGTCGATGACGATGGGAAAGATCGCCAGCATGATCGCCACCGCCAGCTTTGGCGCGACGCCGACCCCCAACCAGATCACAAAGAGCGGCGCCAGAGCCACCTTGGGCACGGAGTTGAGCGCCACCAGCAACGTGTAGACTGTCCGCTCCAAGAAGGGTGACTGCACGATACAGACCGCGAGGAACACGCCCAAGATCACCGACAGGGCAAAGGCCACGGCGGTGGTCGAGAGCGTATAGCCCATGTGTTTCAGGAATACGCCGGGGCTGGACATGAATTCTGTCCAGACCGCCGAGGGCGGCGGCAGAAAGATCAGCGGCGGCTGGAAGATCGCCACCGCCGCCTCCCACAGCAGGACCGAGACGATCAGCACAAGCGCCACGTCGCGGGTCCGGTTGTCGCCCGACAGGGCCGAGAAAAGCGTTTTCATTCTTTAAGTATCCCCAGTTCGGCAAAGTGATGCCGGATCTTCTGAGTGTAGGCGCCGAATTCCGGGGTTTCCCGGATCGACAACGGGCGCGGGCGCGGCAGATCGATATCGATGACATCAACGATCGCTCCGGGGCTGCGCGACATCATCACCACCCGGTCCGACAGATAGACCGCCTCGGCAATCGAGTGCGTGATGAACAGCACCGTCTTTTCACTGCCCTGCCAGATCCTTGTCAGCTCGAGGTTCAGATCGTCCCGCGTCATGGCGTCCAGCGCGCCAAAAGGCTCGTCCATCAGCAACATGTCGGGATCGCACAGCAACGCCCGACAGATCGAGGCGCGCTGGCGCATCCCACCCGACAGCTCCCACGGGTACATCTTTTCGAACCCGCCAAGGCCGAAACGTTGCAACAGTTGCGCGGCGCGATCACGGTACTTTGCCTTGGGCAGGTTCCGGAACTCGGCCTGCAACAGCACGTTGTCGAGGATCGTGCGCCAGTCCAGCAGCACGTCGCGCTGGAACACCATGCCCAGTGATTCCGGAGGGCCGGACAGCGGCCCTCCGGCCACCCGCATGGCTCCAGATGTTACCGGCTCCAGCCCGGCGAGGCACTTGAACAGCGTGCTCTTGCCGCAGCCAGAGGGGCCGACAATGCTAACGAACTCGCCGGGCCTGATATCGAGGTTGATGTCCTCCAGCGCCACCACGTCGCCGCGGGGAGAGGCGTAGACCTTCCCCACTGCATTGATTTGGACATAAGGTGTGGCCGCATCGCTCACTTGAAAACTTCCATCCATTCTAGCCCTGCCTCACTCGACAAGGTCATTGGTGAAGTAATCGGTTGCTGTCCAGCCAGACGCAATCAGGCCGATCTTTTCCATCCCTGCCAGCGCCTGCGCCCAGTCTTCTTCGGACTGCCAACCAATCGGCTTGCCTTCCGTAGCGGGCGTATCGAAATAGTCGACGGTCAGCTGGATCTGCTCGCGCAGAACTTCAGGGTTCAGCTTGGCGTCCTGTCGCATGGCAAGGATCGCATCGACCCCGGCCTGCGGGTTTTCCTTGATCTCGGCCCAGGCACGCTGCTGGACCTCGACCAGCTTTGCCAGCTCCTCGCCGCGCTCTGCGATCACGTCTTCAGATGCGATAAGGCCGTAGCTGGGGAAGTAAAGTTCGGCAAGGTCGAGCATCAGGCACTTTGACGGGCGCGACGCCTCGGCGACCGGGATGGCGGACCCGATGGTCGACATCAACCCATCGGCCCGGCCCGCGGTGTAGGTGCCCCAAAGCGCGGCTGGGTCAACGAAGAGGATCTCGACGTCACCTTCCTCCAGCCCGCCTGCGGCGATGAAATCGTTGACAAAACTTGCCCAAGGGCTGGCAGCAAAGACCACGAGCGACTTGCCTTTGAGGTCTGCAATCTCAGTTGTCTCGGAGTCCTTGTCGACAAGAATGCAAAGATCTGTTTTGCGCTGAAAACCGGCAAAAGAAGTAACTTTCGCCCCTTCTTCACGCGCCGCCGCCAGCAGGCCCAATTGCACCTGCCCAACATCGACCTGCCCGGCGTTTACCAGTTGCAGAGTGTTGCCCGATCCACGTCCATCTTGCACTTCGACATTCAATCCGGCCTCTTCGAACCAGCCGCGCTGTTGCGCCAAATGCATTCCAGCATGCACGCCCCAGGGTGAGAAATCGAGCCGGACGGTCAATTGCTCCTGCGCACCCGCCGTGGTGGCGAACCCAATCGTCAAGGCCAGCGCTGACACGGCGGCGCGAACATATCCATGGTTTTTACGGATCATTTTTAGACTCCCTGCTGCATGATTTGATTCGAGACTAACTAGTCCAATAATTATAGCAAGTTTTATTTTCGACCAATTTTGCATCAGTTAAACAACGATATTTACCTTGACCGCGCCAAGCTCACTAACTAACCAATTAGTCCAATAGTTGCAGGGAAGGCGGTTACATGACCAAAGAATCACTGGCGCGAATCGGTGTTGATATCGGCGGAACCTTTACCGATCTGGTGCTGACGGGTACGGGCGGAAAGCTGTATCATCGCAAAGTATCCTCGACACCGCCTGCACCAGAACAGGCGGTACTGGCCGGCGTAGCCGCAATCATGGAAGACGCCGAGATTGACGCCTCAAGCATTGGCGAAATTGTCCATGGAACCACTGTCGGATCGAACACGCTGCTGCAGAAACTTGGTGCGCGGACCGGGCTGATCACGACCAGGGGATTCCGCGACGTGCTGGAGATCGGACGCCTCCGCACCCCCGACATGTTCAACCTGCAGTGGGAAAAGCCAGAGCCGCTGGTGCGCCGTCGATATCGCCGCGAAGTATCGGAAAGGATCGCCGCTGATGGCTCGATCCTGACCAAACTGGACATCGACGAATTGCTGTCCGTTGCGCAGGAACTGGTCGATGAGGGGCTGACCTCTCTCGCGGTCTGCTTCCTCAACTCTTACCGCAACCCAGAGCATGAGGTTCAGGCGGGCGCGGCATTGGAAAAGGCGTTTCCGGACCTAGAAATCACGACCTCCGTCTCGGTTCTGCCTGAGGCCAAGGAATACGAACGCACCAGCACCGCCGTCGTGAATGCCTATGTTCGTCCGGCATTGAAAAGCTACCTGACCCGGCTGGAGGATGGTCTACGCGCGCTGGGAATCGATGCGCCGCTGATGGTCTGCAATTCCAACGGGGCGCTGGCGTCTTCCGCCACCGCACGGGAAAAGCCAGTGTTCTTCATCTCCTCCGGCCGCGCGGCGGGTGCGGCGGGTGGCGGGCGATTGGGAGCCGCGCTGGACACCGCGAACCTGGTGGTGTTCGACATGGGCGGCACCACGGCCTCTGCCTCTCTTGTGGCTGACGGGCAATTGAGCCGCGTTTCCGAATACGAATTCCGCGCCGGGATCTCAACGCCCAGCCGCTTCATCAAGGCAGGCGGCTACATGATGAGCGTTCCGGCAGTGGACGTGGCCGAGGTTGGCAGCGGTGCGGGATCTATCGCTCATGTGGACGAAGGCGGCCTGATGAAGGTTGGGCCGATTTCTGCGGGCGCGGAGCCGGGGCCAGTCTGCTACGGCATTGGCGGTGATCGTCCGACTGTAACAGATGCGAACCTCATTCTGGGTTACTTGCCGCAGCAACTGGCGGGCGGGTCGCGGACACTGGACGTTGCGCGCGCGACCGAAGTGATTGCCCGCGACCTCGCAAAGCCGTTTGGGCTGTCCGCAGAACAGGCCGCGTGGGGCGTGCGCGCCGTGGTCAACGCCAACATGGCCCGCGCCATCCGCGCAGTCACGGTAGAGCGCGGCGTTGATCCGCGCGATTTCGATCTTGTGGCCATCGGCGGTTCCGGCCCTGTTCATGCCGCAGATATCGCGCGGCTGTTGTCGATGAAACGCATCCTCGTTCCGGCCTCCCCCGGTGTCTTCACGGCCATGGGAATGCTTGCGGGGGATGTAGAGCGTTACTTCATCGCGCCCTTCCCGGGGATGCTGGAAGACATCGACGCTAGTGCCGCCCTCGCCCGTGTTGAAAAGCTCAAGACAGAGGCGCACGCAGCCGTTCTCGCAGAGGGTATCCCTGCCGAGGCCATCGCGCTTTCGGCAGAGATCGACCTGCGCTTTCGCGGGCAGGAACTGTCGCTTTCAGTGGCGCTTGGTGACCCGGTCGACGCCGAAGCAATCCGCGCGCGCTATCTTGACGCCTACCGCACCATTTACAGCTACACGCCGACCGATCAAGTCGAAATGGTCAGCCTGCGCGTCACCGGGCGCGGTGAGCGCCCCGGCAAGCTGGACTTCCGCCTGCCGCGTGATCCAGAGGCAGAGACCCCGGCAACGACGCGCCGAGTCTATTTCGGCGAAGAGCACGGCTGGCACGACACGCCCTGCTTTAGCCGCTTTGGCGCGCCAGCGACCCTTCAGGGCCCGGCGATCCTTGAGGGCACCGACAGCACCGTCGTCATCCCGCCAGACGCAAGTTGTACCCGCGACCCCTATCTCAACATCCTGATCGAAATGGACGCCGACGCATGAAGGACGCAACCATGACCGCCAGCATCGACCCCGTCACCTTTGCCGTTTTGAAAAGCGCGCTGGAAAGCATCGTTGACGACATGGCCTATACCGTCATGCGCACCGCGCGCTCACCCATCGTGCGTGACGTACTGGATTACTCCACCACCATGTGCGACGCGCAGGGACGCATTCTGGCGCAGGCCAAGACCGTCGCGCTGCACCTTGGCGCAGTGCCCGACGCCGTCGATTCCCTGATGAAACACTATGGCGACGATCTGCATCCGGGCGACGTGATCATTTTCAACGACCCCTATGATGGCGGCATGCACCTGCCCGACATCTTTATGTTCAAGCCGATCTTTTCGGGTGACCGTCATGTCGGCTTTTCCGTGGTGATCTGCCACCATTGCGACATGGGCGGACGGGTGCCCGGTTCCAACGCTTCGGATTCAACTGAGATCTTTCAGGAAGGTCTGCGCATCCCGCCGCTGAAGTTGTTCAGCAAAGGGGTCCGCAATGACACGCTGTTTGCAATGATTCGCACCAACGTCAGGCTACCTGCGCTGGTTGTCGGCGACCTCGAAGCGCAGTTGGCTACCTGTGCACTTGGCGAACGCGAGCTTTTGCGGCTGGTGGACAAGTATGGTGCCGACATGCTGGAGGAATTCCTCGAGGAGTTCCTGGACTACGGCGAACGATTGACCCGCAAGGCATTCGCCGAATGGCCGGACGGCGATTATACCTTTACCGACTATATCGACGGGGACGGCTTTGACGAAACACCCATCCCGATCAAGGTCACGATCACGGTCAAGGGCGATCATCTGACCGTCGATTTCACCGGCAGCGCGCCGCAGGTGCGTGGGGCGATCAACTCGACCCTCTCTTTCGTCAAGTCCGCCACCTATCTCGGCATACGTTGCGTACTGGACAACGACGTGCCGAACAACGCGGGCATCTATCGTTGTATCGACGTCAGCGCACCCAAAGGCACTCTGCTGAACCCCGAATTCCCCG
>TARA_R100000789_G_scaffold98003_1_pt1 | contig 12605 bp, 9 predicted proteins | sample TARA_R100000789 | Tara Oceans TARA_R100000789 (sample SAMEA2623403) | marine metagenome | biome: marine biome (ENVO:00000447); feature: mesopelagic zone (ENVO:00000213); material: "saline water (ENVO:00002010), including plankton (ENVO:xxxxxxxx)" | depth 450 m
GTTTTTGATACCGGTGATGGGACGCCTGCGACCGAGAATGGTGTAGGCATATCCTGTGCGATGACACTTTTCGAGGGTCTCCTCAATGAACTTTTCGACGCCTGGATAACGACCGAAATAACTGTCAATAAACTCCGCGGCCTGTTCCTGTGGAATGTTCAACGCAGCAGCCAGACCATAAGGGCTTTGTCCATAGATGACCCCGAAGTTGACGGCTTTGGCGACGCGACGCATATCGGAGTCGACATTTTCCTCATCGATTTCAAACACTTCAGCCGCGACGGTGGTGTGAATATCTTTGCCGGTCAGGAAGGCTTCGCGTAAGGCTTCGTCTCCACTGAAGTGAGCCAGCATTCGCAGTTCGATTTGCGAGTAATCGCAGCAGAGCAATTCCCAGCCCGATTCTCCGGGAATGAAAGCTTTGCGGATCTGCCGGCCTTCGGGGGTACGAATCGGTATGTTTTGCAGATTGGGATCGCTTGAACTAAGCCGCCCCGTTGCAGCGACCACCTGATTGAACGAGGCGTGAATTCGTCCTGTTTCAGGATGAATCAATTTGGGTAGCGTATCGAGGTACGTCCCCTTCAGCTTGGCCAATTGACGGTACTCCATAATTTTCGCAGGGAGAGGATGCATCAAGGCCAGTTTTTCGAGCACCGATTGGTCGGTACTCGGTCCTGTTTTCGTCCGTTTCTGGACAGGCAGGCCGATTTCATCGAACAGGAGTTCTCGAAGTTGTTTCGGGGAATCGGGATTGAATTTTCGACCGGCTTCGGTTTCCAGTTCGCCAAGTAATTCATCAATGCGAACACCCGCCTGCCGACTTTGCGTGAACAGTTCCCGGTCATCGACACGGATCCCCGTAAATTCCATGTCCGCCAGAATGGGAATCAATGGACGTTCGACATCGGCATACAGATCCCACAACCCCTGATTCTGCAGTTCTGAACGCATGATGTGACACAGTTGCAAAGAGACATCGGCATCCTCGGCTGCGTATTCGCCGACGCGTTCGACATCGACTTCGAACATCTTTTTCTGATTTTTTCCCTTACCGATCAAATCGCTGATCGGAATCATGCGATGCTTGAGAAATTCATCGGCCAGTGCGTCAAGCCCATGACTGCGAGCCCCGGCATCGAGTAGATAATGCCCAACCATCGGATCCATGCCGATGTTTTTCACTTCAACGCCACAGCGTTTCCAGACCAGCATATCGTACTTGATATTCTGATTGCTGATTTCGATGTCCGGACTTTCCAGCAGAGGTTTGAACAACTCCAGCACTTCACGATGCGGTAGTGTCGCCAGACCAAAAGGCGCCTGAATCGGAATATACCACGCAGTCCCCGGTTCAATGCTCACCGCCCAGCCGACGATTTCCGCCCGCATTGCGGTGACAGAAGTCGTTTCCAGATCGATACAGATTTCTTTCGCCTGCCGGCAGGCTTCAATCAAGACCTGAAGTTCGTCCTCATCGCGAATGATTTGCCAGTTGCGAGTGTTGTTGAAAGCGAATTGCTTGCCACGGGAATATTCCGCGACGGCATTCGCTTTGTCAGCATCGTCTTCTCCGAGAGTTTCTTTATTCGAGGAATCACTGAAGAGACTTCGAGTTTGTTTTTTCGATGCGATCTGACTCTCTTCCGGTAAATCGATATCAGTTCCCCCTCCGGTCATTTGATACAGATCTTCGCGGAAGCGTCGGAAACCGTAATCGAGAAAGAGTTGCTGGAGGGTATCGACATCGTAATTTCCGACTCGGGCCGATTCCATCGGGAAGTCGAGCGGAAGATCGGTACGCAACGTGACGAGCCTTTTGCTGATACGAGCCTGCTCGGCAAACTCGACGAGGTTTTCCCGCAGTTTCTTTCCAGGAGCCTTGTCGGCATTGGCGAGAACTCCCTCAAGATCGCCAAATTGTTCGAGCAGAATTGTCGCTTTTTTCGGACCAACTAAAGGCACACCGGGGACGTTATCAACGGAATCTCCTACAAGCGACTGGAAATCAATGACCTGTTCCGGCGTGATATTCCAGACTTCCCGCAACTGCTCGGCTCCAAAGTATTCTCCTTTGCGACAGTTGAACATCTGCACGTGATCGCTGAGAAGCTGTCGGCAATCTTTGTCACTGGAAACGATGCGAACCTGAATCCCCTCGGCTTCAGCCTGACGTGCCAGTGTGGCAATGATGTCATCAGCTTCCCAACCCGTATGGTGCACGACAGGTATCCCAAAGCCTTCAATCACGCTGGTGATCATCGGAATCTGCGGCCGCAAATCCTCGGGCATTTCTGTCCGCTGAGCTTTGTAGTCCGGAAACCAGTCCGACCGCACGCCGGGGCCTTCCGAATCGAGTGCACACAGCAAAAAGTCCGGCTTCTTTTTTAGAATGGTGAAGATATCGCGAGTAAACCCGAACACGGCATTCGTTGCCTGACCGGCGGGACTTGTCATGGGGGGAATCGCGTGATACACCTGAAACATCAGAGAAAACGTATCGATTATATAAAGAGTTTCAGGCATCGGGCAGCATTCGGCAAAGGAAACGAAGAGGACTCATTCAATATGAGTTATAGCGGACCGGAGAAGTTGTCTCCAGTTTCCTCGCAGAATCGCATGTGGAGCCGAATTGAAAAGATCTGCTCTGGTCAGGTGTTTTTGAAGGCCTAAAATAGAATCATTGAAATCACACCTTGAATTGATTGTGGATGAAATTGCACTCCACGATGAACCACTTAGAAAGAATTTCCAGATGGACGATCACATTTACAAAAAGCTTGAACTTGTCGGGACTTCAAAAACTTCTTCCGATGATGCGATCCGTAATGCCCTCAAAAAAGCCAGTGAGACCATTCACGATATTTCCTGGTTCGAAGTTATCGAACATCGGGGCGATGTAAAAGACGGCGAAGTCGTCCATTTCCAGGTGACGATTAAAGCTGGATTCCATATCCACAAATAATCCATGACTCAGTTCATCGAGCCGTAGGTCAGGCTGTGCCTGACATGTTGGGCATTCGAAATTCAATACATTAATTTACAAGGAGAGACGCTCATGCCACGACTCAATACAGTAACACCGGATCAAGCCAGCGGCGATGTCAAAGCCATTTACGATGACCTCAAGCAGAAAAAGGGAAAGGTCTTCAATATTTTCCAGGGAATGGGAAATAGTGCCGCGGCTCTGAATGCCTACCTGTCCATGAACGGAGCTCTCGCCAAAGGTGAACTTTCTCCAGAAGATCGAGAAGTGGTCTACCTGACTGTCAGCCAGACAAATGGTTGTCACTACTGTCTCTCTGCTCATACGATGGTCGCCAAGGGAGCAGGGATGAGTGAAGATCAAATTCTCTCGATCCGCAAAATGAGTCCACAATCAGAAAAGCATGCCGCTCTGGGAAAATTCATCACCCGAGTGATGGAAACCAAAGGCTTTGTTGACGATGCAGATGTCAAAGCCGTGCAGGATGCCGGCTATTCAGATGGACAAATAGCCGAGTCCATCGCTTTCATCGGATTGGCGACATACTCAAACCTGTTCAATCATGTGTACGATACTGAACTCGATTTCCCGTCTGCAGAAAAAGTTTAAGCTGTCAAACAGTACGAAAAAACGACGCGAGTTGAAGGCAGATTGTTTTCAACTCGTGTTTTTTTTTCACATTGTCATAAGCATTATTTCCCAGTAGTTGGCGATGAGTTTCATCCTGAGTGAGCGTACGCAGATTGTGAATCGTCCTTTCCAGCGAACCATCTCCCACAAGTCCGGAGGCAGATTGAGTAACGAAACCCGCATCGACTTCGGTCGAAACAATTGGTACACGACTGGCACCAGCCTGGAGAAATGTGTTTGGCAAGCCTTCGAGTTGTCTTGGCGAGGTGTTTAGTAGCAGGGTGGCATTCCGTAACAGAGCGGGCATTTTTTCGAACGGCAATTGGGAAATAATGTGAACATTCTCCGGGCAGTTCTGCCGAATCTGTTGTTCGACGTGATCCTGCTTGGGATTGAGAATCATTACATAATTGAGTTCGGGAGTTTGCCGGGCTATCTCGATGGCCCAGTCTGCTCGTTTGGAAAAATTGTCCGCTCGGCCAATCCAAAGAACATAACGGTCGAAGGGAATGTCCAGACTTTCGGTTGAGTTCATTTGGCTTTGCCACTTCACAACATCAATCGGGCTTGGCAGTAGTAATGACTCTCGCTGAAAGACCTCTTTGAGTTGCTGTTGTTGAAATTCATTCTGAGCAACAATCGCATCTGCATTTTTTAAGATCCACGCACAAGTGGTTGAGCGTTCGCCGTAGTCATTTCGGAACGGTTTTGATTGCAGATATCGACTATCGACATCCGCATTTGAGCCCAGAAAAAGCACGGCTTTTCGCCTACTCACGTGAGCATTATGTATAATTTTGGCCGAGGCAGAGTGAACTCCAAATGGGCAGAACAGATCGGTATCAAAACATTGCAGAGTTTTATCCGTCTGCTTGAAACGATCTGTTGAAGATGTGAAGAGTTGACCCACAGCAGCACCGGGGACATCCCACAGGAGTGAAGTTCGCCATTTTTTATGATGCAGGAATTCCGCAATACGGGAATTACGCTCTGCGGTGGGGTCTCTCCAGGGATGCCAATGAACTTGATCGATTGTTTCAGACTGCTTCAGTTGAAGGTGTCGAGCGAGAAACTGAATCTGGTGGTCAGACTCTCGTGCCAGACCTTTGGCCAGCGTGACTGCTCGTGTTTCCGTGCCTCCATAAATCCCCGGGTATTCCGGGTGTACTATGGGATAAGCGGGTAAGGAAACGAAGGTGATATTCATGATTAATCGAACAATAAGAGTTCTGCGATTCTGGGGGCTACGCTTTGCTTCGACCCCAGCCACCCTTGAGTAACTCTTTTATTTTATCGCAATCCACTTTCGCTCATCAGCTTTGCGGTCGATTCGTAGGCTTCTCTCACCCAGGCTTCGATATTGTTGGGATCAGGAGAATATTCGAGTTCGATGGAAATGGTCCCATCGATATCTAACTTACGAATCTCTTCAAGATACGGAGGAAAATCGACGACGCCTCGTCCAGGGGGTAAGTCGCCGTGGACTTTGCCGTCGCAGTCGGAGATGTGCACGTGAATCGCTTTGCCGTTTAACTGACCCAGTTCTGCAGGCTGTACGCCAGCCAGCAGCAAGTGCGAAATATCGATATTGGCCCGCAAAGCCGGATGATTGACTTCGTCGATAAAGCGATTCATTGTTTCGACATTATTCAACAATGACAGCGAAAACGGTTCGAGTTCCATTGCGATTTTCAAGCCGAGTTCGTCCGCGTATTCGGCCAGTTCCCGACAGGTCTCGATGCCGTATTGCCACTGCTCGGCTGGGGGAATCACTTCTTTATTCCAGATGTACTCGCCGAGAACGAGCAGCAGATTCTCCGCCTCATATTCGTAGCACATGTCGAGATAAGCGATGCAACGTTCCAGATGGAACCTGCGGACACTCGCATTGAAATCGAGCAAGCCGACCGCGACACAGCAGATCGAAACAATCGGCAACTCCTGACGATCGCACTCCCGCTTGATGAGCAACCGCTCTTTGATGTCGATATCAAAGGGATCGGCAAAGATATCGATACAGTCAAATCCGATTTCTTTCGTCTTCTGAATCCCCCAGGCCGTCTCGCGACCAGCCTGAGCCCAGGCAGAATTGATCAATCCCAGTTTCATGTGATGTTCCCAGCAGAGTATATAATCGTCAAATTGTGAACTGGAAACTGTAACAGAAATGCACAAGAAAATCGCATCATGAAAAGGAAGTCCATTTCTAAAACAGAGTAATATAAACCGCAGATAAACGCGGATGAACGCGGATGTTAATAATCTGCGTTAATCCGCGTTTATCTGCGGTTCTAAATTTTCTATTTTGTGACTGTTTCTCGGAGAAATTTCTCATAGTTTTTTAAGGAGAATCGGGATCGGCTTTGTGTCGGGAATCGATCGGCGGTAAAGTATTAATGGTGCATCCTGAAATATCAATAAAAAGCATGACTTATGAGCATATTCCATATTCCTGTAGACCAGATAATTTCACTGGCTCAATCGTCCAATGTGTCGACCGGTTTTCCGTTTATCGATGCAGTCATTGTGCTGGCTGGTGTAGCTGGAGCGGTCTTTGCGGTTTGCCGTTCTGCTAATCGACGTTAATTTCTGAATACCTGCACTTCTGCCTGTGTTATTCCTCTGTTCTTCTTTCACTGATGCACCATGTCTGTGGCCATAATCGGAATCGGCCTCTGGACACCTCTGGGAAAGAACCGGGAATCCAGTTGGCAATCTCTGTTCAATCACTCTCCGCTCGATCCTGCAGTCACCTCAATTTCTGGAGCGTTATCGTTGCCGGAGGATGACTCAACTTTAGCCGCGACCCTCGCAGAGAGAATTGCCCTGAGGTCGGCTCGCGAAGCAATTGAAGATTCTGGGCTCCTACCGAATTCCGAGCGTTGGGGAGCGGTGATCGGAACCAGCAAGGGGCCTCTTGACTTATTCAGCTCAGAGAATGAAATCCCGTTTCCCTCACTCTGGCCTTCTGCTCCCTTGAGCCGCGTGTTGAATGAGTTCTTCATTAAAGGTGCCGCACTATGCCCAGTTGCGGCTTGTGCGACTGGACTTGATGCTGTGTTACGTGGGGTGCAGTTAATCGAGCAGGGAGACTGCGACTATGTCATCGCGGGCAGTGTCGATGCCTCAATCAATCCTTACGTACTGAACTCCTATCGACGTCTCGGCGTACTGGCTCGAAAAGACTTATCTGCAACCTCGGCTTGTCGTCCGTTTGATGAAGAGCGTTCAGGGTTCGTACTTGGTTCCGGTGGCGCGATGTTTGTACTCGCTCGGGAAGAATTACTCGATCAATCGACTCCTGCCCCCTACGGCTACTGGGAACGGGGTATCCGCTATAATGACGCAATCGGTTTGACGCAACTTGATCCGGAAGCCAATGGTTTAATTCGCCTGCTGGGAGACTTGTTAAAACAGACTGGACGAAAGCCGGAAGAGATCGATTTGCTCAATCTTCATGGCACAGGAACGCGTGCTAACGATTTGTGTGAAGCAACGGCTGTCTCTTGCATCTTTGGAGAGACTAGTCGACAGCCGTGGAGTACCGCTTCAAAAGGGGCTCATGGACATGCCCTCGGAGCAGCCGGAAGTATTGAACTGGCCTGGTTACTTCTGTCGATGCGTGATGGATTGATACCCCCGATTCGAAATCTGGAGAACTTGGATTCCGACTGCAAAATAAGACCAGTTCAGAGAGAAACGATAGAGCAGCCCGTTGAACTGGGAATCAAGCTTTCTCTGGGATTTGGCGGACATCTGACCGCTTGTCTGATTCGTCGGGGAAAACGTTCGAGCATTTGACATCCAAGCATGTTAAACTGAATATGTCTAATAGAAACGTAGACAGGCATCCAGCCTGTCCTACAGAGGATCCGAGATAAATTCTCTAACCATTGTGTGATGCCATGAATCGACGTGAATTACTCAACAATTTCGGAATGGGACTGGGAGCAATCGCACTTTGCGATTTGATGAATCCTTCAATGGTTCGAGCTGTTGAGGATGATGCCCTCCTTCCCAGTGGTCACTTTCCTGCTCGTGCAAAACGGGTGATCTACCTGTTTCAATCGGGTGGCCCCTCTCAGATGGATCTGCTCGATTACAAACCTCTGCTCAATGAAAAGCATGGCGAGCAACTTCCCGACGAAGTGCGGGGCACACAGCGGCTGACCGGCATGTCCGGGAATCAATCGAGTCTGCCTCTGGTCGGTTCTCCGTTCAAGTTTGCAAAGCATGGAGAAGCCGGGCTGTGGATGAGCGATCAGCTTCCCCACACTGCAAAAATTGCCGATGAGTTGTGTGTGATCAATTCCATGTATACCGACGCGATCAATCATGGTCCCGGCGTCACCCACATGCAGACGGGCTCCCAGTTCCCCGGACGCCCGAGTATTGGAGCCTGGTTGAATTATGGACTGGGACGCGAGAATGAAAATCTGCCTGGCTTCATTGTGATGACGACCAAAGACAAAGGTGGCCAACCTCTCGTTTCTCGATACTGGGGCAACGGGTTTCTTCCCGCTCGACATCAGGGCGTTCGCTTTCGCAGCGGTCCCGATCCTGTGCTGTATTTGAATAATCCAGAAGGCATCAATCGAGAAACTCGGTTAGGGATGCACCATGCTCTGGATCAGTTGCATCAAATCCAGAAACAACAGACAGTTGATCCTCAGATTGAAACGCGAATTGCACAGTACGAAATGGCCTTCCGGATGCAGACGTCGATTCCGGAAGCGACCAACTGTGCTGATGAGCCGGATCACATTTTTAAACTCTATGGCGAACCATCCCGACAACCTGGAACCTTTGCTGCGAATTGTCTACAGGCTCGACGACTAGCAGAACGGGGAGTGCGATTCATTCAGCTCTATCATCCCGGCTGGGACCATCATGGTGGCTTGCCGGGAGGCATTAAAAAGCAAACACAGGAAACCGATCAAGCTTCAGCTGCATTGGTGATGGATTTGAAACAGCGTGGACTGCTCGAAGATACGCTTGTCATCTGGGGTGGTGAATTTGGGCGAACGAATTACTGCCAGGGCAAATTATCGGGAGGCAATTTTGGACGCGACCATCATCCCCGCTGTTTCAGCTTATGGATGGCCGGCGGCGGAGTTCGTGGAGGCATGGCTCATGGGCAGACTGACCCCTATTGTTATAACATCATCGAAAAACCGGTCCACGTGCACGATTTCCACGCCACCCTGCTGCACCTGCTGGGTATCGATCATGAACGTCTGACTTTTCGCTTTCAGGGCCGTGCATTTCGACTGACTGATGTGCATGGTCATGTAGTGGAAGAGATTTTAGCCTGACTTGCCTGATGGTTGCTCTGCGTGGATTGTTGTGGCTAAGCAATGTATTCAGGATAGCCCCGAAAGAATCTTTCGGGGTGGCGCAGCCGCAAGATACCTGAAGGAAATTTCAATCTTCAAACTGGAGATCTCTTGTGGACTACGTCCTCAATTCGTTGCGAGAATTGACAGACGTTAAACCCTCAATCCAAAATGATGAGGTGTGTCAAATAGAACTTCCAATTGTATTTAACAAAAGTCAACTACGGTTTATCAATTCGTAATGCCATGAGATGACGAGTTTAGTCCTGATGACAATTGAAACGTTGTACGCGAATACCGACTTCGATCTGAAATCGGAAATTCCATTTGACACGCTGAATCATGAGCTTGATGCTACTTGTTGCGTTCTTCACTACACACAAGCAGATGATGGGCACTGGCACTCAATCGTAGAGTCATTGCAAAACGATGAGACTTCGCCCCGTAAAGCTGAAAAGGACATCCTCGCAATAATTGACGCGATCAAAGTGCTAACACCAACTGCCAAGGCTGAATTTAATTCATGCTATCTCCGAGAATTCAACATTGGCTTTCACTGTGGTGATACTTGGGCGTACGTCCATACTGTTCCCCCATCTGTCGTACGCGCTGTCGCCGATGCGGGCTGTTCAATTGCAGTCACTCTATACCCAATCCGAAATTCAGACGGTACGCCAAAAGAATGATTCGATGGGTTGGGAGTTGAATGTTGAGGGTAGCACGTCCCAGTACGATGTGATGGGCGAAGCACCCAGAAGATCAATGAAATCTGGGGGCTCACTTCGTTCGACCCCAGCCACCCCGTCGGCTCCCATTCAAGGCATACACGCAAAAAGCTAAACAAAAACCTCCAACTTTCCGCTTTCCGCCCTCGGCTTTCGATCACCAAGCCCACACAGTCACCGTTCCGGGCGTTGCCTGACACGAATCGATCAGTATTTTCATCCGATCAGCAAATTTATGGAATGAGTGTGCGGATAGAAACTTCGTGTTTTGGTACAGTGTGCGGATTCGTTGAGCTAACCTCCCTGGGTATTTTGAGGAATTGAGAGTCCGTTGTCTGAACCGTCTGCTGATAATGAAAACTGGTTGGAATTGAAGAATCCGCATGCGGTGCTGGCTGCGTTGGAGCAGAGGCCCGAGGATGTGAAGGAGCTTCGTTTTTACGTGGAGCCAAAAGGCTTGTGGCGTAAAATTTCTGATGTCGCGGAAGAGAAGAAGATTCCCGTTCGAGATCTTGCATTTACCCAGGAGAAAAAGCAGCGGGATCGACCGTCGCACAAAGTCGAACGGACAGGCCATGCGACCGGTATCGTGAAACCGAAAAAGCCGATCTCACTGACGGAATTCTTTCATGGGGTTGGCGATGCCAGCCTGAAAACACCTCCGATCTGGCTCGCACTCGATTCGCTGCAGGATCCTCACAATGTCGGAGCGATTTTCCGCTCGGCTGCATTCTTCGGGGTGCGAGGAATTCTAATGACGAAAAATCAGTCCGCTCCTATCAATGCGACCGTTCACGATATCGCAGCCGGGGGGATGGAAGCGGTTCCCTATGTGATTGAAACGAACCTGAATCGAGCCATCAAATCCGCTCAAAAAGCGGGATTATGGGTGCTCGGCACATCCGAACATGCTCAGGATTCCGTCTGGAAAATCGATCAGAAACGCCCCTGGCTTTTAATCGTAGGGAACGAACAAAAAGGTCTCCGACGGCTCACCCTCGAAAAGTGTGATATGCATTGCACAATTCCAAATCTCGGCGATGTGAAATCCCTGAATGTCTCCGTTGCAACTGGAATCCTGCTCAACACGCTGACCCGACCAGTGAAATAACGGTCGTTCAGAGGGTGGTTTCTGATCAGACTGACTGCGCTCCCGGAAATCATCATTTTGAACTGTCGACGATGCTTCAGAGAAACACAGCATTGAATGGATCTCCGTTCAGAAAGTCTTCTCCTTCATACTAGAGCCAACCTACCTGTAGAGGGATTACATCTTCTCCTGCAATAGCTTTTTCCGCAAACCAATGCATTATATATACTTAGTGCAATTCCGCAGACTGAAGCTGAGACTAACCCACTCGAAATCGACGTTTACTGAAGAATGTAAATTCATAACGGTTTGAGATTGTCAAATTTTTGAACATCATTTTCCCAGAAATAATCGCACATTTGGCACGTTGTGTGCCTTATGGCTTTTCTGCAAGATGTTTCAAAAATCGCACACTGCTTTGGGGAGACGGACAATGTTCAAAAAAATTCTGACAGACTTATGGCAAGATGAAAACGGGTTCATTATTTCGGCAGAACTCGTGCTCATTGCAACCATACTGATTATTGGTTTAATTGTGGGGCTGACTGCGATCCAGACGGCGGTCGTTGCAGAACTGAATGATATTGGAGATGGAATTGGAACTTCGAATCAGTCCTATTATTACAGTGGATTTTCATCCTACAAAAATGATGGCAACGGCGGGAATAATGCATTGAAAGCCTACACTCGAGGTTCCGCATTCGATGATGATCAAGATGATTGCGACAATGATCAATGCGATATTGCTTGCGATATGCCAGTGAACGAAGGTCCCAAAGATATTAATAACTGATATCTAAGTACAGCTGAAGCATCAGGAGTGCACCAGCTTCGGGGCTCAACTTCGGTTGAGGCCCGTTTTTTTATGCAATATCCGATCGGTCAAACGAGCAACGGAGCAATGACCAATGCGACGACGCTCATCAGTTTGATCAGAATATTCAGGCTGGGACCGGCGGTATCTTTGAAGGGATCGCCAACGGTATCGCCGATGACGGCTGCTTTGTGTGCCTCCGAGCCTTTGCCGCCAAAGTTGCCTTCTTCAATATGCTTCTTCGCATTGTCCCAGGCTCCACCGGCATTCGCCATGAAGAGGGCGAGCATTACTCCGGAAACGGTGACACCAACCAGCAACCCGCCGAGCATTTCCGGTCCACCGATCAAGCCGACTGCGATCGGTGTGAGAATTCCGAGTAAAGCGGGGATGGCCATCTCTCGGATCGCGGCTCCCGTGGCAATGTCGACACAGCGGGCGTAATCCGGGCGACCGGTTCCTTCCATGATACCTGGGATCTCGCGGAATTGTCGTCGCACTTCTTCAATCATTTTGGAGGCAGCCCGCCCCACAGCTCCCATCGCAAATGAGGAGAACAAATAGGGTAGCATCCCACCAAGAAACAGGCCAGCTGTTACCTTGGGATCTGTGACATCAATCGCTGTAATTCCAGTTTGAGCCCGATAAGCGGCAAATAATGCCAGGGCGGTTAATGCAGCTGAGCCGATCGCAAAGCCTTTGCCAATCGCAGCGGTGGTGTTCCCGACGGTATCGAGTTTATCAGTCCGCTGACGCACTTCAGGCGGAAGTTCGGCCATTTCCGAAATACCACCGGCATTATCGGCAATCGGACCGTAAGCATCGACTGCCAGTTGAATTCCTGTTGTGACGAGCATCCCCAGAGCCGCGATGGCAATGCCATATAATCCGGCCAGAGAGTGCGAAATCATTACCGCAGTGATTAACGCAATCACAGGCCAGGCTGTGGACATCAGACCGACATCCAGACCCGCTATAATATTCGTCGCGGCTCCCGTTTGGCTTTGAGCGGCAATACGGCGGG
>TARA_R100000789_G_scaffold95111_2_pt1 | contig 12604 bp, 11 predicted proteins | sample TARA_R100000789 | Tara Oceans TARA_R100000789 (sample SAMEA2623403) | marine metagenome | biome: marine biome (ENVO:00000447); feature: mesopelagic zone (ENVO:00000213); material: "saline water (ENVO:00002010), including plankton (ENVO:xxxxxxxx)" | depth 450 m
CCAAGAGGGAATGGTTTTCTGAAGAGATGATTCCCGCTGATAAATGGCCTTGGATTGAGAGTTAAATATACACTGATTTAATTAAAATGAGGCAGTTATGAATATATTTGAAGTTATTAATGGTGAGCTTATAATCTCAGGTAAACAAATCAAAACGCAGACGCCAGTCGTTAAAGTCCTGGATCATCAAGGAGTTCTGATTGCTCTGTTGGATAATTCCCAACATGAATATCAAGGCCGGAATGTTGAGTGTTTTGATTTAGAGGGCAAGAAACTGTGGACGATTGAAGCTCCGCAATATGGCCCTCATTTGGGGGATCCGAGTTTGCCCAAGAGCACCTATGGAAATATTCTCAAAGACATTCATGGTCGATTGATAGGAGCTTCGGTCGATGGGATTTACTATGTGATCAATATTGAGGATGGGACAGTTGCAGTGACACCCTATCCTGATTTTGATTAGGTCTCATTATGTGATCTGATGAGAAGTAGAAGTAGAAGTAGGGTGCGTTTTAACGCACCTTGCTATGTTTTTATTATCTCCTGGAATGATCATAGGACGAATCCATAAAAGTGGGTAAAAAGGTGCGTCGCGACGCACCCTTCGAAACTGTCAAAGGATTGACGGCGGATGAAATTTGGGCCAAGTACCAAATCCCCCATAAGCCGACACATATGTCAATCGTGAAAGTTCCCGAGGGAACGAAGATGAGAAGCGGGACTGTTCATCAGGGGATTAATCAGGTCGAAAAGTTCAAGGATGTTCCTGAATGGGACCGGCGTTCGAAGCAGTATGAGATTTTGAGTGATCTTAAGGATGAATGGTTTTCTGAAGAAATGATTCCTGTTGATAAATGGCCATGGTTATAAATGTTATTTATTTATTGATTTATTCGAGGTGAACGATGAGCAAGTGCGAATTGATTGATGGCGTTCTATACATTTGTAACGTACCAGTTAAGACGGTTACTCCAGTTACGAAATTTTATGAATATGATGACCGCGTGGTTGTCAGGATGGCTGTTACGGAACATAAGTTTCATGGAAGAAATGTAGAGTGTTTTGATTTAGAAGGTAATAAGCTGTGGACGATTGAAGCTCCTCAATACGGGCCTCATTTGGGGGATCCGAGTTTGCCGAAGAGGACTTACGGCAACATTCGAATAGATGTCGATGGTCGATTAATTGGGATGGCAACTGATGGGATTTATTATGTCATTAATATTGAGGATGGGACAGTTGAAGTGACGCCCTATCCTGATTTTGAGTAAGTATGAGTTCACTGGGATATTTCTATGAGCAAGTGCGAATTAATTGATGGTGTTCTGCACATTTGTGGTAGACCAGTTAAGACAGTTTCACGAGTTACCAAGTTTTATGAATTTGATGACCGTGTGGTAGCACGTTTGTATTTATCAGGACATAAATTTCATGGCAATAATGTTGAGTGTTTTGATTTAGAGGGCAAGAAACTTTGGACGATTGAAGCTCCTCAATACGGGCCTCATTTGGGGGATCCGAGTTTGCCTAAGAGCACTTATGGCAACATTCTCAAAGACGAGGATGGCCGATTGATAGGAGCTTCAGTTGATGGGATTTGTTATGTCATCAATGTTGAGGATGGGTCTGTTGAAGTGACGGACTATCCCTATTTGAAATAGAAAGCGTTTTGCGATTTGCTGAGAAGTGGCCGCGTCGTTTTTTTGTTAGGCCCTCATCTCCCCCCTCCCTTCTTCGTGGGTTCGTTTACTGCAATGTATGTCATGCAGGGGCTGGGGACTACTTTTCCTGGCGATGCTTCAGGAGGCAGTCGAAGAGTGGAAGCTTATAAGCAAGCCAGATTCCCTCCTGTTGTCGCTGCGCAACAAACCTGTTCAGGATAGAGGGAACACAATTACGCTAATTAATTGAGGGAGTCTTTATGGAAACTTCGCCGCGGTCCTGTCCTGTACCAGTGAACTCAGATTTGGAATCCTCAGAGAGGTTCAAGCAGACTTTTGATGCCATTTATTGCATAAACCTGGATCGTCGTCAGGATCGCTGGGAACAGTTTCAAAAACGAATTCCCGGTGACTGGCCTTTCCGAGAGATCGAACGTGTTTCTGCTGTGGAGGGGAAGCAGGTTCCGGCTCCCGAGTGGTGGAAGCAGGGGAATGGGGCCTGGGGATGTTATCGGACTCATCTGCAGTTGATTGAGAACGCTTTAAATCGTGGGCTCGATTCGATATTGCTGCTGGAAGATGATGCGGAGTTCTGTCCTGATTTTACGCAAGAGGTGATTCAATTTCTGGATGCGATTCCGGAGGATTGGGGCATGTTGTATCTGGGGGGACAGCATCTGTACGTTAATGCTTATCCTCCTCAACGAATCAGTGAAAGGGTTTTTCAACCTTATAATGTGAATCGTACGCATGCGTTCGCCTTAAGGGGCAGGACGATGAAGAAGGTGTATCAGCATTTGTGTCGGCGCGACTGGCAGAATGGTCATCACATTGATCATCATCTGGGACGATTTCATCAACGGCGGGAAGATCCGATTTACTGCCCGGATCGCTGGCTGATCGGCCAGGCGGAAGGACGTTCGAATATTGCAGGAAAATCTTTTCAGCTGCGTTATTGGAAAGATGCTCAGGAGATTGACAAGATTCGACATGAAGAAGCCCCATTTGTGGGAGTGCTAGGTTTACACAGCAGCGGATCGAGTTGTCTGGCGGGAGTGTTGCATCATCTTGGTTTCCATATGGGGAACGAGTTTTCTGGTTATTACGGAAAGAATCCGGAGAGTCAAAAATGCGGCTTTGAAGCTGTTGGCTTGAGTTCTTTGTGTGAGCAGGCGTTTCCCTTTCCGGAGACGAAGTCAAAGTGGTTGACAGAGAGGATCGAAAATCAGCTCCGGTTGTGGATTAACGAAAAGCGACGCGAAGCCTGTGAGAAGAATACGATTGCGGGTGGCAAATATCCTCAATTGTGTCTGATGGGAAATGCTTTGCATGCGATTTGCCAGGATCATCTCAAGCTGATTGTTTCCAATCGGCCTATTGAGCAGAGTATTGAAAGTCTATGCAAAAGATTCCCTGATATTGATTCGGAAATTATTATTCACCATCAAAAGATTTTAGAAAATGGAAAGCAGGAACTGATTGGAAAACTTCGACAATCTGCTGTTTTAATAGTCGAATATGAAGAACTGCTCCAATCTCCTCGAAAACAGATGGAACGTATTATCAAATTTTGCGAGATCAATCCCTCTGAAGAGCAAATGGAAAAGGCTTGCCACTGGGTTGATCCCAACCTGCAGCATGTCGGAAGGTTGGTAAAGCCGGGTGCGTTTAAACGCACTTAACTATGATGGTTATCATCTCCTGAAGTGATCATAGGATGAATCCAAATAAGTGGGTGAAAGGAGCGTCGCGACGCACCCTATTGCTCTTTCGAGCTTTAAATGTCGCCCTCAAAACACTGTTCCGCAGGCAGTTTGCCTGCTCCAAATCTCTGAACGTACACGACTTTTAGCGATAGTTGGAATACTATGAAGCTCCGGAGGCCTGAGATGCCAAACCCCATAAAAAACGGCAGAACGATACAGACGCCCTTTGGACGAAAAAGCGAAATGTGAACAATTTCGGTTACAAGAATCATGTCAATGTTGATGTCAAACACAAGTTCATTCGTGGGTATGAGGTGACCCTCAGGCTTCATCACCATTCCTGGGGCTTCGCCTGAATCTGAAATTCATCGTCGAAAGAAACACTGCCAGGCAAGCCTGCAGTGGCACCCGGCTTCTCAGAAATGATAAAGTCTATTAATGTTCAGGACTTCGCAGGGAATCATTGCAATACTGGCTGATGTCTTATAAATGCCCTGTGCAATTAACGCCTCGACAAGAATCAGGAGTCAGAGTTATGCAGCGTCGTCAGTTTACTTTCGGAAGTTTGGGACTTGCCTGGGGATTGTCTGTGAACTGGGGAATGCAGGCCTGGGCTGCAGATGGGAATTCGAAAAATTATCGTGTTGGTGTGATCGGCCATACCGGGCGAGGAAATTATGGGCATGGGCTGGATACTGTTTGGTTTGATGTGGACCGAACAGAAATCGTTGCGGTCGCTGATGCGAATGCGGACGGATTGCAGCGTGAGTTGGCCAAACTGAAGCTTGCGGAGGATGCAGGCTATGTTAACTATCATGAGATGCTCAAGACCGTTCGGCCTGAGATTGTGGCGGTTTGTCCGCGGCAACCCGATCAGCATCATGCGATGATTATGGCAGCCATTGCAGCGGGAGCGAAAGGGATTTATGTTGAAAAACCATTTGTGCGAACTCTCAAAGAAGCCGACGAAGTACTGGCGGCAGCGGATAAACACAACGTAAAAATAGCGGTAGCACATCGGAATCGATATCGCAGTGAACTTCAGACAATTGATCAGATCATATCAACTGGTGAAATCGGCAAACTTCTGGAGATACGAGGACGTGGGAAGTGTGATCGTCGTGGCGGTGCAGAAGATTTGTGGGTGCTGGGTTCACACGTATTGAACTTGATGGCTTATTTTGGAGGGAAACCAAAATCCTGTTCAGCAGTCCTGTTGCAGGATGGACAACTTGTTACGAAGCAGGATGTTCATGACGGGCCAGAAGCTCTTGGACTGATTGCCGGGAATGAACTGCATGCGCGATATTTGTTTGATACTGGTGTCGTCGGATATTATGAGTCGATCGCTAATGGAGAGATTGGCAGTCACGGCTTTGGATTGCAGTTGATTGGATCCAAAGGAGTGATTGAGCTGCGCTGCGATGAAACCGACTTCGCTCATCTGGTTCCTGGTAATCCCTTTGAACCTTCTCAAGCAGGAAGGCCGTGGCTGAATATTCGCTCAACTGGAGTAGATCGCACAGAGCCGAATCCCGAACATGTCACCAGGGTTCAACATCATCAGGTTCCCTGTGAAGATTTAATCGCGGCCATCGAGGAAGATCGCGAACCGCTGTGCAGTGCGAAAGAGGCGGCTCAGACAATCGAAATGATTTCTGCGGTCTTTGAGTCTCATCGCCAGAACGGACGATCGATTGCCTTTCCGCTGGAAGTCAGAGAGAACCCACTGACTCTATTGGATTGAGTTTCCACGGAACTCTATTCCAATATTTAGGATTCTAAAAATAAAAACCACGGAGGAATTCCCCCGTGGTTTTATTTGCCCCAGTCGTGAAATCGGTTTTAATAGCGGATGATGTAATCGACGGTCAGGCGATTGCTGAGGACATCGTTTCGGCTGCTGATGGGGATTTCATAAGCCAGGCCAATTTCCTGATGACTGGTTGGTTTGTACTTCGCTCCCCAGGCCATGGTGATGATGTTGTTACCTGCGACATCAGGAGCACCCAGGTTGAATAAGTCCAGGCCTTCAACAGATGGGAGGCCGGGCACGCCACGGTTTCCACCCTGGAACCAACTGTACCAGTTCATTTCGGTCAGCAGGTAGAATTTTTTGCTGACCATATAATCGAGATGCTGAGACAAATACATCGATTTGCTTTCATCGGCAGCATCGGCTGGGAGGCGAAGACCAGCTGCGGCCAGGTAGTGCATGTTGTCGCCGATTCGAGTTCCGCCTGTGGCATACAGATGAAATTCTCCATCGCCATTCCCCTGAGCAGCCGTATGAGAACCAACGGGCAATTCATAAGTAGCTCCCACACTGAGTAACTTGCCGGAGCAGGTGTCCCGCAAAACCGTATATTTGAGCCCCAATGAAACATCAGCCCAGCCATCATCGATGACGGCATTTGATGAAGTTAAATAGCCATCTTTGGCGGCGACCAGTGAAACACGATCGGTCAGGGCGGCCCGAATTTGAACGGCCATCAAATTGATTTCTCCCCCTCCGACTCCCTGAGGAACGACATAGTGAATGTAAATTGGTCGCAATTCGGTGAGTGTGCGGGGATCTTCGAAGAAGACCGGATTGGTCATCGGGCTGATGAAGTCGTCAAAGCAGTGATCGCTCGAAGCAAAAATCCCCAGTAACAGGTCATCCCCACAGCAGCAGCCATCATCGCAACAGGAATCCAGACAAGCGTCCCAGCAACAGTCGTCATCACAACAGGTGTCGTCACAGCAACTATCGATGCAGCAATCCGAACTGTTGTTAAAGACATTGTCAAAGAGGCCTGCCTGAACAGGCACGGCAGACAGACACAACAGCCAGCTGCAGATAATATTACTGATCCCGCGCATTGATCACTCTCCACAATTCAACAGAATTAATGATGTTCAGTTTATTTGAGGGCTATTCCCGATCCGGTCACTCCTCAGGTGTCTGATCTATCGGTGATCTGAGCTGATCTGACATTCCCTAATTGAATGTTTGTGAGGTTGATGACGATTTCTGGGATTCAAAAATAACGATTATGACGGTTTGTCACAGTTTTGTCTGAAAGAGTGTGCTAAATCGCACAGTTTGTGTGCAGATAGGAATCGACAGCAAACAGGAGCACGTTTTTTGAGTTATGGCAGAGGATAAGACGTTGCGGACAAGCCTCGATTGTTAGAACAGGGAGAATAGGTAAGGGATGTCGATTGAAACAGTCCTGCCTGATCTAATGAATGTTCTGATGCCGAAACTGGTTACTAGGGAGAAGCACGTATGCGCTTCGTCAAATCTCTTTGACCGCTCGACTTCAGGATGAACAGGTACGTGTCTGATGGATCAGACCCTTAATTCAGAGCACTGGGGACTTCATCGATTCTTTGGTGGAAAATCCGCACTGCTTGCAATGGCACTGATCATTACTCTTTCCGGCTGTTCGCAACAGTTCTGGCGGAAACAGGCGGATAAAGATACTTATCGAATACTCGACGAAAAGGAATCGGATCCACGCTGGGACAATCCGCGAAAGATTATTACACCTGACCCCCGCAGCCGTTTTTACGATCCAAGTCCTCCCGATTTCGAAGAAATGCCACCCGACGATCCAGCCGCGGCTACGGATATGGAGCGTCCCAACGGAATTCCCGGTTACAAAGGCTGGCATAAATATGGCCGGGCGATGGGCGTTGAGAATCCGGTCTGGCTGGCGAATTTTGAATTTACTCCGGAAATGATGGATGAAAATACGGGAGAATACATCTGCCCGTTGCCTAAGATCGAGAATCTGACGATCCTCGATGCCGTTGAATTGTCCTACCTGAATGGTCGAGAGTATCAGTTTCAGCTTGAACAGACTTATTTGGCTGCCTTGGCACTTACACTGGAACGATTCCGTTTTCAGGTGCGATATCTCGGCATTGGCGGCGGTGAACCAGGTGGCGGGCTAACTTATGAAAATGTGCCGGGAGTCCAGGACTCATTGAGAATGAATTCCCGCTTCGGTGTCAGTCAATTGCTGCCGACGGGTGGTCAATGGGCGATGGAACTGGCGAATAATACCTTGTGGATTTTCTCTGGCCCGAACGCTGGCACAAACTCTGCCAGTATTCTCTCGTACCGCCTTGTTCAGCCATTATTGCTCAATGCGGGTCGAAAGATTGCACTGGAAGGTTTAACGCAAGCGGAACGCGATGTTCTGTATTCCATTCGTGATCTGGCACGATTCCGGAAAGAGTTATTCGTCGACACCGTCGGCGGCGGCTATCTGGGACTGCTGACTCAGCTGCAAAGTATCCGCAACCAGGAATATAACATTGAACAGTTGGAACGACAGGTCATCGAGCTTCGAGTGAATGCCGGGGCTCCTCCGGGAAATATTGGAGCCGATCTGGAAGCGTTTCCTGCGGAATTGGTCATTCCCGATTCATTGGTTGATAAACTTCGTTACGACGAAATTCAGAAAGAACTGGTCTGGTCGGGAGCGATGTCGGCTGAAGAAGCTCAGCAACTTCTCTCACTCAGCGATGATGTATTGTATATGGGAGCGGCTCGCGAACTGGTCCAGTTCCTCCGCAGTGAAGTCACGCCGTTCGATGTGATTCAGATTGAATCCAGGCTGGCCAGTTCCCGCATCAACCTGTTGACTTCGCGGCAGCGCTATCAGGAAAGTCTGGACTCCTACAAAATTCAACTTGGATTACCACCCGATTTCGAAATGACGATCGACGATTCCGGTCTCGAACAGTTCGAATTGATCGATCCCGCATTTGAACGACTTCGCGATGAAATCGAGGAGTCCATCAGTATTGTCGGGCTACTTGATAATCAGGCACCTGTTCTGGAACAGGCGAAACTGGCTTTGGCTGAACTGGAAAGACTTTATCAGAAGCTTATTGAGGAAAGTATCCCACTGGTTGATGTCGATGCCCGGAAAGTTCAAGAAAGCAAACCGGGACGTCTGGCCAAGATCCAGGATGAAGAAACACGCGAGCGTATTCTTGATACGATGGAACGCGATGCTGAACAACTCGTGAACCTCAAAGGAGAAATTTCTGCACTCTCCCGAGCGTTTGATCGAATTCGAATTTATCTCGAACAGGGAGAATCCGATCAAGCCTCTCTGGTAAGAGCAATCGAAGAAATTTTGGATTTACGAGAAGATCTGCTGGTTAAAGCTCAGGGACTTCAAGTGATTCAAGTCGGTTTGCGTTCCGAATTGATCGATATCAACCGCTATGAGTTCAATTTGAATGATTCCATCGGCCTGGCATTGGAAAATCGACTCGATTTGATGAATCGCCGTGGACTCGTGATGGATGCCCGTCGAACTGTGGATGTGATTGCGAATCGACTCAAAGCGGTGCTCGATGTGGTCGTTGAAGGGGATATCCGTACAGAGCCTGGAACGAGCAGACCGTTCGATTTCAGTGGACAAAGCAGCAGTCACCGGGTGGGAATTCAGTTTACTGCCCCATTAGATCAGGTTGCAGAGCGAAACCAATACAGGGCGGCGCAGGTTAATTATCAGAGAGCCCGACGGGATTACATGGAATTCGAGGATAATGTAAAGCTCCAGATCCGAACTTCCTGGAGAGATTTGCAGGTTTTAGAACAAAATTTGGAAACTGCACGTCAATCTTTACGTATCAATGTGTTACAATACGATCAGGCTGTTGAAGAATCGAATGCTCCGGGGGGGACTTCCAACTCGGGTGTTCGGGGTCGAAACATTATCGATGCTCTCAACAATATCCTCGATTCCCAAAACCGTCTGGTTCTGATTTGGGCCAATTACGAACGATCGCGACTGGCGATTTATCGTGATATGGGAATAATGGAAATTGATGAGCAGGGTTTGTGGATTGATCCGTTCTATCAACGGCTCTACGATGATGTGGATGCCCGATTTAAATCTGGCCCTCCAATCGAACCCAACGAGTTCTGCCCTCCACTGACACCTGCAGGTGAATACGATCTCACCCTCCTGCCACCAGGACCGAACGATTATGGCAACTTCAGCCCCGGAACAAACGAATCGGGATCCGATGTCGGATTCGAAAATGGAGACCTTCCCGGAATACCACCAGTCTCACAAGAAGAGCGGCCGTTTGTGGCTGATCCTTTGCGGTGGAATCCTGGTGCTGGTCTCGGGGACGATGTTCGCGATGGGAGCCTTCGAGACCTCCGCGGCCCCGACTTCTACCGAGAACTCGGCCGAATCTCCCAGCCAGACTCCGGAACCCAAGTCCCCTTGGTACCAGCCCCTGACCAACATGGTCAGCTCGTGGTTCCCGAGTAGTTCCAAACTTCCCGCCAATGTGATTACAAAACCAGTCACACGTGGCAAGTTCCGAATTACGATCAACGAACGAGGATTCCTGGACAGCCAGCGCAACGAGACTGTCACCTGCGAAGTCCCCGGTTCTACAACCATCATTTCGATTGTTGAAGAAGGGGTTTCCGTCAAGAAGGGGGACGTCGTCGTTGAGCTCGATTCCTCGGCATTGGCTGACAAAGCTCGGCAGCAGGAAATCGATGTCACTCAAGCCGAAGCCAAACTGTCGACCGCCAAAGAGAACCTCGAAATTCAAAAAACGCAAAATACTTCAGACATTGCGTTTGTGGAGTTGTCTCTCGAATTAGCAGATCTCGATTATGACAAATACATCGAAGGAGAGTTGCCTCAGGAACGCGATAAAATTACGGGGCAGATTCGACTCAAAGAAGAACAACTTGCCCGTAAACGGGAATCGTACGAGTTCACAAAACGTCTCGCCAAAAAGGGCTATCGTAGTCAGTCCGATCTTGAAGCCGAGCGAATCGCTGTGACACAGGCTGAAATTGAGTTGCGTGTCGAGCAGGAAAACTTTCGTGTTCTTGAAAACTTCACCTCCAAGCGAACCATTCGCGAACTCGAAGCCGATGCCGATGAATTTGTCCGTGAGCTCGACCGTGTCAAACGTCAGGCCAGTGCCGCACTCTCGAAAGCCGAGGCAGAATATCAATCGGCTCTGTTAACACTCGAAGTTGAAAAAGAGAAGTACAACGAATGGCTCAAACATATTGAGTTGTGCACCCTGCGAGCCCCGCAAGATGGACAAATTGTTTACGCCAATTCCAATAGTGGCTCCCGACGAGGCGGTTCCACGGAACCGGAAATTTACGAAGGAGCGACCGTTCGTGAACGTCAGGCGTTGCTCAAAATCCCCGATCTGACGAAAATGAAAATCGATGCCCGGATTCACGAATCGATGATCAGTCAGCTCGATGTTGGCCTGCCGGTTTTAATTCGAGCTGATGCTCAACCTGGGGAAATTTTCAACGGCGTCGTTTCGCAAATTTCCTCTGTCCCACTCTCTGGTTCTTTTCCGAATTACGACATCAAAGAATATCAGATTGCTATCAATCTGACCGATCCTCCTGAACGAGTGAAATTACTCCGCCCGGGGATTTCTGCCGAATTCGAAGTGATTGTGGATGATCGTGAAAATGTCCTTCAGGTACCCGTGCAATCGGTCGTTCAGGTTGGACGTGAATACTACAGTTGGGTTGTGAAAGGCAAATCTCTTGAACGTCGTCAAGTTAAAGTGGCTCGCTCCAACGATACCGATATTGAAATTCTCGACGGATTAACTCAGGGTGAGATTGTCGTCATGTCCCCTCGATCACTCTTTGCTGATGAAATTACACAGCTCGAAGAAATCCTGGTGGCTGAACTGGCAGAACAGGGAATTGACGAATCCGAATCAGTTCAAGAGGATTCTTCCGAGCCGAAAGCAAACGATAAAGAGAAGCCCGGCAAACCAAAAGGTGAGAAACCACCAGGCGGCGGTCCTGGCGGCGGAGACCCGGCGGCATTTTTCCAGCGGATGGATAAAGACGGGGACGGGGCATTGAGCAAATCAGAAATTCCTGAACCGATGCAGGCCAGCTTCGACGCAGCCGACACCGATGCCGATGGCTCCCTCAGCCTGGACGAATGGAAAGCCGTCGCGGCTAAACGGAACCGATAATATTCGCTGTATTCTTTGCGAAACTTATTAAAAACAGGGTGGGGGGGCGATCTCGAAGTGAAGCCCCCGAATCGTAGAACTTTCGGGGGCTTCCGCTGAAGCGGAGGGCCCCCGCCACCCGGCAAAGTGGCTCCTGAGTCTATATCCGTGTGCCACTGCTGGCTTGCCCGGCAGTGTTTTTCTTCGACTTAGCCTTCCCATTATTTCACTATCTGGTCCAAGAATAATTTCTTCATCATGGCTTATGCTGCCCGCCTCATCGACCTGACCAAACACTATCACTTAGGCGATGTCGTCGTGAAAGCCCTGAGGGGTGTCAGTCTGGATATCCCTGAAGGTGACTTCATCGCCATTATGGGATCTTCCGGAAGTGGCAAAAGTACCATGCTGAATCTGATGGGAGCCCTGGATCGTCCGACTTCAGGTTCCTATCTACTGGCTGGTAAGGATGTCGCAACCCTCAACGATGACGAACTCTCAGCCATCCGCAACGAACTGATCGGCTTCATCTTTCAATCGTTTCATCTAATTCCACAATACACCGTGCTGGAAAACATACTGCTTCCTCTTCAGTACCGACCCAGTGGAGAGGATATCTCGGAAAAAGACGAAGCCCGAGCTGCTTACATTGCCGATCGTGTCGGCCTGGGTGATCGACTCGATCACAAACCGTTCCAGCTTTCCGGAGGACAACAGCAGAGAGTTGCCATTGCCCGTTCGCTGATCAACGATCCACAAATCATCATGGCTGATGAACCGACTGGTAACCTCGACTCGGCAACCGGCGAGGAAATCATGAGACTGCTCAAAGAACTCAACGCCGAAGGTCGCACGATCATCATGGTGACCCACGAACCGGATGTCGCCCAGCAAACCAAAACTCAAATCTACATGAAAGACGGCGTCATCGCTGGCAAGGGCGTTTTTCCGGGACACTAATTTCAGCAACTTGAAAACCAGTTTCAGACTCCCGTATTTTTAACGGCTGTCCTCAGATTGATGGGCTTATAACATCTGGATTCAAGACTCATCATTACCGAGACGGATTTCGTTTACAGCCTTTTCGATAGACGACTTGAGAAACAGATTGTCTTCGTTGTAAGACTCATCTCGTCGGCCATTGCATAATACCACCACATTGAAACCATCGATTCGCTGGAGTGCCATCGCGGTTGTTCCGGGCAAACTTCCGAAGTAGGTCCAGTAATATCGTTGGGGATTACGGAG
>TARA_R100000789_G_scaffold9383_5_pt1 | contig 12536 bp, 13 predicted proteins | sample TARA_R100000789 | Tara Oceans TARA_R100000789 (sample SAMEA2623403) | marine metagenome | biome: marine biome (ENVO:00000447); feature: mesopelagic zone (ENVO:00000213); material: "saline water (ENVO:00002010), including plankton (ENVO:xxxxxxxx)" | depth 450 m
CCTTCCAGGGCGGGATCACCGTGCCGGGCTATGCCGCCTCCAAGGGCGGGATCGGCCAGCTGACCAAGGCGCTGGCCAACGAATGGGCGGGCAAGGGCGTGAACGTGAATGCCATCGCGCCGGGCTATATCGCCACCGACAACACGCAGGCCCTGCAGGACGATCCGGACCGGTCCGAGGCGATCCTTGCGCGGATTCCGCAGGGACGCTGGGGCACGCCGCAGGATTTCGCCGGACCGGCGGTCTTTCTGGCCTCTGCCGCGTCGGACTATGTGAACGGTGAGATCCTGGTGGTGGACGGCGGCTGGATGGGGCGCTGACCCTCAATAGAGCCGGGCCGCGTTTAGGTGATTGAGGGCGTCCCGCTGCGGGGCGAAACCCCGCATCGCTGGTCTGCAATGCCAGTTGTGCCGCGCAATCGGGAACGCGCAGGTCGACCCAGTCGACGACAGAGCGAAAGATCTCGTGCTGGCGGCAAAGCTCCAGACAATAGTGCGCGTGTTTCACCGTGCCGAGGCCGTGCACCAGAACCGCGGATTCTGCATTGGTGTCCGCCAGAACCGGGACCGGTATTGCCAAATTGTTGAAAGCCCGCCGTGGAAGCTTCTTCCTTTTTGGATCAGGCGATCATTGCTACTGAGTATTCCGCCCAAAGGCTAAAGGCATCGGAACGGGTTTGGCGGTAGTCAGTGGCCATGGGCTGAGAGGAATTTCTGCGCCTGTCGGGGCGATTTGAAGCGTCCGGCAATCTTTTCCCGCTGCCGCTCTGGCATTTCGCCTCGGTTGAACAAGGAGATCCAGACCCTTTCCGTCCGCGTCGATGGGCAGCGAAAGCCTTTCAAACGAGGCATGCAAGTCACTTTGTTCATCGGCCGCCGCTATCGCAACAGTGGTGCTGAATCAACTTGGCGATACCCAGCAAACAACTTGGCAAAACCGTCCCACGTCATCGGCAACTCGTGCACCATCGTGGCACAGGTTGCGACAGGACCATCCCTCTCTTCGACTTAGCCAATGACGCCTATCACAAGGCGGTCTCGCTGCGCAGATGGCTCGCCCGTGATGCACGTTATCTTGGCCGGCTTTTCGAGGCGTCAAATTTCCAGAAGCGCGATCTGCTGACTTTTTGAACAATGCCTGTGCTGCGGTCGGCCGCTCGTTTCATTTTAGTAAACCGGTTGAGTAAACCGGTTGCTTAAAAATGCAATCCGGCCAACTCTGTGAGTCGACACGGTGATTCGGGACAGTTCGTATGAGCAGTATTCAAGAGGTGGCGACGGCAGCGGGAGTTTCTAGAACGACCGTTTCGCGCTATCTGAACCGCAAGATCAAACTGCCGAACGAGACCATGCAGCGGATCGAGCAGGCGATCCGCGATCTCGATTATCGGCCCAATGCGCTGGCGCGCCGCTTGAGCCTTGGACGGTCCGAGACCATCGGATTGGTGACCCCGGAAATCGCCAACCCGTTCTTCGCCGAGATCGCCGCCCGGATCGAAGCACGCGCCGCGGCCCGGGGCCTGTCGCTTTTCGTGTCCAGCACCGCGGGAGTGGCCGCACGCGAGCTTGATGTGTTCCGGCGGCTCGAAGATCGGGTGGTCGATGGGCTGATCGTTATGACCAATCGTGTCGATGACGGTCGTCTGGCCAAAGCGATCAATCGCACCGGTCGCGTCGTCCTGCTGGACGAAGACGTGCCCGGCGCCGACGCGCCCCGAATATTTGCCGAAAACCGCCAAGGGGCCGCCATGGCCACCGCTTACCTGATCGAAGAAGGACATAGGCGGATCGCCCATGTGGGGGGGCCGGAGGGGCTATTCAGCACCGTCGAACGTGCGGCCGGCAATCGCGACGCATTGCGCGCGGCCGGCATCGTGGAGGATCCCGGCCTGTGCATCTTTGGCCCTTATACCCGCGAACAGGGCCGCGCTGCAGGCCGTGAGCTTCTGAAGCTCGACTCGCTTCCGACCGCTGTGTTCTGCGGAAGCGACATCCTGGCAATCGGTCTGATCGAGACGCTCCGCGATGCGGGGCGCGACGTGCCGGGTGAAGTTTCGGTCGTGGGTTTCGATGACATGCCGTTCACCAGTTTGCTTCACCCGTCTCTGACCACCGTGCACCAGCCCGTGGCCGAACTGGGCGATGCCGCGTTCGACGCGCTGCTTGCCCTCATCGAAGCCGATCCTGCCGCCCTCGACGGAATTCCACCACCCAGACGCTTGCCGGTCCGGCTGGAAATCCGCGCCTCGGTCGCGCCGCCCCGACGCCCTGATCCCTGAAATTAAACCCAAAAAAAACCAACAAGGAGACCACGATGACTTTCAAATCAGCCACCCTGGCTGCCGCAGCAGCCCTATTGGTTTCGATCGGCACCACCGCCACGGCCCAGGATTACTCGGTCGTCTATGTCATGTCCGACAATCTGGGCGACATGGGTTTCAACGACAACGCCGCCACCGGGTTCCGCCGCGCCGAGCAAGACGGCGTGTCAGTGCGCATGCTCCAGGCCTCTCCGTCGGATCCGCAGCTTTGGCTGCAGAACATCGAGGCAGTGTCGTCCTCGGGCGACTGGGACATCATCTTCACCGGTCCCAACATGCATGACTACCTGGCGCAGGTGGCACCCGAGTACCCCGACCAGAAATACGTCTTCTTCGACGACGAACTGGATGCGCCCAACGTTCTTTCGGTGAAATACGCCCAGAACGAAGGCTCCTTCCTTGCTGGCGCACTGGCCGCGCTCGCCGCCACGGATACCGAGAACTTTCCCCTGTCCGACGGCGATCCCGAGATCGCCGTGGTCGCCGGGATGGACCTTCCGGTGATCCAGGACTTCATCCTGGGGTTCAAACAGGGTGCTGCCAGCGCGGTGCCGGATATCGACGTGCAGGTGATCTTCATCGGCTCGTTCAACGACGCGCAGAAAGCCTATGACCTGTCCGCGACCGCGATCGAGAACGGCGCCAACGTCGTCTACAACGTGGCCGGACCGGCGGGTCTGGGGATCCTCAAGGCCGCAGCCGACAAGGGCAAGTATGCGATTGGCGTCGACAGTGACCAGAACGGCCTGCATCCCGACAACATCCTGGCCTCGATGCTCAAGCAGATAGGCAATTCGATCTACGACTCGATCAACCAGATCCGCGCTGACGACGCCGAATTCGGCACGTTGAAGGTCTATGGCCTGGCCAACAGCGGCGTCGGCCTTGTCTTCAATGACGCGCTTGTCCCGCAGGAGGTTCAAGACAGGGTCGCCGCCCTGGGCGCCGCCGTCGCCTCGGGGGAGGTCACCGTCGACAGCGCCTTCTGAGAACTCCCCCGACTGCGCGCCGGGCCCGGCCTGGCGCGCCTTTTTCTTCTGCCCATCACAGGTGCCCCTGACATGACCGACACCATCCTCAGCCTGCGGAGCATCCGGAAGACCTTTGGCGACAAGGTCGCCCTGAGCCGGATCGACCTGGATGTGCGCCGTGGCGAGGTGCATGTGATCTGCGGCGAAAACGGCGCAGGAAAATCCACCCTGATGAACATCCTTGCCGGGATCCATACGCCTGACAAGGGCGAGATCCTGCTGCGCGGCACACCCGTCACCATGCGCAATCCAATCGCGGCCAGCCGCATGGGTATCGGCATGGTGCACCAACATTTTACCCTGATCCCGTCGATGAGCGTGGCCGAGAACCTGTTCCTTGGTCGACAGCCGAAACGCTGGGGCTTCGCGACCGATTACGGCGCCATGATCGCGCGGTCGACAGAGCTGATCGAACGGTATCATTTCGGCCTCGCGCCCCGCACCCCGGTCGAGAAACTGTCGGTCGGTCAGCGTCAGCGGGTCGAGATCCTCAAGGCGCTGGCCTTCGATGCCGAAATCCTGATTCTGGATGAACCCTCTGCCGTGCTGACCCCGCCCGAGGTCGAGGAGCTGATCGGCGTAATCGACAGCCTGCGCGCGCGCGGCAAGACGATCCTATTCATCACCCACAAGCTGCGCGAGGCCAAGGCCGTGGCCGACCGCATCACCGTGATCCGCGCGGGCGAGACGATTTCGACCCGCAATACCGCCGATTTGTCCGAGGCAGGCATAGCCCGCGACATGGTCGGGCGCGATGTCTTTCTGACCGGCCGTACGGGCGAGGACGACAGCGCCACGCGGATCGGCGCGCCGGTGCTGGCGCTGGAGGGCGTTACCATGACCACGCCGCAGGCCCGCAGGTTGCTGGACAACGTGACACTTGAGGTCCGCGCCGGCGAGGTGCTGGGGATCGCAGGCGTCGATGGCAACGGGCAGACCGAATTGTGCGAGGCCATCGTCGGCCTGCAGAAAATCCAGTCTGGTGCGATACGGCTTGAAGGCCGCGACTTCAATTGCATGGTGCCGGCCGATCGCTATTCGCTGGGTCTGGGATTCATTCCCGAGGATCGCAATGACCGCGGCTGTTCGACCACCATGAGCATCGCCGAAACCGTGGCCGCCACGAATTACGAAACCGCCGGGCTGTTGCGCCACGGGCTGGTGTCGCCCGCGCGACGCGATCGCTTTGCCGATGCCAAGATCGCCGAATTCGACGTGCGCGGTGCCCGCCCCGATCTGCCGGTCGGAACATTGTCAGGTGGCAACGTGCAAAAGGTGGTCATCGCGCGCGAACTGGAACGCGACCCGAAGGCTCTGGTCGTCGCCCAGCCCACCCGGGGTCTTGATATCGGGGCGTCGGAATTCGTGCATTCGCGGATTCTGGCCGCCGCCGACCGGGGGCGAGCCGTCCTGCTCGTGTCTTCTGAACTATCCGAGATCTTCGCGCTTTCCGACCGGATCGCCGTGATGTTCGAGGGCCGGGTCGTGGCCGTGCTTGACCGGGCCGACGCCGATGAACTGCAGGTCGGCGCACTTATGAACGGCGGAGGACTTGCCGCATGACCCTGCCCCCCTGGCTCAAGGCGATCAGCGCGCCGATCACGTCCATCATCGTGACTCTGGCCCTTGGGTTCGTGCTGGTCTCGTTCAGTTCCGACAGTCCGCTGCTGGCCTACCGCGAGTTGCTGTTCGCCAATTTCGACAGCCTGCGCGCCTTTGGTCTGTTCCTGAATCGCGCCACGCCCCTGGTCCTGATTGCGGTCGGCATCGTCTTTTCCTTTCGGGCCGGTGTCTTCAACGTCGGCGGCGAAGGCCAGCTCTTTGCCGGCGCGATCACCGCCACGGCCGTGGGGCTGGCGCTGGCGGCTCTGCCGGCGGTGGTGCTCATGCCGGTGACCATCGCTGCGGGCGTGATCGGCGGCGCATTTCTGGGCTGGATCCCGGCGGTTCTGAAAGTACACCTGAAGGTCGATGAGGTGGTCACGACGCTGATGCTGAACACCATCGTTCTGCTACTGACGTCGTTCCTGGTGAACCAGGTCATGCGCGATCCCACCAGCTATGGCGCGGTGTCCCACCTGCTGCCCGAGAAGATCTGGTTGCCACCGATGCCTTTCGTGCCCCGGGCGACCTCGGCCTTTTTGGTGGCCGTCGTGGTGGCGGTGCTGGGTTGGTTGGTGCTGTTCCGGACCGTCTGGGGCGCCGAGCTGCGCGCCGCAGGCACCAACCTGCGCCATGCAGAGGCCATCGGCGTGCCCGCCGGGCGCCGGGTGATCCAGGCGATGCTGATCTCGGGCGGGCTCGCCGGGCTGGCGGGTGCGCTGTACGTGTTGGGCATCGGCCACCGGTTCGAACAGAATTTCTCGCCCGAATACGGGCTGGTCGCGCTGACCGTGGCCCTGCTGGCGCGCCTTCATCCGCTGGGCGCCCTGGCGACGGCGCTGTTCTACGCGCTGATGCTAAACGGAGCCGCCTACATGCAAATCGCCACTGCTGTGCCGCGTTCACTGGTCGATCTCCTGACCGGGATCCTGGTCCTGCTGATGACCGCGCGGATGCCGCGCCTGAAGAGGGCAAGCCAATGAACCTGATCTCCCTTCTCTCATCGGTCTTCGAGCAGACCACGCCCATCCTGCTAGCCGCGCTGGCCTCGATGATCACGCTCAGGGCCAATATCCTGAACGTCGCTGTCGAGGGCATGATGCTGGTCGGTGCCTTTGCCGCCATCGCGGTAGGTGCGCTGACCGAAAGCGCGGGACTGGGCTTTCTGGCCGCAGTCTGTGCGTCGGTCACCTGCTCGCAGTTGCTGGCCTTCATCACACTCAAACTTGGCGCGAACTTTATCGTCGCGGGCCTGGGGATCAATCTGCTTGCGGGCGGCGGCACGCTCTATGTGCTTGAAACGGTCTACATGAGCCCTGGGGGCCTTCGCCCCATCACCTTTCCCGACATCTGGCATCTTTCCGGCTCTTGGCTGGACACCATTCCGGTGTTGGGACCGGCTTTGTCAGGTCAAAGCTTCATCGTGGTGCTGGCCATCCTCGCCGTTCCAGCCTGCTATCTGTTTCTCTACCATTCGCCGACCGGTTCCTACCTGCGCGCGGCGGGCGAGGACGAACATGCCGCTTTGTCGGCGGGCATCAACGTGGTGCGGATGAAGGCGCTGTCGCTGGCGATCTCAGGACTGCTCTCGGGTCTGGCCGGGGCGCAACTGGCCATGGACAATCTGCATTTCTTCCTTCCGGACATGACTGCCGGACGCGGTTTCATCGGACTGGCGGCCGCACTCTTCGGGGCCGGACAGCCGGTCATGTCCTCGATCGCGGCACTGCTCTTCGGCTTTTTCGGAGCGCTTGGCGACCGGCTGCAGGTCTATGCCATCCCCTCTCAGTTCGTGTTGATGCTTCCTTATCTCGCGGCCATCCTCGGCCTGACCTTCGCCCGCTGGCGCCGCATGCGGCTGGACCAGCCGGCCCCGGTCGCGCCATCAGAACCCAAGAAGGCCTGACATGACTCTACCCATGATCCTGGATTGTGATCCGGGCAACGACGACGCGCTTGGCATCCTTGTGGCCTGCGGCGCAGCGGGTTGTGATCTTCGGGCCGTGACCACCGGTGCGGGCCATCTGGACGCTGACCGCACCGCACGCAATGCGGCGATCACGCTGACGCTCGCGCGTCATGACGAGATCCCCGTGGCGCGCGGCAGCGCCAGTCCGCTCGTGCGCGAACGGATGATCGCCCGCCTGCTTGACATGAACAGCGCGCTTGATCCCGAACGCCCCGACCTCGCGGCCGTGCCACTGGCGACCGAACGGGCCGTGGCGCTGATGGGGCGCCTACTGGCGAAGGGTCCAGCCACAATCGTTACCACGGGCCCGATGACCAATCTGGCGCTGCTTTTGCGGCAATATCCCGAAGTGGCCGGCAACATCACCCGCGTGGTCTCGTTGGCCGGGACGTGGGGGCTGGGCACGAAAACGGCGGCGGCGGAATGGAACGTGCTATGTGATCCCGAGGCCGCCGCGATTGTCTTTGACAGCGGTCTGCCAATCACACTGATCCCGATCGACGCGTCCAACGGCGCGGGCATCACGCCCGACTTGATCGCGCGCGCCCGGGCGCTGGGAACCCGGGCCGGGGATTTCGCGGCGGAACTGATGGCGTCGCTGGTCGTGACATTCCACCCCGGGCTGTTCGCCCCACCGCACATGCCCATCAACGATCCGCTGGCGACGCTGGTCGCGCTGGACGCAAGCCTGGGGGAAACCGTGCCGGCGCGTGTCGACGTGGAACTGGCCGGGCGTCACACCTACGGGCGCACCGTGATCGATTTCGCGGGTCGCACCGGCCAGCCGAACAATTGCGACGTGGTGATCGCGCTGGACGAGACGCGCGTGCATGACGCGCTGATCGCCGCGCTGGCACAGCTGGCATAAGAGACAAGTGAAAGGACCAAAGATGACCGACAAGTTGAAGGTGCTGATCGCCGGCGAAAGCTGGACCGTGCATTCGATCCACCAAAAGGGTTTCGACAGCTTCACCACCACAGAATATGCCGAAGGCGTCCAATGGCTGCGCGACGCGCTAGAGGCCGGTGGGATCGAGGTGACCTTCCAGCCAAGCCATGTGGCCGCCCGCGACTTCCCGATGGATGCCAAGGCGCTTTCGGCCTACGATTGCGTCATACTCAGCGACATTGGCGCCAATACGCTTTTGCTTCACCCGGACACCTTTGCGAAATCCAAAGTGCTACCGGACCGGCTGGCGGCACTGCGCGATTATGTCGAACAGGGAGGTGGCCTTGTGATGATCGGCGGCTACCTGACCTTCCAGGGCATCGACGCCAAGGCGCGCTATCAGGGTACCCCGGTGGAAGAGGCGCTGCCGGTGTTGATGGAAAAGACCGACGACCGTGTGGAAACGCCGGCGGGTGTCGTTCCAAAGGTGGCGGGCGCGCATCCGATCACCGAAGGATTGGCCGAGGAATGGCCCGCACTGCTGGGCTACAACCGCTTCACGGCGAAAGAAGGTGCCGACGTGATCGCCACCGTCGGGGTTGATCCCCTGATCGTCGCCGGCGGCCATGGCAAGGGTCGTGGTCTTGCCTTTGCTTCGGATTGCGGGCCGCATTGGGCGCCGCCACCCTTTGTCGAATGGGATGGCTACGCGGCCCTCTGGCAACGTATCGCGCTCTGGACGGCGGGCCGGTTGTGAGCGGCAGCGTTCCCCTCAACGTGATGAGCTGGGGCGCGCCTGACGCGCCCCGAACGCTTGTCGCTCTGCATGGCATCACGTCGAATGGTGGCGCCATGACCGAACTTGCCCGGCCCCTGGCTGATCGCGGCTGGCGGGTTCTGGCGCCGGACATGCGTGGCCATGGCGAAAGTGGGCGGGGCAACGGTGATTTTTCTTTCGATGCCCTGCTGGACGACATAGCAGCCGCGGTGCCCGCCGCGCCCGACATGCTGCTGGGCCATTCCTTTGGTGGCGCGCTTGCGCAACTGGGCGTGTTGTCGGGACGCTTTGCGCCCCAGGCGCTGCTGCTCGAGGATCCGGTATCGCATTTCGCCGACAAGGAGACGCCGCTTGGCATGCTGAACTGGGACGAGGCCAATATCACGCGTGGCATCGACGGCATCCTCGAGCTGAACCCCGGCTGGTCCCGGCGAGACGCGGCCTGGAAGCTGCTTTCGCTGGAGCAGATGGCCTTTGACGATGCCCGCGCAGCCTTTGCAGGCAATGCGCCCTGGGACCTGCGCGACTATGCGGCCCAGCTGGCCGCTGCCCGGCCGACGGTTTGGGCCCTGCCCGGCACCAGCCGGTTCGTGCCGCCCGGGGACGTGGCGCGGCTGAAGGCCGAGGCCGGTGACGCCGCGGTCCGCATCTTCCCCGAGGCCGGTCACAGCATTCACCGTGACGAAACAGATAAATTCATCGACATGCTGCTGAGTCTGGCGGAGTTGGCGGCATGATCCTGAATGCGGGCCACGAGGGGGTCTATACGGTCGGCGGCCAAAAGGCACGACTGCGGGTCAGGCTGGAGTCACGGTTCACGGTCTTTTCCGAAGATTGCTTTGGCGGTCGGCTCGACAGCGCAAAGGGACACCCGCGCGAGGTCGCGCCTTATCCTTTCGTCAATCCTTTGGCCGGTCCGATCCATGTCGACGGCGTTGGTGCGGGTGATACGATCGCATTGCATATCTGCGGGCTGGAGCCGGCGCGCGAGTGGGGCGTGGCGACGATCTCGCCGGATTTCGGCCTGCTGTCGTCGACGCGCGGGTCGCCGACCTTGCAGGACCCGCAGGCCGAACATGTCTGGATCTGGCGCGTTGCTGGCGATGAATTGGTGACGGACACGGCCCAGGGCCGCCAGCTTCGTGCCCCCCTGGACCCGTTTTTGGGGACGCTGGGCGTCGCGCCGGCGCATGGCCATGTGGTGCCGTCGGTTGCGCTTGGCGACTATGGCGGCAACCTGGACCTGCCGATGTTGACCACGGGTGCCACGCTATATCTGACGTCCCATGTGGACGGCGCCCATGTGCATGTCGGCGACGGGCATTATGTTCAGGGCGATGGCGAAATCGCAGGCACGGCAGTAGAGGGGGCGATGAACACGACCCTCGTCGCGGGCCGGATCGACGCGCCGCTTGACGGGGCGCTGGACTGGCCCCGGATCGAGACAGATGCGGAAATCGGCGTGATCGGGGTCGGACGCCCGATGGAAAATGCCATGCGCGTGGCCGCCGCCGGCCTTGTGCGCTGGGTGGCGAACCTCTGCGATCTGCCTCTTGCTGATGCCCATCAACTGGTCAGCCAGTGCGGCCGGTTCCGGGTCGGAAATCTGGTGAACCCGGAATATTCCGTCACCTGCACCCTTCCCAAACGCTGGTTGCCCGGCGCGCCGGAAGCGATGGGCGGGATGCATCGGCGCCTGCGCTCAATCTGACTGGCGCGCAGCCAATTGCGGCCTTGAAGAAATAGTAGTTGGCTCAGATCGCCGTCGGGCCTGCCGACAGCCACCTGGCAAAGTCCGCCCGATCACGAATACCCGTAGCCCCGCCATGGCGGGCGATCTGTCGATCATGGATTGCAAGGACAGCAGCCAGCGCGGCGGCCACTTCGGGTTTATGCGGTGTGATTTTCAGGCTGCCATCGTCCCCGCGCACGACGAAAAGCGTATCGCCGTTCTCAATGGCTACACCGCGCTTGGTATACTTGCCACTGAGGCTGCGGGATAGGCCCGTCCGCGGAAGCGCGCAGTGCGCTCAACACCTGATTTCTGCAACAGGGCCTCCCAAAGTTAAACTATTTAAAAGCTATATTTGAGAGCGTCGAACCCTTAATTCGAATATGATCGTATGCTACGCCAAGGCCCAGACCTTTCGGAACCGGATAGCAACCGTCCGAGCCGACTGATTCAAGTGCGTCGGAGTAGTCGCAGACATAGAGTCCGGGACAGCTGAAACCAAAACCGTTGGGCCCAACCATGGATAGCTCATAATGGTATCGCCAAGTTGTTTTAGCTCCACTGTTGCGATAGCGGCGGCCGATGAACAAAGTGACTTGTATGCCCCGTTTGAAAGGCTTTCGCCGCCCATCGACGCGGACGGAAAGGGTCTGGATTTCCTTGTTCAACCGGGGCGAAATGCCAGAGCGGCAAAGCGTTTTCTGAACCAGCTGATTGCTCGGTTCGGTCAGCCTTGCATTGTGATCCCCGACAAATTGCGCAGTTACATCAAACCGATAAGGGCCTTGGCGCCAGACGAGGATCATCGAGCACATAAGGGCCTCAATAAAGCAATTGAGGTTTCGCACAGACCAACCCGGCAACAGAAAAAGATTGCCGGGCGCTTCAAATCGCCCCGACAGGCGCGGAGATCCCTCTCAGCCCATGGCCAGATCAATCTGATCTTTCGTTCCCATCGCCACAAGCTCTCCGCCACTGAATACCGCCAATCCCGATCCGACGCCCTTGGCCTTTGGGCGGAATACGCAGTAGAAATGACCTCCTGATCCAAAAAGGAAGGAGCTTCCACGGCGGGCTTTCGACAATTTGGCAATACCGTTCGACCTCATCATGTTCGACACGGTCGCGCAAACCGCCCTCGACGATGGCATGCGGGTCCAGTTCCACCACCGAACGGCTTTTTAGATCGGCGATGGATTGGGAAACCGCCCCGATGGCGCCCTTGGCATAGCTGGGCGCACGCACATGCGGCTCTGCCCCTGGGGCAGGGGGGGGGGCCAGAGGCGTCGGATTTGGCCTGATCCATCAGACCCTGCAACAGGTTCTTGCGTGCCATCAGCGTCCCCATGCCTTTTGGATCAGATCCTGAATCTCACCGTTGACCTCATCAAGGCTTTCGCGGGCGCGGTCATGGGTGGTGCGGGTGAATTGGCCGCGCTCGACCTCATACATGGTTTGTTTTGTGATGCCTACATCTGAAAGTTCTTGTGATTTCAATACGGTGCGGCACTGGATCATCATAGCGGATGGCATCATAGAGCGTGCCACCATCCATCAGGTCGAATTCCAGCTGATAGCTGTGCAGAACGCATTCCTGCGCCAGATGCGCCGAGGTGGTCTTCTTGCACGACCCGCCCTTGAAGTTGATGACGGTGATGACCTGCAGATGATCTTTGTATTTCTGGCCGCTGCCGGCTGGGGTGGTGTGCAGTCCGGGCAGATAGGTGCCGGGGGGCATCCTGTTCAAGGTACTGCCGCAGAGCAACAATATCATCTGCCGTATACAGCCTGCGCACGCCGGGGCCAGTTTCCGGTTTCGGCCCCTTGTTGTTACGGTTTGCGGGGTGTTTTTCGGTTTATGGCGCAATTAAACGCCCAGTTTGCAGGATTCGGACAAGCCCTTTTGTCCCCATCTTGCGGATAACCTGGCAAGTTCCACAAGGAACTGTGTCATCGGACCGGATGATGGGGCGCTGGCCCGGCCGATCTGCCCTCTTGATCTAGCCCCCCGACCACCACGCCCGACACATCGGATTTTCCGCTTGCGCGAGTCGGAGGGATTCGGCAGTGTTTCAATATGCGAACAAAAGTACGAAAAGGCGGTACTAGAGGATGTCTCGGCTGGGTCTGGTGATAAATCCGGTCGCGGGTCTGGGCGGGGCGATGGCCCGCAAAGGCAGCGATGAGCCGGATATTGCGGCCCGCGCGGCGGCCG
>TARA_R100000789_G_scaffold94341_1_pt1 | contig 12480 bp, 8 predicted proteins | sample TARA_R100000789 | Tara Oceans TARA_R100000789 (sample SAMEA2623403) | marine metagenome | biome: marine biome (ENVO:00000447); feature: mesopelagic zone (ENVO:00000213); material: "saline water (ENVO:00002010), including plankton (ENVO:xxxxxxxx)" | depth 450 m
GCCGCCACCACCGCCGCCGCCGCCGCTGCGTGCGCCGCCACCCAACAGGGCGGCGCCACCCAGCGCCGCCGCGCCAAGACCCGCCGCACCAATCCCGCCAAGACCCAGCAGACCAGCTGCCAGCATGCTGACGTCATTGTCGCCGCCCACCACCACGGGCGCTTCGGCAACTACCGTCGGTTCGTTGATAAAGATCAGCGCGTCGTCCGGGCTCCATTTACCCCAGCTTTCGGTCGGACCGTACTGGGCAAACAGCGCACCACCCTCCGCCTCGACAAAGCTGACCTCGTTAAGAATCCCGTCCGAGCTAAGGAACAACCGGCTGGCCATCCCGCCGCCCGCATCGAAATAGCCTTCCAGGACGATCACTCGGCCATCGGCCAAGGTAATTAGCAGGTCGTTTGCGGCGCGGTCATATCCGCGCACGTCGGCCTGACTGATGTTCAGGGAAATATCCTGACCGCCGGTCGCACCAATCAGGAAGCCTTTGCCGTCCCCATCGACTGCACCACGCTCAACGTCGCCCGTACGGGTACGGGTCACGAAATTAATCGCGTTCATAATTTGCACCGCTCTACCTCTGTGCTCGCCTTGTTTAGGTCGGCAAGCTTGTTATTACACTTCGCGAATTATCTTACTTTTGGAAACGCCGCTACAGTCAATTGCCCGAAGCCCCGGGTATAAGGCGGAAATTGGGCTGAAGAGCCACAATCCCGCCGCGATCTGTGGCAAAAATGTGGCAGCTTGCGCGGCATCCTACATGCTCTTCAACGACGGCCCGAACGCCCCGGAACAAAAAGGACCGGGCTGCCCGCATCACAATCGGTGCCCGCGAAACGGCCCCCCAAAGCACCAGCGCGCCGTCAGGGCACAGCTGGGGAAGCAAGAACTGATGACCCCAACACAGGCCGGCAGCCGCGCGTTTCGCGATGCATTGGGTCGTATCTGCGCAGGTATTGCAGAGGTCACCTGCATGAAACCCACCGGACCGTCAGGCATCACCGCCAACAGCTTGTCCAGCGTCTCGCTGGCCCCACCCCTTGTCCTTTAGACCCCGGCAAAGTCGATGACGCGCTATCCGTTTTTCATGGCCGCAGGCCGTTTCGCTATACACGTCATGGGAACCCCGCATTTTTAGGTACGCAAAAGTTTCGCCCGCAGCGGTGTTGCGGATGACGCTACCGTCCGCCGAGTCGCGCCAGCGAAGGCCGAATTGGCCAAACATTGCCTTGTGGACGCATTTCCCGAAGGAGAAACCTGTTGATTTCACCAGACAAATGAAGCTCTGCGTCATCCAGTCATTTCCAAAACTTGCCAAGCCGCCGCAGAATGATCACACTTTTGTTATCCACTAAGTTCCGACATTTCAGAACAGGTTTGGCATGTTTCCCATTTTTCGCACGTCTCCCTTTCTCCGGTCCTTGCGGGCCGTTTCCGCAGCCCTCTTGACGTTGTTTCCGGTCGTCGCACAGGCCGACGCGATCCGGCCAGCGGACTACCTGACCTTCGACCGGCATCAGGCGCAGTTGGGCCAACTACTGTTTTATGACAAAATCCTGTCAGGCAACCAGAACATCAGCTGCGCCACCTGCCACCATCATTCGCTGCATGGGGCGGATGGCGTTAGCCTTGGCATCGGCGAAGGCGGGGCCGGGCTTGGCGCAGATCGCACCCCCGGCGATGGCCTGACCCGGATAGCTGAACGGGTACCGCGCAACGCGCCCGCATTGTGGAACCTCGGCCATACCGGCGTGCGTCAGATGTTCCATGACGGGCGGGTCGAGATGGCAGATGACAGCGGCACCCGGTTCAGGACCCCCGCCGGGGTCCACACCCCCGAGGGGCTCAATTCGATCCTTGCGGCACAGGCGCTTTTTCCGATGAGTTCGGCAACAGAGATGGCAGGCGCGCCAGATGAAAACCCCGTTGCCGCGGCGTTTGCGACGCGTATCGATCTGGGGTGGGCCATGGTGGCCGATCGAGTCCGCAATGTGCCCGAATACCAAGAACAGTTCATGCGCGCCTTTCCCGACGTGCAGTCCGTGGAGGACATCACCATAGTGGAGATCGTGAATGCCTTAGCCGCCTTTATCGGCACCGAATGGCAGAACCACGACAGCCCCTATGACAAATGGCTGACATTGGGCGAACCGCTTTCGCCGCAGGCGGAACAGGGGCGGCAGCTCTTTTTTGGGGACGCAGGGTGCGCCGGGTGCCACAGCGGACCCCTATTTTCGGATCAGGCGTTTCATGCCGTGGGCGTGCCGCAATTCGGGCCGGGCCGCCCATTCGACGGCGATACGATACCGCGTGACCTTGGCCGCATGGAAACCACGCGCAACCCCGACGACGCCTACAAGTTCCGCACACCCAGCCTGCGCAACGTCGCGCTCAGCGCACCCTATGGTCACAACGGTGCCTATCCCAAGCTACGCGACATGATCCGACACATGTGTGATCCGATCACCGCGCGCGAGGAATGGACTCCCGGCATGGCACGGCTGCCCGATGTGGACTGGCTGAACGAGCATGATTTTCGCCTGATGAGTTTCGGTGACGAATTGGCGGATCAGATTGCCTATTTGGACATCGCTCCGGTCGAGATGGTCGACAGCGACATCGACGCGCTAGAGGCGTTCCTGAACGCGTTGACCGGAGAGACCGCTGAAACACGCCCGCTGGGGCGGCCTGACAGCGTGCCCAGCGGTCTGCCAGTGGATTGATTGGTGGAGTAACCGGGAGACAGGATAAGGCGTGCGGACTGAACCGGACGCCGATCAGGCCATTTGGTCGATCAGCTTTCGGATGGCCGGCACCTTGTGCGGGTTCTTGTGCAGGCTTTGCAGCAATTCCGCCAGATCCGGTTCGTCCACACGTTGCGCCGCCGCCTTGGGTGTGAACCACTTGCGCTTACGCTCTTTACGCTCTTTCCAGTCGCGCAATAGTCGGTCGACAAACATCGGATAGACCTCAACCAGACAAGGGACCACCTGTCCGTCGTCCAGCACCTTGCCATAGCGATAGGTGCCGATCCTCTCGTTACCGATATGCCCCTTGGCTCCGGCCTCTTCGAGCGCCTCGATTTCGGCGGCGCGCCAGGGCTTCTTACCGTCCATCTGCCAGCCTTTGGGCATGACCCATCGCCCCGTATCGCGCGAGGTGACCATCAGCACTTTGACTTCATCCTTGGCGTCCCGCCGCATGGGCAGGGCGGCGATTTGTTGGCCGCGTTCCGGCACTGTAGTCCTCCTTGGGAAACCCTGTCTGGCTCGGCGCACCTTAATGCGCGCCCAACGCCGAATGTTTTTTACGAATAGTTAGGCGTGTCGCCAGAGACCGCTCCCGGTATTTCTGAAGCATCAAACGAAAATGAAGCTGTAAATATAGGCCGCTCCACAGACTGGTCAAAGAATATCTTTTTATTGCCATAAATGATCCGGCACCCAAAGCAGGTTGGCGGGTGGTGCGGCTGCTTGCCCCTATTGTCGCGCAGGACGTCTTTTGGGGGACACAAAGGATCAAGGGCAACGTTCGCCTTGGGGTGGGAGGCGAGGGCGCATGACGGCACGCCCCCTGCTCGCCGAGCAGGGCGCAATCAATCCGGGGTCCGTACCGCCGCCCCCTGTTTCATGGCAGCCACCGCGCGATCCGCGACAAAGTCCACAAACAACCGTATTTTTGGATCTTGCAGTTTTCGGTGCGGATAGAGGCAGCCAAAGATCGACGGCACCGGCCGCGCCTGCGGCAGAACCTCGACCAACCGCCCGGCCTCCAGATGATCCGCCACGTCAAACAGCGGCTTGTTGGCAATCCCCGCGCCTGCCAGCGCCCACCCCGTCAGCACGTCGCTGTCATCGGCATCATACTTCCCCGACACCTCGAATTTACGTTGCCCGTCCGGGGTGTCGAGCAGCCAGAAATACTCCGGCGAGCGCGGATAGCGCAGCAACAAACAGTTATGCCCGCGTAACAGATCCTCGGGGAATTGCGGCACGCCGACACGGTCCAGATAGGCGGGTGCGGCACACAACACCCGCGGACAATCAGCGAACTTGCGCAGTTTCAGGCTGGAGTCGTGCGGCGTTCCGACAAACAGCGCAAGATCCATGCCATCAGCCAGAATATCCACCTTGCGGTCGGACATCCGCATCCGGATGCGGATATCAGGATGCAGGTCAACAAACTCCGGCACCAATGGCGCGATGATGCGCCGCCCGACGCCAAGCGGCGCGGTCAGGCTGATTGTGCCGCGCGGGGCCTCGGAAAATCGCGCCACAACGGCCTCTGCCTCATCAACCGTCTCCAGCACGCGCCGCGCTTCTTCGTAGAACTGCTTACCCACCTCGGTCGGCGTTAACGACCGGGTTGTGCGGTTGAACAGCCGCACGCCCAACCGCTGCTCCAACTCCTTGATGCGCTTACTGGCGACAGCGGGGGTCAGGCGCTGGTCACGCCCGCCAGAGGTGATGCTGCCCAGTTCCACAACGCGGACAAAAACCCGCAAACTCTCAAGATAGGCCATGTTCCGTCCTCCGCGACGCCCGGAACAGACGACCAGACCAGTCTACTATTTTCAACGCATCGTTGAAAGTATTTCCCAACACGCGCCGTTTTTCGACTCAGTGAGCAAGAGTAGCGTTGTCTCACCCCTTCCACAGCCAGAGCGGAGCCAAGATGGACCAGCAGACCGACATCCGATTTCTCCTGAACGGTCAGGAGATCATCGCCCGCGACGTGCCCGCAACCCGGACGCTGCTGGATTTCCTGCGGATCGAACGCCGCCTGACCGGCACAAAGGAAGGCTGCGCCGAGGGCGACTGTGGGGCCTGCACCGTACTGGTGGGGCGCTTGCAGGACGGCAAATTGCATTATGAGACCGTCAACGCCTGTATCCGGTTTCTTGCCTCGCTCAACGGCTGCCATGTGGTCAGCGTGGAGTATCTGTCCGGGCCAGAGGGGCGTCTGCACCCGGTTCAGCAGGCCATGGTGGACCATCACGGCAGCCAATGCGGCTTTTGCACGCCGGGGTTTGTCATGTCGCTTTACGCACTCTGGATGCAAACCCCGCAGCCCAGCGTCACGCAGGTAGAGACCGCCATTCAGGGCAATCTCTGCCGCTGCACCGGCTATGAGCCGATCGTAAAGGCGGCGCTGGCGGTCAACAGCTATGGCAGTCCCGTCCATGACCACCTCACCCGTGAACGCGACACGATCACCGCGCGCCTGTCCGCGCTGCAACCCGTGGGCCGTGTCGTCACCGGTCCAAATAATGACCGCGCCATTCTGCCCGTCGACATCGATGACCTTGCACAGGTGCTGGCCGACACACCGCAGGCGACGATTGTCGCCGGGGCCACGGATGTCGGCCTGTGGGTGACCAAACTCATGCGCCCCATCTCTCCAGTGGTTTTTGTCGGCCATCTGGAAGATCTCAAACGGATCGAGCTGACCGATACCGCGCTAACCCTTGGCGCGGGCGTCACCTATTCCGAAGCTGAAACAGCCATCGCCACGGCGTTCCCGCACCTTGAAGACTATTGGTCCCGCATCGCCGGGTGGCAGGTGCGCAATATGGGCACGATTGGCGGCAATATCGCCAATGGCTCACCCATCGGGGACACCCCGCCCGTGCTGATCGCCCTTGGCGCAACATTGACCCTGCGCAACGCCGCTGGGCAACGCATCCTGCCGCTGGAGGCATTTTTCATCGACTACGGCAAACAAGACCGCGCTGACGGCGAGTTTGTCGAAAGCCTCAGCATTCCCCGCCCACAGGCGGGCCAGATCGACGCCGCCTACAAGATCTCAAAACGCCGGGATGAAGACATATCCTCGGTCGCGGCGGGCATCAGCGTCACGCGGGCGGATGGTATCGTGACCGGCGCGCGCATCGCCTTTGGCGGCATGTCCGCCACCCCCCGGCGCGCCAAAGCCGCCGAGACCGCCCTGATCGGGCAGCCCTGGACCGAAGCCACGTTTGACGCCGCCGCCAAGGCGCTGAGCCAGGATTTCACCCCGCTGTCCGATTGGCGCGCCTCTGCCGATTATCGCCTGCTGGTCGCCGGAAACCTGCTGCGGCGGTTTTTCCTTGAACAGGACGGCCAGACCCCCGTCCGGCTTGAAGTGGCATAAAGGAGCACCCGTCATGAAAGACCTCTCAACCCTCACCGGCGTGGTGCATCACGACCGTATCCACGACAGCGCCGTCAAACATGTCACCGGACGCGCGGATTACACCGACGACATCGCAGAACCCGCAGGCACGCTGCACGCCTATCTTGGCGTTGCCACCGTCACCCACGGCACCATTCGCGCGATGAACTTTGACCGCGTGCGGCAAGCCCCCGGCGTCGTCGACGTGCTGACCGCGCGCGATGTGCCCGGCGTCAATGACATCAGCCCGACAGGCCGTAACGATGAGCCGATCTTTCCCGACACTGTCGAATACCACGGCCAGCCCATTTTTGCCGTCATCGCCGACAGCCGCGATGCCGCGCGCCGCGCTGCCGAACTGGCCGATGTCAGCTACGACATCCTGCCCCACGCCACCGACGCGCTGAGCGCGCAGGCGGCGGGCCTGCCACAGGTCACCGACCCGCTGAAACTGGAACGCGGCGACGTGGCGGCGGGACAGGCGACCGCGCCGCACCGGATCAAGGCGCGCATGACCGTGGGCGGACAGGATCACATGTACCTTGAGGGCCACATCGCCTTTGCCATTCCGGGTGAGGATGACGATGTGATTGTCCACTGCTCCACCCAGCACCCCAGCGAGGCGCAACACATGGTCGCCCATGCACTGGGCGTGCCGCTGAACGCCGTCACGGTGAACGTGCGCCGCATGGGCGGCGGGTTTGGCGGCAAGGAAAGCCAGATGAACCTGTTCGCCGCCGTGGCCGCCATCGCGGCCAAGCGGCTGCACCGCCCGGTCAAGATCCGCCCCGACCGCGATCAGGACATGACCGCCACCGGCAAGCGGCATGACTTTGTGATCGACTACGACGTGGCCTTTGACGATGACGGACTTATCCACGCGGTCGACGGGCATTTTGCCGCGCGCTGCGGCTATTCCTCGGACCTGTCGGGACCGGTGACGGACCGCGCGCTGTTCCATGCCGACAACGCCTATTTCTACCCGCATGTCCGGCTAACCTCGCGCCCGCAAAAGACCAACACCGTGTCGAACACCGCCTTTCGCGGCTTTGGCGGCCCACAGGGTGTCATCGCCGCCGAACGGATGATCGAAGAGGTCGCCTATGCCCTTGGCAAAGACCCGCTGGAGGTGCGCAAAACCAATTTCTACGGATCAGAGGGCCGCGATCTGACGCCCTATCACCAGCAGGTCACCGACAATATCATCGGACGGGTGGTCGATGAACTCGCGGACAGCGCCCAGTATCAGACGCGCCGCGCCGAGATCCTTGAGCACAACGCCAAGGGTGGTGTCTTGCGGCGCGGCATCGCGCTGACGCCGGTCAAGTTTGGCATCTCCTTCACCGCCACCCACTACAATCAGGCCGGGGCGTTGGTGCATGTCTACAACGACGGCTCCATCCACCTGAACCACGGCGGCACAGAGATGGGTCAAGGTCTGAACACCAAGATCGCCCAGGTCTTGGCGGATGCCTTTCAGGTGGATTTCGACCGCATCAAGATCACCAAGACCACGACGGAGAAAGTCCCCAACACTTCTGCCACCGCCGCCTCCAGCGGATCGGATCTGAACGGCATGGCGGCGCTGGACGCCGCCGACCAGATCAAGGCGCGGCTGGTTTCCTTTGCCGCCGAAACATGGGGTGTGACAGCAGAAGAGGTGCGGTTCCTGCCCAACGCCGTGCAGATCGGCGCTGAGGTGGTGCCCTTCGATACCCTCATCCGCCGGGCCTATATGGCGAGAGTCCATCTGTCGGCGGCGGGCTTCTACAAAACGCCGGACATTCACTGGGACCGCGCGGCGGGTAAGGGGCGGCCGTTCTTCTACTACGCCTATGGCGCCGCCTGTTCCGAGGTCACGATCGACACGCTGACCGGCGAATACCGGGTCGAGCGCACCGACATCCTGCATGACGTGGGCCGCTCACTAAACCCGGTGCTGGACCGCGGTCAAGTCGAGGGCGCATTTCTGCAGGGGATGGGCTGGCTGACCACCGAAGAGCTTTGGTGGGACGATCAGGGCCGCCTGCGCACGCACGCGCCCTCGACCTACAAGATCCCGCTGGCCAGCGACCGGCCCCGCATCTTTAACGTCGCCTTGGCGGAATGGTCGGAAAACCGTGAGCGGACCATCAAACGGTCCAAGGCGGTGGGTGAGCCGCCCTTCATGCTGGGCATCTCCGTGTTCGAGGCGCTGTCGATGGCGGTCGCCAGCGTCGCCGACTATCGCGTCTGCCCGCGTCTGGATGCGCCCGCCACCCCCGAACGGGTGCTGATGGCCGTCGAACGGCTACGGGCGGGGTGATCCGATGGTACGCGAAACGCTTTCCTGCTTTCTCAATCGCCCTGGCCCGGTCGTGCGCCTGCACCTGTCCCGCGTGCGCGGCTCTTCCCCGCGTGAGGCGGGGACGCAGATGTTCGTCACCGCCGAGGCGCTGTTTGGCACCATCGGCGGCGGGCAACTGGAACACCGCGCCATCGACGCCGCGCGGCAGATGCTGCGCGCCGGGGATATGGCACGCCACCTTGACCTGCCGCTTGGCCCCGAGATCGGCCAGTGCTGCGGCGGGCGGGTCGAGGTTACTCTGACCCGGATGAGCCGCTCCGACCGGCAAAAGGCCGTCGAGGCCGACATGGCGGCGCAGGACGCGCAACCCGCCGTCTATATCCTTGGCGCAGGCCATGTCGGACGGGCGTTGGCGCGTCAGTTCCAGCACCTGCCGGTGCGCACCATCCTGATCGACCAGCGCGCCGAGGAACTCAGCCTGTCCGATGCCGCTGTTGAAACACGGCACAGTGCGATCCCCGAATTCGACATCCTGACCGCCCCCGCTGGCAGCGCCTTCATCGTGCTGACCCATGATCACGGGCTGGATTTTCTGCTGGCCTCTGCCGCGCTGGAACGGCGCGACGCGGCCTATGTGGGGTTGATCGGATCGGCCACCAAGCGGGTGAAGTTCCGCAACTGGTGCCACACACATTGCGATGGCCTGTCCATTGCGCCCCTGATCTGCCCCATCGGGGCAGCCGGTAACCGCGACAAACGGCCAGCCGTGATCGCCACATTTGTCGTGGCCGAAGTGATCGCGGCGCTGACCAGTGAACCTGCCGAAGACCACCCCGAACGGGGCACCGCGCCGCATATCGCGGCGCAGTAAACAGCGCCGGCACCGGACGCCCAAGGAGGAAGGGACACCCGGTGCCGGATCACAAAGAGGAGGTCCCGATGAGGGATGGGAGTTACACCTACAGGCTGTTTCACCGCAGCGACTTCAGCGCGTTCTGGGCGCTGTTCACCGACAACCTGATCAACCTGATGGTTCTGGCGGGCATCTGCCAGTTTGTCTTTCAGATGCCGGCCGAGATTGTCTTTGGCCGCATCGTGCCGGGCGCAGCTGTTGCCATCATGGCCGGAATCGCGGTCTATGTCTGGCTCGCGAAACGCGCCGCCGCACAGCATGGCCGCGACGTCACCGCCCTGCCCTACGGCATCTCGACCCCGGTGATGTTTGTCTATCTCTTCGGCGTGATCGGCCCCATTTACTGGAGCACAAACGATCCGGTGCTGGCTTGGCAGGTGGGCATTGGCGCGGGCTTTATGGGCGGCATCGTGGCGGCCATGGGCGCCATCGTCGGTCCCTGGCTAAAACGGGTGACACCGCGCGCGGGCATGTTGGGCACGCTCTGTGGCATCGCGCTGGTGTTCATCGGCACCGTGCCGCTGGCCATCGTGTTCGAGAATCCGTTTGTCGGCTTTGCCTCGATGATCATCATCCTCTGGGGCCTTGTCGGGCGCTTTCGGCTGCCGTGGAACATCCCCGCCGGTCTGCTGGCCCTGATTGTCGGCACGATCGTGGCCTTTGCAATGGGCGAGGCCAAAATCAGCACCGAGGGCGTCGGCTTTTACCCGCCCCTGCCCTATGTCGGCGACCTGATCGCCGGTATCCAGCATCTGTTTGCCAACCCCGAGCTGTTCCTCGTGCTGGTGCCGGTGCAGATCTACAACTTCATCGAAACCATGAACAACGTCGAAAGCGCCGAGGCGGCGGGCGATCACTATCCCGTTGCCACCTGCCAGATCACCGACGGCGTAGGCACGATGATCGGCGCGGTCTTTGGCTCGCCCTTCCCGACGACGGCCTATATCGGCCACCCGGCCTACAAACGCATGGGCGCGCATGCGGGCTATATCATCGGCGTCGGTGTGGTCATTCCGCTGGCCGCCTTCTTTGGCCTGCTGGCCTTCCTCAACAACCTGATCCCGGTGGCCGCTGCCGCGCCGGTTCTGGTCTTTGTGGCGCTCAGCTTGGTGACCAACACGGCGATGTCGGTGAAACCCGCGCACATGGCCGCTGTGACCATTGCGATGATGCCGCATGTCTCGGCCTTTCTGATGGTCAAATGGGGATCCATGATGGGCGCGCTGGGGGCCAGCGGAGTCGAGGGCCTGCCGCAACTTGGCGACCCGGCGCTGACCGCCGCGCTGCTGCAACAGGGCGCGCATTTCGAGGGCCATCTTGCGCTTAGCCAAGGGGCGATCCTGACCGGGCTGATCTGGGGGGCCATCGTGGCCTCGGTGATCGACGGGCGGTTCCGCAACGCAGGCGGCTTTGCCCTTGCGGCGGCGGCGATGTCCTCTGTCGGCATCATCCACGGCGCCAGCCTGCACTGGCCGGAACTGGGCGGCGTCTCTGCCGGCTATCTGATCGCAGCGACCTTCCTCTATGTCTATCCGCTGTTCCATCGCGACGACACGCCCCAGCCCACGCTGGAAGAGGTCACAACCCCGGCGGAATAGCGCACCACGAACAACCGGGCGGGCCGGACACGGCCCGCCCTCTTTGACCCTTTCCCAACATGGACATGCCAAATGACCCAGACCCCCAGCCGGGTGCTGCTGCGCGGGCGCATCCTTGATTTCAAGGCAGAACCGCAGGACGACCGCGACACCGACGCCTTCACCTATCATGAGGACGGCGCGATCCTGATCCGGGACGGGCTGATCGAGGCCACGGGCCCCTTTGCCAGCGTGCAGGCGCAGGCGCATGATGTGCCGGTGATCGACCACAGGCCGCACCTTTTGATGGCAGGTTTCATCGACACACATATCCATTTCCCACAGGTGCAGGTGATCGCCTCTTGGGGGGCGCAACTGCTGGACTGGCTCAACACCTACACTTTCCCCGAAGAGACCCGCTTTGCCGACCCGGTGCATGCGGCGGCGATGGCGTCGGGGTTCTACGACCTGCTGATCGGGCACGGCACCACCTCTGCGGTGGCGTTCTGTTCGGTCCACCCCACCTCGGTCGACGCGTTTTTCACAGAGGCCGCGCGGCGCAACATGCGCATGATCGGCGGCAAGGTCATGATGGACCGCAACGCGCCAGACGGATTGCGGGACACGCCGCAATTCTCCTACGACGACAGCAAGGCGCTGATCTCCAAATGGCACGGCAAGGGGCGCGCGCACTATGCCATCACCCCCCGCTTTGCCATCACCTCAACCCCCGACCAATTGGACATGGCGGGCGCCTTGGTGGCCGAACATTCGGACTGCTTCCTCCAAACCCACCTGAGCGAAAATGCCGATGAGATCGCCTATACCGCGCAACTGTACCCCGACGCGCCGGATTATCTGGGGGTCTATGAGGCGCATGGCCTGCTGACACCCAAGACCCTGCTGGGCCATTCCATCCACCTGACCCCGCGTGAGATTGGCGTGCTGTCCGACACCGGCGCAAAGCCCGTGTTCTGCCCGACCTCGAACCTGTTTCTGGGCAGCGGCCTGTTCGACGATGCGGGCCTGCGCGGGCGCGGCATCTGCAACGCCATTGCCACCGACGTGGGCGCGGGCACCAGCTATTCGATGCTTCAAACCCTCAACGAGGGCTACAAGGTGCTGCAACTTCAGGGACAGAAACTGCACCCCTTGCGCGCCTTTCACTGGATCACGCGCGGCAATGCCGTGGCCCTGGGGCTGGAGGACCGCATCGGCACGCTGGCACCGGGGACAGAGGCGGACGTCATTGTCCTGAATGCTGGAGCGACACCGGCGGCGGCGCTGCGGATGGCACGGGCCGAAACCCTGTCCGAAGAGCTGTTCGTGCTGCAAATGCTGGGGGATGACCGCGCGGTGGCCGAGGTTTATCTGGCCGGTCAGGCGGCAAAGAACGGCAGCATTCCGGTGCGTGCGCTGGCTGGGGTGTGAGACAGCCCTAACAGCAAAAAAGCGGCGTGCCTCGGCACGCCGCTTTCGAAATTTTCTCAAAGGTCGACCTTACCCGTGACCGCTCTGTCCCAACGACCCTTTGCCATGTCCGGCCATAC